>Ga0302314_10009060_pt1 | contig 17649 bp, 17 predicted proteins | sample III_Palsa_N2_3_FD_200533 | JGI IMG/M metagenome (GOLD analysis project Ga0302314, IMG submission 200533) | Peat permafrost microbial communities from Stordalen Mire near Abisko, Sweden - III_Palsa_N2_3 | ecosystem: Environmental > Terrestrial > Soil > Palsa > Peat permafrost | place: Sweden...
CGCTCCGCCACGCTCGCGGTAGGCACTGCGGACACTGGCCAGCAATCGCAACTCACGCTCGATGGCGTCTCGATCCCGCGTGTCCTCTTCGTCAGCGCCGATCATCAATCGATCCTGTCACCGAATCCGGGGGCCCTGAGCCGGTGACGCACGGATTTAACCTCGCGGTCACTACCGGCCTAGTTCGCCGTCGCGGCAACCGTGCCGAAATGTTTCGCTCGGCTAACATCAACCGCGTGACGCAGAGCCGCCGTCATTCCTATTTCGCGTACGGGTCGAACCTGTGCGTGCGTCAGATGGCGCTCCGTTGCCCCGATGCCTCCGATCCACGGCGGGCGGTGCTGGCCGATCACGACTGGCTGATCAACCAGCGCGGTGTCGCCACCGTCGAGCCGTTCGACGGAACCCAGGTGCACGGCGTCGTCTGGCAGCTGTCCGACGACGATCTGGCCACCCTGGACAGCGCCGAGGGCGTGCCGGAGCGCTACCGACGCAACCGGCTCACCGTGGAGACCGACGACGGACCGTCGCACGCCTGGGTCTATATCGACCACCGGGTGAATCCAGGCCCACCGCGACCCGGCTACCTCGAGCGCATCATCGACGGAGCCGAGCATCACGGCTTGCCGCAGCGATGGATCGACTTCCTGCGCCGATGGGATCCGGCCCGTTGGCCTCGCCCGCGGTCGCGGCCCACAACGCCGGCGCCGCAATCACTTTCCGAGTTGTTGTCCGATGCCGGTGTGGTCGAGGCCAGCCGGCTGCGGTCACGCTTCGGCTTTCTGGCGATCCACGGTGGCGGCCTGGAAGAAATGACCGACGTGATCGCCGAGCGGGCGGCCGACGCCGCCGACGCGTCGGTGTATCTGATCCGACATCCCGACCGCTATCCTCACCACTTATCGTCGGCGCGATTTCAGCGTGACGAGTCAGCGCGCCTCGCCGAATTCCTTGACCACGTCGACGTCGCCGTGTCGCTGCACGGCTACGGGCGGGTCGGGCGCGCCACCCACCTGTTGGCCGGCGGCGGCAACCGCGTGCTGGCCGCCCACCTGTCCGAGCATCTCGAACTGCCCGGCTATCACGTCGTCACCGACCTCGACGAGATTCCGGTTGAGCTGCGCGGGCTGCATCCGCAGAACCCGGTCAACCAGACCCGCGCCGGCGGAACGCAATTGGAGTTGCCGACCCGGGTTCGCGGCATCAGCCCGCGGAGCCCTCTCCCTATTGACGACGGCTTGTCGCCGGTGACCTCGGCTCTGGTGCAGGGCCTGGCAGCGGCCGCTCGCAGCTGGAAATTGCAGTCCCCCTAAAGACGATCGGAGATGGCCGATGGCCGCACAAGGTTTTCGCTTCGCAGTAGGTATCCACTCTGCCAAGTCAGGTGCTGAACTGCGCGACAAGGCAAAACGGCTGGAGGACATCGGCTTCGACGTCCTGCACCTGCCCGACCACCTCGGTGCGCCGGCACCGTTTCCGGTCCTCACCGCGATTGCGGCGGCGACCTCCACGGTGCGGCTGGGGACCTACGTTCTCAACGCCGGCTTCTACAAGCCGGCGCTGCTGGCGCGCGATGCCGGTGAAGTCGACAAGCTCAGCGACGGCCGTCTGGACCTCGGCCTCGGCGCCGGCTACGTGCGCGAGGAATTCGAGGCCGCCGAACTGCCCTATCCGACCGCTAGGCAGCGCGTCGACTACCTCGATCACACCGTCAACTATCTCAAGAAGCACCTGCCGAATGTGCCGATCCTCATCGCCGGCAACGGAAATCGATTGCTGACCATCGCCGCGCAGCACGCCGACATCATCGGCTTGACGGGCGCCGGCAATGCTGAGGTCGCCGACCCGCTGGCCGAACGCATCGACTTCGTCCGCAACGCCGCCGGCGACCGGTTCGACGATCTGGAATTGAACCTCGGGATCACCGCGGTGCCGTCGGACAGCTCGGGCAAGCCCGATCTCGCCCTCACCCGCAGGTTCGTGAAGCTGTCCGACGAGGAATTGCTGGCGCTGCCGGCCGTGCTCAGCGGATCGCCGCGGGACATCGCCGACACCCTGCGCGGCTACCACGAGACCTACGGGCTGACGTCGTTCACCTTCCAGGAAAACCATGTCGATACCGTTGCGAAAGTGATCGCCGAGATTCGCTGACCGCTGGGTTCCGTATCGTTGGCCTATGCAATACAACCCGCCGCCGAACTGGCCGAAGCCTCCGCAGGGTTGGGTGCCGTATCCCGACTGGTCGCCCGACCCGTCCTGGCCCCCGCCGCCGGCCGGCTGGCAGCTGTGGATCGACGAGGAGACCGCGGACGAGAAACCGGCGGAATCTTCGCTCGACCGACTCAAACAGGCCGGCGACGACGGCGAGTACTTCGGCGACGAAAACGCCTGGGCCGACGACGCCGGGCCGGCGCCGGCCGACGACGAGTTGGATGCCCTGAAGGTTGAGGCGCCACCAGAGTCGACAGAAGTCGCGCCTGAAGATCTCTCCGTACACCACCTCGGGCGTAAAGCCACGATCAAGTGGGACGACGACCGCACGTACGACATCGGCAGGATCATCGCCATCGCCGCCAACCCCTTGGCAATCGACGTCAAGCTCGCCGGCATCGAGTCGCCGGTGTCCTTCGCGCGGAAGCCGGAAGGCAACGGTCCGGGCAACCCCAGAATCTTCGTCTGGATCTAGGACCCACACTCGTCCGAGGCGGGCGAGCGGCTAGGTTTGACGATGTCGTTTTGCCCCCGTAGCTCAGGGGATAGAGCACGGCTCTCCTAAAGCCGGTGTCGCAGGTTCGAATCCTGCCGGGGGCACAGTTTTTTCGTGCAGCTCAGAGGACCGCGTGTCGCTACAGCCCGATTGACGACAGCAGGTCAGCGACGATTGCTGGCTCTATCGCGGACGCAGCGTCAAGACCGGCAGTAGATCGCTGAGTCGATGGTCGTGTCTGAGGCCACTCGTGGCTGCGGTCTGCAACGCTTGGTCGGCATTGAGCACGGCTTCGCCGGCTTGGTCCCACCCTTGGTTAACCCTGTTGAACAACGGGTTGAGCAGTTCCGCCAAGGCACCGTTGTCGTAGAGGTGCTAAGAGACACGCCCTATTGGTTGCAGACGGTCACGATGATCGGGGTTCCGTCGCCGCCTCGCCGCCTGCCGCTGTCGGTGCCAGGGATGGTTGCGGTGCTTCCTGGTGCGGCAGGCACGGTGCCGGAGGTGTTGGTGTGCGTGAGGTTGAACTCGCCGCCATCGACGGTTCTGTGCCAGTTGACCGCACCATCCTGGTACCAGTAAGTCACGTTGCTGTCGTAGGTGACGCCGAGATAGTTGGTGTCCTCGTGGCTGTTGGCGGTGAGTTGCGTTCCGCTGAGGGGCAAGCAACCCGCGACGTTGGCGACCGCGACGGGGGCGACAATCGTTGCAATCAGCACCGCAGCCAACGCCGCTGCTGCGGCACTGGAGAGCTTCGTCCAGTCCATTAGTAGTTTCGACCTCCAGACCACCAGGGCGTCGCTGCCATCGACCATGAGACCCGAGGCGTTACATCCGCTCGGCGACGGCGACATCGGCTCCGCGCCGGTGAAAGGCGCGGGCATCTATGAAGCGTAAGTACTTCCAGCACCTCCTGCTAAACGACTGAAGGAGGTTCCCAGGTGGGCCGTACGAGATTCACAGGCCGCAGTTGCCGTGTTCTACGGCGCTACGACCGCAGAATCCTGGGCAGGCACGGCGTCGGCGACGTAACCGCCGCGCAGGCTGCCATCGAGATAGGCGGCACGGCAGGCTGCGTGGCCGACCTTGCCGCTGGACGTTCGTGGGATCGAGCCGGCCGGCACCAGCAGGACGTCGCGCGCCGTGATGCCGTGGCGCACCGCGATCGCGCCGCGAATCTCGTCGGCGATCGACTGGATGTCTTGCTTATGCGCGCCGGGGGTGCGTTCACCGACCACGACAAGTTGCTCGGAGGAGTCCTCCGGGTCATGGTTCAGTCCCGAGTGGCTGTTGAACACCTGGGCCGGCATCTGGTTGGCCGGCACCGAGAAGGCGGCCACATACCCGGCACGCAGCGCGCTGCTGGTCTCCTGCGCGGTGTACTCGAGGTCTTGCGGATAGTGATTCCGGCCGTCGATGATCACCATGTCCTTGACCCGGCCGGTGACGTACAGCGCGCCTTCGAAGAAGGTGCCGTAGTCGCCGGTGCGCATCCATTGGCCGCCGTCAGGCACACCCTCGGTGTGCGACGGCGTGGCAAGTGATTTGAGGTTGTTGTTGAAGGTCTGCGCGGAGTCACGCTCGCGGCCCCAATAGCCCGCCCCGATGTTGTTGCCGTGCAGCCAGATCTCGCCGATCTGGCCGTCGGGTAGCTCGGTGGCGGTGTCGGCGTCGACGATGGCAGCCCACTGGTCGATCGAGACCACGCCGGACGACACCTGCGCTACGGCCGTGGGTGCATCGTCGGCGACGGTACGGAAGCGGTCGCGACACAGTTCGTCGCGGTCCACGTAAATCGTGGTGGCCTCCCGCTTCATGTCGGTGGTGGAGACGAACAGCGTCGCCTCCGCCATGCCGTAGGACGGCTTGATGGCCGTACTCGGCAGGCCGTACGGCGCGAACGCCTCGTTGAACTTGCGCATCGACGCAGTGGAGACCGGCTCGCTGCCGTTGAGCAAGGCGAACACGTTGCTCAGATCGAGTTCGGGATCACCCTCCTTCGGCAGGCCACGTAATGCGGCGTGTTCGAAGGCAAAGTTCGGCGCCGCCGAGAAGGTCGGCCCGGCGTCGTCGGGCTGGACCGCGAGCTCCCGTATCCATCGGTTGGGACGGCGCACGAAGGCGGTCGGACTCATGATCGTGATGCAGTGTCCGACTACCGACGGAACCATGGCGGTGACGAGGCCCATGTCGTGGAACAGCGGTAGCCACATGACGCCGCGCTGGCCCTCTTCGACCTGCAGCGCGGTGATGAGCTGCGCCAGATTGGTGCCGACGGCCCGATGAGTGATCTTCACACCTGCGGGGGCACGTGTGGACCCGGAGGTGTACTGCAAGTAGGCGATGGCGTCCGGGTCCGCTGATGGCGGCTGCCAGGTTTCGGCGACCTCGTCCGGGATGGCGTCCACGGCCATGATCCGCGGTCGTTCCGAGGCTGGACGGTCCTGGCGAAAGAATTTGCGAACTCCCTCTGCGGAGTCGGCGGTGGTCAGGATGACCGAAGGCGCGCAGTCGCCGAGCACCGAGTGCAGTCGGCCCGTGTGCCCCGGTTCCGCGGGGTCGAACAGCGGGACCGCGATGACGCCGGCGTACAGCGCGCCGTAGAACGCCACCATGTAATCCAGCCCCTGCGGAGCGAGGATGGCGACGCGGTCACCTGGTTTGGTGACCTGCTGCAGGCGGGCGCCGACGGCGCGGTTACGCGCACTGAACTGCGACCAGGGCAGGTCGTGGTAGACGCCATCGCGCTCAGTCGAGAAATCAAGGTAGCGATATGCCAAGCGATTCCCACGCGCCTTGGCCCATCGCTCAACGTAGCGGACGAGGCTGGTGTTTTCGGGAAATTTGATCCGCCCAGTCTTCTGATCGACAAACGGGCTGGGTACTGGCATGTGAACTCTTTTGTCTTGGTGTGGAGCGGATGGAGCCGATCTGCTCGCCGCCGGCAACACGAAGCCCACAGACCGTACCGAGGACTGATCGGGTTCGATTGACCAACAGGCAGCGTACGCCTGCCAGGCGATCGGTCCGGGTAGCCCCGCGGTCTACGCAGGGTGCGTTCACTTCGCGGCGCCGCGAAGCCCGAGCCGGGATCGGCCCTCGCTCAGAGCGGTGTCGATCTCCGACCACGTTTGCTCGACGATTCGTGCGACCGGCTGCAGATCGCTGATCCGCGACGACACCTGACCGGTATTGGCGACGCTGGCGTCCATGTCACCTTCGAAGTACAGATCGGTGATACGGCCGAGGAGCCTCACGCCGGGATCGGCCGCTGCGACACGGGCCGCGAGACCAGTTCGCAACACCCGCATCGTCGGGTTTCCGGGAAGATCCAGCAGCACTGTGCCGTCATCGCCCGCCGCCACGATTGCGTCCTTGAAGTTGGGGTGCACCCTCGCCTCGTAGCTCGCCAGCATCCGGGTGCCCATCTGCACACCCTCGGCGCCCAGAACAACCGCGGCCGCGGCGGACCGGGCGTCGCAGATCCCGCCCGCCGCGATCATCGGAAGGTCGACGCGGTCGGCCACCAGCGGAAGCAAAACCAATGTCGACGCGCCAAGGGCCGACTTGAATCCCCCGCCCTCCACGCCCTCGACCACCAGCGCGTCGACGCCGGCATCCACGGCCTTCATCGCGCCCTTCAGCGATCCGACCACATGCACGACGGTCATACCCGCGTCGTGCAAGCGCGCCGTGAAGAGAGCCGGATCGCCGGCGGAGGTGAATACGTGGCGCACCTCGCTGTCGGCCAACTCGTCGACGATGGACGGGTCGCACTTCCAGCCCTGGATCATCAGGTTCGCGGCGACTGGACGGTCGGTGAGCTCGCGCACCCTGCGAAGATCAGCGCGACCCTCCGGCGTGAGGGTCTCGATCATGCCCAAGCCGCCGCCCTCGGAAACCGCGGCCGCCAGTTCTGCCCTGGCGATGTACGTCATCGGCGCCTGGATCACGGGGTACTTGACGCCCAGAAGCGCCTGAATGCGGTTCGTCACGCCCCTGATTCTCTGCTAGGCGGAGGCCAGATCATGCGATGATGCGGAATATGTTCGACCGCTCGATGCTTCTCGCGACTGCCGCCGCAACCGTTGCGATCGGCTTGGCATCGCCGGCCGGCGCGGATCCTCAGTGCCAGCCCGGCCCCTGCACTCATGGTTCTGCGGCAAGCCACGGCCCGTCGTATCAGGACGGCTACAAAGCCGAACACGACTATTACTCGACGCCGCAGAATCACGCGTACCTCGCCACCGAGATGAAGCAGGGGTACACGGCTGCGCTGGCGTGCCAAGTGGAGGTCGGCGGCGGCCCACCGCCTGCGAACTTGGCCGACTGGTTGGCCGGCTGCACCGACGCCCTGCACGACCTGGGATTCAAGCCTTGACCGCCCGCGGCCAGGTGCTGATCACCGCCGCGGAGTTGTCACACCTCATCGATGCCGGCGAACCGGTCACGATCCTCGATGTGCGCTGGCGACTCGACGCGCCCGACGGACAGGCGGCTTACTGGCAAGGCCACCTGCCGGGTGCGGTGTACGTCTCCCTCGAAGACGAACTCAGCGACCACACCATCGACGGACGCGGACGGCATCCGCTGCCGTCGGGACGCAGTGTCGAAGCGGCCGCCCGTCGCTGGGGTGTCCGCCAGGGCGCGCCGACCGTCGTCTACGACGACTGGAATCGCGCGGGCTCGGCGCGGGCCTGGTGGGTGTTGACCGCGGCCGGACTCACCGGCGTCCGAATCCTGGACGGCGGCCTGTCCGCGTGGCAGTCCGCCGGAGGCAGCGTGGACACCGGCCCGGTCACACCGCCGCCCGGCGATGTGACCGTGGCGTACGACGACCTGTACGCCGGCGCGCTGCCGACCCTGACGGCGCAGCAGGTCGGGGATGTCACGCTGCTCGATGCCCGCGCGCCGGAACGCTTCCGCGGCGACGTGGAGCCGATCGACCCGGTTGCCGGACACATCCCCGGCGCCAAGAACCTGCCCAGCGGCAGCGTGCTCGCCGGCGACGGCACTTTTCTCGATGAAGACGCCCTCGCCCAACTCGTTCCCGACCACGACGGGCGACTCGGCGCATACTGCGGTTCTGGTGTCACAGCTAGCATTACGGTCGCGGCGCTTGCCTCGCTGGGACAGCGGGCAGCGTTGTTCCCCGGCTCCTGGTCGGAGTGGAGCGCAGATCCGACGCGAGCCGTCGCACGCGGCGACGAATAATTCCCGTTGCTCCGTAGAGGTTTGTCATCGGCCACCGATGGCAATGCGCCTGTGGAGGCGAGCGCGTTGGTCGACCTGCGCGCTCGTTTAGGTCTCGTCGGTTCAGCCGAGAGCTGACGGGGCCGTTTAAAATCGGCGTCAACTCCGGTTTGTCACTCTGTTAATTGTAGTAGCGTGCGGCTATGGACACTGATGTCTGGATCCTCGGCGGCTACCAGAGCGATTTCGCCCGAAACCTCACCAGAGAAGGCCTCGACTTCGCTGACCTGACCCGCGAAATCGTCGACGCGACCCTCGTGGCGGCCAAGGTCGACGCCACCGATATCGGTGTCGTGCACGTCGCGAACGCGTTCGGTGAGATGTTCGCCGAGCAGGGCCACCTCGGCGCCATGCCGGCCACCGTCTGCGACGGGCTGTGGGATACACCGGCGTCCCGTCACGAAGCGGCCTGCGCATCCGGAAGCATCGCCGCATTGGCGGCGATGGCCGACCTGCGCTCGGGTAACTACGACTCCGCGCTGGTACTCGGTGTCGAACTCGAGAAAACGGTGCCCGGCGACACCGCGGCGCGTCATCTCGGCGCCGCGGCCTGGACGGGGCACGAGGGGGCCGACGCGAAATTCCTCTGGCCCGCGATGTTCTCGAGAGTGGCCGACGAATACGACCGCCGCTACGGCCTGGACGACACCCATCTGAAGGCGATCGCACAGCTCAACTTCGCTAACGCGCGGCGCAATCCCAACGCGCAGACCCGCGAATGGACTGTGCCAGAACCGATCTCCGACGACGACGCGAACAACCCGCCCGTCGAAGGCCGGCTGCGGCGATTCGATTGCAGCCAGATGACCGACGGCGGAGCGGGAGTCGTCCTCGTCGCCGACAAATATCTGCGGGATCATCCCGATGCGCGGCCGGTCGCCCGCATCGCCGGCTGGGGACACCGCACCGTTGGTCTGGGCCTGCAGCAGAAGCTCGATCGCGCCGCCGACGACCCCTATGTGATGCCGCACGTGCGGACCGCGGTGCTCGACGCAATGCGACGGGCCCAGGCGACGCTCGACGACATCCACGGCTTCGAGGTGCACGACTGCTTCAGCCCCAGCGAGTATTTGGCGATCGACCACATCGGCCTGACCGGCCCGGGTGAATCGTGGAAGGCCATCGAACACGGCGAAATCGAGAACGGTGGACGGCTGCCGATCAACCCCAGTGGCGGGCTGATCGGCGGTGGTCATCCGGTCGGCGCGTCGGGAGTGCGCATGCTCGTGGACGCGGCGAAGCAGGTCAGCGGCGCGGCGGGCGACTACCAGGTCGAGGACGCCAAAACCTTTGGCACGCTGAACTTCGGCGGCAGTACCGCCACCACGGTCAGCTTTGTCGTCAGCACAACCGAAGGATCGTGACATGGACGTCGATGTCGTCGGCAAATTTCTGTCGACCCTGCCCGAAGACGACGATCACCCGTACCGGACCGGTCCGTGGCGGCCGCAGACCAGCGAGTGGGACGCCGACGACCTGACCGTCGTCGAGGGGCAGATCCCGCCCGACCTTGACGGCGTCTATCTGCGCAACACCGAGAACCCGCTGCACCCGTCGCTGAAGACCTATCACCCGTTCGACGGTGACGGCATGCTGCACGTTGTCGGGTTTCGCGATGGAAAAGCGTTCTACCGCAATCGATTCGTCCGCACCGACGGCTTCTCGGCCGAGAACGAGGCCGGCGAACCGCTGTGGCCGGGCCTGGCCGAACCGGTGCAGCTGGCCAAGCGCGAAGGCGGTTGGGGCGCCCGCACCCGGATGAAGGACGCGTCCAGCACCGACGTCATCGTCCACCGCGGCGTCGCGCTGACCAGCTTCTACCAGTGTGGCGACCTCTACCGCGTCGACCCGTTCTCGGCGAACACGCTGGGCAAAGAGACCTGGAACGGGCAGTTCCCGTTCGATTGGGGAGTCTCGGCGCATCCGAAGGTCGACAGCAGGACCGGCGAACTGCTGTTCTTCAACTACAGCAAGCAGGCCCCGTACATGCACTACGGCGTCGTCGACGAGAGCAACGAGTTGGCGCACTACATCGACGTTCCGCTGCCAGGCCCGCGGCTGCCGCACGACATGGCATTCACCGAAAACTACGTCATTCTCAATGATTTCCCGCTGTTCTGGGATCCGAAGCTGCTCGAACACGACGTACACATGCCGCGGTTCTATCCCGAGATTCCGTCCCGCTTCGCGGTGATCCCCCGTCGTGGCGGCACCGAGCAGATCCGCTGGTTCGAGGCTGACCCGACATTCGTGCTGCATTTCACCAATGCCTACGAGGACGGCGACGAGATCGTGCTCGACGGATTCTTCGAAGGCGAACCCCAGCCGATCGACACCGGCGGCAACAAGTGGGACAAGCTCTTTCGTTTCCTGGCATTGGATCGTCTGCAAGCCAGGCTGCACCGTTGGCGGTTCAACCTGGTCACCGGCGCGGTCAAAGAAGAGCAATTGTCGGAGTCCATCACCGAATTCGGAGTGATCAACCCCGATTACGCGGCCGTCGACTATCGCTACAGCTATGCCGCCACCGGCAAGCCGGGCTGGTTCCTGTTCGACGGACTGGTCAAGCACGATCTGCGCACCGGGGGCGAGGAGCGCTTCCAGTTCAGCGACGGCGTCTTCGGAAGCGAAGCCGCGATGGCACCGCGACCGGATGCCAAGAGCGAGGACGACGGCTATCTGATCACGCTCACCACCGACATGAACACCGATGCCTCCTACTGCCTGGTCTTCGACGCGGCCCGGGTCGGCGACGGTCCGGTGTGCAAACTGGCTCTGCCCGAACGTGTTTCCAGCGGCACCCACGCCACCTGGGCGCCGGGCGAGCAACTGCGTCGCTGGCACGACGTCGACTCCCCCGCCGCCGCGATCCGACTGTAAGTGCCGGTGGCCGAGGCGACCACGCTGAGCCCCGGTGGCACCAACGCCGTGGGCAGGATCCTGGGTCTGCTGGGCGACGAGTGGACGCTGCTGATCATCCAACAGGCCGTACTGGGGGCGACCCGCTACGGCGAGTTCATCGAACGCCTTCCCATTTCGAATTCGGTTCTCACCAAACGGTTGCGGACGCTGACGGAGAACGGGTTGTTGGATCGTACGGTCTACCGGACCCGCCCGCTTCGCGCCGAGTACCTGGTCACCCAACGCGGACGGGCGTTGTGGCCGCTACTGTTGTCGATCTGGGAGTGGGAAAGACGCTGGGTGCCCGACCACGTCGACCGGCTTCCGGGCATGCGCCACACGGCCTGCGACAGCGACTTCGCGCCGACGCTGAACTGTCGGTCATGCGGCGAGTCGGTCACCGAGAAAGAAGTGACCGCGCGATGGGGTCCCAGTGGCTCATGGCCGCGCTCGGTGCCCGAAGGGGTCACCCGCCGGCGGTCGACGGCCGAGGGCACCAGCGGCCAGGCCGGACTGTTCCCGGAGACCATGAGCGTATTCGGAAACCGTTGGGCAGCAGCAATTTTGGTGTGCGCATTCCTTGGGACCAGCCGCTTCACGGATTTTCAGACACAGCTCGGTGTTCCGCCGTCGCTGCTGGCCGGCAGGTTGCAGACGTTCTGCGCCAACGGTGTGCTATGCGTATCGCACCAAACCGGCCCGGCGCGCGCTCGCTACCGACTCACCGAGAAGGGCCGCGCGTTCTTCCCGGTCATCGTCGCCGCGCTGCAATGTGGCCAGCATTGGTTTCGCGCACCCGAAGGCCCGGCGGTGCTGCTCACCCACACCGGCTGCGGCAAGCCGTTCGTCGGGCAATTGACCTGCGACCAGTGCGCTCAGCCGCTGAAGGGCACGCAGGTGAGCGTCGGCTAGCGGTTGCCGCGCAGCGAAGACACCAGCGCCCATATCGAGGACAGCGTCGCCGCCGCGGCCGCGACGCCGCCGACGTACAGGCCGTAGCCAGCCGCGACCGGCGGCTTCACGTTGACGTCGTAGTACCGCACCGTGAGCGCGACGACGATCAGCGAGATGACCAGCGCGGCAATCGATGCCGGCTTCATCGACAGGCCCCGGCCCGCCATCGCACCGGCCACCAGCAAGGCAGAGGACAGCAATACGATCAGCTGCCCCGGCCCGAACCCGTGCGGCAAGTGCAGGCTTCCGATGCTGCCGCCGATCGCGTTAGCCCAGCCGCCGCCGTTGACGCCGGTCTTCAGCCACGGCAGCCACGCGCTCACCGAGACCGTCGCGGCGAACAGCGCAACCAGCCAACCGGGACGTAGGCGGGACATACCGCGACAGTAGCGCGTGAGACCGCAGGGTCACGGCGGCGCGCGCCGCTGGATCAGGCGGGTGCGAACACCGTGACGAACTTGCGCAACGACTCGTTGATATCGCTGCGCAGTGCGGCGGCGACGATCATCCCGATGGGACCGAACAACGCCGGTCCGCCGAGGTGCACGTCGAAGCTGACGACCGAGTCATCGCCGTTGTCGCCCTTGGGCTTGACCTTGGCCATCAGCTTGACCTTGACCCCACCGACGCCGACTCCGTTGAGCGTCATCGACTCCGGCGGTTTGTAGTGCACGATCGTCCACCTGATCCGATTGGCCATGCCCTTGACTTCGAGGATGGACTCGATGACCGCGCCCTTCTCCAACGTCTCGGGCAGCGTGCTGCGCCACACCCGGTGGATGGTCAGCCATTCTTTGTAGCGGGAAAGATTCGACGCGTCCTCCCAAGCCTTTTCGGGCGGCAGCGGGACGTCGATGGATCCGGAGAGCTTAGCCATGGGTGCCTTCTACCGATCGTCCTTATTGCCGTCGTCCAAGGCGTTCTTCGCTGCCTCTTGCACCTTGTTGACGGTGTCTTTGTATTTGCCGTCGGTCTTGGCGTCGACGAACTCGCCCGCCTTGTCGATCGCGGAGCCGACGGTGTCGGCGTTCTGCGCCAACAGGTCTTTGGCCTTGTCCAGGAATCCCATGCTCAGTCCTTTTGCTTCGGAATTGTCGATTTTTCGTCGAGCCGCCACCACGGCTCGAGTTCCGTTGTGGCCGTTGGGTCAACGCGTTCACCCGGTTTGGGGACCGCTACCGAGACGTTGGCGGCCTCGGCGGCAGCGAGCAGTCGTTCGATCGGTTCGGCCCACGGGTGCGGGGCCAGCCGGAACGTGCACCAGTGGATCGGCACCAGAAGTCCGCCGTGAACGTCGAGGTGCGCCTGGACCGCGTCCTCGGGATTCATGTGAATGTCTGGCCAGACCTTGTTGTAGGCGCCGACCGGCATCAGCGTCACGTCGAACGGTCCGTGGTCGGTACCGATATCGGCGAAGCTCTTGGTGTAACCCGTGTCGCCGCCGAAGTACGCCCGATGCGCGGGGCCGATGATCGCCCATGACGCCCACAAGGTGGCGTTGCGGTTCAGGAACCGGCCGGAGAAGTGCCGGGCCGGTGTGCAGACCAGGGTGAGCTCGTCGATTTTCGCGTGCTGGTTCCAATCGAGTTCGATGATGCGCTCGTCTGGGATTCCCCAATCACGCAGGTGCGCACCGACACCCAGCGGAACAACGAACGGCGCCCACTGGCTTCGGGCGAGCGCGATGATCGTGTCGATGTCGAGGTGGTCGTAGTGGTCGTGGCTGATCACGATCGCGTCCAGCGCCGGCAGCGCTTCCAGTGACACCGGCGGCGGATGCAGGCGTCCCGGGCCGATCACGTCCGAGGGTGAGCAGCGTTCGCTCCACACCGGGTCGGTCAGGACGCGGTATCCGTCGATCTCCAGCAGCGCGGTGGAATGACCGAACCAGCTGACCGCGATCTGGCCGGCGGGAGCGTCGAAGGCGCGCGGTTCGGGGGTGTCCAGCGGGATCTCCGCCGCGGGCCGCGCTTCATTGCGACCAGAGATGATCTGCCACAGGATGTTTCGCTGTTGTTCGGGGTCGATGTTGAACGACGGCGGTTCCAGGTTGACGAACACACCGTCGTCGAAGTGCGGTGAGCGATCGGCCACGGCGCGGATGTCCGACGGCTGAGCTCCCAGCGCGGCCGGTGCGCCGTGCAGCGCACGCAACACCCACCCGCCCCCAGCGAGCGAGACTGTGCCTACTGCGAGTCGCAACGCGCCGCGCAACATCCGTTCAGGCTCCCTGGAATTTCGGCGGCCGCTTCTCGATCCGTGCGACCTGCGCTTCGATTACGTCCTGACTTGCCCACGCTTTGTCGAAGAGCTCCTTGTGCGCCGGCCACTGATCTTCGTAGGCGCCGTCGTCGTTGAGCACCCGCTTCGCATGCTGCAGGGCCAGCGGGGCCAGGCCTGCGATCTCCGCGCCCCAGGCCTGGGCGTCGGCGACCGTCCCGATCCGGTTTGCCATCCCGGTGACGAGAGCGTCCTGGGCGGTCAGCTTCTCGGCGGTCAGCAGCATGGCCCGCGCGCGGCCATGGCCTACCAGCGACGACAACCGGCGAATGCTCCAGTTATCCAGCGCGAGACCGTATTTCGAGGTCGGAAACTGGAAGAACGCCTCGGGCGCCACCACCCGCAGGTCACAGATCATGGCCAATTGGAGACCCGCGCCGATGGCCGGGCCGTTGATCGCCGCGATCACCGGCACCGGTGTCGCGTCGATCGCCAGGTTCAGCGCGATCAGCCGGTCGGGATAGTCCGCGGCGAACGCGTCGCCGCTGAGGTCGGCACCGGCGCAGAACACGGTGCCCTGCCCGGTGAGCACGATGGCATGTGCGTTCTCGCCTGCCGCCTTCTCCACCGCTTCGCGCAACTCTTCGACCAGCTGGGAGTTGAGCGCGTTGCGCCGTTCCGGACGTTGTAACTCAATGGTCAAGACGTCTTCGACGCGGGAGACACCGATCATGCGGCCAAGCTTAGTTCGGCGACGATGCGGGCCGGCACGGCCCGAGGAGAAGCCGGACAATCCAGCCTGAGCGCCCTCGGCGAGCGGCATCGAATCGGCGGTAGCCGGAACGTTCCATTCGGTCCGTGGACCTGACAGGATGCATCCCCGTGACAAGACCCAACTTCCTGGTGATCGTGGCGGACGACCTCGGGTTCTCCGACATCGGCGCCTTCGGCAGCGAGATCGAGACTCCCAATCTGGACCGGCTGGCCCACGCGGGAATCCGGCTGACCGATTTTCACTCGGCGCCGGCCTGCTCGCCGACCCGGTCGATGCTGCTGACCGGGACCGACCACCACATCGCCGGCATCGGCACCATGCTCGAGGTTGCTCCGCAGTTTCGCGGGCAGCCCGGCTACGAGGGATACCTCAACGACCGAGTGGTCGCGCTGCCCGAGCTGCTGCGCGACGCCGGTTACCTGACGTTGATGGCCGGCAAGTGGCATCTGGGCAACACCATCGAGCACACACCCTGGGCCCGCGGATTCGACCGGTCGTTCGCGCTGTTGCCCGGCGGCGCAAGCCATTACAGCAACCCGCCGGGCGACTTCATCCCGATGATGTCGCGGTACACCGAGGACGACGAGTTCGTGACGGTCGGCGACGACTTCTATTCGTCGGACCACTACGCCGACACGCTGCTGAGGTATTTCCGGGAACGCAGCGACTCGGAAGGTGGAGAGCAGCCGTTCTTTGCCTACCTGCCGTTCCAGGCGCCACACTGGCCGCTGCAGGCGCCCGCGGATACCATCGCGAAATATCGGGGCCACTATGACGCCGGCCCGGACGCGCTGCGCGAGGCGCGACTGGCCGCGCTCAAAAAGCTCGGGCTGTGCCCGTCCGACGTCGTCGCGCACCCCGTGGTCGCCGACGGCGAACCGGAGTGGGCCGACATGAGCGCCGACGAAAAGGCCCTGTCTGCCCGCAGCATGGAGGTCTACGCCGCGATGGTCGACCGGATGGACCACAACATCGGCCGGGTGATCGATTACCTCGCCGAGACCGGTGAACTCGACAACACCGTCGTGGTCTTTCTGTCCGACAACGGCGCCGAGGGAGCGATCCTCGAGTCGTTGCCGATTCTCGGCGGCGCGATCGCCGCTGAGATCGAAAAGAACTGGGACAACAGCCTCGACAACGCCGGAGCCGCCAACTCGTTCATCTGGTACGGCCCGCGCTGGGCGCAGGCCGCCACAGCGCCGTCCCGACTGCACAAGGCATTCACCACCGAAGGCGGTATCCGCGTCGTCGGGTTCGTCACCTGGCCGGGCTTCGATCGTCAGCAGCAGATCGGCACCGCGTTCAGCACGGTGATGGACATCGCTCCGACCTTCCTCGAACTCGCCGGCGTCACCCACCCCGGCACCGAATACCGCGGACGTGAGGTGGCGCCCATGCGCGGCCGGTCGCTGTTGCCGTATCTGTCGGGCGAAGCCGAGGCGGTGCACGACGACGTCATCGGAACGGGGTGGGAGTTGTTCGGCCGCCGCGCCATCCGCCAGGGCGACTGGAAAGCGCTGCACCTGCCCGAGCCGTACGGCCCGGGCGACTGGCAGCTCTACGACCTGTCCACCGACCCCGGTGAAATCCACGACCTCGCATCGTCGCAGCCCGACAAGCTCGCCGAGCTGCTGGTGCTGTGGGACCGCTACGTCGAAGACACCGGCGTCATCCTGGATCTCGCGCAAGGCTGATATGTAGCCTCGGCCGGGTGAGCCGGATCGGGACGGACGAACTGCGCGACGCGGTGCTCGACGAAGGCTCGTTCGTCAGCTGGGACACCACGCCGGTAGCCGTGTCGACGAACGAGTCCTACACCCGCGAACTGGCCGAGGCGCACGCCGCCAGCGGCCGCGACGAATCAGTGCTGACCGGCGAGGGCCGGGTGTGTGGACGCCGGGTCGCGGTGGTGGTGTGCGAGTTCGACTTTCTGGCCGGCTCGATCGGGGTCGCCGCGGCCGAGCGGATCACCGTCGCGGTGCAACGTGCGACCGCCGAGCGGGTGCCGTTGCTGGCGTCGCCGTGCTCCGGCGGCACCCGGATGCAAGAGGGCACCGTCGCGTTCCTGCAAATGGTCAAGATCGCCGCGGCGGTCACCCTGCACAAAGAAGCACACCTGCCGTATCTGGTGTATCTGCGGCACCCGACCACCGGTGGAGTGTTCGCGTCCTGGGGCTCGTTGGGCCACATCACGATCGCGCAGCCGGGCGCCCTGATCGGCTTTCTCGGGCCGCGGGTCTACGAGCAGCTCTACGGCGAACCGTTCCCGCCGGATGTCCAGACCGCCGAGAACCTGCAGCGGTACGGGGTGATCGACGCCGTCGTGCCGCTCGCCGACTTGCGCGACATCCTCGACCGGGCGCTGAGGGTCGTCGCCGACGACGCGGGCCCCGCACCGGAGCGGCCGGCCGGAACCCTGCGCCGCTCCTCCTCATCGCTTCGCTCTGCATCGTCGCCGGCGGAAGAAGAGCTGCCCGACGTCCCGGCCTGGGACTCCGTGCTCGCGTCGCGGCGGCCGGACCGGCCTGGCGTCCAACACCTGCTGCGGTACGGCTGCACCGACCAGGTCTTGCTGTCCGGGACAGAGCAGGGCGAAGCCGCGACCATGCTGCTGGCCTTGGCGCGGTTCGCCGGCCAGCCCGCGGTGCTGCTCGGCCAGCAGCGCGTCGTCGGTGGTCTCGTCGGACCGGCCGCGCTGAGCGAGGCGCGCCGCGGTATGACGTTGGCGGCCGGTCTGCGGCTACCGCTGGTGCTGGTCATCGACACCGCCGGCCCCGCGCTGTCAGCCGAGGCCGAGCAGGGTGGGCTGACCGGCCAGATCGCCCACTGCCTGGCCGAG
>Ga0302314_10009061_pt1 | contig 17648 bp, 19 predicted proteins | sample III_Palsa_N2_3_FD_200533 | JGI IMG/M metagenome (GOLD analysis project Ga0302314, IMG submission 200533) | Peat permafrost microbial communities from Stordalen Mire near Abisko, Sweden - III_Palsa_N2_3 | ecosystem: Environmental > Terrestrial > Soil > Palsa > Peat permafrost | place: Sweden...
GTCGAAGCAGGTTGCAGCAGCACCAGTTGATTCGAGCGCTGCACCGGCTTCTTGACGACAGGCAACTGGCCGGGTCTTGCCGCCCGGTCTTGTCAGTGGCGATGAAGACGCATGTCGGCCATCAGCTGACGCTCACGGCCGTCCGCTTTCGAGTGGGCTAGCTGCTGGGATACGCGATCTTCCAATCAGAACAACTCGCTGAGAATTGTCTGGTAACTCGGCGACTGAGGGCGACTGTTGGCGCCGACGCCGAATTGAGCCACCGCGCCGACCTTCGACTGCGCCACCTGATCAGCCTTGACGTCCAACAGGCATGCGCTCGGAGGACGGCCAACGTGGCTCACGGGGTCGCCGGCACAAGGGCCAAAAGTGGCTCAATTCGGCGTCGGCGCCAACATGCGGCGCGCGTCTGTCTAGAATGCGGCCGGCCGAGCTACCATGCGCACCTCAAAGCCGATGCTGAATACCTCACTAGCAGGCGTACTCGACAGTGATGCGAGGAGCCACCACCGATTTTGCTTATGAAGCGCACGTGACTCTTCCACCGCCGTTGATCTGGCCTTTTTCCAATCTACAACTCTTAGCGAATTGCCGATCAGAAAATGACCACCGCAAATACCCTGCTCGAGGCATTCGTGGACTTCGCAGCATCCGGAGTGACCCGGGCTTCCTGGTGGCAAGTCGTCCTCTACACGCTCGTCACGACGCACGTGACGATCGCAGCGGTGACGATCTACCTGCACCGGTCGCAAGCTCACCGCGCGTTGGAGCTTCATTCAATACCTTCGCACTTCTTCCGCTTTTGGCTGTGGATCGGCACGGGGATGGTGACCAAGGAATGGGTGGCCATCCACCGCAAGCACCACGCCAAATGCGAGACCGAGGAAGACCCGCATAGCCCTCAAACGCGGGGCCTTCGCAAGGTGCTGCTGCAAGGTGCGGAACTCTACCGGGCTGAGTCCAGGGTTCCCGAGACGATTGCAACGTACGGCCACAACACCCCGGACGACTGGCTGGAGAGCAACGTCTACAGCCGCTTTCAGTGGCAGGGCGTTGGCGCACTCCTGGTCTTGGACGTCCTGCTGTTTGGCGCCATCGGGGCGACTGTCTGGGCAATCCAGATGCTATGGATCCCGGTCACCGCGGCCGGCGTCATCAATGGCATCGGACATTTCTGGGGCTACCGCAATTTCGAGGCCGCCGATGCGTCGCGAAACGTCTTGCCGTGGGGCATTCTGATCGGTGGGGAAGAGCTGCATAACAACCACCACACTTATCCGACGTCTGCCAAGCTTTCCGTCAAGCCTTACGAGTTCGACATCGCCTGGGGATACATCCGGGCCATGGAGATCGTGGGCTTGGCGCGAGTGCGGAAGGTTCCCCCGAGGCTGCGCCTCGGCGAGCCGCGTCCGTCTGTCGATGCAGAGACTCTAGAAGCAATCATCTCGCACCGGTATGAACTGATGGCAAGCTACGCACGACACGTGCGAACAGCCTGCCGTGCGGAAATCGACAGCCTGCATGCCCAAGGCGGTGGCGATTCGCACCGCTTGCGAAGGCTGGCGATGGCAAGCAAGTGGCTGCATCGCGACGCCGAGAAAATCCCGCATCACCTCCGGTCGGAAGTGGCAGAGACCGCCTCCGAATCAACCGTGCTGGCGAGGATGCTGTTCATGCGCGAGGAGCTTCGTGCGATCTGGACGCGTACCTATGCTTCGACAAGCCATGCGGTGAGCGATCTACAGCTCTGGTGTGATCAGGCGGAACGGTCCGGCATCCGTGCGCTTCAGGAATTCTCCAGAAAGCTTCGGGCTGTCCGCGCTTGACATCTGGCGACGCCCTTGGCATCGATCAGGGCGTGGTATGATCGAAGGGTAGGACCAAGTTCGTCTTTTAAGTTTTTTCTTCTGTTCTGTTCCAGCGTGCTGGCGACTCCTCGGTTGATTTTGCATCGATGATGTTTTGTACGCCTGCGCCGCTTCGGCATCTGCCCTGCGGAATCTGAATGGAGATGAATATGACGACTCAAACCGGAACGGTCAAATGGTTCAACGAAGGCAAGGGCTTCGGCTTCATCGCCCCTGACGACGGCAGCAAGGACCTGTTCGCGCACTTCAGCGAGATCCAGGGCTCCGGCTTCAAGACGCTTGCGGAAGCGCAACGTGTCGAATTCGAAGTGACGCAGGGTCAAAAGGGCCTTCAGGCTTCCAAGATCACCCCCGTCTGACCCGTCACCGAGCGATCCTCGTAGAACGAATCAAAAACCGCGGCATCGTCCGCGGTTTTTTTATGGGCCAAGGAACATGAGAAATCTGCAAGACGCGACAGAAAAGATCTGTGAGCTCAAGGGAAGCCTCGTTGCGGTGAATGCCTTGCTGGCTGCCATCCTGAAGGTGCTCCCCGACCACGCTCGGCAAGAACTCCTGCGCACCTTCTCCGAGCACACGGAAGTCGCTCGAACGGTGCTGCTGCACACCCAGATTTCCGAACTGACCATCTCGGCTTTCGAGCGAGACGTCGCACGGGACAGCGCGTTGATCGAGGCGTTGCGCCCCGTCTAAGCAGGTAGTCACCGCATCTCGGTCAGCGTTGGAGATTGCCTTCTTTCAAGCTGAAAGCCGCTCTCAGGGGCGATCAGCTCGCCAGTCGCCTCGCAACCGTCGCGACGAACTGCCACGCTTCTGGCGTCAGTTGAGCCGATGGCGCCGCGAGTTCAAGAACAGCGTCGAGCGATGCTTCGAACCACTGTTCTCCCGAGCCCACTTCGTCCGGCGTCAGCATGTCCGCCACGAAGTGAACCGCGCTCACAAGTACCGAGTCGTCGAGGCCCGCCAGTTTGAGTCGCGGTGAGTAGCAACGCGCGCATTCGGCGAACCTCTCTCCCACGGTTTCGATCACGTCCGGCGATGCCGCTGCGCCATTGACACTCAATGCCGTAGCTGCTGCCTTCATGCAAGCGGCGGCGAGAGGCCCTCCCCAATGAACGTCGTCAAACTTATGGCGATTCATCCTGCGCTCCATCTCTCAGGTTCGGAAGCTGCAGTTTCCTTCCAGGCGCGCGATCCTGCGCGACCTGATCCCACACGGAAGGACGTCGGCGGCGTGCGAGCAGCCAACTCAATCCGTCCGGCCCTCGTTGCCCGGGCGAACCAGGTCGTGGCTGACCTGGTGCCATCGTACTTGGACCTGGCCTATCCCAAGTGCATTTGGCCGGCGCCAAAGAGCCCGATCAAGCCGATCACGATCAGGTAGATCGCGACGATGAAGTTCAGCATCCTGGGTACCACCAGGATCAGAATGCCGGCGAGCAGGGAGATGATCGGGGTCAGCCCGAGATGGAGATTCATAAGTGCTTTCTTGGTTGCCGCGCGGATGCGACGTCGAAAGCGTCACCACGACCGCGCGTCAATTCGCTTGGCACGTGGCGGGCCCGTCGACCAAAGCACATCATCGCGGCTGCTTGTGGCCGGGCCGAAGACCGGTAAGACTGCGGTTTTCGGTTCGCCCGTTCATGGAATCACCGTCTGCGCTGACGCCGCGACGGGTGCTCCGCTGACGCCTTGCGGTGACTTGCTTGCTAGACTCCAATCAGCCATCGGGCTCACCGCGGCCCGCGTTTCGGGTCCAACCAGAGCCGCACATGGCAACGAAAAAAGCTTCGAACGAGACGTCGGGCAAGGCCGCGCCTGACTATGAACTGCGCCTGTACGTCGCAGGGCAAACACCAAGATCGGCGCAAGCCATCCACAACCTGCGTGCGATCTGCGAACAGCACCTCGAGGGGCGCTATGCCATCGAGGTCATCGATCTGAAGCTGAACCCCGCACTGGCGGCAGATCACCAGATCCTCGCGGTGCCCACGCTCATTCGCAAGCTGCCGGAGTCAATTCGGATGGTCATCGGCAATCTGGCCGACACGGAGCGCGTGCTGGTCGGACTGGACATCGCCGTGCCTCCCAAGTCTCACTGAGCATCTCGCGACCTGGCGGCCCACCAACAGGATCTAGGACGCTTCGGCGCTCCTGGCCGCATCTTTCCCCACCAAGGTGAGAATCTGCTGCACGAGGTTCAGCGGCTTGAGCGGCTTGGCGCAATGCGCATCGAAACCGCATGTCAACGCCAGTTCCCGGTCCTGCTCGCGGCTGAATGACGTCAGTGCGATGGCCGCGACTCTAGAGCGCCCGTTGGTCGGCTTCGGCAGGGAAGCATCCTTCTGTCGAACTTCGCGGATCAAGTCATAGCCGTCCTTGCCCGGCATGCCGATGTCGCTGATCAGGACGTCCGGCCGCTGCTCGTCCAGCAGCGCGAGGGCTTCCTGCGCGGTGGATGCGCAGCGAACGGCGGCTCCCCGATCCCCGAGGATGATCTTGAGCATCGCGCTGGCCTCTCGATCGTCGTCGACGACGACGAGATCCAAGCCCGCCAACGGCAACTCCGAAGTCTGTACTGAGTCCAGCTCGACCAGGCCGTCAGCTCCCGAGTCTGCATTGCTCGCGCGCCCTTGCTCGGTCGGCAGCCAGAACGTGAAGGTTGATCCATGCCCGAGGCCTTCGCTCTGCACGGAGATCGTTCCGCCGTGCGCCTCCACGAGTTGCTTGACGATGGCCAGGCCCAGACCGAGACCGCCACGATGTCGGTTGCTCGGCGCATCGCTCTGTGCGAAGCGGTCAAACACGAACGGCAGGAAGTCGGCCTCGATGCCTGTTCCCATGTCGGTGATCGACACGCGGAGTCCCACCTCCTCTTCGACAAGCCGAACGCGGATGGTGCTGCCTTTCGGCGAGAACTTGATCGCGTTGCTGAGCAGGTTCCAGGTCACCTGCTGCAGCCGGGAGGCGTCCGCTTCCATGCGACGGTAGTCGTGCTGCAGTTGCAGGTCGACCACGATGGACTTCTCGTCCAGCGACGGCTGCATCGCGCTGATGGCCGACGAGATCTCTTCGGCCGGGTCGATGGACGAGAACGTCAGCGGCAGCTTGCCCAAATTCAGGCGCGACATGTCGAGCAGATCGGAGATCATGCGCGCCTGGGTCTTGCCATTGCGCTCGATGGCTGCCAGACCACGCATGGCCTCGTCGGTGCCGCCGCGCATGCGTAGGACATGGGCCCAGCTGAGGATCGCGTTGAGCGGGGTCCGCAGTTCATGCGACAGGATGGCGATGAAGTCGTCCTTGAGCCGGCTGACCTGTTCGGCTTCAACCCGTGCGACGCGCTCGCGCTCCAACCATAGAAGCCTCCGCTGCTCCAGGTCACGTCGCTCCGACACGTCCGTCGCGACGACCATCGACACCCCCGGCTCGATCTTCGAGGCGACGCTGCATTCGAGGTAGATCGTTTCACCGTTTTGCCGGCGCATCGGCACGTCTTGGCTCTTCGAAGGAATGTCGGTTTGCGCGAACAGCCCATCGATCCCTTCATCCCATTCCGGCGATACAAAGCTGCGCAGGGGTTGCCCAACCACCTGATCAACGTCGCGCATGAGCATCGCCAGCATCGCCGGGTTCGCACCGACGACGATGCCGTCTCGGTCCAACAGCACGATGCCACTGGGCGCCTGCGCGTAAATGGTCCGGAATTTGGATTCGCTGAGCCGAGAAGCATCACGAAGTTGCTCGGCCTGCTTGTCGAGTTCCGCATAGAGGGCGACCACGCCTCGATTCGTCTCCTCCAGTTCCTCCTGGAGCAGCAAGTTGAGCTGGGTCTCATCGGCGAGAGCCTCGGAGACGCGCTTGAACTCCTCGGCAGATATCTGGGTGTCGTTGTCCATGTTCAACCTCGCTTCACGACCACAACCGTGACGTCATCCCGTCCACGCGTGTGCTCGCGGATCAACCAACCGGCGACGACCGCCGGATCGCACTGGATCAGGCCGGGGGCTTCGTCGAGCTTCCAGCGAGATGTCAGGCCGTCCGAATGCAGGATGATCAGTGCGTGCAACGGCCATGCGTACGGGACGTCCTGGATCTTGCGGATCTGCAGACCGAGGGTGCCGTGCTGAGACATCAGCGAACGATCGTCGACACCCGAAATCATGCGACCCGCGATGTTGCCGGCACCGGCGAAGTCCAGCGTGCCGGCGCTCGCATCGATCCTGGCCACGGCCATCGCTGCGCCTCGCGTGGAACGCATTGTTGGATGGGCCTGTTCCAGTACCTCCGAGGGCGAGCCAGTCGATCGCCTGAACTCCGCCATCGCCACTTCGGCGGCCTCGGCTGCGCCGGGCCCGTGCCCCAGGCCGTCCGCCATGGCGACGCGCGCCTGGTCGCCGACGATCCGTATTTCCCACGCGTCGCCGCTGACGACTTCGCCGGGCGCGGCAAGGCAGATCCCGGCGTATGCAAAGCGCGCGGGCGCCTTCGCCACGGTCGACGCCGCGCCATTCGGCACCCGCACCCGTGAGAGGATGACCGTGCCCTTGCCCGCGACCGAGAACACGGAGAAATCGGTCGACAGGCGCTGCACCGCACCGAAGCCAGTGCCGGGCGTGTTGCCGCTGGAGTAGCCGTCGCGCAGGCAGCGGCTGACATCGGCCATGCCCGGGCCGCTGTCGATCGACAGTATCTCGAAATGGAATCCGTCGACCATGGCGTGGCAGCCGATCAGCAGGCGACCGCTCTTGGCGTGGCGAGCCAGGTTCGTGCCAAGTTCGGTAACCAGTAGCGCAATGCGCCCTCTCACCGTTTCGTCGAACCCATGCGTCAGGCAGAGCCGCAATGCAGCGCGACGAGCCTCACCCACCTGCGACTGCTCCGTCACATGCACGTCGAGGTGAGGCGTCACGCTAGCGCCACCGCGTGATGGTCACGCAAGTGCCTTTTCCCACGGCCGTACGGAGTTCGAAGTCGTTGACGAGACGGCGGCTGCCCGACAGCCCGATACCCATGCCCGTTCCCGACGTCCAACCATCGGTCAGGGCCAGCTCCGTGTCGGGGATGCCCGGTCCCTGGTCCTCGAAGGCCAGGCGCAGTCCGGTCTGCGGTCCCTGGGTCACGATCTCCCAGCGCATCACGCCGCCGCGGCCATAGACGATCGCGTTGCGGGACAGCTCGCTCGCCGCGGTGATCATCTTGGTCTGGTCGACCAACGTGAACTTGAGTTCCTGCGTGAGTTCGCGCACCAGACGGCGGCACGCGACGATGTCACGCTCGGCCGCCAGGGCCATCGACCCTGTCTGGGATGGGCGAGGCGATTCAGTGCCCACCGCGACTCCGTTCGTCTCCGGACAGGAGCGCCATGCCACGCTCGACGTCCAGCGCCGTGCGTACCCCGTCGAGCGACAGGCCGAGTTCGACCAGCGTGATCGCGACGGCGGGCTGCATGCCCACGACGACCAGGGTCGCGCCCATGATGCCCGAGATTCCGGAAATGCTGGCGAGGATGCGCCCGACAAACGAGTCGACGACCTCGAGTGCGGAGATGTCGATCAGTACACCTTGCGCCGCTGTTGCCGCGATGCGCTCTGACAGATCGTCCTGGAGCGCGAGTGCGGTCTGATCCAACAGGTCGATCTGGATCGTCACCAGCAGGCAGTGACCCATCTTCAATATCGGGATTCGGTCCATGTTGCCCTCAGCGTGCGGGACGCGAGAAGACCCATCCACCCTTCTTGAGCGCCAGCGACAAAGCGTCGGCCAGGGTCGCCTTGGTGATGATGCCCTGGAGATCGATTCCCAACTGAACGATCGTCTGGGCGATCTGCGGGCGGATGCCACTGATGATGCAGTCCGCGCCCATCAGGCGGATTGCGGTGACCGTCTTGAGCAGGTGTTGCGCGACCAGCGTGTCGACCGTGGGCACGCCGGTGATGTCGATGATCGCGAGCTCGGAGCCCGTCTCGACGATGCGAGTCAGGAGCGACTCCATCACCAGTTGCGTACGGCTGGAGTCGAGCGTACCGATCATCGGGACGGCGAGCACGCCGTCCCACAGCTTGACGACCGGCGTCGACAGCTCGAGCAGCTCCTGCTGTTGGCGCAGGATGACATCTTCGCGCGAGCGCTGGTAGGTCGTCGCGGTCCATTGCGCCATGCGGTCGACCAGCGTGGACGCCGCCCATACGGCGTCGAAGGCGTGTTGCGGGCTCCCATCGAGCAACTTCCGCAGCCCTGCGAAAAGTGGTCTCTTGATGGCTAACACGAAGTAGCTCGTCTCTCCAGCGCTCGCCCCCTGCGCGGCGCGCGACTGGGACAGCTCCGCCAGCACAGATCGGGTACGACTCCAAGCGTCGTCGTCGAACCGGGTCAGGTCCGCATCGGCGCGGACGGCCTCCTGTAGCGAGTCCAAGAGTTCCTGAGCGTCTTGCGGCGCCGTCTTCGCGACCGAGGCGCTGTCGCCCGATTGCGTGGCTTCGGACAACCACGAAGTGAGAAAGTCCCCCGGCGCGGCCTTCAAGACATCGTCAAAGAGGGCGTTTTCTTGTTTCATGCGGATCCTGTGGCCTCGACAAAGGTCTTTCGGACCTGCCAGAAGCCTACGTTGAGGGACCGAACGCTGCTCGACAGCAGTTCGGCAAAGTGCTGCATCCGCTAGTTGCACGGTCGAGTTCGAGCCGGAGCTCGACTACAGATCGACTGATAGTACATGCTGATGGTCCAAGGGAAATTTTGCCAAACTTACTCATGCACGGATGGGCAAATTCACGGACTGCTTCGTGCGCGCCTGAAGGGACTGGAATCTCGGGTGCTCGTCGCGGCAGCCTGCATGGCCCGGTCGCGCGGTTACTTCTCGGCAGCAATGGCACGCGCTCAATTCATCCGCAAACCTGGGAAAGCGGCCGATGCCGCATCGCTGGCCGTGCGCGGCAGCCGTACGGTGAAGACCGTGCCGGCCTGCGCATCCGATTCAACACTCGCCGAGCCGCCGTGGGCCAGCGCGATCTCGCGAACGATGTACAGGCCCAGGCCGAGGTTGTACCCCTCGCGTTCCGTGTTCGCTCCCCGGACCAGAGGCTCGAACAGACTCTCGCGGGTCGCCTCGGGGATCGGCGGGCCGCCGTTCTGGACGCTGACTGAGATCTGATCGATCGCAGAACCGTCGATCCTCGCCTTGACCGGCGCATCGGCGGGGCCGTACTTCAACGCGTTGCCGACGAGGTTGGAAATGGCCTGCGCGATTCGCTCCTCGTCGCACACGCACTTCGGGTCTCCAAGCGTCTCCAGCTCGATCACGCGACCCGGGTTGTTGGCCCGCAACTCGGCCACGATCTTGCCGCACACCTGACCCATGTCGACGTCCTTCGGCGAAACACGCATGCCCTCGCCGAGGCCGCTGCGAACATAGTCGAGCAGGTCGTCGAGCAGGCTCTGGATGCGCCGACTTCCGCGCAACACGCGCTCGGCGGCGGCGGGCAGGGGCTTGTTCTGCTGGGCGGCCAGGACAAGGCTGTGGCCCGACGTCATGATCGTGGAGAGGGGCGTGCGCAATTCATGACTCAGCACGCCGAGAAAGAGGTTCCTCATGCGCGCGGCTTCTGAGGCGAAATGCAGGATGCTCGCCGCGAGCGCCTCGTCCATCGCCTCGTTGAACCGCACCAGTTCGAAGACTTCGTCGCGTCCGAGCTTGGGGCCGCTTTCCATCCAGAGGCGGATCACGGAGGCGCGAAGTGCGCGGTATTCTGCGGCGGTCTGATTGACGTCGAATCCGGAGGCGGCGCGCATCGCCCCGTGGATCTCGGCGGCGTGGACGCCTGCGCCATCCGCCTTGGTCGCATGACCCAGCGACTTTTCGCGCTCTTCACGCTTGGTCTGCGGCTGCAGCATGTCGAGGGCAACAGCTGCGAGGACTTGCCTCGCATGGTCTCTCAAGGCGGCAACGTCCATGTCGGCCGCCGCTGGAAGCTGCTGCATGGCAAAGGCCTCGAATTCGGCCATGATCTTTTCGGATTCGAGTGTGATGAAGTCTGAGAGTCCCATGCGTCCGTCGGTCGTGTTTTATGACCGCCTCTTTGCAGGTGCAATAGCGGTCTGTGCCTGATCAGTGTTTGGGCACCAGACTCGACAATAGCACCAGGAGCAGACCCGGATCGGCGGGCTTCAGGATTGAGGCTGTAAACCGCGCATCATGGAGGGCCGCATCGCGCAAATCGGCGTTGCCAGTCAAAGCGAGGATCGCGGAATGCTTGTCTCCCGAGGCTCGTTCCAGACGCTCCGCCGTCTCGAAACCGTCTGCACCCGGCATCTCCATATCCAGCAAGATGATGTCCGGTGGTGACATTCCTGCCTGTGCGATAGCGTCGGCCGGCCCGTAGGCCGGAACGGCCGTCCAGTCGGAACTGAGTCCAATCCATTCGCAGAGGGAGTCGACCAGGTCGTGGTCGTTGTCGACGACCATGAGGCGTCGCTGCGAGGGATGGAGGTCAAGGTTCATGCTCTTGCATGGCAAGCGGGCGTCCCGTTCAGAACAGTCACGCCGTCAGGGAAGATCACCGAAGTTCGCCGAGCGGTCTTCGGTCAGACCATCGCCGTAACTTGCAATAGCTTCATGCAGGAGCAACTAAACGGGGCCGCAGTACATTTGTTACCGCTCCATGTTCGGGACGCTGAGTTGGCGGCTGCCCCATCTCGAGGTCAAGGAGAGGGCGATCGTTCGGAGGGGTCCGTATTGACACCATCGATGACGGCCAACTGCAAGGCTTTGAGTACGTCCCAGGCCGAAGCGCGCCGGACTCCGCCAAGCGAATGCGTGAGCACTATTTCAAGAAGAGTGAGGAGCTTCGGGCGACCTGATTAGCGACGACCTTAAGCCTGGCTCACGTGCCGAGCTACTGGCCCCATAGGCTGGAAGCATTCCACGACGGAGCTTGGCCATGGCGATGAACCGGATCCAATTCCAGCACGGCATGTCATTGCCGGAATTCCTCCGCGGCTTCGGAACGGAGGCGGCCTGTGCCCAGGCCGTGATGGCTGCTCGTTGGCCCAATGGTTTCGAGTGTCCCAAGTGCGGCGGGGAAGCGCACTGCGTGATCAGCGTCGATTTCCGTCCCCTGTTCCAGTGCAATGGATGCCGTCGGCAGACCTCGGTGACCGCGGGCACCCTGTTCGCAGGAACCAAGCTCCCGTTGACGACCTGGTTCCTCGCCATCTACCTGATCAGTCAGGCCAAGACCGGCCTCTCTGCGCTCGCTCTCAAGCGTCAGCTCGGCGTGAGCTACCGCACCGCCTGGCTGGTTCACCACAAGATCATGTGCGCGATGTCCGAGCGCGAGGACGCCCATCAGCTCACGAATGTCGTGCAAATGGACGACGCCTACCTCGGTGGCGAGCTCAGCGGTGGCACTGCGGGCCGCGGCTCTGAGAACAAGGTGCCGTTCGTCGCCGCGGTCTCGCTCAATGAGATGGGCCATCCTGTGTACCTCAAGCTCACCATGGTGGCCGGCTTCACGCGCGAAGCCATCAAGGAGTGGGCCAATGTGCATCTGGCGCCCGGCACCGTGGTCACCAGTGACGGCTTGGGCTGCTTCGCGGCAGTGAGCGATGCCGGTTGCGTCCACATGCCCACCGTCGTCGGTGATCGCATGCCACGCGACCTGCCCGAATTCGCCTGGGTCAACACCGTCTTGGGCAATCTCAAGACGACGCTGGCAGGTGCCCACCACGCATTCGACTACCGCAAATACGCTGCCCACTACCTCGCTGCCTTCGCCTACCGGTTCAACCGTAGATTCGACTTGCACACGCTCGTCGTCCGCCTCATCGTTGCTGCTGCGCGCTGCAAGCCGCGCTCCGAGCAGGTCATCCGGCAGGCTGAGACTCATCGCTAATCAGGTCGGGCGATGCTAGGTGTCCAGCAAGCGTTCGGCCGAAAGCAGGGGATTGGGTCTGATCTGAACGTAGCCTGCCAGCGCGTCTGACCCAAAGTGTTATGCCAAGACGAACCAGCAGCGATGAAATCGCAATCGCGATGCCGGAGACAATGATGCGGTGCTCGTGAAGCTTTTCAATGAGCAAGCCGTCATTGACCAAATTGCGCTCGGACTCGGCGAACTTGTCGATCTTCTGGCGGAGCGCTTCCATCGTCACTCCGGTTGCTTGAAGTGCGATGACCGCGCGGGCGCCCTCATACCCCTGGCTATTGCGCGTTTCTATCGCCTGACTGAATTCGACAAACTGCGCCGCTATGGTCTGATCAATATCGGACAACACGGCGGCTTGGATCGGTTCGTTCTTTACGAGCAGCGTCAACTGCAGGGACCGGGTGCGAAATGCCGTGATCGATCGTTGAAACTGGCCGAGCGCGTCTTCATCGCCGGTGATCACGAAATCACGCTCGGCCAGCGCTGCGGCCTCGACCGATGAGAACAATCGGTCTATGCCGTCCAGGAGCTGATAGCTACGGTTCACGCGCTGTTGATTCTGGTCAGCCAGATCGTGATAGTGGTACGACAGGTACGCGCCGATTGCGATGAGTGTCCCCAAGGGCACTGCCGCGAGCGAATGCCAAAGAACGATCCGCCGCGGAGGCAATCGCAAGTGCCGGGCAATCGAGTTCATGTTGTTCGCCAGGAAGCCCGGCTCTCCTCGTGTTCGCACTTCGCACTTCCAGGGTGCAGCTGCGAGCACACCGCTCACAAACGTTGAACCAGGATGACACACTGCCAGGACGGCAGGTACTGAGAGCAACGTCGCAAAGGTGGCGTTGTTCTCGTTCGCCTCAGAACGATTCAAGATGGTCTGGGTCCGGGGGCCGGACCCGCGCTCGAAAGCTCCGCCATTTGGTCTTAATACGAGGGTTCTGCGCGGTCGTCGCAGTTTTGGTCGGCGCGGACGTCGTTGCTACCGCCTGAGCTCACCCCGGCCTTTGGCCATCAACGAAATCCGGTTCGCGACCTTTTTACCATCCCACCGATAAGTCATCAATGAAATCAGGCCGATGAACATCAGCAGCGCCGTCGGCGTTTCGGGCACTGCGGAAAGCGGCGGCAACGAACCGGACGGCGGGACGTTGACGGGACCCGTCGGTGAAATTGGAGCGCCCGACGGGCCGGACGCGATGGGGCTGCCACCGCCTTCGCTCCCAGCGTTTCCGCCGCCGTTTCCGATGAAGCAGCCGGCAGCACAACCGGCGTCGCCGCCCGCGCCGGCACCACTACCGTCGCTCGTGATGTCGGCAGTGGAGCTTCCGCCCTCGGATAGCGGCATCGGAAAGAGATCTGGCGTCGACATGTCGCTGTCCTGGCTGGCGGGCGAGGAGGCGACCGTCGGCGGGGGGCCGGCGGCCGGCGAGATGTCGATCGGCTCTTCGTCCTCGGCCGCTTGAACGTGTTCGCCCGGCTTGCGAGTGACCAGCGACACGTTATTGCATATCGTCGGCACGATCACGCAGGTATCGCCGACACAGTAGACGAGACCGCGCTCCTGCAATTGACCGTTCCACGCGGAGCGGTCCACCGCGCCGTGGCAGGTCTGGCCGTGGCCGCTGTGCATCTCGCGCAAGCCTTCGTAGTGTTGTTGGCCGACGATCGCGTCGCGAGTGATCGTCGCCACGTCGGTGTATCGGTGCGCTGTCATGAGCACGCGCAACTGCCGACGTGTCTCGTCCGTCATCGAGAAATCGGACAGCGCACTCACCGGGTCGCCTCGATAGGGATTGGCACCCGGATGTGCCCATGAGCAGGTGCTCGCGGCTGTGACCGCGATGACCGTTGCCACGACGAAAGTGATGCCCACGCTGCTGCCCCCTATGCGCCGTCCTCGAGACCACTGTGTCGTCATCGACGAGGAGGCTTGTTCTTGAAATTCATTCGGTCTCCGCCCGCTGGCCGAAGTCGAAGCCTTCGCTCCAGCCTCAGCAAAGCACGTCGCGCTCCGGCACGGAGGGCGTGGCGCCCCCAAGCGCGGGGCGAGCGGTTTGCGCAGGCATAACCGTGAAGTAGTTCTCGCCGGGGCGGGCTAAAGACGGGCTCCGGCACGTGTGCCGAGCCCCGCGCGCTGCTCGGGTAGCGCGACGCTCATCTTCGTAGCGCCCGCTTTACCGATTCGATGGGCGGGGTAGCATTTTGTTACGCGTATTCATAGGCTGAACTCAGGGCAAAGCACCAGCCTTGTCAGGGTGCGGCCACCTTGAAGCACCACGACGACTGCGCGAGACTGCGACCCCCGACGACGCTCGCGCGCAGCGTGACCCAATAGCGCCCTGCCGGAAGCGGGCGTACTGGCACAAGGGCTGCGAACCCACCGTGCAACTGCCTGTCGAGGGTCACGTCGCTGCCGATGATCCCCGCATCGGCCAAGACGATGCTCGGCACGGCCGTTCCGTCGGCGTCCGTCAACGCGAAGCGGTCGATGACGACGCGCGGCGTTGCGGCATCGGCAGCGATGTAGTCCGCGTTCCGGAAGCCCACCAGTACTGGCGCGCCGGCCTTCGCGTTCGGCAGCAGCCCGAGCGGTGGCCGCGGGTTCTCCGCGGAAACGGCGTAAGTCCCGCTCGGCACCGTCATCCCTGGAGCGGGATAGGCCACCACTTCCCCAGGCGGCGGCACCTGGCCGCCGCGCGCCTCGAACGGAGCGCCGAGGTCGATCGTACACATTCCGGCGTACCGGCCCGAGCCGAACGCCAGCCCCACCTCGGTAACCCGGCTGAGGAGGAGCGCAGCGTGATAGACCGTATTCATCAGTTCGTCGACGCATGCCGAACCAGGCGACGTCGCACCGATGCCGCCAATGACTTCGCTCGCGTACGACAGCCGGTAGCCGGCCATGCGCATACGGACGAACGGGTCCGCGCCGCTATAGGCCATCAGGCCGGCGGTCTCCTCGTGCACGTTGGCCGCCGACTGCAAGCCGTTGGCGTCGAGGTAGGCGGCGTGGCGTGACGCGGCGACGCCGAGCGCAGAGGACAGCGTGAGTACACCTGCTCCCGCGCGTTGACGCATCGCGTTCAACTTGGCGATGGCCCCGGCGCGGCGAAGGTCCTCGTCATCGGCGCCGATTGCTTGTACTGGCGGTGCGTCGTCAGACGGAAGTCCAACCGAGGTCTCCGCTGCAGGCGACGTTTTCGAGGTGCCGGTTATTCGCGTCGAAGCCTCTGCCGCCTCGCCCAACCATGCCTCGGCAACTGCCCAGGCGACGACGAGCAGGGGGAGGAGTCGGCGCATGGGCATCGTTCGGAAGAGGCCGCAAGCGGCCGAAGCGGAGCATTGTCACTGCGCTGGCAGAACGCGTTGCACCGTAGATGCGCGGGCGCGGGGCCTGTTCGCCATTTTCTCCGGGCCATGGCGATTGCGCATTTACCGGGCTCGAACAGGCACGCGCCAGCCCCTACGGCGCAGCGATCCGATATACGGTCAGCCCCTGATGCTGCTGACGGCCAATCGCTGACGGTTACAGTCGTCCGTTTTGAGGCGGCTCACCCAACGGTGCGGACGACACAGCGTATCGCTTGCGCGCTCAGAATCCCAGGCTGGCCAGCAGGTCGTCGACATCGTCCTGCTTGAGCGCCTTGTCGGGAACTTGAGGGCCTTGAAGTTCATCGCGTTGGGTTTTGGCGCCGGCAATGGCAGGCGCCGAGTCGACAAGCAGACTAAGCAACTGGCCCTCAGTTCGCGTGATTATGTCCACGACCTTCTTGATGACTTGGCCAGACAGATCCTGGAAGCTCTGCGTCATCATGATTTCGGTGAGCAGGTCGTTCTGCTGTTGCGCGAACCCGGCAGCGCGCTCGGCGTAGTCGGCGCACTGCTTCATCATGGCCTTGCAAATCATCGGGCTCAGTTCACCCTGCGCCCGCCGCCGGATCGTTTGGGCCAGTTCGCGCCCCCGCTCGGCTACTTGATTGCATTCGGGAAGGCCTCGCTCGACGGTCGCGAGTACCTTGTGGGCCGCATCCTCGGTGAGCTTGCCCACGTACGAAAGTCGATCGCGAGCGTCCGGGATCTCGGCTGCGACTTCGCCCAGCGAACGGTCGAAGCCCAACTCGCGCAGGGACTCCAGGAGGTCACGTGCGATGGTACCGAGCTGGTTGAACGCGTCGGGTCGGACAGGTGCAGAGATTTCGGTCATGTTCGTTCCAGTGCGCTCAGGCTGATAGCAGGGAGTGCTTCGAGAGAATGCGGGCCAGCTTTTCCTGAAGAATGTCTTGCGTGAAGGGCTTGACGATGTACCCGTCGGCGCCCGCCTGCGCGGCCTCGACGATGTTCTCCTTCTTGCCCTCTGCGGTGATCAGCAGCAGAGGCATGCGGGAAAACTTAGGATGCGCCCGCAAAGTCTTCAGAAGATCCAGGCCCGTCATGTTGGGCATGTTCCAGTCGGAGATGCCAAAGTCAACGGGTTTGCTCTCGATGATGCGAAGAGCCTGGACTCCGTCTTCAGCCTCCAGGATCCGTGTCACACCACACTGGCGCAACAGGCCGCCGACGATCCTGCGCATCGTCGAAAAGTCATCCACGACAAGGTAGGTGAGATCGGGGTTCATGGGCTCGTTTCTGGATCAGAGGGGGTCGAGCCGGGTACCGGACGCCAGCTGACGTTTTCGTCGTCGTCCAGCCGTGCCCAAGGGCCGAGTGACCGGTGCAACGTCATATCTTCGACCCGTCATTGAGCATTATTAGCCCCATCCATGACCGATTCCCCGATGTGGGGAAAATGCACGCCAGGGAGTTCCTGACATCCTCGGTACTTCAGATCGGCCAGCGCGCTGGGACACCTTCGCGAAATCAAGGCGATCACCCGAGAGAGGGTGCTCTCAGGGCTGAACACAAGAAGTGCCTTTCGTCTGCAGCGGAAGGTACACGCTGACGGTCGTTCCAACCTGCAGTTCACTGCCAATTTCAAGCAATCCCCCATGGTTGGAAACGATGCCATGCACCGCAGCCAGTCCAAGCCCCGTCCCCTCGCCGACCGCTTTGGTGGTGAAGAACGGCTCAAGAACCTTGTCAAGCAAGTGCGGCGGAATTCCGACCCCTGCGTCGATGACCTCCAGGCGCGCGTATTGCGGCACGTTGGTTTCCGAAGGACTGGTCTTTGGAGCGGCAAGATCGACAACGACGCGGATGGATCCGTCGCGTCCCTGCATCGCGTGGGCGGCATTGCGAACGAGGTTCAGCAGCACCTGCTCCATTTGAACTGGATCGGCATCGATGAGCCCGCCTTCGATGACCTCCAGGGTCAGCGGAATGCCCGCTGGAACCACGGCGCGAAGCAAGCCCTCGGAATGTCCGAGCAACGTAGCGAACTCCATCGTCGACTTCGCCATCGGGGTCTGGCGCGAGAAATCGAGCATCTGCCGAACGAGCGTCGCAGCCCGGGCGCCGGCTTGACCGATTTTGGTCAGGTTGAGCGCTTGCCGAGAGCCGTCGACGGCCTCCATTTCGCACAGCTCCGTCAAGCCCAGGATTGACGCGAGCAGATTGTTGAAGTCGTGAGCGATCCCGCCCGCCAGGGTGGCTACGGCGCGCAGCTTGTCGTTCTCGCGTAGGCCTTTCTCGATCAGTTGCTGTCGGGCAATGTCGCGACCGATGCAGAGGTGACTGAGCACCTCGCCATCACGCCCCGTAATGGGCGTGACGGACCATTCAGCAAGAAAGCGACTGCCATCCCTGCAGGCTTGTTCGGCGCGGATGACTTCCGCAACCGTCATTGGTAGCGGCAACTGCCAGACAGCCGCGGTACAAGAGGCCGCTTCCAGCGCAGTCCAGCCTGTTGCACGCGTGAACG
>Ga0302314_10009062_pt1 | contig 17648 bp, 15 predicted proteins | sample III_Palsa_N2_3_FD_200533 | JGI IMG/M metagenome (GOLD analysis project Ga0302314, IMG submission 200533) | Peat permafrost microbial communities from Stordalen Mire near Abisko, Sweden - III_Palsa_N2_3 | ecosystem: Environmental > Terrestrial > Soil > Palsa > Peat permafrost | place: Sweden...
GTAGTGGCGCGAAAATGGTCCGTGACGGGGAGGGGGCCGCACGCTCTCGGAACGGGCCTATTTTCCGATGAGCCGGGCCTGCCGGAGGCGCCGTTGATCTTGATCTTCCGGCACAAAACTCCACGTCACGAGCCGACGCGACGGAAGACACGACCCAGAAGCACGCGTAGAGGACGACCGCAGGGAGGACGACGGAGAGCACCCACGCAGGCAGGCCCCCGTACGAGGTCCGGCACGAAGCGCAGCGCAGTACCGGAACGTAGGAAGGCCAACCACACCCGGAAAAGCGAGCCCAAGATCCGCATATACCTATCCCGTCCCGCGTCGGTGTAGCGTCGAGAGCGTGAACCGGATCCTGATCGTTACCGCCGTCGAGGCCGAGGCGGAGGCCGTGCGACGCGGGCTGCCCGAAGCGGCGCACGGGGTGACCGTGCTCGTGGGCGGGGTCGGCTCCGCGCAGGCCGCCGCCGCAACCGCCCGGGCGCTCGCGCTCGACTCGGGCTACGGCGCCGTACTCAGCCTGGGGATCGGCGGCGCCTTCCCGGGCATGGCCGAGCTCGGCGCGCTGCTGCTGGCCCGGCGGGTGGTGGCGGCGGACCTCGGCGCGGACAGCCCGGCCGGGTTCCTGAGCGTGGACGAGCTCGGATTCGGCTCTTCGACGCTGGACGGCGGACGCGTGCCCGGGCTCGACGCCGTCGTCGGCACCATCCTGACCGTGAACACCGCCACCGGCACCTCTGAGCGCGCGGCCGAGCTGATGGAGCGTCATCCGGGCGCAGTGGGTGAGGCGATGGAGGGCTACGGGGTGGCCGCCGCGGCCTCGCTGGCCGAGCTGCCGTTTGCCGAGGTACGCGCCGTCTCCAACCTCGTCGGCAAGCGGGATCGGGACGCCTGGCGGCTCGACCTGGCCTTCGCCGCACTCACCGCCGCCGCCCGGCCGATCGCCGAAGGACTGGAAGCATGCTGACTGTTTCGCTGGCCCACTCCCCCTGCCCGAACGACACCTTCCTGTTCCACGCCTGGACGCACGGGCTGATCGCCGACGCGCCCTCGGTCTCGCTGACGTACGCGGACATCGATCTGACGAACGGTTGGCTGGCCGGACCCTCTGGCCTGGACGTAATGAAGATCTCCGCCGCCGCGCTGCCCGAGGCGGAGGCGAACGGCTACGAGCTGCTGCCCTGCGGCGGTGCCATGGGGCGCGGGTGCGGGCCTTTGGTCTTGGCGGCGCCGGGGTACGACGGGTCGCTGGCCGGGCGGACCGTGGCCGTGCCGAGCCTGAAGTCGACCGCGTTCCTGCTGTTCCGGCAGTGGATCGCGGAACGCGGCGAAGCACCGGAGATCGTGGTGCTGCCCTTCCGCGACATCATGCCCGCGGTACGCGACGGCAAGGTGGACGCGGGCCTGGTGATCCACGAGGCCCGCTTCACCTTCCACAAGTTCGGGCTCGAATGCCTGACCGACCTCGGCGACTGGTGGGAGAAGACGACCGGCGCGCCGATCCCGCTCGGCGTCATCGTGGCCCGCTCCTCACTCGGACCCGAGACGCTCGAGCAGGTCACGACGGCCCTGCGCGCCTCGGTGGAGCACGCCTTCGCACACCCCGAGGACTCGCGCGAGTACGTGCTCTCGCTCGCCGAGGAGATGGACCCGGCGGTCGCACAGAGCCATATCGAGCTCTACTGCAACGAGTTCTCCCGCGATCTCGGCCCGGCCGGGCGCACGGCGCTGGAACGGCTCTTCGCGTAGTTCGAAGAGCCGTTCGAGCGAAGGCTTATGGCAGACGCGGGTCAGGCGTCGAGCTGGTCGGCCACCGCGCGCAGCAGCTTGGCGACCTTGCGTCCCTGCTCCTTGTCCGGATGCTTCCCCCGGCGCAGCGTGGTGGAGACGTGGTCGAGCACCTTGATCACGTCCTCGACGATCACCACGAGCTCCTCGGCCGGCTTGCGCTGCGTCACCACCACCGAGGGCTTGGCCTCGAGCAACTGCACGTTCAGGGCGCTCTCGCCCCGGCGGCCGTCCGCGATGCCGAACTCGACCCGTTGGCCGGGCTTGAGCGCGGTCACCCCGGGCGGCAGCGCGGAGGAATGGACGTGGACGTCCCCGCCGTCCTCCCGGGCGATGAAACCGAAGCCCTTTTCGGCGTTGTACCACTTCACCTTGCCGGTCGGCACGGGACTACCTCATCCGTTTCGTCGTTTGCTCGCGGGTGAACGCGTTGATCGCGCATTCACCCTGACGAGTTAAGGCTAGCCGTCCGGAAGCTCGCGGTCACGCCGCTTTGTCACGCGCGGCACGGTGCTGCGGACTCCCGGTGATTCCACTCGCTCGTTCGGAGCAGGCCGTCGGGCCGCGGCACCGTACGGACCGCTAGCGTGGAGCCGCCTGCCCTCCGGCGGCCGACTCCAGCCCCCCTTCGCCCATGCCCCGTCGAGGTCCGTGACATGCCGCTCGCCCATTCCGGATCGCCTCCCGGCTGCGCGTCGCCGTGCCGGGAGGCGGCGGAACCGCTGCACGGCACGGCGCCGACGGCCACCGCGGGCTGGCTGCTGATCGAGCACTCCGGGCCGTGGCCCGCGTACGGATACCCGCCCGACCTGCCCGGATCCCTGGTCGCCACGGCCGAGCGGCTGCTGGGATTCGGCGTGCGTCCGCAGCTGATCCGGCGCACGGATCGAGTCGGGCGACGCGGGGACGGCGTGCGCGCGGTGTTCGTGGCGGGCGGCGGACCGCAGGGGCGCTGGATCGAGCGGGTGGACCCCGAACTGCTGACGACCCATCAGGCACAGCGGCTGCTGATTCCCGCGGCCTTCTCCGCGCCCCGTACGCCCGGCCTGGGCCGCCCGCAGGGCCCACTCCTCCTCGTGTGCACCCATGGCCGCCGCGAGGCCTGCTGCGCCCGCTACGGCCGTCCCGTCGCTCTGGCGCTCGCCGCGCGCTTCGGACCGGCGGTCTGGGAGACCACGCACGTCGGCGGGGACCGGTTCGCGGCGAACCTGGTGCTGCTGCCGCAGGGGGCGTACTTCGGCAGGCTCGATCCGGACCGCGCGGTGCGGGTCGCCGAGCGGGCGCTGGCCGGGGAGCTGGACCTCGACGCGTACCGGGGCACCGCCGGGCGGTCCGAGGCCGCGCAGAACGCCGAGTGGCGGCTGCGCCGGGCGCTGGGCGAGCGGCGGATCGACGCGGTCAGGGCCTGGCTGTAGTCGTCGTGGCAGGGCCGTTCGCCTCCGGTCAGCTGCGCCGGATGACGCCGCGGGCCAGCCGCCAGGCCAGGAAGAGGGCGCCGAGCAGCGCGATCATCCGGGGCAGCGGGCCGAAGAAGGAATCCACGCCGTTGAGCAGGTCGGCCGGCTTGTTGCTGGTGCCACCGGGCTTTCCGTGCGTGGTGAGCCAGAACCCGAGGGTGAACAGCAGGAAGCTGAGCACCGGGACGCCGACCAGCAGCACCCACTTTTCGGCCGGGCTGTAGAAGCGCGAGGCGAACGCGACGAGCACCGCGGCGAGCAGCACCAGCCAGTTGCCCATCAGCGCGCCGACCAGCAGCAGCACGATCGCGACCGATTCGACCGGGTGCACCTTTGGCCCGCCGTCCCAGAAGGTGCGGACCCGGTCGGAGACCAGGCCGTCGGAGGCCGGTGGGAGCGGCGGCGGGGAAGCCGAGCCGCCCTCCGCGGCCGGGGCGGGCGACGGGCCGCCGAGGGCGCCGACCGTCTCGGGACGGTACTCGAACTCCATCGCGAAGGGGTCGGGGTCCAGGCAGATCTCGGGTCCCGAGCCGGGCAGGCCGACCGGGTGCACCGGGCCGCGCGAGTGGCCGTCCGGGGCGAGCTGCCTGGCGACCTCGGAGTCCACGTTCCCGGACGCCGGGGTGGTCGGGGTGGCCCGGCTCAGCCGGGTGGCCAGCGCCTTCTGGGATTCGGGGTCGCGCTGCACCTCGGCGTCCACGATGGTCACCGGGTCGCCGAGCCCGGTCAGGATGCGGTCGAGCGTGCGCATGTCCATGCCGTTCTCGGCGCGCTCCTGCTCAATGGTCGCGCGCAGCGTGTCGAGCAGCCGGCTGCGCGCACGGGGGGACAGTTGCGGGGCCGCGGTGTCCGCGACCTTGCTGAGGAACCCGGCGAGCGCGTGCTCCGGGTCGCGGTCCGGCCGCGCCGTGAGCCTTCCGTACTCGCCGAACTCGTATCCGCTGCGCACCGTCGCCACCCCTCATTTGATCGCCGAGTCCTGTTATATATGCCCGGACCGATGCCATGTGACGCGGCGCGTGGATGTGGCGGGGAGCACGCCCGGCGCGCGAGCCGTCCGAGGTGCGCATGTGCACGCCGCCTTCACCGCGGATGCCGGTCGCACCCGGTACGCACCGGTATGGCAGGGTGGACGCCATGTCGAACGGATTGCTGGAAGTCATCGCCCTGGACGCGCGGGACGCACGGGCCGCGATGGACGGCGGGGCGGACCGGATCGAACTGGTCAGCGGGATGGAGTTCTCGGGGTTCTGCCCCGCGCTCGAGACGGTGGAGCTGGTCCGCGCGGCGGTGGACGTGCCGGTCCGGGTGATGCTGCGGTTGCGCGAGGACTTCTCGATCGGCGGCCCGGAGGGCGAGGCGGCGATCGGGGCGATCGGACGGCGGCTGCGCGAGGCCGGGGCCGAGGAGTTCGTGCTCGGCTGGCTGGACGGGAAGAACACGGTGGACCTGGCGGCGCTCGAGCGGGTGCGCGATTCCTGGGGCGGGCTGCCGTTCACCTTCCACAAGGCGATCGACCAGGTCGAGGACCGGGCCGCGGCCTTCGAGGCGATCCGCGCGCTGCCCGGTGTGGACACGGTGCTCACCTCGGGCGGGCCCTTCCCCTCCGGCCAAGGGATCCCGGTGCTCTCGGCGGAGTCGGAGCGCGAGGCTCAACGAAGCGTTCACGGCACTGAGCCGGGCCTGGAAATCCTGGTCGGCGGCGGGCTGCGGCTGCCGGACGTGCCGCTGCTGAAGGCCGCCGGGCTGCGCAACTTCCACGTGGGTTCAGCGGTACGCGGCGGGGCCGACTGGGACGGGCACGTGGACGCGGACCTGGTGGCGCGCTGGCGGGAGGCCGTCGACGGCTGAGCCGTCCCGCCAACGCTTACCGCGTCAGGAGAGTTCAGCCGGCAGCGGACGAGCGTGCAGGACGGTGAGCCGCGTGACGGCTCGGGTCAGCACGACGTAGAGGCGGCGCAGGCCCAGCAGCTCATCATGTTCGGCCTCTGCGATGACGCTCGGCTCGACGACGATCACCTGGTCGTACTCAAGGCCCTTGGCGAGGGTCGCGGGGACGAGGATGAGCCGGGATTCCTCGTCTTCTGATTTCTCTGATTCCTCTGATTCCTCTGCGTCCTCGGCATCGAGCCGGGTGGCCGGGATTCCGGCCGCGCGCAGCGACCTGCCGATCCGGTCCAGCGCGGCGTCGGCGGCGATCAGGCCGATGGAGCCCTCGTCGGCCAGCGCCTTCTGGATCGCTTCGACGAGCTGCAGATCGAGCTCGCGCTCGTCGGCCACGCCGCGCACCTCGAGCCCGCCGTCCTGCTGCCGGACCGACGTCGGCGGCGCGAGCTCGGGGGCGATCGAGGGCAGCAGCCGGGCCGCGTACTCGATGATCTCGCGCGGCACGCGGAAGCCCAGCGTCAGCTCCTCGATGTGCGCCTCGCTCTTGCCCAGGTGCTCAAGGGCCGTGGCCCACGAGCCGGTGGCCCACGGCGTCGTCGCCTGCGCGATGTCGCCGAGCACTGTCACCGAGCCGGTCGTGCAGCGGCGGGCGACGGCGCGCAGCTGCATCGCCGAGAGATCCTGCGCCTCGTCCACGACGACGTGGGCCAGCGAACCGGTGCGCTCCAACACGTCCGCGAGTTCGTCGAGCAGCACGACGTCGGCCGCCGTCCAGCGCGCCGCGCCGACCGAGCGCGGCGGCTTGGCCCACAGCAGCAACTCCTGCTCCTCGGTGCTGAGGATCCCGTCGGCCGCCGCGGCCAGCCGCTCGGGGTCGCTGAACAGCGCGTGCAGCAGCTTCGCCGGATCGACCGCGGGCCACGCCTGGTCCACGGCCTTGCGCACCGGCTGGCTGCGGGCGACGGCGTTCTGCACGCGGTCGTCCGGCGACTCCCCCGCCTCCTCCATGCGTGTCAGCACGCTGTGGGCGATCCGCTGGCCGAGCATCGTCCGGCCCGCGCTGTAACGCACGTCCCGGCCGCGGAGCGCCTCGATGTGCTCGGCCAGCTCGTACGCCGGAACCCGCCAGCGGCGGGAGCCGCGCACCACGAGCAGGGACTCGGCGGGCTCGGCGAGGTGCGCCCAGACCGCGCGGCCGAGCACCTCGGCCAGTCGCGCGTCGCCCTTGAGCCGGGCCACCGAGCCGTCCTCCGTCGCACGCACCGGCGCCCGGTCGACGAGTTCGGCGACGGTCGCCTGGGCCACGTCGATCTCGCCGAGCGCGGGCAGCACCTGCTCGATGTACTTCAGGAACTGCCGGTTCGGCCCGACGACGAGGGCGCCGCCGCGCTTGATCCGCTCCCGGTGCGCGTAGAGCAGGAAGGCGACGCGGTGCAGGCCCACGGCCGTCTTCCCGGTGCCCGGCGCCCCCTGGACGCAGATGCTCGTGCCCAGGTCGGCACGCACGATCTCGTCCTGCTCGGGCTGGATGGTGGCGACGATGTCGCGCATCGGTCCGGTGCGCGGGCGCTCGATCTCCTGGCGCAGGATCTGTGAGCCGCCCTGGAGCGCTGCGCGGCTGGCGCCGCCGAAGGGCTCGTCCTCGATCGCGGTGAGCACGCCGCCGGAGAAACCGAAGCGCCGCCTCAGCCGAAGGCCCATCGGGGCCTTCGCGCTGGCCCGGTAGAAGGCGAGGGAGACGGGGGCTCGCCAGTCGACCACCATAGGGTCGCCGTGCGCGTCGTGCACGTGGCGCCGGCCGACGTAGTAGTGCTCGCCGCTGAACTCGGAGTCGAGCGCGGCGGCGTAGTCGAGGCGGCCGAAGAAGAGCGGGACGTCCGCCCGGTCGACGAGGGCCGCCGCGCGCGCCTGCAGCGCGAGGTTGAGCACCTCGGTGGACCAGCCGGTGCCGCCCTGCGCCTTGAGCGAGAGGGTGTCCTCCCGCATCGCGCGCAGGGCGGCGCGGGATTGCTCGAGATGCCTGCGTTCGGTCGTGACCTGCGGGTCCACGTCCGGGAGAGCCCCGTTTTCGGGCATGGCAAAGCCTCCAAAAAAATACACGATCTTGAGCTGCGCTCACGCGCAGCGTGTTTATTTGTGTACTTCCGGAGGCAGAGGTCCAAACCGGTCTCCCGACGGCCCGTACATGCACGATGCGGCGGGGTGTTGCCGCGTGAAATGGAGACGAAAACCTTATCAGGCCTCTTGACGCGCTGTCGATCGCCCGCCAATCTGACTCTCCACGCGCCCGGTTCTCCGCCGGACGCGCGCGGCTGTCACAGGCGGGTCGCGAACCATCCCGGAACGGCAGTGCGGTGCCGTATCAGGGGGGTCGCGGCGGGTCGCGCGGGTCCGGTGGGTTTTACCGATGACTGCTCCGGGCGCCCGCCTGTCCGTCGCCGACGGGCCGGCCGCTTCCGCCTGTCGACGATGAGGTCTTCGATGACCCGAACCCGCTCGTCCCTCGCCATTCCCCTCGCCTGCGCACTCGCCCTTGTCACTGCCCTGGGGACCGCGCACGCTGCTACCCCGTCCGCCACCACATCCGGCGGCCCCGGCGCGCCGTCCTACTACGACCTGGCCCGCAAGGACTGCCTGGGCACGGCCGAGAACACCACCTCAAAGGTCTGGTATACGGTCGCGGACGGCGTGCTGTCCGACGTCTACGAACCGACCGTGGACAACACTAATGTCAGCACCCTGCAGTACGTGGTGACCGACGGCTCGACCTTCACCGACCTGCAGACCCGCGACATGACCTACACCGTCGCGGCCGATCCCAGCGGCATGGCCTGCACGATCACCTCGAAGGACCAGGCGCACGGCTTCGAGCTGACCACGACCTACGTCACCGACCCCTGGCGTGACACGGTCCTGATGCACACGGCGATGTCCGCGCTGCCGGGCACGCACACCGACCTGGCCGCGCTGCACGTCTACGCCCGCCTCGACGCGCACGTGAACGGCGACGGCGGCGGAGGCGAGTCGAACGCGGGCGGGAACACCGGCTTGGTCGATTCGTCCGGAGTCCCGGTCGTCTACAGCACCCTGACGTCCACCGAGGCCGTGAACCGGGACTACGCGGTCCCCACGTACATGGCGCTGACCTCGACGTCCGCGGGCGAGGCGAGCGTGGGCTACGCGGGGACGGCTAGCGATGGCCTCGAACAGCTGGACTCCAGCAGGACCCTGACTCAGTACGCTGAAGCCGACGACGGCCACATCGTCGCGACCGAGGACGTGACGCCGAACCGGGGCGACAACTTCACCCTCGCGCTCGGCTTCGGCCGCAACCAGTCACAGGCTGTGGATACCGCGCAGGCCTCGCTGCGGCTGCCCTTCCCGGCAGCCCAGGCAGCGTATGAGGCGACGTGGCTCGGCTACGACGCGGGTCTCAAGCCGCCGCCCGCCCACGTGGACGGCGTCAGCGAGCAGACCATCGCGCGCACCTACTACCTCGACGCCAACGTGCTCAAGTCGAGCGAGGACAAGACGTTCCCCGGCGCGATCGTCGCCTCGCTGGCCTCACCCTGGGGCCAGTCGGTGAACGCCGGGACGTACGTCGGCGGGAAGGCGGTCTACTTCGGCTCGTACCGCGAGGTCTTCGCGCGCGACCTGTACGAGGCGTTCACCGGTCTGCTCGCGGACGGCGACGTCTCGACGGCCCGCGCCGCAGACCTTTTCCTCTTCGACAAGCAGCAGCTGTCCACCGGCGAGATCCCCCGCAACTCGCTCGTCAACGGCAAGGCCGCGCCCGACACCGGCGGCGATCAGCTGGACGAAACCTCGTACCCGATCCTGATGGCGTACGAGGCAGGCCTGGGCGGCGACACGGCGCTCTGGCAGACCCACATCAAGCCCGCGGCCGACTTCCTGGTCTCGCACGGCCCCTCCTTCGGCGTGGAGCGCTGGGAGGAGCAGTCCGGGTATTCGCCCTCGACGATAGCCGCCGAGATCGCGGGCCTGACCGCCGCCTCGGCCATCGCGGACTTGCACGGCGACTCCGCCGACGCCGCGCTCTACCAGGCCTCCGCGGACGACTTCCAGCGCTCGGTGAAGAGCTGGACGGTCACCTCGACCGGATCGCAGAGCTCCGCGCCATACTTCATCCGACTGTCCAAGACCGGCGACCCGAACGCGGCGATCTCCTACTCGCTCTCGAACGGCGCGCCGACCGTGGACCAGCGTGACGTGATCGACGGCGGCTTCCAGGAGCTGGTCCGGCTCGGCGAGCTCTCGCCGAGCGACCCGACGTTCCTGAACTCGCTTTCGGTGCTGGACAAGACGATCTCGGTCGACACGCCCTCGGGCACCGGCTACTACCGGTACGGCGACGGGGCGAGCCTCGGCAGCGCGGACGGCTACGGCGACTGCTCGACGGTCGACAGTCAGACCTCGTGCACGGTGAACGGAGAGCCGTGGCCGACCACGGACATCGGCACCGGGCACCTGTGGCCGGTGCTGTCCGGGGAGCGCGCGGAGTCGGCGATTGCTGAGGATGACCCGTCCACCGCAAGCTCGCTCCTTCAATTCATGATCAAGTCCGCATCCGGCGAAGGCCTGGTCCCCGAGCAAGTATGGGAGGACCCTGATCTAGCCGCGTCCCCCTACGGCTCGGACCCGACGTCCGCCAGCATCGGCTTCGTGGACGGCCAGGCGGCCGGTTCGGCCTCGCCGCTCACCTGGGCGCAGGCGCAGGAACTCCGGCTGATCGTGGACCTCGGCACCGGCCACGACGTTGACACGCCGCAGCTCACCACAGCGCGCTACGTCACCCACCCGGCCCCGACCGCAGCCACAGTCACCCTCACCTCGCCGACCTCCGGCAGCACGATCGAGGGCGGTACGACAACCGTCACCGGCACGACAACCCCCGGCGCCACGGTATCGATCGAGACTCAGGACACGGACACCGCGGCCGCCGCGACGACCGTGAGCACGACCGCCGACCCGACGACCGGCGCGTTCTCGGCGACGGTCTCGATCGGCTTCGGCACCAACGTGATCAGCGTCAGCTCGACCTCCGGCACCCGGGACGCGCAGTCCACCGGCTTCGCGCAGACGCAGGTGGTCGGCGACGTGGTCGGCGGCACCACGGTGCTCGACGTGACGCACACCGGGAACCACGACGGGCCCGGCACCTACCAGTACCCGACCGACTCGGCGTTCGTCGCGGGGTCCTTCGACATCGACCGCTTCCAGGTGATCACCGCGGGCAGCGAGGTGTATCTGCGGCTGACGCTGGCCGACCTGACGCCGACCTTCGGCGCCACGATGGGTGCCCAACTGCTGGACTACTACGTCCACGACCCGGCGGCCACCAGCACGTCGACGGCCGCCGCGTACGCCAGCCGGAACTACACGATCGCCCCGGCGGACGCGTGGAGCCAGCTGATCGAGGTGCAGGGCTTCGCCTCGCCCGTCTGGCAGAACGCGAGCGGCGGCGCCGTCGGCACCCCGACCGCGGTCGTCGCCTCGACCCTGACGAACACCATCACGGTGGCGCTCCCCGCATCCGAATTCGGCACGCCGGGCTCAGGCTGGACCTTCACCATCGCGCTGACCGGCCAGGACGGCTTCAGCTCCGACCAGGCCAGGGCGTTCACCTCGACGCCCGGCGCTTACAGCTTCGGGGTCTGCGCGGCCGGGAACTCCGCGCCGATCTGCTCGGTGGACCCGACCACGGTGCCCGAGGTGATGGACACGATCACCCCGGCCGGCGTCTCCCAGGCAACTGAGCTCAACCCAACGCTGGGTCCGGTCGTCTTGGAAGGTGTCACCGTGCCCTGAGGGGCCGGCGGTATAGAGATTGAACGTGTTCGAAAACTCCGCTAAAGTCGCCGCGGGCGGGTTTTCGAACGCGTTCAACTCTTCCCGATGGAGAGCGGGAAGGGGTGGTGGACGTGGGTGTGCGAGCGGTGTGCGGGTTCTGTCAGTGGACCTCGCTACGGTTTCCTTCCGGTGCCGCTTCTCGCCCACGGCCCAGGCACGAGGCCGCGACCCGGGGCGGACCGACGACGAGGAGGGGAGTCGGTCCGCCCCGGGGGCGGCGACGCGGCGATCCCGCCGGATCGGCGCGCGAGCACCTACGGTGGAGCGGATGCGGGAATCGGCCAGGACCAGGACGCCCAAGAGCGAGCACACCAGGGCACTGATCCTGGAGACCGCCCTGGGGCTGTTTCGCGAGCACGGCTACGACGGCACCACGATGCGGGCCATCGCCCAGGCCGCCGGGGTCTCGGTCGGCAACGCCTACTACTACTTCGAGTCCAAGGAACACCTCATCCAGGGCTTCTACGGCCGGATGACCGAGGAGCACCGGGCGGCGGCGATCGAGGCGCTGCGCGGGGTCGACGATCTCGCCGGGCGGATCCGGATCGTGCTCGACACCTGGCTGGACATCGCGGAGCCCTACCACGCCTTCGCCGGGAAGTTCTTCCGGGTCGCGGCGGATCCGGGCAGTCCGCTCAGCCCCTTCTCCGCCGAGTCCAAGCAGTCCAGGGAGACTGCGATCGAGATGCACCGGCTCGTGCTGTCCGGCTCGAACCTGCGCTACGACGCGGAGATCGAGCGCCTTATGCCGGAACTGCTGTGGATGCACCACCTGGCGATCGTGTTCTACTGGGTGCACGACCAGAGCCCGCGGGCCGAGAAGTCGCGGCGGCTCGCCGGACGCACGTCGGTCGCCGCCGCGCGGATCGTGCGGATCTGCAAGTACAAGGTGGTCAGGCCGCTGGTGCGCGAAGCCGACTCGCTGCTGCGCGAGTTCCTGATCACGGAACCCGATCAGGACTCGCCGACGGCTCCAGAGCCGCCGGATCAGCGGTCGGATCAGCGGTGACCGCGGCCGACTCCTCGTCCGGCTCGCGCCCCGGCGTCATGATGTTGAATCTCTTGATCGTGAAGGTGAACAGCGCGTAGTAGACGACCGCGAAGCCGAGCCCGATCGGGATGATCAGCAACGGTTTCGTCGCGATGTCGAAGTTGAAGACGTAGTCGATGAGGCCGGCCGAGAACGAGAATCCGTCGTGGATGCCCAGCGCGTTGCACAGCGCCATCGAGCAGCCGGTCAGCAGCGCGTGGATGACGAACAGCCCCGGCGCGGCGAACAGGAACGCGAACTCGATCGGCTCAGTCACCCCGGTCAGCGCCGAGCAGAGCGCGGCGGAGAGCATGATGCCGCCGATCATCTTCCGCTTCTCCGGCGGGGCACAGCGCACGATCGCCAGCGCGGCGGCGGGCAGCGCGAACATCATGATCGGGAAGAAGCCGGTCATGAACACGCCGGCGTGCGGATCCCCGTGGAAGAAGCACGCCTGGTCGCCCTCGTACGTCACGCCGTTCTCGGTGCAGGTCCCGCCGACCGCCGAGGTCCACACCAGGTTGTTCGGGATGTGGTGCAGGCCGAAGGGCAGCAGCAGCCGGTCCACCACCCCGTAGATGCCGGAGCCGAGGATCGAGTGCGCCGCCGCCTGCTTGCCCAGCCAGGTGATCGCGGCGCCCGGCCACTGCCAGATCAGGCCCATCACGACGCCGAGGAACGTGGCGGCGAACGCGGTGACGATCGGCACGAAGCGTCGCCCGCCGAAGAAGGCCAGGTACGTCGGCAGCTTGATCCGGTGGAAGCGCTGGTAGAGCAGCGCCGCGAGGATGCCGACCAGGATGCCGCCGAGGACGTAGGTCGGGTTCTTGTTGATCGCGTCCGTGGTGTCGAGCGTGGTCTTGCCGTCCACGCTGGTGCTGCCGTACCAGGCGGCGGCCCACTGCTGGTTCGCGGTGATCGGCATCGCGAAGACCGCCGCGGTCACCTGGTTGTAGACCAGATAGCCCACGGCCGCGGCCAGCGCCACCGTCCCGTCCGCCTTCTTGGCGAAGCCCACCGCGACGCCGATGGCGAACAGCAGCGGCAGGAAGTTGTAGATCCCGTTGCCCGCGGCGGCGCACACCTGCTCGACGTAGACCAGCCAGTGCCAGCCGGTCAGGCTGGCGAGGTAGAGCCCGTGCTCCCCGGCCGCCTTCGCCCCGACGCCCCGCTCGCCGAGGATGTCGTCGGAGCCGAGGCGCAGCAGCACGCCCGCGGCGGGCATCACCGCGATCGGCAGCATCACCGAGCGGCCGATCCGCTGCAGCACGGCCAGGATTCGACTCGCCGAGCGCGCGGCAGGTGGCAGGCCGTCCGCGGGGGGAGCCGTCATCTATGGGCCTCCAGGGGGTTGGCTGCCGCCGCCCGCGGGTTGACGATCGGCTGGGCCGGGCGCTCCAGGGGCACCCACAGCTGGTACCGGTCGGCCCGGTAGGCGGAGTACGCATACTCTACGAGCACGTCGTCGCAGTAGCTACGCCGCGTCATCTGCAGCACGACGCCGGTGGCCGGGATCTCCAGCAGCGCCGCCTCGTCCGGATCCGGATTGCCCGCCTCGATCACCTGCTCGCCCCAGGTCAGCGAGAGCCCGTAGTGCTCGGCGAGCAGCTGGTAGAGCGACTTGGGCGAGCCGAGCGCGAGGATCCCGGGGACCCGGTGCTCCGGCACGTGGCAGCGCTCGACGGCCATCGGGATCGAGTCCGCGTAACGCAGCCTGACCAGCCGGATGACCCCCTCGCCCGGCTGGATCTCAAGCTGCCTGGCCAGCGCGGGGCTTGCCTCGATCCGCTCGAAGGCGAGGGTCCGCGAGGCCGGGACCATGCCGCGCCTGGTCATGTCCTCGGTGAACGAGGCGAGCCGGATCTGCAGGTCCATCTTCGGCTGGGCGACGAAGGTGCCGCGCCCGCGCACGCGGTAGAGCCGACCGTCCGCGACGAGCTGGTTCACGGCCTGCCGGACCGTCATCCGGGACAGGCCGTAGCGCTCGCCGAGCTCCCGCTCTGACTGGATCGGGGAGTCCGGTTCCAGTTCGGTGGCGATCAGCTCCAACAGGATTTCCCGCAGCTGCTGGTGCTTGGGCACCGGGCTACGCGGATTGATCTCCATCCGATCCCTCACTCGCTCGGGCCGGCGCTCTCGACACGTACCGGCCTCGGCCCGACCGGTTTCCGCCCACCTTGCTGTGAACTCGGTCACGCCCTACTGTTATGGACCGGACTAGACCACCTGTGGTCGACTGTTGTCAAGACGGTCCCCTGCGGTTAAATCCAAGCGCAACTGCACAGGCCGGGACAAGCCAACCAACCGCATGCCGGCGGGGAGGGGTCCCGCGGGAGACCGAAGAAACGGACGGCAGCGACGATGGACAAGGCGCGGGCGATCCTCGCCGCCCTCGGCGGGGCGGACAACATCATGGAAATCGAGCCCTGTATCACCCGGCTGCGCACGGTCGTGCACGACGCGGCGAAGGTGAGCGAGAGCGCGCTCAAGGCGGCCGGGGCGCACGGCGTGATGCGGGCGGGCACGGTCGTGCAGGTGGTGGTGGGTCCGGACGCGGACACCGTCTGCATGGACATCGAGGACCTGCTCTGAACCCCCTGAACCCGCTCAGCACCCGCACGGTGCGCAGTCGGCCGCTGGCGGTCGTCGCCCCGGTGAGCGGTCGCGCGATCGCCCTGTCCGAGGTGCCGGACGCGGTCTTCGCGCAGAACATGGTCGGTCCGGGCGCCGCCATCGACCCGGACCGCGGTCCCGGCGTGGTGGTCAGCCCGGTGTCCGGCATCCTGGTCAAGCTCAAGCCGCACGCCTTCGTGGTGACCGCCGAGGACGGCCGCGGGGTGCTGGTGCACCTGGGCATCGACACCGTGAATCTGGACGGCGGCGGCTTCGTGCTGTTGGCTGAGGAAGGCAGCATGGTGCCGGCGGGCGCCCCGGTGATCCGTTGGAACCCCGCCGCAGTGGAGGCCGCCGGACTCAGCCCGGTATGCCCGGTGATCGCCCTGGACGCGGACCGGACCGCGGCGGAGGTGTTGACCGGTACTGTCTCTCTCGGCGCCGTGTCGGCTGGTGACCGGCTGTTCACCTGGGCCTGATACTGGTGGGGCCGCGAAACGTAGAGCGCGACAATGGCGCCGCACGAGGACCGAGGAGAGAAGACAAGACCATGCAGCGCACCGTGACCGTAGCCTCCCGGGTGGGGCTGCACGCCCGGCCCGCAGCCGTGTTCGTCAAGGCCGCCAGTGCCGCGAGCCTGCCCGTCACCATCGCCAAGGAGGGAAAAGAGCCGGTCAACGCACGTTCGATCCTGGCCGTGCTCGGCCTTGACGTGCGCGGTGGCGAGGATGTGGTGCTCGAGGCCGACGGCGATGGCGCAGAGGGCATCCTGGACAAGCTGGCCGATCTGCTGACGGAGGACCTGGAAGGGTGAGTTGAGGCTTGGACGAGGCCGAGCGGCCGGGCGGGAACGGTGCGCGGGGTGTCTGCGACGACCCGGCCGTGCCCGGGCCCGGCGTGCGCTCCGGCCTCGGTAGTGCCCGCAGACGGCTGGCCGGGATCGGGGTCGGGAGCGCCGCCGTGGTCGGTCCCGTGGCGCTGATGGGCGCCCCAGAGCCGCCCCCGGACCCCGACGCGAGGCCCGCAGGGCCGCCAGAGCGGGAGACCGAACGGGCCCTGGACGCGCTACGCCAAGTGGCTGAAGAACTGGGCCGCAGGGCGCGGTTGGCCGACGGAGAGGCCGTCGAGGTCCTCGAGGCCCAGGTCATGATGGCCGAGGACCCGACGTTGGCCGAGGCCGTGGCGGCCAGCACGACAGCGGGGGCCTCTGCGGAGAGCGCTCTACACGAGTCCTTCGGCATGTTCCGCGCGACGCTAGCCGAGGCCGGCGACTACTTGGCCGCCCGCGTCGCCGACCTGGACGACCTCGCCGCGAGAGCAGTGGCCGCGGCGGCAGGCCGCCCGATGCCCGGCGTTCCGGTACGCGAGGAGCCCTTCATCCTGGTCGCGCGAGACCTGGCACCGGCAGACACCGCGCTGCTCGATCTCAAGCAGGTGCTGGCCCTGGTCACCGAGCAGGGCGGCCCGACCAGCCACACCGCCATCCTGGCCCGTTCCCGCGGCATCCCGGCCGTGGTGGGCGTGGCCGGCGCGCTGGCCGCTCTGGCCGCCCTCGCGGAGGACGACCTGGTCGTGGTGGACGCGGCGGAAGGCGCGGTCCACATCGACCCGTCCGAGCAGTTCGTGGCCCAAGCCAGGGAACGCGAGGCAGGGCGGCGGACCGCGGCGGCCCGAGCGTCCGCCGAAGGTGCCACGATCCGCACCCCGGACGGCCGCGCAGTGAAACTCCTGGCGAACATCGGGGGCGCCGCCGACGCGGCCGAAGCACGAGCCGCCGGGGCCGAAGGCGTGGGCCTGTTCCGCACCGAAGTGCTCTACCTAGGCGCCACCCGACTGCCCACGTTCGAGGAGCAAGTCGAGGCCTACCGAGCAGTATTCGAGGGCTTCAGAGGCTCCGACGAGAGCGGCCACGTCATCGCACGCACCCTGGACGTAGGCGCCGACAAGCCCCTGCCCTTCCTGCCCCGAGGCGACGAACCCAACCCGGCCCTAGGCGTACGCGGAATCCGCGCCTTCCGCGAACCGGCCGCACACGAGCACGTCCTAGACACCCAACTGGCCGCCCTAGCCGCCGCAGCCGAGGGCACCGGGACCGACCTGTGGGTAATGGCCCCCATGATCGCCGACGCCGCCGAGGCAAGATGGTTCGCCGCCAAGGCCCGCGCAGCCGGTATCGGCAAGGTCGGCGTCATGATCGAGGTCCCCGCTGCGGCATTGTGCGCCCGCGAGGTCCTGTCCGAGGTCGACTTCGCCTCCATCGGCACGAACGACCTGACGCAGTACACGATGGCCGCAGATCGCCTAATCGGCGCCCTAGGCCCGTTCCAAGACGCCGGACACCCCGCAGTCCTCAAACTGATCGCCACAACCGCCTGCGCGGGCGCCGAGCTGGGCAAGCCGGTAGGCGTATGCGGCGAGGCAGCCGCCGACCCAAGACTCGCCGCCGAACTCATCCGACTGGGCGTCACCTCGCTATCAATGGCCCCCGCCGCCATCCCCGAAGTCCGCGCCGCCCTACGCAGCCGCACGTAGGCTCGCTTTTCCGGGTGTGGTTGGCCTTCCTACGTTCCGGTACTGCGCTGCGCTTCGTGCCGGACCTCGTACGGGGGCCTGCCTGCGTCGGCGCTTGTTGTCGTCCTCCCTGCGGTCGTCCTCTACGCGTGCTTCTGGGTCGTGTCTTCCGTCGCGTCGGCTCGTGACGTGGAGTTTTGTTCCGGAAATTCAAGGTCAACGGCGCCTCCGGCGGGCCGGCTCAGAGAAGCGATGGGTGTGTTGGTCGTGCTGGGGTTGGCGCGTGCTGGGGTTTCACCCGTGGTGGCTGTCGCCGGTCGGGTCGTTCTCCTCGCCTGGCACCTTAAGGCGACCAGTGAACCTGCCGGGGGGTCAAGCGGCGGCAGTGTTCGTGGATGCTGGATATGACCTTCGCCGCTTGACCCCCCGGCAGAACCACTGGTAGGGCTGCGCCTGCCAGGCGAGGAGAACGACCCGACCTCAGCCGGACA
>Ga0302314_10009063_pt1 | contig 17648 bp, 18 predicted proteins | sample III_Palsa_N2_3_FD_200533 | JGI IMG/M metagenome (GOLD analysis project Ga0302314, IMG submission 200533) | Peat permafrost microbial communities from Stordalen Mire near Abisko, Sweden - III_Palsa_N2_3 | ecosystem: Environmental > Terrestrial > Soil > Palsa > Peat permafrost | place: Sweden...
TCAGCAGCCGCCAGACCTCGCCCGCCTCCCACACACCCGTCGCCCATTCGCTCGTCCTGAACCGTTCCGGCGACAACCTGTCATGCGCCTACGACAACCGGATGCCAACCAGGAACAACACCGACATAGAGCCGAACACGAACGTCACGGCCTGCTTCTCCGACCCGGGCCTGACCCAGACTGCCGGCACCGCCACCTGGGCCTTCACCCAACTCTGACGGGTGCAGATCCAATGAGGGCCCTGGGGCGATCAAGCCGCAGGTATGTGCGTGTCACGGGAGCGGGCCTGGCAGGCTGCGACTGACGCGACCGGGGCCTGACACTTGCTCAGGGCGACCTGGGCGCACCGGTCCCCCATCCGAACGACCAGCGAGGCCGACACACCGGGGCCGACGCCCGAGAGCCCCGCCGTCTCGCCGGTCCGGTCCAGGAACCAGCGGAGACCGACTGCGCCGAAAGGCCGCTCGGCATGGGGGGTGAGCGCCTCCCCCGCCAGGTCCGCAGGCAGCAGCGAGGCCCAGCCGAGGCCGAAGCACACCAGGTCGGCGGCCGTGGACCACAGGCCGCCCGAACTGGGCACGGTGCGGACCTCGGCCGCTGCGGGCACCAAGCCGCCGTCCGGGGCCAGGTCGGAGCCGGTCACCGCCCCTGACGCCGCGCCGGGCCGGCTACCAGGGAAGAAGGAGTCATCCATGCGAGCGCGTCGAGCACCAGGCGGACCGCCGACTGCGGGTAGGGCACGCGGGTGAGGTCGGCAACCAGCCGCCCGAGCACCGCGTACCCGCCCCCACAGCGCCCGGACCTGCCGGGCGACCCGTCGCACGGCGCCGGCGGGCCGCCGAGCGCAACCAGGTCCCGAGCTTCGAGTCGGACAGGTGGGCGCGCAACTCGTCAGGGTCGGGCAGTGACCAGCCGGGATCGGTGAGCCGTGGAATTCGACGAAACGCGCCGGTCACACGGTCGCTTCGGTAGGGCGTGGAGATCGAGCAGGGGCCGGTGCCGCGTACCGGGGCGGTGGGCCCGATCAGCAGCGTCTACATCCGCGACCCGGACGACAACCTGGCGGATATCAGCGCCTACGGAGGCCAGGAGCACGGGTCGGTGACGGGTGGCGAGCGGTCGGTCGCCCGGGCCAGGAGGCGGGGCGGTCCCGCGCGCCGGGCGGGTCCTTCGTCAAGGGCTCCGCTCCCTCAGCAGCAGCCCCGGGCGGCGAGCGACTCGGCCCGGGGCAGACCCATCCGCCGATACGCGGAGACGGCGAGCTCATGCTCGGCCTGTGCTCCGGACTCGTCGCCGACGGTGTGCAGCACATTGCCCAGCAGTTCCCTGCTGCGGGCGATCTCGACTGGGTCGCCACTGGCCGTCGCGAGATCCAGGGCCTCTTGGTGCAGTTGCTGGGCCTGGGCCGGATCGCCGATCGCAGCTGAGGTCTCCCCCAGGTTGTTCAGCGCCTCGGCGAGGTTGAGGGGCGGCTCATTGCCGTCCCGGAACAGGGTCAGGGCCTGCCCGTGCAGCTCGCGCGCGGCGGACAGCTCGCCGCGCAGCCGCATCAATGTGCCGAGGTTGCCCAAGGTGAGGCCCTCGTTGGCCAGGTCGCCGATCTCCCTGGACAGCTCCAGGGAGCGCTCGAAATGCTCCAGGGCTTCGGTCAGGTCGCCCTGGAGCATGAGGACCAGGCCGAGGTTGTCCATGGTGATGGCCTCGCCGACCCGGTCGTTTGCCTCCCGGTCCAGCGCCAGGGCCTGCTTATGGTGCGTCAGGGCATCCTCGTGGTGCCCCAGGAGCCGGTGCACCACCCCGAGGTTGTCGTGCGAGATGCTCTGGGCGGCCTTGTTGTCCATCCGCTGATGCAGCTCCAGGGCCTGCTGCAGTGTCTGCAGCGCCTCCTCGAACCGCCCCAGCCGACGCAGGATCAGCCCCAGGTTGACGATCGCGAGGGCTTCGTTGACGCTGTCGCCCACCGACCGGCCCAGCGTCCAGGCCCGCTCGAAGTGGTCCCGGGCCTGGCTCAGCCGACCCATCCGCCCGCAGGTCGCGCCCAGGTTGTTGAAGGTCACGGCGCGCAACGAGATCACGGCGGCGGAAGAGCGGGATCCGTCCGCTCTCGTGTCGTCCTCGATGGTCTCCAGCACGGACAGGGCCTGCTGGAACATGTCGTGGGCGCGTGAGTAGTCCTGGAGCTGGAGGTGGGTGAGCCCGAGGAAGCGCAGCGCGCCCGCCTCGGTGCCGGTGGCGCCCTCGGCCTGGGCCAGGGACAGCGCCCGCCCGTGCAGGAGGAGTGCCTCCGCGCCGTAGGCACCGCGCTCCAGATAGCGGGCGACGGTCGCGGACAGGTCGATGATCTGCTGCGGCAGGCCGGGAAGCCCGGCCAGGGAGACCAGGTTCGCCCTCTCCTCGTCGAGCCAGCGGACAGCGGCGCAGGAGTCGGCGAACTCGGCAGCGGCCCACGCGGGTGGCGTCAACTGCGGACGCCGTAGGCGTTCCTGGGGGTAGAGGGCGTTCATTGCCTGCCCGGCACGGAACAGGTAGTGCTCGACGAGTCGGCGCAACGCCGCTTCGCGCTCGGGTACGGGCAGCCCGGCCGCGCGGTTCGCGCCGTGGATGCGCAGGAGGTCGTGCAGGGTGTAGCGGGCCATCCGGTGCTGTTCCAGGAGATGGCCGTCGAGCAGTGCCTCCAGGCTGCGTTCAGCCGACTCTGAGCTCCGGCCGAACAGCGCTCCGGCGGCTGCGGCATCGATATCGGTGCCCGGATGCAGTCCCAGCAGGGTGAAGGCCCGGCCCTCGGCGGCGGGCAGCTGCGGGAAGGAGGTCTCGAAGACGGCGGCCACGGCGAGGTCCGCGGTGGTCAACTCGTCCAGTCGCCGCAGCTCGACCCCGAGGCGGTCGGCCAACTGCTCGACGGTCCAGGTCGGGCGGTGCCGCAGCCGGGCGGCGGCGATGCGAATGGCGAGCGGAAGGTATCCGCACAGCGCGACCAGCCGCCGCACCGCGTCCGGCTCCGCATCCGCGCGCGGTCCGAGGACCCGTCCGAAGAGCAGTGCTCCCGCTTCGGCCGAGAGCACGTCCAGCGAGAGCGACGCGGCCATGGACGCGGCGTCGAGTCCGACGAGCCGCTGTCGGCTGGTGATCAGCACCAGGGCGCTGCCCGCGCCGGGGAGCAGCGGACGGACCTGCTCCGCGGTGGCCGCGTTGTCGAGGACGACCAGCGCGCGCTGGTCCGCGAGCACGGCGCGCCACAGGCCCGCCCGCTCGTCCAGCTCACGCGGCAGCGTGCCGGTCACCTGCCCGGAGGCCCGGAGCAGGGCGTCGAGGGCGTCGTCCGGGGCGACCGGCGGCCGACCGGCGGTGTGGGCGTGCAGGTCGAGGTAGTACTGGCCGTCGGGGTAGCTCCCGGCCACCGAGTGGCCGATCTGCACGGCTAGTGCGGTCTTGCCCACGCCGGCCATCCCGTCGATCGCCAGGACGGTGGGCGAGCCGGGGGCGGTGCGGTCGATGGCTGTGAGGATCGCCGCGTGCTCCGCTTCTCGGGCGGTGAAGTCCCGCAGGCCCAGCGGCAGGAACCGTCTCCCGGACGGCGCGGCGCCCGACTGCTGGGGAAGCTCTGACCGGGCCGGCTCGGCCTGCGGTGCAGTCGCGGGCAGGAGAGGATCCGCCCCGCTCTCCCTGAGCTGCGCGATGCGGAGCCATTCGGCCCGCCACTGCACCAGGTCCTCCCGGCCGCCTCCGCATGCGCTGACCAGGGCCAGGCAGACCTCCAGCCTGGGTAGCTCCCTGCGTTGGACGTTGAGTGCGTCCGCCAGGGTACTGCGGGCGATGCGGGTGCGCCGCTGCAACTCCTGGAAGGACGGTTTGCCCGCAGCCACCTTGAGCGCCCGCAATGCTCTGACGAAGTCCGCCACATCGGCGTCCGGAACCGGCCTCACGCCACGCCCCCCGTTCTGCTGACTCCCCGCAGCCCCCCGCGAGGTAACTGGAACCATCCGGATTCGTCCGGACCTCACCGAGATCATTGTGACGTACCGGTCAAGCAACGCAGAGTGGTCGCAGCAGAAGACGGGGGACATCCGCCGACTACGTGGGGCCACCGTCTTCCCGATCATCCGCCAACATCCGTGCAATGCAACGATTGTGAGGACGAGATGAGTGCAACCCGCCCGATCACCGGCAAGATCCGCCGCGTGACCGCAATGACCACCCTCGCCGTGGTGACGGCCACCGTGGGCCTGGCCGCAGCGCCCAGCGCCCAGGCGTCGGGCGCCAACTGGCTGGCGCACAGCGGCGGCTGCACCGCCTGGACCATCTGGACGGCCAACGAGGTCACCGGTTGGGTCAACTCCGGTAACGGCGACATCTGCGAGGTGGTGATCCTCCAGAACGGCGCCTCACCGAACGCGAACACCACCACGGGTGCCAATGCGCCCACGAAGACGTACTGGCACGGTTACGCATCCAACGGCACGCTGCTCACCGACGTGGTCGAGTTCAGGGACATCACCAAGGACCTCGGCTTCGTCAAGAGCCCGGTCTACAACTGAGCCGACTGAGCCAACCTGTGGCACGGGTCTCCCGCGAGGACTGGCGGGAGTCCCGTGCCGCCTCTGCAGGGCTCCCGCTCCCGGCGGGGCACAGCCCCGTGGGGGATGTGCCCGTTCCGCCACGGGGGTGCGGAGCAGGCGCGTGCGCATTGCGGGCGTCCTCGTCCTGGAGCAGGGCGGCGAGGTCGCCGAGCGAGGTGTTACGGGAGGGGGTGCGTGCGGCCAGAAACTTCGAGCGGACCACCAGCAGTGCCGAGGGGATGGTCTACTGGTCGACGACCCTGCTCATGACCCGTCGCCTGGCCCGGCCACGCTCGCCGTCGCCCTCTACCCGGGCACGCTGCTCGCGGTCCGCGTGGACCCCGCCGACTTCACCGACCGGTCAGCCGTCGATCCGGAGGCCGTGGTGGTCCTGCGTGCGCAGACAGGCGTGCCTGGTCAGCAGTGGCCGTCGGAGTTGCCCGAGTTCGCGCCGTTAGCATAGGCATGCCAAGAGCCGTAGGCATAGCAGTTGCCCCCGCCAAGGAAGGTGTTCGCACTCGCCTGCCAGGTGTCAGGGCTCGCGCTGTGGATGTTGACCCAGTTCGTCCAGACATCCGGCGAACCGCTGGCGTAGCCGCCGCCTTCGCCCTGCTGGGAGTAGTTCGAGCTATCGACGAAGACGTTGACATACTGGTTGGGATTCTTGCTCGCGAAGCCGCTGGCCCACTGGTAATGGGCGCGGGCGTAGTCGACGCCGCCGCAAACCTCGTACTGCTGCTCGACCTGACCGACCTCGGTGGTCCCGGAGTAGATCGTGCCGGGAGAGCCGATGTTGATGACCGAGCAGTCCGCCGCGGCGGCTTGCGCGGTGCCGGCGGTGCCGAGGCTGATGCCGGTCGCGGCGAGTGCGGTGGCGGTGAGGGCGACGGTGAGGCGTATGTTCCGGATCTTGAGCATGGGGTGCCCTTCTCCTGGGTGCTGGATCGCTGCGGGGTTGTTCCTCAGTGGCTGGCGGCACCACGTTGGCCGGGACTTCGGGGCGCGTCTTGTTCAAATGCGACACCACCTGCTCAGCCGACGTGGAAGTGCTGGCCCTACCTTCCGCGCGGCGCCCGGGGCCGGGGACGGCGGACAGCGTCTGCACCAGGGGGAGTTCATGGAGTGCGTCACCCGAACCTTCGCCGTCCTCGCCTTGGGCGCGTTGATCGCGGTCCCGTCGGCGGCCGGCGAGTGGCCCGTCGACAAAACGCACGCGCCCCGGGACCTCGCCCACCCCTGGACACCACCGCCGCACCGACGAAACCGCCCGACCGGCCTCGCCTGACCCGGCCGTTCGTTCGTTCGACAGGACGATGCGCCCGGCCACCGACCGATCTCGTGGCCATCTGAACCCTTCGAGCCGGCCGGGCCGTCCCCGGCGTGGCGCACCAGGTGCAGTCCCCGCCTCGTGCGCGGCCGTCGCCATCGGAGCTCGATACCCAGCTGCGCGCCCAGCTCCCGGAAACCCAGGGCGGCGCCGACCCCGCCGGGACTCGGGCACCCGAGCCCGCCACTGCCGCAGCAGACCGGCGGCAAGGACGCGCGCGGCGGTCGCCGAAGCCGTCAACCGGGCCGGCCCACGGCCCCGCCACACGGGCGCGGTCAGCACGCTGATGCGGGCAGTCCGGCGCCGCCGCAGAACAGAGCGCCGGTCGGACGGCGCGGCCCTCTTCAAGGGGGCCCAGGCCGGGTCCCAGGCCGGGTCCGAGAGCCGGACCGCCAGCCCGCCGAACGCCCCGACGTCACCGGGGACTGCGTCGGAAGCTGCGCATCCACACCCGCCGCGACACCGACCAGTTCCTGCGGTCTTTCTCAATTACTCTGCCTCGCCCATAATTTACGTGAGCATGGCGGGGGGAGCGATGGCTGACGACAACCACGAATATCGGTGGGTAGGGGTGATTACGGTTGCCCTGGCCATCCTGGCGTTCTTCGGCGTCAACAACTGGAAGCAGCTGCAAAGCGCTCTCAACCCCTCGCCGACACCGACTGCCGCGTACAGTCCGGTGTTGGTGTCAGTGCCGACAGCGACACCGACCGTGCCGGATCCGCCGTACACGGAACCGGCGACAGCAACGCCGTTCCCCACGCCCACGCCCACGCCACCGCCCGCGCCATCGCCCACGCCCACGCCGTCGGACACGCCCTGCACCGCCCTGTACTGCGGCGAAGCCCAGTTCATCAGGACGTCCTTCGACTGGGGCGGCTCAGCGTGTGGGACTGACAACTGCTCGGTGAACGCCACCTTCCAGAACGACGGCAGTATCGCGGGCTCGGCAACAGTGACGTTCACCATCACCGGGCTTCAGTACGGGAAGCTCGTGTACACGAACCTCGCGCAATGCTCCGACGCCATCCCCGAGACCCCGCCGGGCGGAGTGGCGAGCGTGAGCTGCACGGCCTACTCGCAGGGCATCAAGAACTTCAGTACCTACCCCGGCGTCCAGTTCGGCGTAACGATCAAGGCCAGCTGAGAACCTGAGCGGAATTTCCCTCGCACAGCGGCGGGCACAGCAGCCGGAAGGGCCGGGCCGCCGGCGGCTCGGCCAGGGCGGGGTCAGTGCCAGTGGACGGACAGAGGCTGCGGCAGGTCGGTCAGGATCGCGGTGGCCAGGGGGCCGCAGGTGGCGACGGGCAGCCGGCCGCGCGCGGTGGCGGGGACGAACCGGGTCGGGGCCGGTGGTCGGACGGTGCTCGGGGCGGCGGCGGGCTGGTCCGGGATGGACGTGGGCACGGCTGTGGGTCGACACCGCAGCGACGGTACTGACGCACGGCGACAGCGCGATGTCCGCCCGCCGCGTCCAGGACGTCGTGGATGCGGCTCCCGCAGCCGGACGGCCCGACGGGCCGTCACATCGCGCCCCCGGACAGTTCTTACGGACCTCGAACGTCGGCCGGCGAAACCGTCTCAGCCACTCCTTCTCCGCCTAGCGTCATGGGCAGACGACACCGGTCGTGGACTCATTTCGTTTTCTGCAGGGAGAGTTACCGATGAAGCTCATCCGTACGGCCCGCGGCGCGGCCATCGCCGTCGCCACCGCCGCAGCCACCGCACTGCTCGCCGTGCCCGCCAGCGCCGTCACGGCCGACCACGCGCACCGCCCGGCCTCCGGCTCGCCGGTGTTCGTGCAGAGCGACAACACCGCCGGGAACACCGTCGTCGCCTACGACCGCGCCGCGGACGGCAGCCTCACCCGGGCCGGCGTCTACAGCACCGGCGGCCTGGGCGGAGTACTGGCCGGATCGGTCGCGGACCACCTCGCCTCGGAGGGCTCGCTGGCCTACGACCACACGCACCACCTGCTCTACGCCGTCAACGCGGGCAGCAACACCGTCACCGTCTTCGCGGTCCACGGCGACCGGCTCACCCAGACCCAGGTCCTCCCCTCCGGCGGCACCTTCCCGGTCAGCATCGCGGTGCACGGCAACCTCGTCTACGTGCTCAACGCGCTCGACGGAGGGTCGATCCAGGGCTACGTGCGCGAGGGCAAGGGCCTGGTCGCCGTGGCCTCCTGGAACCGCGCGCTCGGCCTGGACCCCACCGCCACACCGCAGTTCACACACACCCCCGGGCAGATCTCCTTCACCCCCGACGGCTCGGCCCTGGTGGTCACCACCAAGGCCGCCGGCAACAGCATCGACGTCTTCCCGCTCGGCACGTTCGACGCCCCCGCAGCACAGCCCGCGGTGAACGCCGAACCCGGCACCGTGCCGTTCGGCTTCACCTTCGATCAGGCCGGACGGCTGCAGGTCACCGAGGTCGGCCCCGGCACCGTCGCGAGCTTCACGATCAGCCGTGAAGGTACTCTCAGGGCCCTGGGCTCGGCAGCGACCGCACAGGCCGCGACCTGCTGGATCGTCCGGGCCGGCGACAGGCTCTACACCTCCAACGCCGGCAGCGGCACCCTGTCCGGCTTCCAGGACAGTGCGAGCGACGGCACCCTGACGCCCCTCGGCAACACCGCCACCGACCCGGGCACCGTGGACGCGGCAGCCACCCCCGACGGCCGGTTCCTCTACGTGCAGACCGGAGCCGACGGCATCGTCGACTCGTTCCGGGTCAACACCGACGGCACGCTCACCGCCACCGGCTCGGTGACGGTACCCGGGGCAGTCGGCGGGGAAGGAATAGCGGTCGGCTGAACACACCCGGAGGCCTTTGGGCCCACAGACGCGACCGGGTGAGCCGACCCGGGCCACGTCTGACAGGGACGCCCGGATCACCCGCTCGCCGACGACGAGCGGAAGCCGCCCAGCGTCCGGCCACACGGCCCCGGACCTACCGCCCGGCCTCACCTCACGGCAGGGTGGCGCCACCCGCAGGCGGATACGGCCCGATCTCGGCCGCCCACTCGGCCTCCGTCGACACCGACTCGGCCGGCAACCGGGCCGTGACCACGAACGGCCCACCCGAGCAGGCCTGGCGTCCCCAGGCCTGCTCGAACTCCAAGTCCAGGCCGACGCCCAGTTCGACCGGACCCACATCGCTCCGGGTGAACGCGAAGGCCACGTCGGGCCCGGCGAAGTCCAACCGGCCACTGCCTTCCTGATCGGAACCGGAAGATCAGGTCGCCGCCCGACCGAGCCGACAGGCCAACTCGACGGCGTCGTCCGCCGTCAACACCTGCCGGCGGAACGACCTCGCCCCCTGCAGGCAGTGCACCGACCCGTCGGGTCACATGCCGGCGGTGCCCCGGTCCACGTAGTCGCCCCGGCTCGCGGCAGCCAGCAGGTCGAAGCCGGTCGCCCGGGAGATGAGCCACGTCAGCAGGCCGAGTACCGGGACGATGAGGAACCCCAGCAGCGCGTAGGGCAGGGTGCTCTTCTTGGCTGCCGCTGGGACGGCGGCGGTGACCGGGGCGGTCGGGGCGGCCACGGGCAGGGTCAGCAGGGCCTGGTGCAGCGAGCCGACCACCGCGCTCAGCGCCGCCTGCGGACTGTCCGGGAACCGTTGTCCCGCCTGGGCGACGGCCTGGTCGGTGGCGCCGTCCGTCAGCAGCAGCCCGTAGGCGCCCAGATGGCCGCCCACCAGGACCACGCAGTAGCCGGGAACCGTCGTCCCCGGATCCGCGGTGGCCGGTGGCAGCTCAAGTTGGGTGCAGAGGTACTGGGCCATCTGGTCCGGGCTGCCGTAGGTCCGCAGGGCCGGGCTGTCCACCAGCTCCGCCACCACCCCGTCACCGTCGCTCCTCACCAGTGCCCCCAGCGCCCCCTGCTGCTGCTCGGTGCCCGCGGACGCGCCCGGGGCGATGTACAGCGGACCGGTCCGCAGCGCCTGCGCGGCCACGCCGATACCACCGTCCAGCAGCGACCCCCCGGCAGCGGCCGCGGTCGTTGCCACCCCCGACACCAGAAGCAGGGCGATCACCGGCACCGCGACCGGACGCCGAAGCGCGCCCAACCCCCCGCGGAACCCCCGGTGTGCCTGGAGCCTTGCTAACACTGAGAGTCGCATCCCCGCCTCCGCTCACTGTCGGCACTTCATAGTGCTCCCGCGCGCGGGCGGGCGAAAGGGCTCAGGACCCGGCTCCTGTCCTGACCGCTACCCGTCGGCAATCGTTATTGACAATCAGTCTCACAGAAAGAGCCGGACAGGCGACAGGGGAAGCCACGGCTGCTGAGGTCTCGTTCCAGCACGACTCCCCGCAGGGCCGCCTCTCCCCTCACCCTGGACACCACCGAGTACAACTGACAACTCCAGCAGCACTGCGTGACCAAGGGGCTGAGGGGCATCGACCGTTCGGCGGTGCAGACCTTGGTTCATGTCAGCAGGCGTGCGGTCAGGGCGTTGGCGAATCGGTGGGGCACTCGGCGACGACCGGCATTCCCGTGTTCGGCCCCGGTCCGCAGCAGTGGCGAGGGCCGGGGACGGCTGCCGGCTCCTCGGTGCCCGTCCGGACAGGGCGCGGCACAAGGCCCAGCGGCTTCGCGTCCAGCACCGTCAGCTGCCTCTGCTCACAGGCCCGATGAAGCAATGGCGAGTCCGAGAGGGCGATGGCTCTCAAGCGATCCGGTTCACCGGGATGAACCCCCAGGGCTTCCAGGCTGGTCAGACCGTCGGAATACTGCCGCCGTCGACGGCGTACTGGCTGCCGGTGAGGAACGCCGCGCGGTCGGAGGCGAGGAAGGCGACGAGTTCGGCGACCTCGGAGGGCTGGCCGGGGCGCCCGAGCGGGATGCCGACCCGGTCGATCAGTTGCCTGCGGGCCGTCTCGGTGTCCAGGCCGCTGTCGGCGGTGATCCGGTCCAGTCGCCGAGTGACGGCCGGGGTTTCGATGAGTCCGGGGACGACGGTGTTCACCCTGATCCCGTGCTTGCCGACGTCGTTGGCCAGGCCCTTGCTGTAGACGGTCGTCGCGGCCTTCGCCGCCGCGTACGGGAGGGACGCGGCACCGGGCAGGCGCGCTTGGCCCGAGGTGATGTGGATGATCACTCCGCGGTTCCGCGCGATCATTCCCGGCAGCACGGCCCGGTCCAGGCGGACCGCGGACATCAGGTTGATGTCGAGGTCGCGGTACCAGTCCTCGTCGGCCGCGCCGAGCGCCCCGTCGGGGATGTACGTCTGACTGCCGGCGTTGTTGATCAGGACGTCGATTCCGCCGAGCAGCTGCGTCGCCTGCGCGGCGAGGGCGGCGGCCCCGTCGGCGGTGGCGAGGTCGGCGGCGAAGAACCGACCAGCCGGCAGGTCATCAACCGGCGTGCGGGCCGCGACGAGGACGTCGGCCCCGGCCTCGGCGAACCGGGCCGCGACGGCGGCGCCGATTCCCTTGGTGCCGCCGGTGACCAGGACGCGAACGCCGGCGAACTCGCCGGTCGGCCCGGAGGCGGATGTGTTGGTGGTGGATGTGTTGGTGGTGGATGTGTCGGTGGTGGATGTCATGCGACATGGCTCCTTCGTCGGCCGGCACCGCCATCGGGGAGGTACCGGCTGGGTAATATGGACCTCACCCTACAGTAAAACGAGAGGTCGTTCTTTTATGCCCAGAGTCACCCAGGAGCACCGCGACGCCAGGCGCCGACAGATCCTGGCGGCCGCCCGCGAGGTGTTCGCAGCCAAAGGCTTCGCCCAGACCTCCACCGGCGAGATCGTCGCCGCCAGCGGCCTGTCCACCGGAGCGGTCTACAGCTACTTCCCCAGCAAGAACGACCTGGTGGCGGCCGTCTGCGAGGACGCCGTGGACAATGTCCTCGACCTCGCCAGCATCCGTGACGCTGCCGAACTGCTCGACCGGGTCCGCGCCCGCCACGGCGGCCACGCCCGGCTGATGGCACAGGTCTGGGCTGAAGCCGCCGTCTCGCCCGACCTCGCCGTCCAGATCCGGGCTCAACTGGCCAAGGACCAGGAGAAGGTCGCCGAGCTGATCCGCCAGGACCGCTGCGTCCGCGGTCTGCCCGACTCACCGGACCCCTCCGGCGTGGCCGGCGCACTGCTCGCCATGCTCACGGGATACTCGCAGCGCCTGGCCATCGGCCAGGACATCGACACTGCCACCTTCCGGCAGACCCTCCAGACCCTGCTCGGTGACGCGACCTGAAGGCCCGGAGCCGGACAGACGGCACCGTTTCAGCCGCTGGGGACCGGGACCAAGGCGAAGTGGATCAGTCCTTCCACCCGCGCTGCTGCCAGGCCGGCGAAACGAGCGCCGCTACGGCACGGGCCACCGTCCAGCCGGGGATGCAGGCCGCCCCCGGCGACCAGGGCCGGGTCTCGTCACCCTCGGGCAGTCGGCCACCGCCGGCGAGGGCTTCAGCAACTTCGGCAGCACCCTCGGCGTCCCGTCGGCGGACTGGCAGATCGGCTGCTTCCGTCCTCGCAGGAGAACGCAACGCGGGCAGGTGGCGCCGAGTGAGTTACAGCGGTGGTGTTCTGTGGCCCATCTCGTAGGCGGTGATCACGAGTTGAACCCTGTCGCGGGCGCCCAATTTGGTGTAGAGCCGGGCTACGTGGGACTTGGCGGTGGCTACCGAGATGAAGAGTTCGGCGGCGATTTCGGTGTTCGAGCGGCCTCGGGCGACCAGGGTGAGGACCTCCTGTTCGCGCTGGGTGATGTCCTCGATCGGCTGGGGGGACCGCTGGGGGGTGGGAGCGGGGGCGCGGAGGAATTCGGCGATCAGGCGGCGGGTGACGCCCGGGGCGATGAGGGCGTCTCCGGCGGCGACTATGCGGATCGCTGCGAGGATGTCGTCCACCGCCATGTCCTTGACGACGAAGCCGCTTGCTCCGGCACGCAGTGCGCCGTAGACGTGGTCGTCCTCGTCGAAGGTGGTCAGTACCAGGATGCGGGTGGTGCTGGAGGCGGCGGTGATCAGGCGGGTGGCCTCGATGCCGTCCATGCCGGGCATCCGGATGTCCATCACCACCACGTCGGGGCTCAGTTCCCGGGCAAGTCGTACCGCCTCGGCGCCTGTGGCGGCTTCGGCGACGACGTCCAGGTCGGGGTGGTCGGCCATGATCACGCGCAGGCCGGAGCGGACCAGTGGCTGGTCGTCGGCGAGGACGACGCTGATGGTCATCGCACGCCCGCCCGGGACGCGACGGGCTCGGGAAGGGGCAGTCGGGCTGTCACCTGGAAGCCGCCCCCGGGGCGCGGCCCGGCGCTGAACCGGCCGTGCAGCAGGCTGACGCGCTCCCGCATGCCGGTGATGCCGAAGCCGGATCCCTGCGCGCCCGGCGTGCCGCGACCGTCGTCGAGGACCTCCACGGACAGTTCCTGCGCTCCGTAGTCGATGGACACCCGGCAGTGCCCGGTGTCCGCGTGACGGACCACGTTGGTCACCGCCTCCTGCACGATCCGGTAGGCGGACAGGTCGATGTCGGCCGGTAGCCGGCGCCGCTCGCCGGCCCAGCGCACGTCGACCCGAACCCCCGCGTCCGCGGTCGCCACCGCCAGCCGCTCGATGTCCGCCAGGCCCGGCGCGGGGGCGAGCGGCGCTTGCGAGGAGTCGGTGTGCGGTTCGGTCTGACGCAGCGCCACCAGCGTGCGCCGGAGGCCCGACAGGGTCTCGCGGCTGGTGGTCTCGATGGCCCGCAGCGCCTTGCGGGCCTCCGTCGGTTGCGTCTCGATGACCCGGCTGCCCACCCCGGCCTGGATGGCGATGATGCCGACACTGTGCGCGACCATGTCGTGCAACTCCCGGGCTATCCTGAGCCGTTCGGCGGTAACCGCCTTGGCCACCTCCTGCGAGCGCAGGGCCACCGTGTGCTCGCGACGCTCGCGGATCAGCAGCCCGATCATGCAGGCGGTGGCCGTCACCAGGAGGGCGATCAAGCCGACGAACAGGCCGTCCGGCCCATGCGTGAAGCCGTCGACGGTCACCAACTGCAGCGTGGCGCACACCGCGGCGGCGACGGTCGCGACGCGACGCGACCGGGCAACGACGACGAGGCACAGCACCAGGTCCACCGCCAGGAACGGGGCGAACCGGCCCGGACTCTGGCCCAGGCTGACCGGCACCAGGACGATGGAGCCGACCAGCGTCATCGCCAGGGCCAGTAGCGGCCTGTGGCGCAGAACCCCGACGAGCAGGCCGGAAGCGAGCAGTGCCCCCATGGCGAGCAGAGTGCCGGAGGCGCGGGGCGCGAGGCCCACCAGCAGCAGCAGCGTGACGGGGTACAGCAGTCCCCCGCCCCAGGCCATCAGCCTCGTCTTTGTCATCCCGCGAGACTATCCGGGCTTCGCCTGCGGGACATTGGCCCACGGGCGTACTCCCCGGGGCTGATCGGCCCGTGCGACTGCCGCCCCCGGCCCGATGTCCCGGCCGGGGCCCGACCGGCAGGATCGGCACCGTGATCGAAGTCAATGAACTCACCAAGACCTACGGCGGCAAGACCGCTGTCGACCAGCTGTCGTTCACCGTCCGGCCCGGAGAGGTCACCGGGTTCCTCGGACCCAACGGCGCCGGCAAGACCACGACCCTGCGCGTGATCCTGGGCCTGGACGCCCCTACCGGTGGCACCGCCACCGTCAACGGTGTCCCGTTCCGCAGCCACCCCCGCGGACTGCGGCACGTCGGCGCCCTGCTCGACGCGGGGCACGTTCACGGCGGACGGACCGCGACAGCGCACCTGGCGGCGCTGGCCACAAGCAACGGCATCTCGTCGCGCCGGGTGTCGGAGGTGTTGCAGGAGGTGGGTCTGGCCGAGGTGGCACGCCGCCGGATCGGCGGGTTCTCGCTCGGCATGAAGCAGCGGCTCGGTATCGCCACCGCTTTGCTCGGCGATCCACCCGTGCTGATGTTCGACGAGCCGATCAACGGCATGGACCCGGAGGGCGTGCTCTGGGTCCGCCACCTGTTCCGCCGTCTGGCGGCCGAGGGACGCACGGTCTTCCTCTCCAGCCACCTGATGACGGAGATGGAGCTGACCGCCGACCAGCTCGTGATCATCGGTCAGGGACGGCTGATCGCAGCCGAGTCGGTGCGGAGCTTCGCGGCCCGCAGCACCCGGCTCAGCGTCACGGTCGGCACGCCCCAGGCCGCCGAGCTGACCGTGCTACTGACCGCGGCCGGTGCGTCGGTCGAGCCGCAGGGCTCGGCCGGAACCGGGCGGCTCGCCGTGACCGGGCTGCAGGCCGACCGGATCGGGGCGCTCGCCCACGAGCACCACCTCCCGCTGCACGAACTGACCACCCACAGCGCCTCACTGGAGGAAGCCTTCATGGAACTGACCGCCGACAGCGTCGAATACCTGGCAGGACGACCCCGATGACCACACTCGCCCCCCTTCCCCCCATCAGTGCGGCCGTGCCCGGCGCCGAGCCGCCCGCCCGATTCGGCGACCTGCTCGCCTCCGAGTGGATCAAGATGCGATCGCTGCGCTCCACGCCGTGGACGTTGGTCCTCACCACCCTCTTCGTCATCGGGTCCGCGGCCGTGGCGGCACTGTCGGACTACCACCACCAGCCGCACTACTCCCCGCTCGGGCAGCGGCTCCACCTGTTCTCACTGGGCGACGCCTTCCCGGCGGCGGGATACCTGCCCTTGATGCTCGTCGCCGGCAGCATCGGCGCCGTCACCGCCGTCAGCGAGTACGGCAGCGGGCTGATCCGCACCACCACGGTGGCGGTGCCCGCCCGCGGCTCCGTGGTGCTGGCCAAGGCGGTCGTGCTGGCCGCGGTCTGGACCGTACTCGGCACCGTCATCGCCACCGCTTGTTTCACCCTCTCCGAGAGCATCCTGGACGGTTGGCACGCCGGCTTCCCCATCACCCACCCCCACGCCCTGCGGGCACTGACTGCGTCCGCACTGCTGGCCCCGGTCTGCGCGCTCATCGGCCTGGGCCTGGGCGTGCTGATCCGGCACAGCGCCGCCACCATGGTCACCAGTGCCTTCACGCTGCTGATGCTGCCCCCGATGTTCTCCTCGGGCACGCACTGGTCCGCCGACATCCGCAACGCGATGACGCAGAGCGCGTGGGGGCGCCTGGCCCAGGACGGGGATCCGTCACCGGGCTTCCTCCACCCCACGGTCACCGGCTCCTGGGTCACCTACGCGGCCTGGCCGCTGATCGCGACCGTCCTCGCGCTGGTCGCCGTGCGGCACCGCGACGTGTGAACCAACCATTCGGGCGCCCCCGTCGTCCGAGCCGAGCGCGCAGCTCGTACCCCCTCCGCAGCGGGCGAAGCGCGCCCGGGAAGCAGGGGCCAGCCGGTGAGTAGCACGGTCGCCAGGGCCAGACCCGCCTTGTCGGCCCAGACAGACCGAACGCTCCAAAAGCGGAACCCTCACTGCCGCCAATGGCTACTCACCAGCATCAGCCCCGCTCTCCAGCCGGACACGCTCCTCGAACACCGAGTCGGCCACGCTGTGCTACGCGATTCCGTGAGCTTCCAGTTGGCCACCGGCCTGGGCTTAGAAGCGATTTCCAAACCGAAGGTAGGGTCACGTTTTCCCAGGTGAGGTGTGTGGCCGTCGCTCGGTAGGCATGCTCGGACCGTCGTATCGGTGCGGGGTGTGGTCGGAGGTGGCGGATGCCGTCGGTGCTGGGAGTGCTGGAGCGGCGCGAGCGGGTGGCGCTGGCCCGGGCGGAGGAGTTGCGGGCGGAGTTGGAACGGGTTCAGGCCGCGGTGGTGGAGGCGGAGCAGGCGGCGCGGCGCGCGGTCATCGCTCGGGAGGAGACGGTGGAGGCGCTGGCCGAGTTGGCCGATCTGGCGGCGGTGCCCGTGGCGCCGGCCGGTGGGTCGGTGGTGGAGCCGGTTGCGGACGTGGTCGGGCCGCGGGTCGAAGTTCCTTTGTGGAGCGAGGGGTTGGGGGTCGGTGTGCTTCCGCTGGACTGCGCGCGGATCGTGGCCCTGGTCGAGCGCGACGCCGCTGGCGGCGGGCAGGGGGTGCGGGCGCGGGCGATGCGCGGGGATCTGGGCGCAGCCTGCCCGGCAGCCGCACCGAAACCGTTCAGGCCACGGCCAAGACGGCCGCCCGGTTCGAAGAACAAGCACCGGGCCAAGCACCACGACGTCGGAAAGACGGTCAAACGCGCCGAAACGATCAAAGAGCATCAAGCCAGCCAGGGATAAACGCCAAGCTCAGTTCCAGCCGGTAAAGGCGCACGATGAGGATCTCGAGTCGCGGGTCCGGCGGCGATTCCACTTCTGTGAATTGTTCACGGAGTGGGCCCGGCCGCCATGACATTCGTCATCGGGGTTGGTGAGGTTCGGCACAGGTTCCGGCGGTTCGGCGGCATCACGCTTGTCCCATGGACATCGGGGAGAGTGTGATCGAAGCCTCCGGGCTGTGCCGCCGTTACAGGGGCGGCTTCGAAGCCGTGCGCGGAGTGTCGTTCGCGGTGGGCCGCGGCGAGCTGTTCGCACTGCTGGGCACCAACGGGGCGGGCAAGACCTCCGCCATGGAACTGCTGGAGGGCCTGGCCCGGCCCAGCGCCGGGACCGCGCGGGTGCTCGGGTGCGACCCGTACACCGAGCGGGCGCGGGTGCGGCCGAGGGTCGGGATGATGCTCCAGGAGGGCGGATTCCCGGCCGACCTGACGGTCAGCGAGACCGCGCGCATGTGGGCAGGCTGCATCAGCGGCGCCCGGCCCGAGCACGAGGCCCTGGACCTGGTGGGGCTGGGCGACCGGTCCGGGGTAAGGGTCCGGCA
>Ga0302314_10009064_pt1 | contig 17647 bp, 28 predicted proteins | sample III_Palsa_N2_3_FD_200533 | JGI IMG/M metagenome (GOLD analysis project Ga0302314, IMG submission 200533) | Peat permafrost microbial communities from Stordalen Mire near Abisko, Sweden - III_Palsa_N2_3 | ecosystem: Environmental > Terrestrial > Soil > Palsa > Peat permafrost | place: Sweden...
GTGGGACATGGGCGGCGTCTACGGCCTGGTGTCGGCGAGCGGCGTCGACATCATGGGCGCCCTGTCGCAGGTCACACTGACGGACCCGCTCACGCAGGAGATCACCTCGCGTGGCCCCCGGTTCCTGTACGAGCTGAACGACCCCTCGGGATCTGTATCGGCCACCGACGCCACCGGCAACAACGCCGCCGCAGTCGTGGAGAACGGCAAATACGGGCCAGGGTCGCTGGTGTTCGGGACGTCGATCACGGCCGCGAACACTGTGACAGGGGAGTATCTCGGCAGCACCGGCAGCGTCATGACGCTCGCCAACCTCGACCCCGGCACCACCGACATTGCGGGCGCCACATTCCTGAGCCTGAACAAGGCGGCCATCACCGGACCCACGAACCCGGCCCTGTGGACCCGCATGATCGCATTCCGGTACACGGGTCCGATGCCCACGTACCGGGCGTACCTGTGGTCCGGCATGGACAGTCAGCGCTCGGGCGGCAATCCGTCCGGGTCGCAGATCTCCGTATACCTGGATTCGACCGGGGAACCGGCCGTGGTCATTCAGGGGCCCACTGGGGCGAACGAGAACGTCTACTTCGGTGGCGCGACGAACTGCGTCGACAGCAACTGGCATCTGCTGATTTTCGGTTATAACGCCGCAACGGCTCAGATCATGGCCTCGCAGGACGGGGCAATCGGCGCGTACTACGGCAGTGTCAGCGCGGCCGTGCAGCCGACCGGCCTGATCGCCGACAATGTGGGCGGCTGGGTCGACGCAACGGTTGGCAACGGCACGGCCTACAACTACGCGGGCGACCTGTCGTACGTGGCGGAGTGGCCGGCCTTCGACACCACCACCGCGACGATCACCGCCCTGTACTCGGCGTGGAAGTCGGCGTGCGCGGGCGAGTCGAGCGATGCGCGGTACGCCCGCATCCTGCGGTACGCCGGATACACGGGCAACACCAGCTTGCAGGCGGGTGTGACGACGGACATGGGTCCGGCGACGGACATTTCCGGTTCGGATGCGCTGAGCTGCCTGCAGGCGTGCGTCGATGCGGAGAACGGCCAGCATTTCGTCGACACGAGCGGCACGATCACGTTCCAGTCGCGCGGTGCCCGCTACAACGCGACGACGCCGGTGTACGTCTTCGGTGAGGATGTCGCTGCTGGTGAGTGGCCGTACGAGGATGTGCAGCCGTCGCTGGACCCGACGCAGATCTCGAACATCGTTCAGGTCACCCAGAATTCGTCGTCGCAGGTTTTCACCGCGCAGGACGCCACCAGTCAGACCGACTACTTCCCGCGAACCCTGCAACGGACCATCAACGTCGTCAGCACCCTGGAATGCCAGGCCGCTGCGCAGTACCTGGTCAGCAGGTACAAGCAGCCCGCGACGCGGATCGCCAGCATGGTGCTGCACCCGTCGGCGAACCCGGCGATGTGGCCCGTCTGCCTCAGTCTCGAACTCGGGATGCGGATCACCGTCAACCGCAGGCCCCCGGCCGCACCCGCGTCCAGCATTCCGTGCTTCGTTGAGGCCATCAATATCGTCTGGGACGATCAGGGCGACGCCACCTGGACGCTGCAGTGCTCGCCCGTGGACCTGACCGCCTACGGGATCTTCACGAGTTTCCACACGACGCTGCACTCCACCATCGCCGCGAACGCGAGCAGCATCACGATCAACGCCGGGGCCGACAACACCAATCTGGCTGCGGCGCAGCTCTCCACCGGGCAGCAGCTCGTGCTGTCGCAGAACCTCTCGACGCAGGAAACGGTGACGATCAAGGCGGTGGCTGCGACGTCACCGGGCTGGACGACGTGCGTCATCACCCTGGCCAGCAACACGCTCAACGCCCACACGGCGGGCGACATCGTGTGCGAGCCGCTACCGGCCGGGGTCACCAACCCCGCGCAGTACGACGCCGTCGGACAGTTCGACAACGCCTGCTTCTCCTACTAGCAGCCCTCCCGTAAGGCCCCGCGTGATCCGCGCGGGGCCTTCGCCACGCCCGAAGGAGGGCTTCCTTGACGAACCTGCCCGTCCCCACACTGGCCACCGAGATCCCCGGAAACCTCATCGCGTCCTCGGTGTGGAACGCCGTCGGACCCAACGGCCTCGGGTTCTCGCTGGCCGTGCCCGTCGCATCGCTGTACCAGATCACCGTCCAGGGCATCCCGAACGCCTCTGCGACCGCCGTCAACATGGACGGCGAGAACAGCGACACCTACGGCGGGCATTCCGTCGTCACCAACACCTCGCGCTATGTCGGGCAGGTCCCCGGCTACTACCTCACCATCGCCACCGTCCTGTACGGCAGCTCCACCGTCGGCGTGCGCATCGCCTACGTCTACAAGAACGGCGCCCTCATCGACGGCGCTTTCGGGGCCAGCCCCGGAAGCACCTACAGCAGCGCCACCGCCATCGCCGTCCCGTATCTCAACGGCACGACGGACTACGTCGAAGCGTGGACCTACCAAACCGAAGGCGGCACCTTCAACACCAACACGAGCGCCGGACAGGCGAGCAGCTTGACCGTGTACTGGCTCCACAACTGACCTGTCGACCGCGCTGCTAGGAGGCCGCCACTTGACCCCCGATTTCCTCGCGGAACTGGCCGGAGTGCTGAATTTCGGCGTCCTCGGCATCGTGTTCTTCCTGTTCGTCTCCGGGAAGCTCCATTCCCAGACCGAGTACGAGCAGCTGCTGCGGGACCTGGAGACGGAGCGCACCGCGCATGAGCACACCCGCGAAGCCCTGCGCATCGCCAACGCCCGTGGCGAATCTGGTGCGTTGGCGGCGGAGATTGTGGCCCGCGCGCTGGAAGGAGCGCACAGGCAAGGGGGTGACCCCCATGCGGCTTCCCTGGGGTCGTAGCGGCAAGCACTGCGGCGGGGCTGTGGATTCGGACGCGGACCGGTCGCTGAACCGGGCGAAGCGCGACGTCGCCGACCAGTCCGCGAAGCTCCGCGAGGAGCACGAGGTCATCGACCGGCTGAAGTCCATCCGCGCCCACAACGGTCTCGCGGACGCCTTGTACATCGCGCTGACGCGGAGGGGGGGTTCGCCGTGAGTCCGTCGGTCCTGCAGGCCCTGGTCCGGGCCACGACGGTGGAGACGATCGTCGCGTTCTGTGCGGCGGTCGCGTTCATTGTCCTGTACTCGGTGATCGCGCCGTGGTGGCGGTCGCCGCTGGGCCGCAATGTGGTGGCGTTGGATGCGTCGATCTCGTTGACGCTGCTGCCGGGTGTGGTGCATCACTTCTTCGGTGTCAGTACGGCGCTGGACCCGTATTTCGCCTGGTTCACGGTGTTGGCGTTCGGCGCGGTGCCGCTGGTGATCGCATGGCGGGCGTGGATCTTGTGCCGCATCCAGTTCGGGGCGACGGGCGGCGACCGTCCAGCCGACGTGCTCGCACCGGCCGAGCCTCCCGTCCCGGCCGACCAGGAGTGAGGGGACCGTCGTGCACTGGCTCTCCCACTGGCTGGGTCTGGACAACGCATCCGGGGCGATCTACTTGTTTTGGTCCGGCATCGGCGCCGACCTGGGCTATCTCGCGATCGTCGGGGGCCTGTACCGGCACCGGAACTGTGAAATTCAGGGCTGTCCCCGTCTGGGGCGGCGCACGTCCGCGGCGGGGCACCTGCTGTGTCGGAAGCACCACCCCGACGGGCCGCTGACGGTGGAGGCCGCGCATGCCGCGCACCGGAAGGCGGCCGGGTCGTGAGGCGTCTTGGCGTGTGGCTGGCTGTCGCGGTGCTGCTGGTGGCGTACGACGTGTACCTGTTCGGCTGGCGGCTGGACGAGGTGCAGGGAAATGTTGAGGCGCAGTTCATCATCGTGACGCCGATGTTCCTGCTGAAGCACTGGTCGGATGTGCGTCGCGCACGCCGCGACAGGGCCGAGGTGCGCGCGCGCCTCGACGCGCAGGACGAGGCGATGGCGGAGACTCACCGCAAAGTGCACGAGCTGCACGCCCTTCACGTCGAGGGCCGCCCGGCGCGGCTCCAGAAACGCATCGTCCGCGACGACTGAACTCAAGCCCTGCCGCCCCAACATCAAGCTCCCCCGAACTCCGCCCCCGTGCCCACGGCCGGGGGTTTCTGCATGCCCACCCTCACCCTCGGAGGCCCTCGTGCTTGTCGACTTCGGCTCGCGCCTGCACCGCTACCCCACCACCTCGACGCGCCTGGGCCGCCATCACCTGGTCGACTCGCGTTCGCTGCGCTGGCTGCACCATCACGACGGCTCGGAACTGAAGCCGGCGGAGCACATGCCGAAGGTCCCCGTGCTGGACCAGGAGGACCTCCTGGAGCAGAACATCCACGTCGCCGAGCTGGTGCCGGGTGCGACGGACGTGGATGCGCTCGGCAGCTGCACGGGCAACGCCGGGACGGCCGCGGTCTCGGCCCTGCTGACTGCGGATCAGTGCGCTGCGGCGGGGCTGAATGTGACGTCGTCGTGGGCGGCGGAGGAGTGGGCGATCGAGTTGTACTCGCAGGCCACGAAGGACGACGACAATCCGGGGCAGTGGCCGCCGACGGATGCGGGCTCGTCGGGGCTTGGGGTTGCGCGGGCGTTGAAGGACCGGGGTCTGATCACGGGCTATGTGCATGCGACGAATGCCACCGGGTTCGCGAGCCTGCTGCAGTCCGGCACCGTGATGGCCGGGATCCCCTGGTTCCAGGCCTGGTTCGATACGCAGCCGGGGCAGCTCCTGGACGAGGTGGCGGGCTGGGAGACATCGGGGCTGGCGGGTGGTCACGAGATTTGCGTGGTGGCGCTGGAGACGGTGGAGCAGGACTGGCTGGGCCGGGTTGTGCCGGAGAAGACGGTCGTGAAGTTCCAGAACTCGTGGACGGCGCAGTGGTGCGACGGCGGGTTCGGCAGGTTCTCGCTGGCCCTGTACGCGCAGTTGCGGTCCCACATCGACCTGATCCAGCTCAAGGGGGCGTGACCGTGGCTCTCGCTGACCTGTCCCTGCTCGACGGCTACAAGACGGGCGGCTTCCCGGCCCGCTACCTGCCGGGCTACCGCGCGTTCTACAGCCCTGTCGATGATGTTCATTCTGTTCTGCGGGATGTCGTCGCCTCTGCGCGGCATTCGCTGATCATCAGCATGTTCGGGTTCGATGATGACGAGCTGGCGGACATCATCAAGGCGAAGCTCGCGGACCCGTCCATCGTCGTGCAGTTGACGTTCGACTCCTCGCAGGCCGGTGGCGTGCACGAGCGCACGCTGCTGGCGCGGGAGGCGTATCCGGCGTCGTCGGTGGCGATCGGCCGGTCCGAGGAAAATGCCATAGTCCACCTCAAGCTCGTGATCGTGGACGGCGAGATCGTGGTCACCGGCTCGACGAACTGGTCGGCGTCCGGTGAGGGCCTGCAGGACAACGTGTGCGAGGTCATCCACGACCCGTACGTGGCTGCGGAGGCCCGGTCCCGGGTCGACGCGATCCATCAGCACATCCTCGCCGCGGCCGCGAAGAAGGCGGCCCGCGCCCATGGATGACCTCTACCGCGAGCGCGCTCACCTGGTCGCGCACCTCGCAGCCCTGTATCCGTCGCATATCGGCGTCGACCCGGCCGAGCCCGACTGGCCGGTGGTGTACGTCGACACCGGCGCGGGCCAGTTGAGTTGGCATCTGTCGACTGCTGACCTGCCGCTGTTCGCGCATGTTCCGCGCGGTGACGCCGACTGGGACGGCCACACCACGGAGCAGAAGTATGCGCGCCTGGACAACCTGACGCGGACGATCGCGGCGAGAGGAGCAGCAGCATGACGCGCACCATGTACGACAGCGTGTCCGCGGCTTCGATCCCCGCCGACGCCACGATGGTGGCCGGCTACCTCAACGGCGCGTACGCCTGGTCGTCCGAGGACTGGGCTCGGTTCCCGCACGCGGTGCACGTCACGGTGACCGTGAACACCAGCGCGGCGGCGGACGTTCTTGACGTCGAAAACGGCGACGCGTCGCCGGCCGAGGCGCCGGGGTGGATCGCCACACACCCGGGCGGCTCGATCTACTGCGACTCCTCGACATGGCCTGCGGTGAAGGCTGCGTTCGGCGGCCGTCCGCTGCCGCCGTTCTGGATCGCCGACTACAACGGCGACGCCTCAACGATCCCCACCGGCGCGGTGGCTGCTCAGTACGAGGACGCCGGCCCGTACGACCTTTCCGTCTGTGCCGACTACTGGCCGGGCGTTGACCCGCTCCCGGAGGATGACATGCCGCTGAATGCTGCTGATGAGGCTGCGATCAGGTCGATCGTGACTGCTGCGATCACCGCGAACCGTCCGATCGCGGTCGCGGACACGCTGTACTGGCTGGCGGCTGGTGTGACTGGTCAGCCGCCTGCGGGTGGTGTGGCTCCGGTGGATCTGCATTCGATCGCCGAGTTGCATGCGGCGCTGGTTGCTGGCCCGTCGGCGCAGCTCGCTGCCTTGTCGGCGCGGTTGGTGGCGGCGGAGGCTGCTCTGGCGGCGGTGGAGAAGGGCGAGCTGACTGCGGCGGAGGTGCAGGCTGCGGTTGCGGCGGCGCTGGCTGCGGCCGGGCATGTGGCGGCGTAGTCTGGTCGCGCGGTAGCAACGCATCGGTTCCACCTGGCAGTGCTCGGCCCCCGCTTCGGCGGGGGCCGTTCTGCTGTCTGGTCAGCCCTTGAGTGCGCCGCCGCGTCCGCCTTCGCCTTGTCGCCGCTTCTCGGCCCGCACCTTGATCGCGTCCCCGATGAACCCGTCGATGTCCCCGTCGAGGACGGCTTGCGGGTCGTGTTCTTCGCGGCCGGTGCGGTGGTCGGTGACGCGCTTGACCGGGTTGAGGATGTAGCTGCGGATGGTGGCCATGGGCCCAGTATCCTGGGCGTGGTCCGGGGCGGCATCGATCCTGCGGAGGCTCCGCAGACACCTGGCGGTGACGGCCGCCGCCCATGGCCACCAGTGCTCCCGCATAGGGGTGTCGCACAGGGATGGGTTGTCCGGTCCCCGCTCACGGGCGGTTGATCGGCGGGCGCCAGTGGCCTGGAGGCTGGACCCTGACACTCCGCCCACGAAGCCGGGTCACTCCGGCGGTTGCCCCGCCCGTCTGGTCTTCGGACCGGGCGGGCGGGGCCATTTCTACGTTCCCGGGAGCTACTTGGCCGCGCGGCCCTTGAGTCGGCTGATGATCGCGAGGATGGCGGTCTGGTCGGCCGGGTCGGTCACGCCGAGGTGTGTGAGGGCCCGCTTGTCGGTGAGCGGCTGCGGCCTCGGGTTGGCTGCGGCGGCTTCGTCCGAGATGACTCCGGCGCGGGCGAGCAGATCGAGGACGGGGATGCCGAGGGCTGCGGCCAGTGCTTCGAGGCTCTTGGCGTCGGGGATGACCTGTCCGGCGAGCATGCGGCTGGCTGTGGCCTGGGACATGCCTGCGTCTTTGGCGAGTTGGGTCATGCCGCCGGTGCGGGGGCCTTCGAGGTCGTATCCGGCGTGCTTTGCGGCGTCGCGGATGTGGGTGCCGAATCGCGCGGCAAGGTCGTCACTGTCGGGGCTCATGCATCCACTCTAGCAAGCTATGTCTTGCTTCGGAGGATGAATGCCGGAGGTCGGCTACTCGCTGTCCTGCTGGTCGTCGCCGATGACGACACGGCCGGGGATGGCACGGGCATTGGTGGCACTGCGTCGACCACGGCCGGGGCGGTTGGCCAGCCAGCGTTCGATGGTCGACGGCTTCCAGGTGGGCGACTGGCCGTAGGTCTCGTCCGGCATCGGGAAGTCCTGGTCGCGGACAGGTAGCTCTTCGGCGATGCGGGCGCGGGTGCGCTTGAGGTAGACGCGGATGGTGGGCACTTCGAGGCCGGTCAGCTCGTGGACGCCTGGGTAGCCGATCAGCTTCTCGTCATCTGCCATAGCGTCGCCTCCTTGTCCCATCGGTAGGTACAAGGATAGCTGATCAAGCATCGGTGACCCCCATCAGAAAATGTCCCAACGCTGTATACTCTAGTTGAGGTCGGCCCACTCGTCCATGTACCCAGCACGGACGCAGAACGGCCGGACGGAGCTCTAACTCCGTCCGGCCGCACGGCCCAGCGAGCTCTAACTCGCGGACCTTCGAGCAGCCCAACCTTGACGAAAGGCGCTCACCTTGAGCGTACCCAAGATCCATACATGCAGGACGGCCGACCCCGGGGAAGGTCGAAGCGAGGTCGCCCGATGACGATCTCTCCCACAGACATGCCCGACCCTGCGCAGCTTGACCAGCAGATCGAAGTGCAGCTCGGCCGTCGCGCTCCCTTCACCCAGGTGGGTGACTGGGTGCTGATGTCCTGCGCTTCCGACCGCGCCGTCACGCTGTACTCGCGCCTGTCGATGCACATCAACATCCAACGCGGCGACACCGAGGTCTGGCCGGGCCAGGACGTGCTCGCCGAGATGGCGGGGCTCGGCAAGCCCGAGTCGGTGACGCCGTACACCGACGAGCTGGTCGTGATCGGCGCGGTCTCCGTCGAGACGGTCCGGTACGCGAACGGCCTGCGGGCCCGCAACCGGTACGAGATCCACCAGACGCCGCCGCACGGCTACGTCGGCCCGGTGTCGGCCGCGCAGTACTACGAGCTGCGCCGCACCCGGCCGGACGAGCTCGCGGCATGGCAGGCCGAGCGGCGGGCGTGGATCGCGGCCGGAGTGAAGCAGATGTGCACCAAGCGGAAGGAGGACGCCGCGCGTCGGAAAGCCAACAAGTCGGGCATCTTGGGATCCCGCCCTGGCGGGGTACGTACCCCGCTGCAGCGGGGTACGTAGCGACCTGCGGAAAGGCGTGACGGAGGCTCAATTCTGGTACCGCTCTCCAGCGGGGTACGTACCGCTCTCGAGCGGGGGCCGGTACCCCGCTCGAGCGGGGTGGAACTAGACGAAGTGCAACGAGACGAAGCTTCTCTCTCCGCGCCTGCCTCGACTGACCCGCCGCAACCTCCCGCCGCTCCGGCCAACAGCGAGAGAGAAGAGGCTCCGCTGATCCAAAAGCTCGCGGGCACGCACGCCGCGACCGGCGACGAGGTCGGGGCGGTCCTCGCTCAGGTGAAGCGTGAAGGCCGCATCACCAACGAGACGGCGTGGGCGATGAGCAGCAACGGCAAGCTCGACTTCGCCGCCCGGCTCGCGGATCTTCGCCGCAAGACCTCACCGCCACCCGTCCAGTTGCCGCAGTTCGAGTGCCCCGAGTGTCGCGCACCCGTCACCGAGCAGCCGACCGGGCCATGTGCTCGCTGCCTCACGCCGGAGCAGCCGGTGGTCGAGGTGAAGTCGGCGGCGCTGGAGGAGTTCCGGGCGGCGCGGGAGCAGATGCGGCGGCCGAGCCTGTGAATCGCCCCGCCGTGCTCGCGGTCCTCAGCGTCCACCCGGAGGAGCTAACTCTCTGTGGGCCACTCGAAAGAGTGACACCCCAACAGGTGGTGGCTTGTATGACAATCTGCCTGCACCAAACGGGTGGTGATGGTGCGAAGGTCCTTGCCGAAGTGACTCTTGGTAGGCGTAGCATCTTCTGTGGCCACCAGTTCGATGGCCGGACAGCAAAGAGCCCCCGCGCGGTCACGACACCGCCGAGGGCTGTGGCTCGTTAGGAGAAAGACCTCCTTGAACAGCACCGACTGTACCCCGGACCTCCCTGCCCAGAGCAAGGGAGGTACGCCATTTGAGACGATCCGGCGTGTCGACGCCTACGGGCGGGAATACTGGTCCGCCCGCGAGCTGATGCCACTCCTCGGCTACAGCAGGTGGGAGAACTTCACCGAGGCGCTGGATCAGGCGCGCGCGGTGGTGGCCGCCGAGCAGGGCGAACGCTCCAGCCAAGATCAGTTTCGTGACAGCACGAAGATCACGAAGAACGCGCGCGGCCACAGCCGAGGCATCGCCGACGTTGCTCTCTCCCGCCATGCCGCCTACCTGACGGCCATGCGCGGCGACTCCCGCAAGCCCGAGATCGCTGCCGCCCTGGTCTACTTCGCCGTCAGGGCCCGCGAAGCCGAACTGCTCTCCCTAGACGTTGCCGACATCCAGCGGACCGCCCTGGCGCGCGCCCGCGAGATGATCGACTACCGGACGTTCCGCGACATGATGGCGGAGAACGCCACCGACTACGAGCCGTCGACCCGCCGGACCCAGCTCGCGTTCGCGATCCTCCAGAACAAGCTGTACCTGCACATCACCGGCATGACGGCGTCTGACATCCGGGGAGTGCGGGAGCTGGAGACGTGGCCCGGCCGGGAGCAGGGCAAGTCGGAGCCGTCGCAGAAGGCGGCGTGCCGGAGCGTTGCGAAGAACTACCTCACCAGCTTGGAGCTGTCGAAGCTCAACCGGATGGTCGCGCGGCTGTGCCTGGCGGCCGAGGAGCTCGCCGAGGACGATGTGCACCTGACGTTGGGGCAGTGGGAGCAGCTGGTGGTCGCCGAGTTGGCGATGAGCCGGCAGCGACTCGCGGCGTAGGTTCGCCAGCGGCCCGCGCTCCACCCCGGCGCGCGGGCTACTCCGCCGCGTCGAGCGGCTTCCACCTCTTCCAGTCCCCCGACTTCCGCCCGGCCTCGTGCGCGGGCCGCTCCCACAGGGCCTTCCGTGCAGCCTCCCGCCCATCCCGCAGCCGCTGGACCTCAGCGTGCTGCTCGGGCGTCCACGCGGCAGTACGCAGTGCAGCCTGGACCTCGTCCCAGCGGCCACCAGGGTCCGGGTACTCGGCGCGGCAGGCAGCTTCCACCTGCGCGACATAGGCGTCGAGGGCGGCCGTGGCCTCATCGAAAGCACGGCGGTACGGGTGAAGCTCGGGCGGGAGGGCGATCAGGAAATCGGGCACGGACGGGAGTGTAGTGGGCTAGTACGACAGGGCCGGCGCACACACTCGGCCGGCCCGCGCCATGGTGGTGGCGCGGGCCGCGTTACAGGCAGCGTCAGGCGTCCTTGATGAGGTTGCTCAGCGTGCTGTAGGCCATGTCGAGGCGACCGGCGGCCTCGCTCCGGTCGCCGTGGCAGGCGAGGACGACCAGCCGGGCAGAGTCGACGCGCTCCGCACGGATGCTGGACAGCAGCTTGCTGCGGATCAGGTCGCTGACGACCTTCGCGGCCTTGACCTGCTCGACGGCTTCGGGGAGGACTTTGCGGGCGTAGCCGCGCCGGACGTCCGGGTCGCTGCCGGATCCGATCTCGGGTGCCTGGAACTGGTTTGCGAGGCGGGCGACAAGGCGGGTGGCGCTCAGCAGCAGCGGCAGCGCGTCCTCGTCGGGGATCTGGTCTTCGTCGGCGTTGTAAGCGTATTCGGCGGCCTGCTCGGGGCTGGCCTCGATCCATTCGGAGGCGGGCTGGCCCTGACGGCTGGAGTAGCGGCGGATCAGGTAGCGGCCCTCGTCGGTGAGCCACAGGCTTTCCTCGATGCCGTCGTCGCGCCCGCGTTGTGCGGTGACGGCCTCGGTGGCCGCGGCGTGGTCGAAGGCCCAGGCCTGGGTCCAGTCGCGGACGGGGGCGCCGTCCTCGTTGAGGGCGGCTGTGACGACCTGCCAGTCGGCGGCGGGGGCTGAGGTACCGCCGGTGGGGGTGGCGATCTCGAAGGTGGCCGCGACGGATGCGGGCGGGGTGGCGAGGGCCTGCGCGCTCTCCTCGTCCAGGCCTTCGCCGTCGAGGTAGAGCAGGACGGACTCTGCGTCCATCGCGATGAGCCCGGAGTCGGGCGGGTCGATCAAGGTTCGTACCTGCCAGCCGTCGTCTTCGAGGACGATGTAGGTCTCGCTGGCGCGCTTGCTGCGCTCACCGGCTTTGATGAGTTCGCTGAGCAGGTCGGTGTTGATGTTCAGGCTCATGTCGGCCTCCGTTTTGCGAGGGGGACTTGCTGACATCACTAACGCTACTGGGTACCCAGCATGCATGTCAATCGGGTACCCAATAAAAACGCGCTCGGCCCGTCAGTCACGCCGCCACAGCCGCCGGTTCGTCGTCGCCCTCCCGCGCCGCCGCCTCCCGCAGCCGGTCCCGCGCGCCGTTGAACGCGTCCAGCAGCTGGTCGTAGCGGGCCTTCTCGGCGGGCGTCCACTGCGCGTACGGCGGCAGGCCGAGCACCCACGCACGTATCTCCAGGTTCGCCCGGTCGACAGCAGACTGGGCGGCCGGGACGTTCTGAGATTGAGGCATCACCTCATGATCGCAGGCCGCACCGTCACCTCAGTGCCGGCGGTCGGAGCGCGACTCCGCCGCACCGCCTCCAGCATCACCTGCGCATTGCATGGTCTCCTGCTGGTTTTCGAAATACCTGCATCTCCTGCGTGTTACGCTGCCTCCAGCACCGCCTGCGGGATGGCCCCGCGCCAGCACCCCGCTGACCAGGTGCACAGGAGAGACGACCATGACCGAACTGGACAAGGTGCTAGAAACCCACAAGCGAGTCGTCGAAGAGGGCTACGTCAGGACCGGGTCCCCCCGGTACCGCAGCTACGCCGTCTCAACCCTTCGCGGCGGCGTCGGCAAATCCACGCTCTCGTTCAACCTCGCCTACGAGCTGGCGCGACACCGGTCCCTTCTCGTCGCCGACCTGTGCGCCCAGTGCAACATGACCGAGGCGCTCATGCCGGAGGAAACGCCCGCCGTGAACATCGTCCACGCCCTCCAGCCCGTCATGCTGGGACCCGCCTTCGGAGAAGCGCCGACCGACGCGAGCTACCGCATCTCGAAGTACTGCGACGCCTTCCGGGTCAACCGCCCCGCCTACCTCATCCCCGGCTCACCCGAGATGTTCGCCTTCCCCTCCACTCTCTACCAGCAGCTGCAGATCGCCAACGCCCAGGGTCGCCCGAAGGCTGTCAGCGCCCTCCTCGACTCTCTGAGGGTGGTACTGGAGAAGGAGGCAGCCGAGAACAACATCGACGGCATCCTCATGGACACCAGTCCCTTCTACGCCGGCGGTACGCACCTGGCATGGTGCGCGGCAGACGCGGTCATCATCCCGGTCCGCGTCGACGAGCACTCACTGGCGTCACTGCAGCTGACGCTCGAACTGCTCTCCAATCCGGCCAAGGACTTCCAGGTCTGGAATGAGCGCGCGGGGGGTCGGAGCGCTCCTCGCGTGGCCGCCATCGTCATGACCATGGTGGGCTCCAGAAGCCAGATGCAGTCCACTCCGGACCGGGCGTCCCGCATGTACATCGAGCGGGCCATCGAAATCGCGCTTCGGTACCCCGGCCTGTTCGACGTGGAAGACCCGACCGATGCGTTCATCGTGACGGATGACTTCGTATCATCGGGCCGGATCAGCGGCGCGAAGAGCATCCCGATCAGCCAACTCAAGGTCGGGTCGTTCCACACGGTGGAGGGCAAGCGCCTGCAGGTGAACGGCTCGGTCACCCGCTACCAGAAGGAACTGGCCTACCTGGCCAGCGTCATCTGACCCGAGGCAGCGCAGTTCTCAGGCCCGTTCCCCGCTGCTACTCGAGGAACGGGCCGCCAGGTAGCGCGGACTGGGCGGCAGCGAGAGACGTGCTGGGAAGAGGCATCGATCCAATTGTCGCAGGGAGGACCGTCCCGCCCGCACCGGCCCGGTAGGCTCCCGCCATGATCCGTGCAGTCGTGTTCGACGTCGGCGAAACCCTCACCTCCGACCGCCGCTTCTGGGCCGACTGGGCAGACTGGCTCGACGTCCCCCACCACACCCTGTCCGCGCTCGTCGGCGCCGTCGTCGCCCAAGGCCGCGACAACGCCGACGCGCTCCGCCTGATCCGGCCCGGCCTGGACCTGTGGGCCGAGTACGAGGTCCGCGAGGCAGCCGGCCGAGGTGAGCGCCTCGGCGAGGACGACCTGTACCCGGACGTCCGGACGGGCCTGCAGGCGCTGCGGGACGCCGGACTGTGGGTCGGGGTCGTCGGCAACCAGACCGCGCGCATGGCGGCCCTGCTGCGGTCCCTGGACCTGCCCGTGGACGCGCTGGCAACGTCCGGGGAGTGGGGCGTCGCGAAGCCGTCGGCCGGGTTCTTCGAACGGGTCGCAACCTGGTCCGGGTTCGAGCCTGGGGAGATCGCCTACGTGGGCGACCATCCGCACAACGACGTCGTCCCGGCGAAGGCCGCCAGGCTGCGGGCGGTGCACCTGCGGCGCGGGCCGTGGGGCTACCTGTACGCCGACAGTCCCGAGGCGCAGCAGGCCGACTGGCACGTCGACTCGATCAGCGAGCTACCGGCGCTGCTCGCGGGCACCTGAACGCGACACCGCCCCGCCTGGACTATGCAGGCAGGGCGGTATGACTGCACAGAGCGTCGCCGCCCCGCTACCGTTCGAGATGACGAGTCTTGAACGAGGAGTCCAGCATGCCACCCCGCGACCCGAACAGCCTAGGTTCCCGCATCGCCGCCGCCCGCAAAGCCCGGCGCATGAAGCAGACCGAACTCGCCGCGCTCGCCTGCGTATCCATCGACGCCATCAAATCGATCGAGCTCGGCCGACGCGAACCTAGCGATGATGTCCTCGATGCCGTCGCCGAAGCCCTCGACGTCGACGCCGCCCGGCTGCGCGGCAGCACCCGCCATAGCGACAGCCGCATTCACGCGGCCATCCCGGCCCTGCGCGCAGCCGTCGACGCCTATGACCTGCCGCCTGACGGCCCCGTTCGGGACCTGTCCGCGTTACGCCGTTCCACTGCCGAGCTCGAAGGCTGGCGGCTCGCGTCCCGCTACACCTCGCTCGCGAAAGTTCTGCCCAACCGGCTCGCGGAGCTGACGCGGGCCGTCGAGCAGTTCGCCGGCGCTGACCGCATCGAGGCCGCGCGCTTGCTCGCCTCCGTATACCGGTCGGCCGACGCGGTGGTCTACAAGTACACCTACCGGGACCTGTCCGCCCGGACCGTCGAGCTGATGCGCTGGGCTGCCGCGCAGGCCGAAGACCCGATCCTCGACGCCACCGCGAGCTACGTGCGCATGGAGACGTTTTTCTCCTCCCGCCAGGTCGAGGCACTGGGCACCGGTCTGAGAATGCTGCAGGGCGCCATCGACCGCGCTCCCGCGCCGGACGACACCGCGACCCGGGCAGCCGTCGGCGCCCTGCACATGCGGGCCGCCGTAGTCGCCGGCCGCATGCGGGACGGGGCCGCGGCGGAGACTCACCTCGCCGACGCCAAAGCCCTCGCCGCCACGGTCCGCGAGGGCGTCTACCTCGGTACCGCGTTCGGGCCGTCGTCGTTCCGCGTCCACCAGGTCTCCGTTGCCGTCGAACTGAACGACGGTGCTGCGGTGCTCACTGCAGCCCGGAAGTGGAAGCCGCCGCTGGAGCTTCCGGCGGAGCGCCGCAGCCACTACTACATCGACGTCGCGCGCGCCCAGCTGTGGCAGAACCTCGGCGACGACGCGTTCGAGTCGCTGCGGGTCGCGCGCCGGATCGCACCCCAGCACGTCCACGAGCATCCCCAGGTCCGGGAGACGCTCCGTTCGCTGGTGCGCTCGCAGCGCTCGGACCGGGAAACGCTGCTGGGGTTCGCAGAGTGGGCCGGAGCGATCTGACGAAGGTGTACAAGCTGTACACCTAGCCGCTGCTGCAGCTCGGGACCATGGTCACGTCAGCACCCGCAAGTGCGAGGGACGTGCCATGGCCGCCTTACCCGTCGTCGAACTCGAACTGCCCGTCGATGCCATAAGCATCGTCCGCCTCCACGGCGAGGCCTGTATCGGCTGCGGCAGCGCCAAAGGACCACTGTTCCCGGCCGGGCACGTCGGGACCCTCGACAGCGAAGGCGGCCCGCTGTCCTGGCCCGTCGTCACCTGCGCACACTGCCGGGACGCGGCATGATCGACGCTGTCACCCGGTCGCCGTCCGGCTGGCTCATCCCCGACGACCACACCCGCCCGCCGAGCCTGGACGCCCGCGTGCGGCTGCTGGAGTGCGGTGTCACCTGGGATGCCCTGCGGACGCCGGAGGCCCTCGCGCTGCCTGTCCTGCACCGGCTCCTGACGGACGAGGACGACCGGCTGCTCGTCGGCCCGGTCCTCCAGGACGAGCGCTCCAGCACCGTCCACTGGCTCATCTCCCCTGGCCACACCGCCACCTGGCCCGACCGCTGCGTCCTGCGCGGCAAAGGCGCGTGGCTCGCCATCCCGAACCCCGCCAACCCGCACTCGAAGCTGCACTGGCTGCACACGCCCGCCACCCCGATCATCACCGCACCACCGTGGCTCGCCAAGGCCCTCGCCGAGCAGCTCGCCGCCACCGACCCAACCCTGGGGACACCATGACCACGCCCGCACCACCACCGGACGACCGACACTGCGACTACTGCGGCCAGCCCCCGACCGGGCGCACCGCCCGCCTCACACCCGGCGACACGACCACGCCACTCGTCGACGTGTCGCACACCGACTGCTACGACCGGTTCCTCGCCGAAGCCGAGGAAGCCGCATTCCCGACGGCGCGTGCCCGGTGAACGCCCCGGAGGGCGTGGGCCGGTGCACCGAATGCGGCCGGACCGGTCCCGGGCGGCTCGTCGGTGAGGTCGAACAGGGCAACGCCGCCGGGTGCACCGCGGTGGTGTGCGACACCTGCGACAAGGCCAAGCCGACGCCCGCGGCGACACGCAGCCGGGTGGAGGCGCAGCTTGCCAAGTTCCGGCGCGGGAACGGGTGAGTGGTATGTATACCCGGCGTTGGGCGGGGGCGTGCGCGACGCGCGGTCACGCCCCGCGCAACGGATCGTCCGTAGCGCACACCTGGCGCACCCTTGGCGCAGTACCACCCCGCACGCCACCCCCGAGGCCGAGGCTCTCAGCCAGGCCGGGCGGTTGCGTCCAGTCGTCTGTGAAGAACCACGTCACGGGCACTCTCATGGCCTCTGCGAGATCGAGGACCGCGTCGACGGTGACGGAGCCGACACCGTTCTCCATGGTGCCGATAGAGCGGCGGTCCAGGCCGATGAGGGCGCCGAGGGCCTCTTGCGAGAGTCCGAGTCCGCGGCGGAGACTTCGGAGCCTATCCCCCACCTGCTCACGTCGCCGGATCGTCATCGGCTGGCTGGTTCGATAGGGCACCCCTGCAACGCTGGTAGGAGCAAGATCAAATGTCTGTACAGTTAACTTCCCAGTTCAGGGCGGGCGCGGGGTTGATTACGTGGCTCTGCCACCGATATGTTCGAACCTATGAGCGAGTTATGACCGGCCGACACCCCCGAGCCGCCCTGATGTCGAGCATCCGACCGCAGGCGCGCCCCGCGGCGCCCTCCCGTCACGCCCGCCACAACCCCCGGGAATCGTCCAACGATCAACCAGTCACGCGCCTATCGTCGGGGCATATGCCAAAATCCGACGCGCGATTGACGGACCGCCCGCCACGGGCCTGACCCATCCCTCAGGCCCGGGATGCAACACCGGCGCTCGCCGCGCCAGACCACCCTCACCGTCCAACACCGGAGCACCGTGTCCGAGAACGAATTGGACCCCGTCACACCCCTCCAACGCTTCACCTGGCAGATCGCCAAGACCTACTACCGCGAAGTCGCCGGCACCGACATCGACAGCCTCACTGCCGCAGAAGCGCGCCTGACCGCCGACCGCCTCCGCGACCGCCTCGGCGATCTCCTGCGGATCTTCGACGAGCACTTCCAGGACGGTCAGTGACCGGCGCCCGTGTCGGATCGAACGGGATTTCTAGCGTCTTTTACACGTAATAACCAACGACG
>Ga0302314_10009065_pt1 | contig 17647 bp, 15 predicted proteins | sample III_Palsa_N2_3_FD_200533 | JGI IMG/M metagenome (GOLD analysis project Ga0302314, IMG submission 200533) | Peat permafrost microbial communities from Stordalen Mire near Abisko, Sweden - III_Palsa_N2_3 | ecosystem: Environmental > Terrestrial > Soil > Palsa > Peat permafrost | place: Sweden...
GCCAGCACCTCGTCGCTCCAGTCGATCTCGACGACGTTGTCCTTCAACATCAGCGCGAGCAGGTTGAAGACGTTCTTTGCGTATAGCTCGCTCGCATCGGCGGCGAGCAGCGACGGCACGTTCAGCGGCGCGACGATCGTGACGCCGCCGACCTGCACGGTCTCGCCCGGCTGCGTGTCCTCGCAGTTGCCGCCGCCTTCGGCGGACAGGTCGACGATCACGGCGCCCGCCTTCATCCCGGCCACCTGGGCGTGGCTGATCAGCTTGGGCGAGGGCTTGCCGGGGATCGCGGCGGTCGTGATGACCAGGTCCGCCTGCGCCAGGTGCTGCGTCAGCGCGGTGGCCACCTGGGACTGCTCGTCGGCGCTCAGCGCGCGCGCATAGCCGCCGTCGCCGCGCGCGTCGACGCCGGTCTCGACGAAGGTCGCGCCGAGCGAGCGCGCCTGCTCCGCGGTCTCGGGCCGCACGTCGTAGCCTTCGACCACCGCGCCCAGCCGGTGCGCCGTCGCGATGGCCTCGAGACCCGCCACGCCGAGCCCCATCACCAGCACGCGCGCCGGCCCGATGGCGCCGGCGGCCGTGGTCACCTTGGGCAGGATGCGGCCCATGTGCGTCGAGCCGAGCTGCACCGCGTAGTAGCCGGCCAGCGCCGACTGGCTCGACAGCGCATCCATCGCCTGCGCGCGCGAGATGCGCGGCAGGCGCTCCATCGCGAAGCAGGTGACCTGGCGGTCGACGAGGCGCTGCACGAGCGCGGCCTCCTTGCCGGCGTAGACGAAGCAGATCAGCATCGAGCCCGGCTTCATCGCATCGACGTCGTCGAGACCGGGCGCCTGCACGGCCAGCACCACGTCGGCGTCGCGCAGCATCGCCGCGCGATCCGTCGCGATGGCCACGTCGACGAACGCCGCGTCGGCCAGATGGGCCGCGCGACCGGCGCCCGCCTGCATGTGCAGCCGGGCGCCGAGCTTGACCAGCCGGGCGACGAGCGAAGGAACGAGCGCGACGCGGCCCTCGTGCGGGCGCGACTCGGCCAGCACGGCGACGTTGACGTACATGGTCAGGCCGGCGCGTGGAAGTCGCCGGCGCGCACCAGCTTCTTGTTCACGAACTCCTGGATGCCCATGTTGCCCAGCTCGCGGCCGTAGCCCGAGTTCTTGATGCCACCGAACGGCAGCTCCGCGTCGCTCCAGTGGATGTTGTTGATGAACATCATCCCGGTGTCGACCTGGCTGGCGATGCGCTTGCCGCGCGCGACGTCCTTCGTGAAGACCGAGCCGCCGAGGCCGAAATCGGAGTTGTTGGCCAGCGCGATGGCTTCCGCCTCGTCCTTGACCCGGTAGAACGAGGCCACCGGGCCGAAGAACTCGTCGCGGAAGGCCGGGTTGTCCGACCGGATGTCGGTCAGGATCGTCGCTTCCATGAACGAACCCGGGCGATCGATGCGCTTGCCGCCCATCAGCAGCCGGGCGCCGTTCTCGACGGCCGTGTCGACCTGCTTGAGCAACTGGAGCAGCGCGGCCTCGGAGGACAGCGGGCCGTGCGTCGTGCGCTTGTCCATCGGATCGCCGACCTGCAGCTGCGACAGGGCGCTCATGAACTTGTCGAGGAACTTGTCGGCGATGCCTTCCTGCACGATGAAGCGCTTGGCCGCGCAGCAGGTCTGGCCCGCGTTGTACATGCGGCCCCAGACGGCCCACGGGATCGTGCGCTCCAGGTCGGCGTCGTCCATCACGATGAAGGCGTCGCTGCCGCCGAGTTCCATCGAGGTCTTCTTCAGCGCCTTGCCGGCGCGCGCCGCGATGCTGCGCCCGGCCTCGACGCTGCCCGTGAGTGCCACGCCCTTGACGCGCGGGTCGTCGATCACGTGGTTGGCCTGCTCGTGCGAGATCAGCAGGTTCGTGTACGCACCGACGGGCGCGCCGGCGTCGAGCAACAGCTTCTCGAAGGCGATGGCGCACTGCGGCACGTTGCCCGCGTGCTTGACGACCAGCACGTTGCCGGCCATCAGCTGCGGCCCGGCCACGCGCGCGAGCTGGTAATACGGGAAGTTCCAGGGCTCGACGCAGAACAGCACGCCGAACGGGCTGCTTTCCATGTGGGCCTCTCCTTGCCCGGGCTTGAGCTTGACGGGTGCGAGGAAGGCCTCGCCGTGCTGCGCGTAGTACGAGAGGATGTCGGCGCTGAAGACGACCTCGCCGCGGGCTTCCTCGATGCGCTTGCCCATTTCCAGCGTCTCCAGGCCCGCGAAGTCGTCCACATGCGCGCGCAGCAGCACGGCGGCTCGGCTGAGCACGGCGGCGCGGTCGGCGTAGGACGTGTTCTTCCAGCTCTGGAAGCACGTCTGTGCGGTGGCGAGCGCGTGCTGCAGCTGCGCGGTGCTCATGTGTTCGAAGCTCTTGACCTGCTTGCCGGTGTTCGGGTTGACGCTTTGGTAGGACATGTGAAATTCCTTGACGTGAGGACGATGGCCACCGCGAAGGACGGCGGTGGACGGGTGCGATGTCCTCACGGTGCGCCGGCCCGCGGCCCGGGTCTGTGCGTTGGCAGACGCAGCCTCGTGTCGAAGTGCAAAGCGCGCGGGCGGCGTCGTGTGTACGCTGGCGCACGGAACGCGTCGGCGCGCCGTGGCCCAATGCAGCTCGCTCACTTTGAAGGATGCACATGGCGCAACGAATCGCAGTCGACCCGGTCGTCGTCGGATCGGAAGACCGCGGCGCTCGCGGCATGCGGGAGTCGGCCCTGCCGCTGTCTGCCGACGCGGTGACGTTCTATGCCGTGTCGCAGGTTCGCCTCGACGGCCACCAACGCGTCAGCGAGGTCGTCTGGGGCCAGGTCGACACGGCGAGCAACCGTTGGGCGACCGACGAGCGGCGCGCGGCGGTCGCCGACGTGGTGGACGCGATCCACAACGGCGATCCGGTGTTCGCGCTGTTCCGCGGCGCGGACGGCCATGCGCCGCAACGGCGCTTCGTCGCGGTCGAGCACGACGACGGCCAAGAGTCCATCGTGCTCGACGGCAGTATCGGCTCGATCCACGACCTGGACGCGATGGACCGCATCGCCGACTGAGCGATGCGGCCGCCGGCTCAGGACTGGGCCGGCTTTTCCGCGTGCCCGCCGAACTCGTGGCGCAGCGCCGACAGCACCCGGTTCGCGAAATCCGACTCGCCGCGCGACGAGAAGCGCTCGTGGAGCGCGGCGCTCAGCACCGGTGTCGGCACGCCCTCGTCGATGCCGGCCAGCAGCGTCCAGCGGCCCTCGCCGGAGTCCGACACGCGCCCGCTGTAGCTCGCGAGGGCGGGCTCCTTGTGCAACGCGCTGGCGGTCAGGTCCAGCAGCCACGAGGCGACGACGCTGCCGCGGCGCCAGACCTCGGCGATCTGCGCCAGGTCCATGTCGTAGCGATAGAACTCCGGATTGCGCAGCGGCGTGGTCTCGGCGTCGCTCGCGGCGGCGGCGTCCGTGGCCTTTCCGATGTTGGCGTGGCGCAGGACGTTCAGGCCTTCCGCATACGCCGCCATCATTCCGTACTCGATCCCGTTGTGGACCATCTTGACGAAGTGGCCGGCGCCATGGCTTCCGCAATGGAGATAGCCCTGTTCCGCCGGCGACGCCGCTCCGCTGAGGCCAGGCGTGCGCTCCGTCGTCCCGATGCCGGGCGCCAGCGATTCGAAGACCGGTCCGAGGTGGTCGACGATGGCAGGCTCCCCGCCGATCATCAGGCAGTAGCCGCGATCGATGCCGGCCACGCCGCCGCTGGTGCCCACGTCGACGTAGTGATGTCCGGATGCCGTCAGGTCCTGCGCGCGGCGGATGTCGTCCCGGTAGTACGAGTTGCCGCCGTCGATGACGATGTCGCCGGGCGAGATGCAGGCCAGCAGGTCGCGCAGGACGTCGTCCACCGTGCCGGCGGGCACCATCAGCCAGATCGCGCGGGGCTGCGGCATCTTCGCCACCAGCTCCGCGATCGATGCCGTGCCGACGGTGTCGCCACCGCTGGCGGCGACGACCTCGGCGACCACGGAAGGCCGCCTGGCGTAGACCACGCACGCGTGGCCCTGGCGGGCGAGACGTCGGACCATGTTGGCCCCCATGCGGCCGAGGCCGATCATTCCGAGCTGCATTGCGTTTCTCCTTGAGGGATGCGGATGGGTTCGAGCGTGGCCGCGGCTGCTCGGCGCCGTCTGTGCGATGGCAGACACAACGGCGGCGGCTTGCGGATCGTTGAACGCGGGTACGTCAGCGCACAGACGAGCCGCGGCCGGGCCGTCACGCTGCGGATGCCCCCAGGAGATCCCCATGCTCGATCGCGTCCACCATCTCGACCAGTCCACCGTCACCGCGACGGACGGCGCCATCGGCCATGTGAAGGACGTCTTCTTCGACGACATCCGCTGGACGATCCGCTACCTGGTCGTGGACACCGGCCACTGGCTGTCCGGTCGCCAGGTGCTGATCTCGCCCTATGCCGTCAAGCCGCTGGTCGAGGCGGCCAGGAACATCGACGTGCGCCTGACCCGCCAGCAGGTCACCGGCAGCCCCGACGTCGACACCCACATGCCGGTCTCGCGGCAGCACGAGAGCGAAGTGGTGGCCTATTACGGCTACCCGAGCTACTGGGGTGCCAACGACCTTTGGGCGATGGGCGGCTATCCGTACTTCCCGGTGGCGCTGCCGACCGACGCCGAGCTGGCCGTGGACAAGGCGGCACGCGACGCCCGCGCCGCCTCGAACGACGGCGCGCTGCGCAGCGCCGCGCACGTCAAGGGCTACGCCATCCACGCGATCGACGGCAGCATCGGCCATGTCTCGGACTTCATCTTCGACAACGAGACCTGGGCGATCCGTTACTTCGTGGTCGACACGCGCAGCTGGTGGCCGGGCGGCAAGAGCGTGCTGATCGGGGTGCACTGGATCGAGCAGATCGCCTGGGCGGAGCAGTGCGTGCGCGTGAAGATCACGCTGGCCCAGGTCAGGAGCAGTCCCGCCTACGACGCCGGCTCGCCCGTGCACCGCGACTACGAGGTTCGGCTGCACGACGCCTATGACCGCACCGGCTACTGGGACTGAGCGCGCCGCCGCCGCGCCCATCGGCGCGACCCGACGAACGGTCGCCTTGTGTGCGTTACCGCACAGACGCTGCTTTTCTTGTCGAGCGAGACTTCACCTGCCTCGTCCGCGTTGCCTCCATCCAGCCCGGGACCATCATGGACCTCACTTCACCCGCGATCCATTTCTTCGACACGCACCGCGAGGCCGACGAGGCCATCCGCGCGCTCCACGAAAGGGGCTTCGACGTCAGCAAGCTGTCGCTTGTCAGCAAGGGCTTCCACAGCGAGGAACATCCGGTCGGCTTCTACAGCCTCGGCGATCGCGTTCGCTCATGGGGCCGCGAGGGCGCGTTCTGGGGCGGCATCTGGGGACTGCTGATGAGTCCGGCGGTGTTCTTCGTCCCCACCATCGGCGTGCTGACGCTGGCCGGCCCGGTCGTGATCGCGCTCGTGGGGGCGCTCGAGGGCGCGGCGCTTGTCGGCGGCATGTCCGCGCTGGGCGGTGCGTTGACGCAGATCGGCTTCTCGAAGGAAGGCGCGGTCAAGTACGAGACCGCCCTGAAGGCCGACAAGTACGTGCTGTCCGTGCATGGCAGCGTCTCGGACGTGGCCGACGCGAACGCGATCCTGGCCAGGCCGCGTCCGGTCTCGGTGATCTAGCATGCAGGTCTCGACCGGTTTCGGACGGGACTTCGCAGCCATGCGGCGGACGCAGGACAGGACGGCCACGTTCGTCCATCCGCCCCACGTCGGTGCTCCGTCATGGCAGGAATTGTCGGCCAGGCGCGTGTCAGGCTCCGATCCCACGGCCTCTCCCGCCCCGATGCCGCACGGGACGGGAACGGTCGCAGCAGCCGCGGACCGGTCGATGATCGGCGATGCGGCGGCAGTGCGCGGCGGGAGCGCCGGGCCCGCCGACCCAGGCACGATCGTGCTCTGGCGAGCGGTCGATCTCGACGTGTCCGCGGTGATCGGCCAACGCGGCACGGCGGCCGTCCTGCAGCGGGCCATGGTCATCACGCGGCGAACGCACGGATGGATGTCGGCGTCCCCGGACGACGTCGACTTCGACGCCTGCGTGCGCATCGTGAACGCTGCGTTCGCCAGCCAGGCGCCGGAAGAGCGCGTGTCGGGACAGCGCGCCCTGGAGGCGGCGTTCCATGACCTGCTCGCGTCCCTGGTGGGCGCCACGCTGGCGGCGCAACTGCTTCGCGCCGCCCGGAACGAACGGCAGGCCCGGATCGAGGCCGTCCCATGACGAGTCCGCTCTTCGACCTCGAAGTGGCGGAGCGCAACCGGACCTTGTTCCTCCTGGATGCGAAGATCTCCGCCGCGCGCGCCGAACTGGCGCGCCTGGATGGCTCCGCGGCGGACGTCGAACACCGGAAAGTCAGCCGGCACGAGGCGCGGCTGGTCCACGCCAACGAACGCCTCGTGCTGTCGGCGCTGGACGCACGGGCCGACGCGCAGGCCGTGCGCGACGACCTGGGCGCGTTGGCGAAGGTCAGCCAACGCGACGTGCTGACCGACATCCCCGGCCGCAGCCTGACGCTGGATCGGCTGGAGACGGCGATCGCCTTCGCGCGCCGCCACGACCGCAAGCTGGGCGTGCTGTTCGTCGACCTGGATGCCTTCAAGCGCATCAACGACAGCCTGGGCCATGCCGCCGGCGACAGCGCCCTGCGGGCCGCGGCGCGCCGGCTGACCGGCGCCGTCCGCGAATCCGACACGGTCGGCCGGTTCGGCGGCGACGAGTTCCTGGTGATCCTGCCCGACATCGACGGCGTCGCCGAGGCCGCGCTCGTCGCCGCCAAGATGCTCGCGGCGATGTCGGACGCCGGCGACGCGGAGGCGGCGATGTCCGCCAGCGTCGGCATCGCGCTGTATCCGCAGGACGGGCTGACCGGCGCCGAGCTGGTCGAGTGCGCGGACAAGGCGATGTACCGCGCGAAGGCGCATGGCGGCGGACACTGCGAGTTCTACGATGCCCGGACCTTCGCGCAGCGCCTGCCCGCATCGCCGTGGGATGCCGCAGCGACGCGGACGGACGATCCCCCCTTCACGACGCAGTGGTACCAGGCGCGCCTGGCCGACCTGCGCGAGGCGAACGAGCATCTCGTGCTGGCCGTGGTCTCGGCCCAGAAGCTGCAATCCAAAGCCGAGGACGTCCACCAACGCCAGGTCATGTTCCTGGCCATGGTGGCGCACGAACTGCGCAATCCGCTGAACCCGATCCGCATGGCCACCGAGCTGCTCCAGCACGCGCAGGCGAACGAGGGGCTGCTCGAGCAGGTGCAGGGCATCCTGCGGCGCCAGGTCAGCCACCTGGCCCGGCTGGTCGACGACCTGCTGGATGGCGCACGCGCCAGCGCCGGCAAGTTCCGGCTCGAGTGCGGCCCCATCGCGCTGCGCGAGATCCTCGCGCCCGCCATCGACGCCGCGCGGCCCGCGATCGCGCAACGGCAACAGACCCTCTCGACCTGCCTGCAGTCCGAGGCCATCATGGTGCAAGCGGATCCGCTCCGGCTGGCCCAGGTCTTCAGCAACCTGCTCGACAACGCGTCGAAATACACGCAGCGCGGGGGCGAGATCGGCGTCGCGCTGGATTGCGCGGACAGCATCGCGACGCTGCGCATCAGCGACGACGGCATCGGCATCTCGGCGGAGGCGTTGCCGCAGATCTTCGAATTGTTCGTCCAGGAGCCGCATGCGCGCGCGCACGATCGGCAGGGCCTCGGATTGGGCCTGGCCATCGTGCGCGAGCTGGTGGAGGCGCACGGCGGCACGATCGTCGCCGCCAGCCCCGGGCGGGGCCTGGGCAGCGAATTTGTCGTCACCTTGCCCGTCCTGCTCGACGGTTCGAGCGACCGCTCCGAGGCGTCGGACGTCTGACGGCGGGACGATGCTCTGTGCGGTATCGCACGGAACGTTCGTGCTGCGCGGAGTAGAGTCGGACGCTGTGCTCGCTCGTTCGTTCCCCGCTGCGGGAGCCGGGTGCGCTGGAGTCCAGCCGTTCCCATGCCCAATCCGAAGAAGAACCACCTGCTCGAATCGCTGCCCGAGGCGGAGTGGCAGCGTTGGGAGCCCGTGCTCGAAAAGGTGGACCTGCCGCTCGGGATGGTGCTCTACGAATCCGGCAGCTCGCTGAGCCACGTGTATTTCCCCACCACGGCGATCGTGTCGCTGCTGTACGTGATGGAGAACGGCGCGTCCGCGGAGATCGCGGTCGTGGGCAACGAAGGCATCGTGGGGGTGTCGCTGTTCATGGGCGGCGAGACGACGCCGAGCCGGGCGGTCGTCCAGAGCGCCGGCAAGGGCTATCGCCTCAGCGCCGCGCGCATGAAGACGGAATTCAACCTCGCCGGGCCGGTGCTTCACCTGCTGCTGCGCTACACGCAGGCGCTGCTCACCCAGATGGCGCAGACCGCGGTCTGCAATCGCCATCATTCCCTAGTGTCCCGTCCCGGTAATACGTGAGCAAAGTCGATGCAGCTTTTCAAGGATGGAATCGGCGGTGGCCGTCCATCGAAATGGCTGGCAATTCTCGTTGTGCGCAGCGACAAAGTGGTCGATGCGCTGAACGAGTTGTTTGACGCTGGTGAACGAGCCGCGGCGGATCGCTTTGTCAGTGATCAGGGCGAAGAAACGCTCCACCTGATTCAGCCAAGAACTGTAGGTCGGGATGAAGTGCATGTTCCAACGCGGGCGTGTCGCCAGCCATGCCTTGATCTTTGGATGGCTGTGAGTGGCGTAGTTGTCGACGATGCAATGGATGTCGAGATCTGCAGGCACTGACTTGTCGATCTCGCGCAAGAACGACAGGAATTCCTGGTGGCGATGGCGCTCCTTGCAGGTCGCGAGAACGGCTCCGTTTAACACGTTCAGCGCTGCAAACAGCGTGGTGGTGCCATGGCGTTTGTAGTCGTGCGTGACGCCTTCGACGTAGCCGAAGCCCATAGGCAACATCGGCTGGGTACGCTCGAGTGCCTGGCACTGGCTCTTCTCGTCCACGCAGATGACCAGGGCGTTGTCGGGTGGGCTCAGATAGAGGCCGACGACGTCACGCAGCTTCTCGATGAAGAACGGATCGTTCGACAACTTGAAGCCTTCGGTGCGGTGCGGCTGCAGCCCGAAGAGTTGGAAGTAGCGCTGGACGCTGCTCTTGGAAATGCGGGTCTCGGCAGCCACGGAGCGCACGCTCCAATGCGTGGCACCGTTGGTCGGCTTCGTGTGCAACGTCGTCTTGATCAACTGCGCCACTCTCTCGTCATCGATGGTGCGCGGCTTGCCAGGTCGAACGTCGTCGTAGAGGCCGGCGATGCGGCGCTCGATGAAGCGCCTGCGCCACTTGCCCACCGTAGCATTGGTGAGCTTCAACCGCTGCGCGATCGAGTTGTTGGGTTCGCCTTCTGCGCAGCTCAAGACAATCCGCGCTCTGTCACTGATAGCCGATGGCAGCGAGCGGCTTCGCGCGAACGATTGCAACTGCGATCGCTCGTCGTCGGTCAACACCAGTTCGGTCTTCGGCCTGCCCATCGTCATGTCGGTATCTCCACCTGAAAGATACCGCATGAGCATGCAAGACTAATGCCAGTTACTTACGGGACGGGACACTAGCTGGCTAACCCGGAACCTTGCGTCCGTCGCGCCGGTTGCGCGCGGGGCGCGCGACGTCCTTCTCGAGCCAGTGGCAGAACTTCGTGACGTCGGGGTCGGACGACTTCGCGAGCACCCGCGACAGCCCTTCCGGCGTGATGCGCCACTGCAGCGGATCGCCGAGTTGCCGGCACTCCTGCGGCACCATCCGGTTGAGCACCAGGTCGGCCGGCAGCGGCGTGACCTTGCGGACGTCGGCGGTGCTGACCCAGCAGCGGGCGTCGGGGTCGATGTGGATGTCCATCGAGCGGCCGCGGAACTCGTAGTAGCGGCCTTCGAACTTGCGCATCGCGATGCGCGCCGCGAGGCGCGGCAGGCTCGCGCCGATCTCCACCAGCGGCTTGCCGAGGACGGCCAGCACGGGCATCGCATAGACGAGGCCCATGGCGCCCAACGAGCGCCAGAACGCATACAGCAGCGCGGCCGACACGACCACGCCGAACGCCAGGTTGACGATCCACTTCAACGCGGTCAGCCCTTGTGCTTCAACAGACCCAGCCGGGCCAGGCTCTCGGCGGTGGCGACGACCGCGTCCTCGGCCGAGCGCGGCGACCACCCGAGCACGCGCCGCGCCTTCTCGTTCGTCGCGTTCTTGGTCTTGCCCAGCTCGGGCACGATCTGGCCGACCGACTTGTCGACCAGCGCCACGACGCGCAGCAGCCAGTCCGGCAGCTCGCTCGTGGGCACGCGCTTCGCGGCCTCGCCCAGGCGGCGCTTGAGGATCAGGGCGATGTCGCGCATCGACAGGAAGTCGCCCGCCACCGCGAGGAAGCGCTCGCCGGCGGCCTCGGGGTCGGTCATCGCCTTCAGGTGCAGGTCGGCCACGTCGCGCACGTCCACCACGCCGAAGGTGATGCGCGGCAATGCGGGCAGCGCGCCGTCCATCATGCGCTTGACGATCTCGATGGACGTCGAGAAATCGGCGCCCAGGATCGGCCCGAACACGCCCACCGGGTTGACGACGGCGAGCTCCATGTCGCCGCCTTCGCGCGCCATGAAGTCCCATGCGGCGCGCTCGGCCAGGGTCTTCGATTTCGCGTAGGCGGTCAGGCCGTCGCCGTCCACCCGGGTCCAGTCGTGCTCGTTGAACGGCCGATCCATCTGCGGATGGCCGTAGCCGACCGCCGCGAACGACGAGGTCTGCACCACGCGCCGGACGCCCGCGCCGCGCGCAGCGCGCAGCACGCGCAGCGCGCCCTCGCGCGCGGGCACGATCAGCTCGTCCTCGTGCTTGGGCACGGTCAGCGGGAACGGCGACGCCACGTGCAGCACGTAGTCGCAGCCGGCGGCGGCCTCGGTCCAGCCGGCGTCGGCGGTGAGGTCGGCGGCGGCGAACGCCAGCCGGTCGCCGACATCGGCGCCCGCGGCCCTCAGCGTGGCGCGCACCTCGGGCTCGCGCGCGAGCGAACGCACCGTGGCGCGCACGCGGTAGCCGGCCTCGAACAGCTTGAGCACGCAATGCTGCGCGATGAAGCCCGAACCGCCGGTGACGAGGACGAGTTCGCCGCTCATGCGCGGGCTCCGCGCGAAAGATGCTTGGCCATGGAGGGCTCCGGTTCGTGAAGGGACAGCGTCACGGTGGGTCGCAGGCCGCCCGCCTGCGATGGTCGGCAGCGTATCACCAGCCGGCCGCGTTTCGGGGGAGCGGCCACGACAGGTGCTCACGTATCATCGGCCCCGATTCCACCCTGGTCGTCACCGATGCGCGCTCGCTTCCTCGCCACCTTGCCGGCCCTCGTGGGTCTTGTCGTCGGCGCCGGCCTCTCGCTGCAAGGCTGCGGCAAGAAGACCGCGTCCGCGCCCACGGCCGTCGCGTCCGCCGCCGGCGTGCCGCTGCCCGCGGCCAGCGCGGTGATCGGCGAGTTGAAGGACGTGCTGGCCGCGCACCGCCAGATCATCGTGCTGTTCGCCGACGAGAAGAAGCAGACTGCAGACCAGCGCGCCGCGGCCGACGACGTCGGCCAGGTGATCTTCCACGACAACCGCGCCAACGTCGACAAGGCCGAGGCGATGTTCGACACGATCACGTCGTCCCGCGACGACCCGACGCCCACGCTCGCACCGGTGCTGGACTATGTCGAGAGCGACCCGTCCCTGTTCGACGCCGACCGCCTCGCCTTCCGCGACCTGCTCGCCACGCTTCAGGCCGACGTCGCGCGCAACCAGACGCTGGGCGCGATCCGCCTGCACAAGCGCATCGGCGACGACATCGACGCGCTCGACGAGATCCAGAAGAACTACGACGAGGAGATCCGCGCGATCTTCTCGCGCTTCGAGCAGCGCGCCATCGTGCAGAAGCGCGAGAAGTGGGACGACTACGTCGCGCACCTGGGCACGTTCTACACGCGCGACGCGATCCTGAAGGCGCATGGCGTCGTGCCGCCGCCCGCCCCGGCGGCCGCCAGCGCGCCGGCGTCGGCCGCCGCGCCCAGGCCGCTGTCGGCCGGCAAGCCCGAGACCGGCGAGATCTTCGGCACCGGCCTGCCGCCCAAGGTCGTCGCGCTGACCTTCGACGACGGCCCGCATCCGATCTACACCGCCGAGATCACCGCCATCCTCAAGCAGTACGGCGCGCCCGGCACCTTCTTCGAGGTGGGCAACAACCTGGGCAAGGTCGACGCCGACGGCACGCCGCACCTGGGCAAGAACGCCGAGATCAGCCGCCGGCTGCTGGCCGAGGGCTACATCGTCGGCAACCACAGCATGACGCACGCGCAGCTGTCGAAGAAGAGCGGCGACGCGCTCAGGACCGAGATCCTGGACAACGACAAGCTGCTCAAGGCCATCGACCCCGACCGCCCGCCGCTGTTCCGCTTTCCGTACGGCGCGCGCAACGCCGAGGGCAAGGCGCTGCTCGCCGAGAACCACCTGCAGTCGGTGCTGTGGAACGTCGATTCGATGGACTGGGCCGACCCGATCCCCAATTCGATCGCCGACCGCGTGATGCGCGAGATCGACAGGAACGGCCGCGGCATCGTGCTGTTCCACGACATCCACGAGCGCACCGTCAAGGCGTTGCCGCTGGTGATGAGCCGGCTCGTGGCCGAGGGCTACCAGTTCGCGGGCTGGGACGGCAAGACGTTCTCGGTGCAGAAGCCGGGCGAGACGCGCGGCTTCGTCGACGTGGCGCCCGACGCCGCGGCGCCGGCGGCCTCGGCCGCGGCATCGATGGCGGCGGTGTCGGACACCACCACCGAAGGCGATTCGTGGGCCGTGGTGATCGGCATCGACGACTATGCGCACTGGCCCAGGCTGAGCCACGCCGCGCGCGACGCCGACTCCGTTCAGCAACTGCTCGTCTCCAGGCTCGGCTTCAGGCAGGCGCACGTGATCTCGCTGCAGAACGCGTCGGCCACGCGCTCCAACATCCTCGCCGCGTTCAACGAACAGCTGCCCAAGGCCGGCCTGAAGAAGACCGACAACCTGTTCGTGTTCTTCGCCGGCCACGGCGCGACGCAGCACCTGAGCTCGGGCCGCGACCTCGGCTACATCATCCCGGTGGAGGCCGCGACCGACCACGTCGCCGACGACGCGATCCCGATGACCGAGCTGCAGAACATCTCGGAGTCGCTGGTCGCGCGCCACGTCATTTTCGTGATGGACGCCTGCTACAGCGGCCTGGGCCTGGTGCGCGGCGGCGCGCGCACGGGCGGCGGCAACTTCCTGCGCGACAACGCGCACCGCGTCGGCCGCCAGATGCTCACGGCCGGCGGCGCCGACCAGATGGTGGCCGACGGCGGCCCCGGCGGCCATTCGATCTTCACCTGGACGCTGCTGCAAGGCCTCTCGGGCAAGGCCGACCTGAACGGCGACAACATCATCACCGGCACCGAGCTGGCGGCCTACATCGCGCCGGCGGTGGCCTCGGTCTCGCAGCAGACGCCGGCCTTCGGCAGCCTGCCCGGCTCGGAAGGCGGCGAGTTCGTGTTCACGCTCGCGGCCAGCGAGGAGTACATCAGCGACGCCACGCCGCAGCTGGCCGGCGACGCCATCGCGCTCAACACGAAGCTCGACAAGACGACCGCGGTCGTCGCCGCGAGCGCCGCGGCCGACGGCGTGGTGGTGAAGGACCTGCAGGGCAAGGACCAGAAGATCGCCGCGACGCCGGCCGCGCCGGTCAGCGACAGGCAGCAGGCGCGTTCGCTCAACGACCGCGGCATGCAGTTCTTCAAGGAGAAGAACTACGCCGCGGCGCGCGACCTGTTCGTGCAATCGCTGAAGCTGCAGCCCGACTTCGCCCTGGCGGCCAACAACCTCGGCTTCGTCTACTGGAAGATGAACGACGACGCCAACGCGGTGAAGTACTTCGAGGCCGCGCTGAAGATCGACCCGTCGCGCGCGGTGGCCTACGTGAACCTCGGCGACGCGCTGCAGCGCGAGGGCAAGGCCGACGACGCGAGGAAGGCGTTCGAGACCTACCTGCAGCTGGCGCCGACCGGCGGCCTGGCGCAGCACGCGAAGGACGCGATCGCGGCGCACTGAACGAGCCGCCGGCCGCCTCGCGCGGGCCGGCGACGCGCCGGTCAGAAGTGGAATTCGCCGCGGATGCCCGTGTTGAACGAGTGCGCCTGCGTGAACGACGACAGCTCGAGGCCGACGGACCAGCGGCGGCTCATGCGGCAGGTGGCGGCCAGGCTCACCATCGGGCTCGTCCGGTGGTCGTGCGCATTGCCGAAAAGCTCGCCCTCGCCGACGTCTTCCTGGTACTGCACCACGCCCAGGCCACCGACCAGGTTCCAGCGATCGCTCACCGGCAACGTCGCCAGCACGCGCCCGCCGACCGCGCTGTCGAACTCGCGCTCGCCCGGCGGCAGGCCGCCGACGCGGATGAACAGCGCGCTGACGTTGGCGAGCGCCTCGACCGACCAGGTGCGGTCGATGTCGTATCCCAGCGAGGCCTGGACCGACGGCTCGGTCCGGCCGTGGTCCTGCACGGTGCCGCCCTGGAACCCGAAACGCCAGTGCGTGGGCGCGGCGTCGTCCAGGGATTGCGCCTGCGCCGCAAGCGATGTGCAGGCCAGGACGGCTGCCGAAAGAAGGTGGATGTGTTTGATGATGTGCTCCCTGTGAGAGGGAGCGATTCTGTCCGCAAGCTGTCAAGGCTTCATGAATGGATGAGCTGGTGGATACCCTCACCCGCATCCGTCGCACGCGTCAGCGCTGCATGCGCATCAGGCCGTCCATGCCCGTCATGCCCGCGTCGAGGTTGGCCATGATGATCAGCGAGCCGAACACCACCAGCGCGACGACGAACACGCCGAACGCCAGCGCCAGGATCGTGTTGGTGCCTTCGGGGCCGCTGGAGATGTGCAGGAAGAACACGAGGTGCACGCCCATCTGGCCGATCGCCAGCGCGGCCAGCAGCACCGGCACGCCGGGGCCCCAGACGAGGTGCGTGCCGGCGGCCCAGAACGACGCCAGCGTCAGCACGATGGAGGCCGCCAGCCCCATCAGCGCCTTCGCGAGGCCGCTCTTCCAGCCGGCCGATCCGCCGGGCATCTCCTGGTCGTCGGACTGCTCGTGGCGGATGTCCTTCTCGTCCATGTCAGTGGGCTCCCAGGTAGACGATGGTGAACACGCCGATCCAGACGATGTCCAGCGCGTGCCAGAACAGGCTGAAGCAGGCGAGGCGGTCGATCACCATCGGACGCCAGCCCAGCGTGAAGACCTGCGCCACCATCGAGACCAGCCAGCACAGGCCGATAGTCACGTGCAGGCCATGCATGCCCACCAGCGCGAAGAACGCCGACAGGAACGCGCTGCGCGCAGGCCCCGCGCCGCGCGCGATCATGCCGGCGAATTCGGTCAGCTCGAGCCAGAGGAAGGCCGCGCCGAGCGCGAGCGTCAGCACCGCGCCGATCACCATCAGCCCGCGCCGCCGCACCTCGATGGCCAGCGACATCATCGCGCACGTGAAGCTGGAGAGCAGCAGGCAGCCGGTCTCGATCAGCACGCTGCTCCGGTGGAACAGCTGCACGCCTGTCGGGCCGTCGGCGCTGCGGCCGGACAGCACCGCGTAGGCCGCGAACAGCGCCGAGAAGATGATGATGTCGCTGAGAAGGAACAGCCAGAAGCCGTAGGCGACGATCACCTTGCGCGGCGACGGGCCGCGTTCGGAGATCGGGATCTCGACCTCGGCGACGGCGGTGGTCGCGGAAATCATCGGGATGCCTCCGTGCCGCGCACTGCAGTGGGATCGCCTTCGGGCGGCGGGGCGGCGATCATGCGCGCGCCCCCCGCGCCTCGAACGCGGCGATCTCGGACGGATCGACCTCGAACTCGTGCTCGACCTGCCACGCGCGCGCCAGACCCGACGCGACGACGCCGCCCAGTCCGACCAGCGCCAGCCACCAGATGTGCCAGACCAGCGCGAAGCCGCCGACGAAGGCGAAGAACGCGACGAAGAACCCGAGCGCGCTGGGACGCGGCATCCCGAGCGGCTTGCCGCCCTCGCCTTGCGCGGCCTTCAGGACGCCGCCGTTGCAGCGCTTGGCTTCCCAGAAGCTGTCGAGTCCGTCGACCTGCGGCAGCGCCGCGAAGTTCCAGGCCGGCGGCGGCGAGCGCGTCGCCCATTCCAGCGTGCGGCCGTCCCACGGGTCGCCCGTCGCGTCGCGCAGGCGCTCCCGCGCGCGCACGCTCACGACCAGTTGCACGACGGTCAGCACGATGCCGCACAGGATCACCAGCGCACCGACGAAGGCGACGATCATCAGCGGCTGCCATTCGACGTTGCCGTAGTGCTGCATGCGCCGCGTCGCGCCCACCAGGCCCAGCGCGTACAGCGGCAGGAACGCGAGCCAGAAGCCGATGAACCAGCACCAGAAGACGGCCTTGCCCAGGCCGTCGTGCAGCCGGAACCCGAACGCCTTCGGGAACCAGTACGTGTAGCCGGCGAACGCGCCGAACACCACCCCGCCGATCACGACGTTGTGGAAGTGCGCGACCAGGAACAGGCTGTTGTGCAGCTCGAAGTCGGCCGGCGGGATCGCCATCAGCACGCCGGTGGCGCCGCCGACGACGAAGGTCACGATGAAGCCGATGGCCCACAGCAGCGGCGTCTCGAAGCGGAGCGTGCCGCCGTACAGCGTGAACACCCAATTGAAGATCTTCACGCCGGTGGGCACCGCGATGATCATCGTGGCGATGCCGAAGAAGCCGTTGACGTCGGCGCCCGCGCCCATCGTGAAGAAGTGATGCAGCCACACCATGAACGACAGCACGCAGATCCCCATCGTCGCGATGGCCATCGAGCGGTAGCCGAACAGCGGCTTGCCCGAGAACGTGGAGATCACCTCCGAGAACACGCCGAACGCCGGCAGGATCAGGATGTAGACCTCCGGGTGGCCCCAGGCCCAGATGAGGTTGATGTACATCATCGCGTTGCCGCCCAGCTCGTTGGTGAAGAAGTGGAAGCCGAGGTAGCGGTCGAGCAGCAGCATGCCCAGCGTCGCGGTGAGGATGGGGAAGGCCGCGATGATCAGCAGGTTGGACGCCAGCGCCGTCCACGTGAAGATGGGCATGCGGCCGTAGCCCATGCCGGGCGTGCGCATCTTCAGGATGGTCGTGGTGAGGTTGATCCCCGACAGCAGCGTGCCGACGCCCGAGATCTGCAGCGCCCACAGGTAGTAGTCGACGCCCACGCCCGGCGAGTACGCCAGCTCGGACAACGGCGGATACGCCAGCCACCCGGTGCGCGCGAACTCGCCCACGACCAGCGACACGTTGACCAGCAGCACGCCCGCCGCCGTGAGCCAGAAGCTGACCGAGTTGAGCACCGGGAACGCGACGTCGCGCGCGCCGATCTGCAGCGGCACCGCGAAGTTCATCAGGCCGACCATGAAGGTCATCGCCACGAAGAAGATCATGATGGTGCCGTGCGCCGAGAAGATCTGGTCGTAGTGCTCGGGCGGCAGGTACCCCTGGGCGTGTCCGGCGGC
>Ga0302314_10009068_pt1 | contig 17643 bp, 13 predicted proteins | sample III_Palsa_N2_3_FD_200533 | JGI IMG/M metagenome (GOLD analysis project Ga0302314, IMG submission 200533) | Peat permafrost microbial communities from Stordalen Mire near Abisko, Sweden - III_Palsa_N2_3 | ecosystem: Environmental > Terrestrial > Soil > Palsa > Peat permafrost | place: Sweden...
CAAAACTGACGACGCCGGTCGCCGCGACGGGCTGACATCGGCGCCGCCGTCAGTGCGCCGGACTTATCGGAGTACGCATGAAACCTAGTGAATTCGAGTACCACGCGCCCACGACGATCGAAGAAGCCGCCCATTTGCTCGGCACGCTCGAGGACGCGAAGTTGCTCGCGGGCGGCCAGTCGCTCATGCCGATGATGAACTTCCGGTATCTGATGTCGAGCCATCTGATCGATCTGAACGGCGTCGACGCGCTCACTGCCATCGATGAGAAAAATGGGCGGTTGCACATCGGTGCGATGGCGCGGCAGCGTGACATCGAACTGGCGCCGCTCGTCAGGCAACGAGCCCCGCTGATCCCCGAGGCCTACAAGCTCGTTAGTCACAAGCAGATTCGCAATCGCGGCACGCTCGGCGGCAGTCTATGCCAGCTAGATCCGTCATCCGAGCAGCCGTGCTTCACCGCTGCGCTGGATGGTGTGTTGACGATCGCGCGTTACGGCGACGGCGCGCTGCAACTCAGAGAGCTGCCAATGGCCGACTGGGCGCTGATGTACATGACGCCCGCACTCGAAGAAGGCGAGCTGCTCGTGAACGTCTCGCTCGAGATCTGGCCGCAAGGCCATGGCTACGCGTTTGAGGAATTCGCGCGGCGCCACGGCGACTATGCCATCGTCGGCGTCGCTGCACTTTGCACTGCTGATGCACAGGACAGGCTCGAACGCGTGTCGGTGACGGTCTGCGGCGTCGCACCGGGTCCGGTGCGGCTGTATGAGGTCGAAGCAGCCTTGCGCGGCCGCCCGATGAATCAGGACTCGCTGCGCCTCGCCGGCGACGCGGCGCGCGAGCTAGATGTGATGACCGATGCGCACGTGAGCAACGACTACCGCCAGCACCTCGCCGGTGTACTGACTGAGAGGGCGCTGCAAACCGCCTTCTCCCGCGTCGCAAGATAATCGTAGAGGGATAAGGAGGACATGGAGATGGAGACGAGAACTGTCAGGGTCGTTGTAAATGGCATCGCCTATGAGCGACAAGTCGAACCGCGCCGGATGCTGGGCGACTTCCTGCGTCACGATCTGAACCTCACTGGCACGCACTACGGCTGCGAGCACGGGGTATGCGGCGCATGCACCGTGCTGCTCGAAGGCCGCACTGCGCGCGCGTGTCTCACGCTTGCCGCTCAGGTCGACAACCACGTGCTGACGACTGTCGAAGGACTGGCTCATGCGGATGGCACGCTAAACGAGTTACAGAAGGCATTCGGCGAGTGCCACGCACTGCAATGCGGCTTCTGCACGCCGGGCATGCTGATGACGCTGACCGAGTTGCTCAGCGAAACCGATTCGCCCGACGAAGCCGAGATCCGCGAGGCGATCACCGGCAACCTGTGCCGCTGTACCGGCTACCAGCCGATCGTCGCTGCGGCTTTGCTGGCCGCGCAACGGATTCGCGAATCGCGCACGGGCTCGCCCGCGCCGACAGCCGAAGCCACGGAGTAACCGCGATGGACATATCCGATCTGAAGGGCGCAACAACCGGTGAAATGCGCTATGTTGGCAAGCGCATCGCCCGCACCGAAGACAATAAATTGCTCAAGGGCCAGGGTGCCTACGTCGACGACCTGCATCTGCCCGGCATGCTGCATGGCGCAGTCCTGCGCAGCCCGCACGCGCACGCGAAGATCGTGTCGATCGACTGCAGCGCGGCGCGCGAGCTCAAGGGCGTGCATGCGGTCTACACGCATGCTGACTTGCGCGGCCGCTCACGTGGCCGTGCGCCCTCGATGTTGCCGAATCCGGCCATCCGCTTCGAACGTACCCAGGAGATCCTCGCATCGACCGAAGTCACGTTCGCGGGCGAGGCCGTGGCCTTTGTCGTGGCAGACAACCGCTACATTGCTGAAGATGCGTGCGGGCTGATCGAGATCGAGTACGAAATACTGCCTGCGGTCGCCGAGTGTCGCGACGGGCTGCGCGCCGACTCGCCGCTATGCCACACCGACGCAAAGGACAATGTCGTTGCGCACATCGAGATCGGTTTCGGCGATATCGACGCTGCGTTCAAGGACGCGCCGCACGTGGTCGAGGAAACCTATTGGCAAAACCGCGGCTCCGCCCATCCGATGGAAACGCGCGGCTACGTCGCCGAATACCACGCTGCCAACGATGAACTCACTGTCTGGTCGTCGGGCCAGGCGCCGCATCACGAGAAGAAAAATCTCGTCGAACTGCTTGAATGGGATCCGGAACGGCTGCGCGTGCTGATGAACGACGTCGGCGGCGGCTTTGGTCCGAAGCTTCCGTTCTATCCGGAAGAAGCGCTCGTGTCGATCGCCGCGGTCGCGCTACAGCGCCCGGTCAAGTGGATCGAGGATCGTCGCGAGCATTTTCTCTCGGTCACGCAGGAGCGCGATCAGTGGTGGAATGTCGGCATCGCACTCGAGAGCGACGGCAAGATCCGCGGCGTACGGCTCAACATGGTTCACGACAACGGTGCGTTCCTCCCGTGGGGCATCATCACGCCATACATCTCGATTACGACGACGCCCGGTCCGTACGTGATTCCGGCGATGAGCGCGAAACTCGATGTCGTCTATACGAATAAGTGTGCGACCTCGCCCGTGCGTGGCGCGGGCCGGCCGCAGGCGGTGTTCGCCATGGAGCGGATCCTCGACAAGGCGGCCCGCGCGCTCGGCATGGACCGCGCGGAGTTACGCTGGCGCAACCTGATCCAGCCGGAACAGATGCCGTATGACGCCGGCTTCATCTATCGCGACGGCAGCCCGCTGCGCTACGACAGCGGTGACTATCCGGCATGCCAGCAAGCCGCGCTCAACAAGGCTGACTACGCGGGGTTCCCCGCGCGCAAGACTGCGGCGCGCGAGCAGGGGCGCTTCATCGGTATCGGTATGGCCAGTTTCGTCGAAGGCACCGGGATGGGGCCATTCGAAGGCGCGACCGTACGCGTACAGAGCAGTGGGCGCATCGCGGTGATCACTGGCGCGTCGCCGCAGGGCCAGGGTCACAAGACGACGTTCGCGCAGATCTGCGCCGAGCAGATGAACGTGCCGCTCGAAACGATCGACGTGATCACGGGCGACACCGGCGGCATCTCGATGGGCGTCGGCACGTTCGCGAGCCGCGTGACCGTCAATGCGGGCAACTCGGTCCACATTGCCGCACAGGCGGTGCGTGACAAGATGTTTACGCTGGCGGCGTTCCTGTGGAAATGCGACCCCGAGGAACTTGTGCTGCTCGATGGGCACGTTGCTCGCCGCTCGGGTACAGAACAACGCATCAGCTACGGGGAACTCGCGAAAGTGTCGCAAGGCATGCCTGGCTTCACCATGCCGAAGGGACTGACCGCCGGACTCGAAGAGACCAAGTATTTCTCGCCGGCGCAGTCGACCTATTGCAACGGCACCGCAGTCGTCGAACTCGAAGTCGACCGCGAAACAGGCCACATCAACATCCTGAAATACGTGATGGCGCACGATTCCGGCAAGCTGATCAACCCAATGATCGTCGACGGCCAGGTGATCGGCTCCGTCGCGCACGGGATTGGCAACGCGACGCTCGAATGGATGCAGTACGACGAGAACGCGCAGCCGACCACGACTAACTTCGGCGAATACCTGCTACCGATGGCGACTGACGTGCCGAACGTCGACGTCGTCCACCTCGAAACGCCATCGCCTCTCAACCCGCTCGGTGTCAAGGGCGCCGGCGAAGGCGGCACGATTCCGGCGGCTGCCGCGATCATCTCGGCCATCGAGAACGCGCTGTCCGAGTACGGCGTCGAATTCACCGAGGCGCCGCTCGTTCCCCAGCGCGTGTTCCAGAAACTCAAGGAGGCCGGCGCGTACGCGCGTTGACCAGACCTCGCTGCCTCACCCTTTTTCACTTACTCGATTTTCATACCATGACGACCGAATTCACAGTGGCGCTTCACGATTCCGAATACCGCATCACCCTCACTCAGCCGGAACTCGGCAATACCCTGACGCTCGATGCCATGCGAGCGCTGGCTGCAGAGATTCGCCGCGCCGGCCACGACGACGCGGTCAAGATCATCCGCATCCGCGCAGACGGCAATGCGTTTTGCCGCGGCCGCGCAGTCAGCGCACCGCCAGCGACCCCGCCTAACGCCGCGCAGTTCCGCCGTAACGTCGCCGACCCGATCCTCGACGTCTACCGGGCAATGAACGAAAGCGAAGTGCCGCTGATCGCCGAGGTGCAGGGCAACGCGGAAGGCTTCGGTTGTGCGTTAGTCGCCGCGTGCGATCTCGCGATCGCTGCCGACAACGCGCGCTTCAGTCTGCCCGAGCTGCAGAAGAACCTGCCGCCAACCCTCGTGCTTTCGGTGTTGCGTTACAAGGTGCCGCCGAAGGCCGCGGCGCATATGGTGTACCTGACCGAGACGATCGACGCGGCCACCGCACGCGAGTGGGGCTTCGTTGCCGAGGTTGCTGCATCGGCCGATCTGCATGCACGGGCCGACGCAATGGTCGCATCGATCTGCACGCGCGAGCGCATTGCGATCGCGGCGCTGAAGACCTATTTCCGCGAAATCACGATTCCCGACTTCTCACTCGCGAGCGAAGTCGCTGGCGCAGCGCTCGCGAACGCAATGACGTCGATGCGCCGCTGAGCCACACGCGATTCACGCAAGACTGCATCGCGCCGGACAACGCCGGATACCCACTGGCGTCTAGCACGCCGTAACACAACCGTATCAGGCAATGACGCCGCCGCCACACCAGGCGGTGGCACCCAAAGGGACATCCAGCCATGGCTGAAAACGAAACCACACGCACGCCGGCCCAAGATCCGGGCTACGCCGACCTGCACGAACACATTGCCCGTCTCGATGCGGCAGGCCTGCTGTACCGGATCGACGAACCGGTCAACAAGGATACCGAAATGCATCCGCTGGTCCGTTGGCAGTTCCGCGGCGGTATCCCGGAAGCGGAGCGCAAGGCGTTCCTGTTCACGAATGTCGTCGACAGCAAGGGCCGCAAGTACGACATTCCGGTGATCGTCGGTGGCATTGCGGCGAACCCGGAGATCTACCGGATCGGTATGGATGTGCCGACAGTCGATGACATCGGCGACGCGTGGAACCGGGCGATCGATCACCCGGTTCCGCCTGTCGTCGTCGATAGTGGTCCGGTGCATGACATCGTGATCGAAGGCAAGGACCTCGAAGGCCCCGGTAACGGCCTGGAATCGCTGCCGCTACCGATCTCGACACCGGGCTTCGACGCTGCACCGTACATGACGATGACCGGCGTGATCTCACGCGATCCGGAAACGGGCGTGCAGAACATGGGCACGTACCGCGGCCATCTGAAATCGGCGACGCGGCTCGGCATGATGATGCTCGTGAATCTGCGCGCGGGCGGCCTCGACCACTGGCGCAAGTACTCCGCAAAGGGCGAGCGGATGCCGGTCGCGATCGTACTCGGCGCGCCGCCTGTGGTCGCGTTCCAGGGCCCGCAGAAGCTGCGTCCCGATGTCGACGAACTGAGCGTTGCCGGGGGCCTCGCGGGTGCGCCGATCCGCGTCGTGAAGGGCCGCACGGTCGATCTGCTGGTGCCGGCCGAAGCCGAAGTCGTGGTTGAAGGGTACGTCGATCCGACCTATCTGGAGCCCGAAGGCCCCTTCGGCGAAAGCCATGGCTACGTGGCGCTCGAAGACTATAACCTCGTGATCGAAGTCACCGCCATCACGCGGCGCAAGGACGCGGTCCTCACGTCGATCATCTCGCAGGTCACGCCGTCCGAATCGAGCGTTATCAAGCGCCTCGCTTACGAGCCGATGTTCCTGCGGCATCTGCGCGACCACCTCGGGATTCGCGGCATCAAGAAGGTGTCGCTGCACGAGCCGCTGACGAACCTGCGCCGTTTCGTGTTCCTGCAGTTCGCGCGCAATTCCAAACGCACCGAAGTATGGCGTGCGTTGTACGGCACGATGTCGCTGCAGGCGGCGATCGGCAAGTTCGTCATCGCGATCGACGACGATATCGATCCGCAGAACGCCGACGCGGTGTTCTGGGCGATGGGCTACCGTTGCAATCCGGTCGAGGACGTCAAGCTGATTCCGTACCGGGAGCCCGGCCACGGTCCGCGCTCGGATCACGCGACTGGGCTCGACTCGGCAATGCTGATCGACGCGACCATGAAGACGCCCATGCCACCGCTCGCGCTGCCGAAGAAGGAGTACATGGAGAACGCGAAGGTGCTATGGGAACGCCTCGGGCTTCCCGCGCTGAAACCTGAAATGCCGTGGTACGGCTATTCGCTGGGTGACTGGACCGAGGAATGGGATCGCAACGCCGAGCAGGCAACCCGCGGAGAGTGGATGCAGCGCGATGCGTCGTATCAGGCACGCCGCCTGAGCGGCGTCGAGCCGAATTCGCCGGTACGCGGCTTCGAGGATTCCCATGACCAGTAATGAAGCCGCCACGCGGCGGATCGTCGTCGGCATTACCGGGGCGTCGGGTGTGATCTACGGAATTCGCGCGCTTGAGCTGCTCGCCGAAGCCGGTGTCGAGACGCATCTCGTCATCAGCAAGGCGGCCGAACTGACGATGACCTATGAGACCGACGTCAAGGCGAGCGAGCTGCGCGCGAAGGCCTCATGCTGGTATTCAGTCAGCGACATCGGCGCGGCAATCTCGTCGGGTTCGTTCCGGACCATGGGGATGCTGATCGTTCCGTGCTCGGTGCGCACGATGAGCGAGATCGCAACCGGCATCACCGGCACGCTGATCAGCCGCGCGGCCGACGTCGTGCTCAAGGAACGGCGCCGGCTCGTACTCGGCGTGCGCGAAACGCCATTGCATACTGGCCATCTGCGCACGCTGCTGCAACTGTCGGAGATGGGCGCGGTGATCGCGCCGATCGTTCCCGCGTTCTATTCGAAACCGCAGTCGATCGCCGATATCGTCGACCATACGGTCGGCCGTCTGCTGGATCTGTTCGACATCGACAGCGGCGTCGTGAAGCGCTGGAAGCAATAGCCGCTTGCGCCGCGCGCCGTCACTGCATCCGATCAATTCACACCGCTACCATGACTGAATCCCACCCGTTGTCCCGGCTCGCCGACCCGAGCCTGTTGCGCACGCAAGCCTATGTCAATGGCCTCTGGATCGGCGCCGACGACGCAAGCACCTTCGATGTCGTCGATCCCGCTACCGGCGATGTACTTGCCGCGGTGCCGCTGATGGGCGGCGCCGAAACGCGCCGGGCCATCGAAGCGGCCGAACGCGCCCAGCGCGGCTGGCGCGCCAAGAGCGCAGCACAGCGCGCGACCGTTCTAAGGCGCTGGTTCGAGCTGATGCTAGCGCACACAGCCGATCTGGCGACGATCATGTCGGCCGAGCAAGGCAAGCCGTTCGCGGAAGCGAAAGGCGAGATCGCCTATGCGGCGTCGTTCGTCGAGTGGTTTGCCGAGCAGGGCAAACGTGTCGATGGCGACGTGCTTGCGTCACCGTCTGCCGACAAGCGGATGCTCGTCGTGAAGGAGCCGGTTGGCGTATGTGCGGCGATTACGCCGTGGAATTTCCCCGCTGCGATGATCACGCGGAAGGTCGCGCCGGCACTCGCCGCCGGTTGCGCCATCGTTGTCAAGCCCGCCGAAGCGACGCCCCTGTCGGCGTTGGCGCTCGCCGAGCTCGCGCGGCGCGCCGGCGTGCCGGATGGGGTGTTCAGCGTCGTGGTCGGCAACCCGCAGGCCATCGGCGCTGAAATGACGAGCAATCCGATTGTCCGTAAGCTGTCGTTCACCGGCTCGACGCAAGTCGGCCGTCTGCTTGCGGCGCAGTGCGCGCCGACGATCAAGAAGCTGTCACTCGAACTCGGCGGCAACGCGCCTTTCATCGTCTTCGACGACGCTGATCTCGACGCAGCGGTCGAAGGCGCGCTTGCGTCGAAGTACCGCAACGCGGGACAGACTTGCGTATGCACCAACCGCTTCTATATCCACGATCGGATCTACGATGCGTTCGCTGCGAAGTTCGCCGTTGCGGTCAGCCGTATCCAGGTCGGCAACGGTTTTGCGGAAGGTGTCACGCAGGGCCCGTTGATCAATGAAGCCGCGCTTCAGAAGGTCGAGGCACACATTGCCGATGCCTGCGCGCAAGGCGCACGCGTGCTGGTGGGCGGTCATCGGCATCCGGCGGGCAAGCTGTTTTTCGAGCCGACGGTGGTCGCCGGTGTCACCGCGTCGATGTGCTTCGCGACTGAAGAGACGTTCGGGCCGGTCGCGCCTCTGTTCCGCTTTCACGACGATCAGGAAGTGATCGACGCGGCGAATGCAACTGAATTCGGCCTGGCCGCGTACTTCTACAGCCGGGACATCAGCCGCGTCTGGCGCATCGCCGAGGCTCTCGAATACGGCATGGTGGGCATTAACACTGGCCTGATTTCGAACGAAGTCGCGCCATTCGGCGGCGTCAAGCAATCGGGACTCGGCCGTGAAGGCTCGAAGTACGGGATCGACGAATACCTCGAAATCAAATACCTGTGCATGGGCGGCGTTTGACGACGTCGTAACGGCGGACGCCGCGTGGCGTCCTCGCATAACAGGCTGCCCAAGGTCGCGCTAGTTGCCTGCATGCGCAAGCTCCTGACCATGCTCAATGCCATAGTCAGGAGCAGTACACCTTGTGGGACGATCCGCTTCATCGAGCTTGACTCAGAAGACGGTTACTCAGTCATGGCCGCCGGAGGCTTCGCGCACCGGCGTTTCCGGCTTCACGCCGCCCCGCCGGTTGGCGAAGGTGCGCTCGCCAGTCTCGCGCCAGCCGCCAGAGGTGGCTGCCTCTGCATACTCGTCCCAGCGCTTGTCCCAGTCGCCCAGGTGATAGCCGTGCCATGGCGGCCGCGGAGTAAGGTGGGGCAGTTGCAGCTCTTCCCAGATCTTGCGCGCCGCAGTCATGTATTTCTCCGCCGGCAGAGCCAGCGGCGGCATGTCGTGCTTCAGCGTCGCGTCGATCAGCAGCGTGCTTTCGAGTGGCGCGCGGCCAGACTTGGGGCCATGTCCGCTGGTGCGATAGGGCGTCACATGCACGTCATGCGTGAAGTCGGAGCGATAGGCCAGCGACCAGAAGACGGCATCGGCATTTTCCGGATCGATATCCTCGGAGACGGCGATGACCAGCTTGCCGCACTGCGCCTGGAGGGTTGCGGCCCCCTCCATACCGCGCCAGATCTCCGCCTGCGGCGTACCACGCTCAAACTGGACAAAGATTACCTTACGCAGGTTGGTCAGCGGCTCATGCATCACCACCCGCTTGACGCCGCGCACCCCCATCGTCTTCTGCAGATGATCGAGGAACAGCGGCTCATAGGCCACCTTCTTCAGCACGGAGCTTTCGCTGGGCGTCACCTGGCTGATGATCGAGACGAAGACCGGCTTCTTCTTCATCGTGATCGCGGTGACGTGCATCGACATGTTGTAGTCTTCGAGCGCGACGTGGCCGTGACTCTCGCCGAACGGACCTTCGGGTTCCAGTGCATCGGTGTCGATCAGGCCTTCGATCACGATCTCGGCGTCGGCGGGGACGACGAGATCAATGGTCTTGCAGCGCACCACCTCGACCGGCGCGCGCATCAGCCCACCGGCTACGGCCATCTCGTCCTGGTCGATCTGGAGCTTCTGCGGTCCGGTGAACAACACGGCGGGCGCGCAGCCCAGCACGATGGCGCAGGGCATCTGCTGGCCCTTGGCGCGATATTTCTCCCAGTGGAGATAGCCGCCGGCCCCCGACAGGCGGCTCGCCATGCGGACGCCCAGCCGGTCTTCCGCCTTCAGGGCGGCGCGGTAGGTGCCCATGTTCTGGACGCCGCTCTCGGGATCCCTGGTGACGCAAAGCGTCGCGGTGAGATACGGCGCCGCGTCGAAGCCGGGGGTGGAGACCGGCACCGGCAGACGGGACAAGCCCTTGTGCGTCAGCGCGTCGCCGGTGATCACCACCTCCTGGCAAGGCGCCTTCTCCACCACCACCGGGGGGATGGGATCGGCGATCGCCTTCATCCAGACCTTGCCGATCTGCTCGACTGGCAGGCCGAGGCCGGTAGCGTAGATCTCCGGCGAAGCGGCGAGGCCGCCGATCAGCACCGGGATGTCATAGACATGGCCTTCGCCGTCGACCACGTTGGTGAACAGGAAAGCGCGGCGCTGATCTTCGTCTAGCCCGCCCTGGAACTGCCAGCGCGCCAGCGGGTGCAGCTCCGTATCCTTGTTGATCGGCCGCTCGATGCGGGTGAGCAGACCCTTGGCTTCCAGTCGGGCGATATGCTCCTGCAGGTCACGCGGGGCGCCCTGCGGATCGCCGACGGCATTTGCGGCGCGCGAAAGATTGTCCATCACACTCTCCTTGGCCGGATGGCGGCCCATAGTTTGGAAAAGGATTGGCGCCGGGGCGCCGGAAACGGTATCAGGCGGGCATACGCCCCGCCCAGCGCAGGTCCAGACTCTGCGCCGTCGCGAACAGCGGTGTGCTCGACGGGCGCGCATAGGCAGGAACAGGACTGAGGATCATCAAAGTGCTCCGACGGACTTGAGGATGGGCCGCGTCGAGCAGCTCAGTTCCGGCGCGGGGACGGGAGGGGGGATGCGCCCGCGCGGCTCCGTCCGGGCAGCAGCGCCGACAGGATCATGAGCGACGCGACGCCGACAATGACCGGCTGCTTGAGCAACAGGCTCACGATGAGTGGAAGCGCTTTGAACACCGCGGGGTCGACGAACAGACTGCCGAAGCCGAGCATTAGAGAGAACCCCGTGATCACGAGCTGCCGCTCAGCCCAATCGACCTCGCTCAGCATCTCGATGCCATGGACGAAGACCATGCCGAACAGCACGGTCGCAGCGGCCGCCAGGATCGGCACCGGCAGCACGACGAAGAGGTAATCGAGCTTGTTGAGAAAGCCCATGACGACCAGGATAATGCCGGTCGCCATCGTCACGTGCCGTGAGGCGACGCGCGTCGATCGCAGCAATGCCACATTGGCCGGGTAGGGCAGGTTGCTGATCGCGCCGATGCAACTCCCGAGCGCTGAGCCCAGCATCATCGCAAACACACCCCAGGAAAGGCGCGTGGTCGGCATGGCTTCGCCTGTCCATTCGCCGACGACACTCATCAGCGTCATCGTCTGGATGTTGATCGCGGCGATGATGAGGAAGAACACCAGCACATATTCGCCGCTTACCGAAAAGCCAAAGGCGAAGGGATGCGGCAGCACCAGCCAGGGCGCCTTGGCCACCGTCGCGAAATCGATCGCGTGAAAGCATTCGAAGGTCACAGCGCCTGCAGCCAGTGCGATCAGAAGCGCAAGGCGGCGCAGGATACGAATTTTCGAGATTGCCAGCACCATTAGCACGAGCGCAGTCACCAGCCCGGCGCCCAGGTTGATCAGCGGGAAGGTCGGGTCGCTGGATTTGCCGAGCCAGTGCGGGAAAGCGAGCTCTGCCATCTGCATCATCACGAGCATCACGATCACGCCGGCGATCTCAGGGCTTCGCACGACGCGGGCGAGCAGTGCGATCGCACTCTTGCCGCGTACCGGAATGGACAGCGCACACCAGATCAGCGAGGCGGCGCAGAGGGATCCGAAGCCGGCACCGAGACCGCCGCCGGACATATGGCCGAATGACATCAATGCCGCAAAGACGCCGGCGTAAGGGCCGGCCACGAGTGGCGCACGGCCGAACAAACCTGCGATCAGAATCGTCGTCAGACCGCAGCCGATGAACGTGGCACTGTAGAGGTCCGCCACCGTCCCGACCGGAAGGTCGAAGGACTTCCCCATTATGCCTGGAAACACAAAGATGCCAGTCATCACGAAGATGTTCTGCAGCCCCATCAGGACCGAGTCCTTGGCGGGGACGGGGTCTCCCGGGAGGACATCGAACATGGCGTCCGTACCATGCGCCTGGCTTTCTACGGCAGTGCTAACGGTGGGTTGGCGACCGCCAGCGTGAGGCGATGATGACATTCCGTTTTCCTGTACGATCTTGCGAGTGACCATTATGTTTGTATGATTGCATGACAAGATTATGGCTGTCAATGGGCGTCGCCGGTCAAAACAGCCAAGGCGCAGTGAGGCGTCCGGCTCTGAAGTTTCTACTTTGCCGCCTTCGGCAGCAGCTTGATGCTATCTGCCGCCGGCGGCTTCGGCAGCGAATCCAGATAGGCATGGATGTCGCCTAGATCCGCGTCGCTCAGGATCTTTTCCGAGAACGGCGGCATTGCTCCGGACGGCTGCCGCACATAATAGGCAAACGCCTGGTATGGAAGCAGGTCGACCGCAACAGCCGGCCCTACGCCGCCTTGCCCGACTGTGCCATGGCACAGGTAGCAGCCGTCTTTCAGGAAATGCTCGTGGCCGCGCTGAATGGCGTCGGACGTTTGCGCAAGCGCCGGTGTCAACAGGGCGCGCGACGCGGTAAGTGCGAGCGCCAGCAAAACAGTCTTTTTGAAAACGTCCATAGCGGTTTCCCTAGCGCGGTTGTGTGACGACATCGACCAGCGCCGGATGGCCGCTCTTGACGACAGCCAGTGCGCGGTCGATTGCCGGACCTAGCGCGGCGGGATCGGTGATCGGCCCTTCCGCCCAAACGCCCATGCCCTTTGCGACAGTAGCGAAATCGACGTAAGGTTTCTCGATCAGTGTGCCCATGCGCCAGGTCTCCGGATTGCGATCGCGCCGCGTCGCCATCCGCTGGATGTGCATGGTTTCCTGATGCCACGCGCGGTTGTTATGCATGATCGTCAGTAGCGGAATCTGGTGGTGCGCCAGGGTCCATAACACCGAGGGCACCATCAGCAGATCGCCGTCCGGTTGAATGTTGACCGCAATGCGGCCGGTGCCTTTGCACGCGAGCGCCGCACCGGCCGCGGCCGGAAAACCATAACCGATGCCGTACCCCCCCGAGCCGCCCATGAACTGCTCGTACTCGGTGAAATCCCAGAGCCGTTGAGGCCAATAGCTTTCGAATTGCGGCTGTGAAACCAGCGACCACTTCTCGTGCCGGATTCGTGCCCAGATTTCCTGGCACAGCCGCGCGGTGCTGATCGGAACGGCGTCCCATCCCACAGCGGCGGCGTTTCGCGCAGTCTCGCGCATCTTCAGGTGCGCCGTCTGCATGGCCTGCTTGCGCGCGTCGAAACCGCCCGGCTGTCCCACGCGGCGAATCGCTTCGATCAGTGGGGACACCGTCGCCTGCGCGTCCCCGCCGATCGGCAGGTCAGCGGCGAGATAACGCTGTACGTCGCCATAGCTCGACCTGGAATACGTATAGGCGTCGCTGACGCTGATCACCTTGGCGTCCGGCTTGATCAGCCGTTTCGCCGGGCGCCCGGGTGTATCGGAGACCGTATTCGTCAGACCCCACAGGTCGCCCACTTCGAGCGCCAGGATGACGTCGGCCTCGTCGATCAGGGACCTGTGCCGCGCCGTGTGATTCAGGTAATGCGCCGTCGGGAAATTCATTCGGCCATACAGATCGATGACCGGTGCGTTCAACGACTCGGCGAGTTGCGTCAGTTGCACCACGCCGTCTTGTGAATGCACCGCACGGTCGACCACGATGACAGGATTCTGCGCGGCTACCAGCCATTTGGCCGCCTGCGCCAGCGCGGCAGCGTCCCCTACAGGGGGGGCTACGTCGACCAGTTTGGGGATGCGCAGCGGCTGCGCCGTTTCGACCGGGTTCTCCTGCAATTCGCCATCGGTCACGATCAGCACCGGCTCGCACGGCGCAGTCGTCGCTACCATTCGGGCGCGCATGAAGCTTTCCGCATAATGCTGTAGCGACGCGGGGGCATCGTCCCATTTGACGAAGTCGCGCACGATCGAGCCTTCATCGACGGCGGTGTGGATCCAGTCGACCCCAGGCAAACGCCTGGCCGCATCCGCCGTATTGCCCGCCAGTACGATTACCGGCACGCGGTCGCACCAGGCGTTGTAAATCGCCATCGACGCGTGCTGCAGGCCAACCACGCCGTGAACCATGCTCGCCATCGGCTTGCCCGCCATCTTGGCGTAGCCATGCGCCATCCCGACCGCCCCTTCTTCATGGCAGCAGACGATGATTTCGGGCGCCTTGTTGCCGCCGTAATTGATGATCGATTCCTGCAGGCCGCGCAGTGCCGAGGAGGTCATCATCGACACATACTCGATGCCCGCGCTGCGCATCACATCGACCATGAAGTCCGAACCTGGATTCTGCACGTGCCCTTTCGGAACCTCATCGGCATGCGTACCCATGGTTTCGGCGGCGATCGTTCTCGACGACGGCTCCATCGGCGCCGCAGCCGCCGGTTTGTCCTCGCCCGATGCGCCGATGATGGTTGCGGCGTGAGCGGCTCCCGCGACGCCGGCCGCGCCCGCGGCCAATGCGCCTTTGAGGAAGCCTCGCCGGCCAGGACCGCCCAGTTGCGTTTTCTTTCTATCCACTGCTGTCCCCCTTTGTATCGAAACGGTTCGGATCACGCCCGCGCAGCGGACATGCGCGCCAGGCGCCGAGGTTTAGAACCAGTGGTTGATACCGACGGATACGCCAGTCTGGCTGGCATGGGTGGATGGGTTCAGGACCACGTTGGTGATCAAACCGCCCCTGTACTTCGTATAGTCGATATCCGAATACAAAAGGGTTGATTTCGAGAGATTATAAGTAATACTAATAATTGAGACGTCCTTCCTGCCGCTGACCCCTGCGGTATCGTTTTGGTCGTCGTAATAGGCGCCTATGATCTCGATGAACGGATTGACCTGATAGCGCAGGCCGCCCCACAGATATTGGTTTTTGATCGAGGTGCCGGCGGCGGCAGTCGTGTTCTGCATGTTGGTCGACCAACCGCCAAGCGCGGTCACCGGCCCTAGCGTATAAGCGCCGCCCGCCGTGTATTCGTTGTCACCAAAATAAGGACCCGTACCCGCAACAAGCTGATTGTCCTTGTGCGTGTAACCGAAACCGAATTTCAACGTCGGCGTGCGATAGTTGAAACCCACTGCACGGGTTGAACCATCACTGGCACTGCCGGCAACGCCGCCCAGCGCATATTCCGCGCGGAATACCGTTGGGCCGAAAGCGCCCGTGTAATAGATATCGTTGGTGTCCCGACCGGAGGAATTGCCATTCGTCACTCCCGCCGCTTCGGTAATGCTCAGGTATTTGAAGTCAAACGGTTCGAAGTCCTTAATCAAATAATGCTGTAACGCAAATTGACGGCCTATGTTGACCCGGCCAAATGCGCCTTCGAGACCGACGGTCGATTGCCGCTGAAATTCGATGCCGTTGGCATTGTCGAAAGCGCCCGTGGAAAGTACGAAACCCCCTTCCAGATCGAACACCGCCTTCAGCCCGCCACCCAGGTCTTCAACGCCTGTCAGTCCCCACCGATTCTGGTCGTAAACGCCGTTCGACGCCATCGTCAGCGCCGCGCCGCCGGCTTTGGTGCCATTCACCACATTCCGCAAACCGCCGTCCAGCGCGCCGTACAGCGTCACGCTACTTTGTGCATGCGCCGCACCTGAGCAAAGACCAAGTACAGCCAGCACGGACACCTTGCTCATCGGGAACTTGCAAGCCGTTGCCGGTAAATTGCCATTTACCTGATTTTTCACGTCTCCTCCGTATTACCTCGTTATCTTCGATTGAAATTTATTTTTATGGAGTACTAATTTGTCAGGCGACGACAAAGAAACTGTCAAGCCCGGGTTTTAACTAATGAGGCGGGTTGCGCAGCGACGTGTATCGGGACCGGTGGGTTACCCCAGGGGCACGCGCTGCTTCAGTCGTCCAGCGGAATGCCTTTCGTTTCGGGACCGAGCCAGATTGCCACCATGCCGACAATGAACAGCAACGAGATCGCGGCGGATGCTGCCGGGAACGAACCGAAGCGGGCCACAATCACACTACCGGCCAGCGGCCCAATGCTGGTCAGCGCGCGCGCCATGTTCCAGCAGAACCCCTGGCCGGTCGCGCGAACCCGCGTCGGAAACAGTTCAGGCAGATAGGCCGCAAATGTGCCGAAAGCGCCGATCACGAAGTAGCCATAGACCGGCATCATCCACAGCACGCCGTCGAGCTGGTGGACTGTCATGAACAGCACCAGCGACACCACAAGCGAGCCGAGCGAGAAGATGAAATACGACATCCGCCGACCGAGGGCTTCGAGCATCCAGATCAGCGTGAGGTAGCCGAGCGTTGCGCCGATCATCATCAGGATGAAGGCATAGCTGACCGTGCTACCGGCGTCGCGATGATCGGCCACCGCGGCCGACAGTTGATGGATCCAGCTGGGCAGGAAGGTGAGACCACCCCAGCAGCCAAGCATCGCCGCCGACGCGACCACCACGCCGACAATCGTCTTGCGGCGCAGGCCCGGTTCGAAGATGCTGGCGAAGGTCTGCAATGCGGGCTTTGCGTCGACGCTGTCGCGCACCTTGAGCCAGCGCTGCGGTTCAGGAACGAAGCGGCGCACGAGAATCGTCACGAGCGCCGGGGCGGCGCCCATGCCCAGCACCCAGCGCCAGCCGAAGCTGCCGAGCAGCAGATTGTCGAGCGCCGCGACGAGGAAGCCAAGCGCGAAGGCCATCTGCATGATCTGCATGGCGCGGGCGCGATGCCGTTCCGGCCACGTTTCTGCGACGAGCGCCGCGCCCGCGGCCCATTCGCCGCCTATGCCGAAACCGGCTAACGCCTGCGTGATGGCAAGTTCGGGCCACGTGCGGGCAAATGCGCTGAGGAGGGTGAACCCCGCATAAATGAAAATGGTCCAGGCCATCACGCGCGAGCGTCCGAGACGGTCGGCTGCGACCCCGAACAGCACCCCGCCGATGCCCCACGTCAGTAGCTTGCCCGAGATGATCAGGCTGCCAATCTTGCTGATCTCGGCGGCATCGGTGCTATGGAGCAGTTGACCGACGCTCGGCACGAGCACGAGCGTAAACAGGTTCAGGTCCATCGAATCGAACATCCATCCGAGGAACGCCGAAATGAGCGTAAGCCATTGATAGCGTGACAGACGGAAAGCCGGCGTCCCTGCCGTTGCTGTTGCCGCCGCGCTAATGTCCTGCGATCTGCCCATGCTGCCGTCTCCTTACTGCTTTCTTTTTTCGTGCGCTCAAACGCCGGCTTCGATTGGCTCGTGACCGTGCGCTCACATCCGTTGGCGGAAGTATATGCCGTAATACAATGATATTGCAATATGTATGGTATTTCGCCGAATGACCGGGTTGAGGATCAGGTGTGGGCGGATACTTTGGGGCAGACCGCGGGGGGCGAGACAGCGCGCCGCGTCCCGGGACACTATGTTTGTCGGTTTGCAAAGCGCGTGTCGAGTGGCGTCTGGAGCGAGACGCCACGTGAGACTTCAGCGGGATTTTCCGTCAGTGAATATCGGCGAGCACATCGGCGGCGAGTTTCTCGGCCTGTTCGACGTGACGTTTGCAGGCGTTGGCGGCTTCGGTCGCGTCGTTGCGCATGACGGCCTCGACGATCGCTGCAATTTCGGTGTAGCTCTGTTCGAGCCGTCCGGTCTGCGACAGGGTGGTGGCGCGCAGCATCATCACCCGCGTATGGATGAGCCGCAGCATCTCGGTGAGCACCGGGTTACCGGCGCCCTCGAGGA
>Ga0302314_10009069_pt1 | contig 17642 bp, 15 predicted proteins | sample III_Palsa_N2_3_FD_200533 | JGI IMG/M metagenome (GOLD analysis project Ga0302314, IMG submission 200533) | Peat permafrost microbial communities from Stordalen Mire near Abisko, Sweden - III_Palsa_N2_3 | ecosystem: Environmental > Terrestrial > Soil > Palsa > Peat permafrost | place: Sweden...
CGACTACGACACCAAGAAGCACCACGTCGAGCGCTTCCTCAAGCACAAGGACAAGGTCAAGGTCACGATCATGTTCCGCGGACGCGAGGTCACCCATCCCGAGCGCGGCACAGCGATCCTCGACAGGCTCGCCGAGGAGCTCTCCGAGCTCGGCGTCGTCGAGCAGCGCCCCATGCAGGAAGGGCGCAACATGACGATGATGATGGCGCCATCCAAAGCTGTGCTCGCCGGCAAGGCCAACGCCGCGGTCGCCGCCGACGAGGTCTTCCCCGCTGGCGCGCACGTCGGCGACGTGGCCTCCGAGGCGCTCGAGTCCCCGCTCGAGGCAGACACCGCCGCGGTCGCCAAGCCCACTCCAGAGGCACCGGTCAGCGCGCCAGAGCCAGCCGAAGATCCCCCCGACGGCGGCGAAACCGCCGCCGCTCCCAGCACCGTGTCATAATCGTCGGCTGATCATGCCCAAGATGAAGACACACTCCGGCGCAAAGAAGCGCTTCAAAGTCACCGGCACCGGCAAGGTGCGCGGACGCCACCCCTTCACGAGCCACATCCTCGAGAAGAAGTCGCCCAAAAAGAAGCGCGCGCTGGGCGGGCCAAAGATCCTTCATGACGATGATGTGCCGCGGGTCAAGCGCATGCTGGGGGTGGGCAAGTGACCAGGGTCAAGCGCTCCGTGCACGCGCGCAAGAAGCGCCGCGCCGTACTCGAGCAGACAAAGGGCTTCCGCGGCGAGGCGCACTCCAACTACCGCCGCGCCAAGGAGGCGCTGCTGAAGGCGGACAAATACGCCTACCGCGACAGGCGCAACCGCAAGCGCGACTTCCGCAGGCTTTGGATCACCCGCATCAACGCTGCCGCACGGCTCAACGGCATGAGCTACTCGCAGTTCATGCACGGCCTCGCGCTAGCCGGCGTCGAGCTAGACCGCAAGGTGCTTGCTGACATCGCAGTGCGCGACGCAGACGCGTTTCGACGTTTTGCCGAGGTCGCCCGCGAGGCGTCGGCTGCCTGACCCCGGTCCCGCCGGGAACCCGGCAAACGACAGACAGCCTCCCGGGCGTCGCTCCTGAAAAGGACGGCGCCCTTTTTGTTGGCACAAGCAAGGAAGATCCCAAGAGCCCACCGCATGAGCCAGATCGCATCCCCACAAAACCCCCGCCTCAAGGCCATCCGCCGCCTGCACACCAAGCGCGAGCGCGTACGCAGCGGCGCCTTCCTGGCCGAAGGCGAGGACCTGATCGCCGCCGCCAAGCAGGCCGGGCGCCCCGTGCTCGAGGGCTACAGGCTGGCCGGCTCCGGCCTCGGCAACGACGATTTTCATGATGTCGAGCGCTCCGCGCTCGCGAGCGTCTCAGCGCTCGGCTCCAGCACACGCGTGATGGCCGTCTATGAGCAGCGCTGGGGCCCCGCCGTCGGGCCGCTATGCGTATACCTACATCGCGTCGGGGACCCCGGCAACGTTGGCGCAGTGCTGCGCTCCGCCGAGGCATTCGGCGCCTCCTGCGTCGTCCTCGGCCCCGGCTGCGCCGACCCGCATGGGCCCAAGGCGGTGCGCGCGAGCATGGGCGCGATCTTCACCGTCGCGCTCGCGCGCGTGAGCAGCATCGCCGAGCTACCCGGTGAGCGGGTGGCACTGGCAGCCGACGCCAGCGAGGCGCTGCAAGGGCCGCTCGAGGCCATCACGCTGCTCATCGGCTCCGAGCGCCACGGTCTGCCCGAGGAGATCGTGGCCGCGTGCGAGCGCTCCGCGCGGATCCCAATCGCCTCGCACTCGCTGAACGCCGCCATGGCAGCAACAGTGGCGCTGTATGAGATGACGATACGGTCCCGCCCGCCGGGGGGGCACCACGATACGGTCCCCGCGTCATGATCGATCGCATCCAACAGCTCCACAGCGAGGCCGAGAGCGCGATCGCGCTCGCAGCCTCAAGCGCTGAGCTCGAGCAGCTGCGCGTTCACTACCTCGGGCGCAAGGCCGAGCTGCCGCAGATGCTGCGCGGCGTCGCAGCGCTCGAGCCCGCACAGCGCGGCGCGGTCGGCAAGGCCGCCAACCAAGCACGCCAGGCGCTGGAGGCGCTGATCGGCGCGCGCACCGACGAGCTGGCCGGCGGCGAGCTCGAGCAGCGGTTGCGCGCCGACTCCGTCGACGTCACGCTACCCGGCGCTCCGCCACAGCCAGTCGGTTCCCTGCACGTGCTCAGCGCCACCCGCAGGGAGCTCGAAGACATCTTCCTTGGACTCGGCTTCACCGTCATGGAGGGCCCCGAGATCGAGACCGTTCACTACAACTTCGACGCGCTCAACCACAGCCCCACGCACCCCGCACGGGCGCGCACCGACACGTTCTACGTCGCCGATGACCTCGTGCTGCGCACGCACACCTCGCCCATGCAGGTGCGCGCCATGGAGGCCCACCCGCCGCCGCTGTACGTGGTCATACCCGGGCGCGTCTACAGGCCCGACTCCGATGCCACACACACGCCGCAGTTTCACCAGATCGAGGGCCTTGCAGTCGATGAGGACATCACGCTCGCAGACCTCAAGGGCACGCTGCTCGAGTTCGCCCGCGCGGTGTTCGGCGACGCACGCAACGTCAGGCTGCGCCCGCACTTCTTCCCCTTCACCGAGCCCAGCGTCGAGGTCGACGTGTCCTGCTTTCACTGCGATGGCAACGGCTTCCTCAAGGACGGCTCGCGCTGCTACCTGTGTAAGGGCGAGGGCTGGCTGGAGGTGCTCGGCGCCGGCGAGGTCGACCCCAACGTCTACGCATACGTGCCCACCACCGCCGAGAACGCACCCGGCTATGACCCCGAGAAGGTCCAAGGATTCGCATGGGGGCTGGGGGTCGAGCGCATCGCCATGCTCAAGCACGGCATCCCCGACCTGCGGTTGTACTACGAGAACGATTTGCGCTTCCTGGAGCAATTCTCATGAGGGTGCCGCTGCCATGGCTACGCGAATACTGCGACCCCGACCTCGACGTGCGCGCGATCGAGGAGCGCCTGACAATGACCGGCACCAAGGTCGAGGCGATCCACCACCACGGGGTCACCTCGACTGACAGCTTCGTCGTGGGGCGCGTGCTCAGCGCCGAGCAGCATCCCGACGCCGACCGGCTGAAGGTATGCGCCGTCGCGGTGGGCTCCGATGACGGGCAGCCCGCGACGATCGTCTGCGGCGCGCCAAACGTGGCAGCCGGCCAGACCGTGGCCGTCGCGCGGCCAGGCGCGGTCATGCCCGACGGCACCAAGCTCAAGCAGGCAAAGCTCCGCGGCGTGACCTCCGAAGGGATGATCCTGTCCGAGTCAGAGCTCGAGATCAGCTCAGGCGCCGAAGGGATCCTCGTGCTGGACGAGCTGATGCTCGACGCGGCATCGTCCCCAGAGGGGGAGCTCGCTCCCGGCACGCCGCTCGCGGATGTGCTGGCGATCGCCATCGACGTGCTCGAGCTGGAGATCACGCCCAACCGGCCGGACTGCCTCAGCGTCTACGGCGTCGCCCGCGAGCTACACGCCGCCACCGGCGCCGCGCTGAGCGACGCACCCTGGAACGATGACCCCGGCTCGGCTGGAGCGCTGTCCAGCGCTGAGGTGACCGTCCAATGCCCCGATCTGTGCCCGCGGTTCACCGCGCGCGTGTTCGAGAACGTCACGATCGCGCCCTCACCGCTGTGGCTGAAGGCACGACTCACAGCAGCAGGGCAGCGCACGATCAACAACGTCGTCGACATCACCAACTACGCCATGCTGCTCAGCGGGCAGCCGCTACACGCGTTCGACCTCGACCGCGTCGCAGGCGCACAGCTCACTGTGCGCCGCGCCCACGACGGCGAGCAGGTGCAAACACTCGACGGGCAGACCCGTACGCTTGACTCCGAGATGGTCGTAATCGAGGACGACCAGGGCCCCACCTCGATCGCCGGGCTGATGGGCGGCTCGCGCTCGGAGGTCCAGCCGCACACCACGCGCGTGCTGCTGGAGGTAGCCACCTGGAGCGGACCCAACATCCACCGCAGCTCATGGGCGCTCGGCCTGCGCAGCGAGGCATCCGGCCGTTTCGAGAAGGGACTGCAACCAGAGCAGTGCATGCACGCGCAGGCGATCGCCACGCGCCTGATGATCGAGCTGTGCGGCGCCAGCGTCGCACCCGGCACGATCGACATCGGCGCCGACGGGCACGCCAGCTGGACAGAAGCCCCACCGCAAACGATCACGCTGCGCGAGGCGCGCGTACAGGCGATCCTCGGCGTTCCCGTCGCGCTCGCACGCCAGCAGCAGATCCTGAGCGCGCTCGACTTCGCCGTCCAGCCGCGCGAGCACGGCCTCGACGTGAGCGTGCCCGCGCTACGCCGCGCCGATGTCACACGCGAGATCGACCTGATCGAGGAGGTAGCCCGCATCGACGGCCTGGAGCGGCTGCCAGCGACGCTGCCAGCGCGGCGCGGTGCGGCCGGCAAGCTCTCCCACGCCCAACGCGTCCGCCGCGCCGCCGAGGACGCGATGGTCGGCCGTGGCCTGCATGAGATCGTCGGTTGGAGCTTCGCCAACCCCGAGCTGCTCGACCAGCTGCTGCTGCCGTCAGATCATGAGATGCGCCGTGTGATCGCCGTCGAGAACCCGCTGTCGGAGAGCCAGTCGATCATGCGTCCCACGCTGCTTGGCTCGCTGCTGGACGCCGCCCAACACAACGCTGCGCGCAACGGCCCCGATGTAGCGATCTTCGAGTCCGGCACCGTCTATCGCGCGCTGGGCGCGCCGAGTCCTGCGGGCGCGCCGAGCGCTCCGAGTGCCACGGGCGCCCCGGGGGCCACCACCGGCGCCGGCGCCGAGCTGCCCGCCGACGAACACCATGGCCTCGGTGTGCTGCTCAGCGGAGCGCTCGCGCCGCGCTCCTGGCGGGGAGAGCACCGCGAGGCTGACTTCTTCGCCGCCAAGGCGCTGCTCACCGGGATACTCGACCACTTTCACCTGCAATGGTCAGTCGAGCCCAGCACCTGGCCGTTCCTGCACCCCGGTCGCAGCGCCGCAGTCCTCGCCGTCGCTACCGGGCAAAGCGAGGAGCAGGCCGTCCGGCTGGGCTTCGTGGGCGAGCTGCATCCGCTGGTGGCCGGCGCCTGGGACCTAGGGCGCACGGCTGCGTTCGCGATCGACGTCGGCAAGCTCGCCGCGCTGGCGGCGCCAGTGAGAGCCTTCCAGGCGTTCGGTGCGTTCCCGCCGCTACGCCAGGACCTCGCGGTCACGCTGCCCGAGTCGGTGAGCGCCGCTGAAGCGCTGCACAGCGTGCGCAGCGCTGCCGGTGAGATGCTCGACGAGGTCAGCGTGTTCGACGTGTACACCGGCGAGCAGGTGGGCAACGAGCGCCGCTCGCTTGCGCTCGCACTGTCCTTCCGCGCGCTCGAGCGGACACTTACCGACGAGGACGTCGCGCCCGTGCGCGAGCGGATCGTCGCTGCGCTAGAGGCAGTCGGAGGTGAGCTGCGTGGCTAGGCAGGCGCCACAGCGCTCTGCGCCCCACGGACCGCGAGTGCTGGTGGCCGGAGCGACCGGCTTCACCGGAGCGCTAGCCGCGCACCTGCTCTGGAGCCACCCGCAGTTCGAGCTGGTGGCCGTCACCGGACGCTCCGAGCTGGGCCGGCCTCTGCAGGATGTCTATCCGCGCTATCGCGTGCCGCTGGAGATCGAGGAGCTCGATCTGGAGCGCCTCGGAGACATCGATGCGGCGGTCGTTGCCTACCCGCACGCCGCCGCCGCACCCACCGTGGCGGCGTTGCTCGAGCGGGGCGCGCGCGTGGTGGACCTCAGCGCTGACTTCCGCCTGAGCTCGCTCGCCGCCTACGAGCACTGGTACGGCAAGCACCCGCGCCCAGAGCTACTCGAGCAGGCCGTGTACGGCTTGACCGAGCTGCATCGCCAGCAGATCGCCAGCGCTGCGATCGTCGCCAACCCCGGCTGCTATCCGACCGCTTCGCTGCTCGCGCTCGCCCCGCTCGCTCGCGCCGGGCTGATCGCCGATCTGGTGATCGACGCAAAGCAAGGCATCTCCGGCGCTGGGCGCGTGTTCGACGAGACCACCCACCTGTCGATCGCCGGCGAGAACATCGTTCCCTACAAGGTCGCAGCGCACCGCCACACGCCCGAGATCGAGCAGCAGCTCGCGCAGCTCGACCCCGACCACCGCGAGCTGAAGGTCCAGTTCCAGGCGCACCTCGTGCCGCTCGACCAGGGCGAGATGGCCAGCTGCTACGCGACCACCACGCGTCCCGTCGGCGCCGAGGAGCTACGTGCGCTGTACACCAACGCCTACGCCGATGAGCCGTTCGTGGAGCTCGTCGACGCTCCCCCCGGCGTGCTCGAGGTGCGCGAGACGAACTACTGTCGCGTGTTCGTCGCCGCCGACGAGCACACCGGCAAGGTGATCGCGTTCGGCGCCATCGACAACCTGTGGAAGGGCACCTCCTCGCAGGCCGTGCAGAACCTCAACCTGATGTTCGGCCTGCCCGAGACGACGGGACTCCTATGAGCACGTCGCAGCCGTTCTTCCGCTCGCGCTGGGTGCCCACGCCCACGCATGTCCGTGAACTGGGCCTCGACGCCGGCTTGCCGGGCGGGTTTCGCGCGGCAGGAGTTCCAGCTGGCATCAAGCAGAGCGGCAAGCCGGATGTGGGCCTGCTCGTGTGCGACTCGCCCACGCCTGTCAGCGCCGCACGCTTCACCGCCACAGGCACGCCCGCGGCGCCCGTGCTCGTCAGTCGCGAGCGCTGCCGCCTGGATGCCCTGCGCGTGGTGCTCGCCAACTCCGGTTGCGCCAACGCCGCCACCGGCCGGCGCGGGCTCGACGACGCCGCCAAGACACAAGGCGCGGCAGCGCTCGCCGCTGGCGTGGACCCCGCCGAGGTAGCACTCGCCTCGACCGGCGGCATCAGCCACCTGCTCCCCGTGGACGCCGTGCTCAAAGGTCTGCTGCAAGCGCGCGAGCAGCTTCGCCGCGAGGGCGACACCGACTTCCAGCAGGCAATCCAAACCACCGACGCGTTCGAGAAGCGCGCCAACCTCGAGGTCGCGCTGCCCTCTGGCAACGTGCGGCTAAGCGCCCAATGCAAGGGCGCCGGCATGATCTCGCCCAACTTCGCCACGATGCTGTGCTTCATCGAGACCGACGCCGCGCTCGGGCCTGAGACAGCCGACCTGCTGCTCGGCGTGTGCGTCAAGCGCTCCTTCGACCGCGCCTCCGTCGACGGACAGCTGTCGACCAACGACACCGCCATCCTGATGTGCTCCGGCTCAAGCGGCGTCAGCGTCGCGCCAGAGAGCGAGGATGAGCTGCGCTTTGGCGAGGCGCTCGACGCGCTGCTGCGGGCGCTCGCGATCATGATGGTCGCCGACGGCGAGGGTGCCGGGCGGATGGCTCGTGTTGTCGTGCGCGGCGGGCAGCCCGAGGCTGCCGAGGCAGCCGCGCGCGCCGTTGCCAACTCGCCACTCGTCAAGGCCGCGCTGCACGGCGGCGACCCCAACTGGGGACGGATCGTCCAGTCCGTCGGTGGCGCGCTGATCGGCACCGCGCCGCTCGCGGTGGATGTAGCGATCGAGGGGATCCAGGTCTGCTCGGGCGGCAGCGCGATCGACTACGACGAGCCCGCGCTGGCGCAGGCGGTGCAGGCCCCGGAGGTCGAATACGAGATCGAGCTGGGTGGGCGGGACTCGAGCCACGCCGAGACCGAGGTGTTCTTCTCAGACCTCTCGCATGAGTACGTCACAGTCAACGCGGACTACCACACATGATTCACGCCACGCAAAGGGGGCCCGGATGCGGGACGTAGGCACGCTGCTGGAGGCGCTCCCGTACATCAGGGAGTTCCACAGCAAGACGGTGGTCATCAAGTACGGCGGCGCCGCGATGGAGGATGCCGAGCTACGCGAGGAGTTCGCTCGCGACGTGGTGCTGCTCAAGTACGTCGGGCTGAACCCAATCGTGGTGCACGGCGGCGGGCCGGAGATAACCGGCTACATGGAGCGGCTCGGCCTTCCCGTCGAGTTCGTCGGCGGCCTGCGCGTATCCGATGAGAGCACCGTGGAGGGCGCGAAGATGGTGCTCGTCGGCAAGGTCAACAAGGAGATCGTGCTGCGCCTGAGCCGCCACGGCCAGCCAGCGGTCGGGCTGTGCGGCGATGATGGCTCGCTGTTTCGCGTCGCCCGTCGCGCGGCGCCCGGAGGGCAAGACATCGGCTTCGTGGGGCGCATCGAGCGCGTCAACATTGGCGTGATCGAGCACATCGCCAGCGACTACATCCCCGTGATCGCCTCCGTCGGCGCCGACCGCGACGGCCACTCCTACAACGTCAACGCCGACGAGGCCGCAGGCGCGGTAGCCGGAGCGCTCGGCGCCTACAAGGTGATCTTCCTCACCGACGTCGCCGGCTGGCTCGCCGACCCCTCCGATCCCGCCACGCTCATCAGCCACGCCAGCGCCGAGCACGTCACAGACACCGTGGCAAGCCTCGACGGCGGCATGCGCCCCAAGCTGGAAGCGTGCGTAGACGCAATCAACGCCGGCGTCAGCGCCGCGCACATCCTCGACGGCAGGAAAGCGCACTCGCTGCTGCTGGAGCTCTTTACCGATGCAGGGATCGGCACCAAGATCGAGGCAGCGCCATGAGCCTTGCTGAGCTGCAGGAGTTGGAGCGCACGAGCGTTGTGCATACGTATGCGCGCCAGCCGGTGGAGTTTGTGCGCGGTGAGGGTGTGCGCTTGTGGGACAGCGACGGCAACGAGTACCTGGACTTCCTGTGCGGCATCTCAGTGACGAACCTCGGGCACTGCCACCCGCGCGTGGTGGCAGCGGTGCGCGAGCAGATGGGACAGCTGATGCACACCAGCAACCTCTTCTACACCGAGCCCGCGATGCGCCTGGCGAGCCTCGGTGGCAAGGTGTTCTTCTGCAACTCAGGCGCGGAGGCCAGCGAGGCAGCGATCAAGCTCGCGCGCAAGGCTCGCGCCGGCGGTGACGTTGTCGTCGTGCATGGCGCCTTTCACGGACGTACCTACGGCGCCCTGTCAGCGACCCCGCAGGAGTCAAAGCAGGCGCCGTTCGCGCCGCTGGTGCCAGGCTTTCGGGCGGTGGACGCGGAGCCAAGCGCGCTGCGCGCGGCCGTCGACGCTCACACCGCCGCCGTGCTCGTCGAGCCGATCCAGGGGGAGAGCGGCGTGCACGTGCTCTCCCCCGAGCTGTTGCAGGCCGCACGCGAGGCTTGCGACGAGCACGGCGCTGCGCTGATCTTCGACGAAGTCCAGTGCGGGATGGGACGCACCGGCACGTTGTGGGCCTACGAGCAAGTGGGCGTCCAGCCCGACGCGATGACGGTCGCCAAGGCGCTCGGCGGCGGTCTGCCGATCGGTGCGCTGATCACCGGCGAGCGGCTCGCAGACGTGCTCGTGCCCGGCGATCACGGCTCCACCTTCGCCGGCGGCCCGGTGATCGCCAGCGCCGCGCTGGCCGCGCTGGAGCTGACCGATGATCCGCGGCTGCTCGGGCGCGTTGCGGAGCTCGGGCAGAAGCTCGCCGAGAGCTTGGCGCGTCTGCCGCATGTCACAAGCGTGCGCGGGCGCGGGCTGATGCTCGCGTGCGAGCTGGACATCGCGGCGCCCGCGGTCGTGACCAGCGCGCTGCTCGATCAGCGCCTGATCCTCAACGCCACCGGACCAAGCACGCTGCGTCTGCTCCCGCCACTGACGATCGACGACACCGACATCGATGACGCGCTCTCCCGCCTAGCGCGCGCACTGAAGGGCTGAGCGGGTGCGACGCCAGCTTGTGGGCGGGTTCGAGCTCGACGACGATCCCGTCAGGATCGACGTTGACGCGGTCCACGCGTTCATCAGCACCGAGTCCTACTGGGGTCGCGGGCGCCCACGCGAGCGCGTCGAGCGCACAATCGCTGGCTCCACGCGGGTGCTCGGCCTATACAGCGCAGGCGAGCAGGTGGGCTTCGCGCGGGCGGTCTCCGACGGTGTCACAGTTGCCTACCTCGCCGACGTGTACGTGCTGCCAGCCCACCGCGGCCGCGGGCTGGGGCTCGAGCTGGTGCGCGAGATGGTCGAAGGCGGGGAGGTGGATCCGACCTCGAACGTGCGCTGGCTGCTGCACACAGCCGACGCGCAAGGCCTGTACGCGAAGCTCGGGTTCGCCGAAGGACAGGCCATCTACCCGTTGATGGAACGCGGACGCGGCTACGATGGCCGCCCATGAGTCCCAGCGAGCAGATCCCAACAACGCGTAGCGCCTCCTACGAGGCTGACCCCGAGCAGGTGCACCGCGTCCTGCTGCTCTACTCCGGCGGCCTGGACACGAGCGTGATGCTCAAGTGGATTCAGGACTCCTACGAGGCCGAGGTCGTGTGCCTGACCGTCAACCTCGGCCAGCCCGGCGAGGACTACGAGGTGATCAAGGGCAAGGCGATGCAGCTGGGCGCGCTGGAGTGCCATGTGGTGGACGCCAGGGAGCAGTTCGCGGCGGAGTACCTCGTCCCCGCGATCAAGGCCAACGCGCTCTACGGCGGTGGCTATCCACTGTTCACCGCGCTCGGGCGCCCGCTGATCGCCAAGCTCGCCGTCGACTACGCCCGCCAGAGCGGCTGCGACACGATCGCCCACGGGTGCACCGGCAAGGGCAACGACCAGGTACGCATCGAGGCGACGATCGCAACGCTCGCTCCCGAGCTGAAGGTGATCGCGCCCGTGCGCTCCTGGCAGATGGGTCGCGAGGAGGAGATCGCCTACGCCCGCGAGCACGGCATCCCCGTCAAGGGCGGCACGGAGGTGGCTCCGTACTCGATCGACGACAACCTCTGGGGGCGCTCCTCGGAGGGACGCTGGATCGAGGAGCTCGACCATGCGCCCGAGGATGACGTCTTCCAGCTCGTCACCCGCCCCGAGCAGGCCCCTGATGAGCCCGAGGTGATCGAGCTGAGCTTCGAGCACGGCACGCCAGTAGCGCTGAATGGTGAGCGCCTCGCGCTGGTGGAGCTGATCGAACGGACCGCCGAGATCGGCGCGCGCCACGGCGTTGGCATCGTCGATCACATCGAGGATCGCATCGTCGGGCTGAAGGTACGCGACATCTATGAGGTACCCGCGGCGGCAATCGTGCTGCCGGCCCACCAGGAGCTCGAGCGCCTAGTGGGCACGATTCACCAAAATCAGTTCAAGCCCCAGCTCGACCAGCAGTGGGCCTATCTCGTCTACGCCGGCCTGTGGTGGGAGCCGCTGCGCGACGACCTCGACGCCTACATGAACCAGGTCAACCAGCGCGTCACCGGCACAATCGCCACCAAGCTGTACAAGGGCCACGCGCGCGTTGTCACGCGCTCCTCTGCCAACGCCGTCTACGACGCCAGCCTCGCGTCGTTCTCCGAGTCCGGTGGGCTGTTCTCGCAGACCGCCTCGCCGGGGTTCATCGAGCTGTGGTCGCTGCAGTCGCGCATGGCCTGGCGCCTGCGTAACGAGTAGCCCCCACGGGTACTATGTGCAGATGAGCGCCAACCGCTACCGGATCGTCGGCTTTGTCGTTTGGCAGGGCGGCAAGTGGTATTTGCGTAAGCGTCTTCGCCCCGTACGCAAGCTCGCCATCGGTGGTCTCGTCGCAGCCGGCACGCTCACCGCCGCCGCGCTCGCTGTCAAACGCCTCAGCTAGCACCCTCTGGACGCCGCCGGAGGGTGATTGTGGCGGCGTTGCTCGCCGTCCGGCTCGCCCTCTAGGTTGACCGTCAACGTGATGGCTGAGGGAAGCGAGACCCCCAACGGAGAGCAGGGCATCGGGCCTGAGGGTCGGTCGCGTCGCAGCGAGGGCGACCTGTTCGCTGAACGCCGTGCCCGCCGCGCCGCTGAGAGTGGCGAGGTCGCGCTCACCCGACGAGCGGAGGCCGCCGAAGCCACCGTGCAGACGCTCGAACGTCACGTTGCCAGCCTGCAGGAACGTCTGCGCGAGGCCGAGGATGAGCGTGTGCGCATCGCCGAGCTCGTCGAGGCAGAGCAGGCCGACGCGCTCGAGCGCGAGCATGAGCTGCGCCGCGTCAAGCAACGCGAGTATGCCGAGCAGCAGCTACGGGTCGAGGCCGAGGACCGGCTGCTGATGGCCGACCGCGACAGCCGCGTGGAGATCGAGCGCCTGAGCGCGCGGCTCGGCGCCAGCGAGCACGACGCACGCGAGCTCGCCCTGCGGCTCGACGGTGTCCAGCGCCAGCTGATCGAGGCTGAGCAGGCCGCTGGCGCTGAGCATGCAGCTGTGCGCGCGGAGGTGCGCTCGGTCTCCGAGCAGAACCTGCAGGCACGACTCACAGAGCTGGAGCGACGCGCCGTAGAGATCGAGCAAGGACTCGACGCCGAGCGTGCCGCTCGTCGCCACTCAGAGCAGCAGCTAGCGAGCATGCGCGAGGGCCACCGGCAGATGGAGACACTGCTCGGTGAGATGAAGGGCATCGTCGGCCGCGTCGCCGCAGCGTTAGCGGGCGAGGGCAAGCAGGTCGCGAGCGCGGCCAGCCCCGCTGCGCCGGAGCTGCGTGGCGCTGAGATGGCCGACGCGCTAGCCGCCGCGGTTGAGCGCCTGCGCGCCCGCGCTGAGGCCGCACCGCCGCTCACGGAGCAGGCCGCCGAGCCAGCGGCGCCACGGGCGCCTGCGGCACCCCGCGAGCGTCTAGCGCCGGTCGTGCAGCGGCCGCTCGTCGTCCCCATCGCGCAGCCTCCGCACAAGCACAGCATGTCGTGGATCAAGCGCATGCGGATAAGACGCAAACAGCGGCGCGGGCTCTGATCATCCGCCGCTCGGCCACCTAGCATGCAGGCCTCGTGAGCAGCACCTCCTGCGCCCATCTCCACGTTCACTCCGAGTACTCGCTGCTCGACGGCGCCTGCAAGATCGATGCGCTGGCGGAGCGTGCGGCCAAGTTTGGCCAGCCGGCTCTGAGCCTCACCGACCATGGCGTCATGAACGGCGCGGTCGAGATGTACAAGGCGTGCAAGAAGCACGGCGTCAAGCCGATCATTGGCTGTGAGATCTATCTCGTCGACGACCACACCGCGGCTGGCACCGGTGCGCGGACCGAGCGTAACCACCTTACGTTGCTGGCCAGCAACGACGCGGGCTACCGCAACCTGGTCAAGCTCTCCTCCGCCGGCTTCCTGGAAGGCCTGCAGCGCGGCAAGCCGACCGTTGACCTAGGCCAGATCGAGCGCTACTGCGATGGCGTGATCGCGCTGACAGGCTGTCTGGCCTCGCGCTTCTGCCAGCGGTTGCTGGACGATCGCCAGCAGGACGCGCGCGCGCACGCCGAGGAGCTTCGGGGCATCTTTGGCGCTGAGAACGTCTACTTCGAGGTGCAGAAGAACGGCCTCGCACCACAGGACAAGTGCAACGAGGGCATCGTCAAGATCGCCCGTGAGCTGGGCGGCAGCCTGGTGGGCACCGGCGACGTTCACTACCTGCGCCGCGAGGACTACGAACACCACACGGCGCTGCTGTGCGTGCAAACCAAGAGCACCATCGCAGCGCCCAAGCTGACGTTCGACACCAATGAGTTCTACCTACGCGACAGCGAGGAAATGGCGAACGCGTTCGCGGAGTGGCCCGAGGCGATCGCGAGCACGCTGGAGATCGCCGAGCGTTGCTCGGTGGAGCTCGAGCTCGGCAAGCAGCTGATTCCCAGCTACAAGACCCCCGACGGCATCAGCGAGCGCGAGTACCTGCGCGAACGGGTGCAGGAGGGACTGCGGCTGCGCTACGGCGACCCGCCGCCCGCGGAGGCGCTCGCACGCATGGAGATGGAGCTGGACGTAATCGACCGCATGGGCTTCAACGCGTACTTCCTGATCGTCTGGGACTTCGTCAAGTTCGCCAAGGAAAACGGCATCGCTGTCGGCCCCGGACGCGGCTCGGCCGCCGGCTCGATCGTCTCCTACTGCCTGGCGATCACCGACGTCGACCCGCTCCGCTACGACCTGCTGTTCGAGCGCTTCCTGAACCCCGAGCGCGTGTCGATGCCCGACATCGACATCGACTTCTCGGTGCGCGGGCGCGAGCGCGTCATGCGCTATGTGACCGACAAGTACGGGCGCGAGTCCGTCGCGCAGATCGTCACCTTCGGCAAGATGTTCCCGCGCGCCGCCACCCGCGATGCCGCGCGCGTGCTGGGCTTCGACTACGGCGCGGGCGATCGCCTCGCGAAGCTGATCCCCGATCCGATCATGGGGCGTTCGCCGTCGTTCGAGGACTGCCTGAAGTCCGGACAGCCACTGCGCAAGGCCTGCGACGAGGATCCGGTGGCGAAGAAGATCATCGATGTCGCGCAGGGCCTGGAGGGAATCGTGCGCAACTCCTCGATCCACGCTGCAGCCGTGGTGATCGCGGACCGGCCACTGACTGACATCGTGCCGCTGCAGCTGGCCGACGCGGGCACGGACGAGAACGGCGAGCGGGCATTCCGCACAGTGACCCAGTTCTCGATGAAGCCAATCGAGGAAATCGGCATCCTCAAGATGGACTTCCTCGGCCTGCGCAACCTCGACGTGATCGAGGACGCGCTCGACATCATCGAGCGCTCAACTGGGGAGCGCCCCGACATGACGACGCTGCCATTGGACGACCCGATGACCTACGACATGATGGCGCGCGGCGACTCCACCGGCGTGTTCCAGTTCGAGTCCGAGGGCATGCGCGAGGCGCTGAAGAAGGTGCGCCCGGACGAGTTCAACGACCTCGTGGCGCTCAACGCGCTGTATCGCCCCGGCGCGATGGATCAGATCCCGGTCTACGCCAAAGGCAAGCGCAACCCCGAGGCGATCTCCTACCCGGACGAGCGCCTGCGGCCGATCCTGGAGTCCTCCAACGGCGTCATCCTCTACCAAGAGCAGGCGATGCAGATCTCCAAGGAGCTCGCCGGCTTCTCAGGGGCCAAGGCTGACGATCTGCGCAAGGCGATCGGCAAGAAGAACCGCCAGGCGATGGCTGCATTGAAGCCAGAGTTCGTGGAGGGTTGTCGCGCGTCGGGTACCAAGTCCGAGGTGATCGAGTTCCTGTGGAACACCAACGAAAAGTCCGCCGACTACTCGTTCAACAAGAGCCACGCCGCCTGCTACGGGCTGATCGCCTACCGCACAGCCTGGCTGAAGGCGAACTACACCGCGGAGTACATGGCGGCGCTGATCTCCTCCGTGATGTCAACCAAGGACAAGGTGCCGTTCTTCGTGGCCCGCTGCGAGGAGATGGGCATCGAGATCCTGCCCCCGGACGTGAACGTCTCCGACCACGAGTTCACGGTCGTCGAGCGCAACATCCGCTTCGGCCTGGACGCCGTCAAGGGCGTCGGCTATCAGGCAGTCGAGGCGATCAAGCGTGCCCGCGAGGACGGCGGAGAGTTCACCTCGATCTGGGATTTCTGCGAGCGCGTGGACGGTCGCACAGTCAATAAGAAGGCAATCGAGGCGCTCGTGAAGTGTGGCGCGCTCGGCTCGACCGGGGCCACCCGCAAGGGGATGCTGGAGGTGCTCGAGAAAGCACAAGCCAAAGGCCAGCAGATCCAGCAGGACGCCCAGATCGGCCAAGGCTCGATCTTCGACCTCCAAGAAGATGCGCCCGGCGGCTCCTCAGCATCAGCGGACGCCCTGGCCGCACTCGCCCAGCCCGTGCAGCCGCCGATCCCCACCGACGAGTTCGAGCAGCCCGAGCTGCTCGCGGCGGAGAAGGAAGCGATCGGCCTGTTCGTCTCCGCGCACCCATTGAAGCCGCTGCGCGACGCGCTGCGCGCGCGCGTCGACTGTCCGATCTCCGCGCTGGAAGACCGCCGCGACAAGGACTGGGTGACCGTCGGCGGGATCATCACCGAGGCCAAGCGCATCCGCACCCGCAACGGCGATCACATGATGTTCGCCACGCTCGACGACCTCGCCGGCGCGGTCGAGATGCTCGTGTTCGGCAAGGCGCTGGCAGAGCACGAGGCCTCGCTGGCAGTCGACGCGGTGGTGATCGTGAAGGGGCGCGTGGACCACAAGGAAGCCGGCAAGACCTGCCTGGTGGTGCAGAGCGTGGAAGAGTTTGCGCCATCAGCAGAGGAGATCGAGCGCAGTCACAGCGAGGCGAGCGCGGCTGCACGCACTGCCACCGCGCTCGCGCGACCAGTGCATCTGCGAGTCGCTGCAGCTGACCTGTCGCCCAGTGCTCTGGACGATCTCAAGCAGGCAATCGAGGACTTCCCAGGCCCCGCCGAGGTGCTCGTCGAGATCGACACGAGCGCCGGTCCGCGACGGCTACGACTCGGCAAGGAGTACCGCGTCGGACACACGCCAACCTTGCGTGCCGAGCTCGAACACGCGCTCGCACCAGCCGCCGCTGCCTCCGCTGCGGCGACCGGCTGACAGCTGACCAGCTCAGCTGCGCGCCGCGATCCCGCGCTCACGCAGAGCCACAGCCCGCGCTACTTCATCAGCCGAAGGCCCGCTGCGGTTAGGGCCGGGTGTCTCCAGGATGCACGGGAGCTTCGCCAGCGACGGAGCTGACAAGAACGCCGCGCATCCATCCTCGCCGAGCTCGCCCTGCCCCAGGTTGGCGTGGCGGTCACGGTTAGATCCGAGCGGGGTCTGTGAGTCGTTCAGATGCAGCGAGTGCACGCGACCGCGCCCGAGCTTGCGACTCGCCTCGCGCAGCACCTTCGTCATGCCAGCAACGCCGCGGATGTCATATCCCGAGGCCAGCAGGTGACAGGAGTCAAGGCATACCCCCAGCCGCTCGCCCGCGCCCGCGCCCTCCAGTAGCTGCGCGAGCTCGTCAAATGAGCGTCCGAGCGTGCCGCCCGCGCCGGCCGTGTTCTCCAAGTGCAGCTGGCAGCCCTCGCTCTCCTGCAGCGCCTCGCCGATCGTCGCTCCCGCACGCGCGATCGCCGCGCCCACATCGCCCGTCTTGGCTGACCCCGGGTGCAGGACGACCCCGCTAGCCCCGATCGCCTGGCCTGCGCGCAGCGAATGGGTCAACGACGCCAGCGATTTAGCGCGGATATCAGGATCGTCGCTGGCGCAGTTCAACAGGTACACCGCATGGATCAGCACCGCATCAATCGCGCTCGCATCGCGCGCCGCACGGAACGCCGCAACATCCTCGTCGCGGTACACCGTCGCCCTCCACATCCGCGGTGACTGGTTGAAGATCTGGATCGAACGGCAGCCCCGCTCCACGCCCCGCTCGATCGCCTTCGCCAAGCCGCCCGCGGGCGAGACGTGCGCGCCGATTAGCATGCGAGCGATTATGAGGGTTCGCTTCGCACCATCACCCACCGGCGCTCTGCACATCGGCGGCGCCCGCACAGCGTTGTTCAACTGGCTGCTCGCCCGCCACGACAGCGGTGAGCTGGTGCTGCGTATCGAGGACACCGACCGCGAGCGCTCTACGCCGGAGAACATCGAGCAGATCCTCGACGCGCTGCGCTGGCTGGAGCTCGACTGGGACGAAGGGCCGATCCTGCAGACCGATCGCTCAGAGCGTCACGGCGAGGCCCTGCAAGCCCTACTCGCCGGCGGGCAGGCGTATCGCTCAAACGCCACCGCCGAAGATGTCAAGGCCTATAAGCAGAAGCACGGCGCAGATCGCGGCTTTCGCGGCGAGGACGA
>Ga0302314_10009070_pt1 | contig 17641 bp, 12 predicted proteins | sample III_Palsa_N2_3_FD_200533 | JGI IMG/M metagenome (GOLD analysis project Ga0302314, IMG submission 200533) | Peat permafrost microbial communities from Stordalen Mire near Abisko, Sweden - III_Palsa_N2_3 | ecosystem: Environmental > Terrestrial > Soil > Palsa > Peat permafrost | place: Sweden...
TTCTCTTCCAGGGCTCACAGCCTATCTTCGTCGATGTTCTCTCCATCGAGCGGATGGACCCTCATCAACCGATCTGGCTCGCCTATGGACAGTTCGTCCGCACCTTCCTTCTGCCTATGCTGGCGCACGCGAAGCTCGGATGGCCCCTGCAACTCGCTCTTACCCGGCGCGATGGCTACGAGCCCGAGGAAGTCTACGCCGCGCTTTCCTGGCCCGCGCTCCTGCAACAGCCAGCACTCTCCTCTGTGACTCTCCCTGCGCTCCTCTCAAAGCGAGGAAACGCGCAGTCGGGCGGCCTCGCTTCACGAGCCATGAAAGATCCCGAGGTCGCAAAGCAGGTCCTGCTCAGAACGCTGAAGGGTCTGCTGTCTCACATGCGCCGCGTCACCCCCTCGCACCGGGCCTCCACCTGGTTGAACTACGCCGAGACAGCGACCCACTACAGCGAGACGGACCACGCCAGCAAACGGAGCTTCGTCACCGCAACCCTGGTTAAAGCAAAGCCGGTTTATCTTCTCGACGTTGGCTGCAATACCGGCGTGTACTCCATGCTCGCCGCCGATGCCGGCGCTGAGGTCATCTCCGTCGATACAGACCTGCAGGCCGTCGATCGCCTGTGCGCGACACTGAAGGGCAGCGGAAAAAATATCCAGCCACTCTGTGTCGATCTCGCGTACCCCACCCCTGCGGTCGGCTGGGAGAACCGCGAAAGCGCCTCCTTCCTCAGCCGCTGCATCGGGCACTTCGACACCGTGATGATGCTCGCCGTGCTGCACCATCTGCTCCTTCGGGCACAGGTTCCGATGGACCGCATCGCCGAGCTCTGCAGCAATCTGACTACAACACACCTCATCCTTGAATGGGTTCCACCTACCGACCCGAAGTTCCAGGAGCTTATCCGGGGGCGCGACGCCATCTACGCGCACATCACCGAGTCTGCATTCCGCGAGGCCTTTGCCCGGCACTTTACAACCGCCGATGAAATGACTCTGGCGAACGGCCGCATCCTGCTGCACCTGCGAAGAAAGCAACGATGAAGGTTTTCACTCACCCTGTTGTGCTCGCGCTGGGTACCTCGACGTTTTATCTTCTTGTCCTCATTGCCCCGCTCATCTCGCCCTCGCACACGGCGATCTACCACTTCAGCGGCGAACCTATTGTCGTTTTTGCGCCAGTTCTGCTGTATGTATTTGTGTTTTGGCTCCTTCTGACCGGCCTGTTCCAATGGGCGCGAAATCCAGGCTGGCCTTATCTCATCCTCTGGTCCATCCTGATTCTGTCTTTTCCATGGAGACTGCTCAAGAACCTGTTCTCGCTCGCAGATCGGCCTTTGCCTCATCTGCTCAGCATCGCGGCTTTTCTCGTACCTCTCTTCGCTCTTATTGCGATTGTGATCTTCCGGCGGCCACACGTTCTGCCATGGTTCGAACGCACGCGGCACTTTGTAGCGACGATACTGGGCTTTGCCTCTCTTACCGGCCTCGTTTTTCTCGGTCAGTTGTTGTGGTTTGGGTGGCAAGCCCGTAGTCTCAATCATCCTCGCCCATTGCATTCGCGCCATCTCGCAACTCCTGCTCAGACTCCGAAGACGCGAATCATCTGGATTCTGCTGGACGAACTCTCCTATCAGCAGGTGTATGAACAACGCTACCCTGGACTTGCTCTGCCCGCCTTCGACCAACTGGCTGCCCAATCCACTATCTTCACCCAGGTAGTTCCCGCAGGCATCTACACCGAGCGGGTTCTCCCCTCCCTCATCTCAGGTATGCCTGTCGATCGCACCTACTCGTCCTCCAGTGGACAGCTCTCTCTACATAACTCCAGCACCAACGAGTGGCAATCCTTCGACCAGCATCAGACCGTCTTTCAGGACGCACTGAACGATGGATACAGTACAGCAATCGCGGGTTGGTATAACCCTTACTGCCGCATCATGCCCCAGGTTCTCGATCAATGTTTCTGGACCTTCAACAGTGCAAACCTCGGTGGGATGGCACCCTCCCAGTCCATTACTGAGAATCTGCTGGAGCCTCTGCGTAGTGAACGCACATCCATACTCACTCTCATCAACCGACTGCACCAGCTACACGCATCTGACATCCAGAGCTTCAGACTTCACAAACAAGACTATGACGAGATCTTTGCTGCCGCAGATCACCTTCTCGGAGACCGCTCTGCGAATTTCATCCTTCTGCATCTGCCCATACCGCATCCTGAAGCAATCTATAACCGCAGGACCTCTACCTTCACTGCCAGCAACTCCTCCTATATCGACAGCCTGGCTCTCGCCGACCGGTATCTCGCGCACGTTCGCACCATCCTCCAGCAGCGCGGCGAGTGGGATTCTTCCGCAATCGTCATCATGGGAGATCACTCCTGGCGAACAAAGCTTATGTGGAGCACCGGGTCGGCCTGGACTCCCGAAGATCAGGCTGCCAGCCATGGCGTCCAGTTTGACGATCGCCCGGCCTACATCGTCAAGATGCCGTACCAACAGCAGTCCATCCGCATCAGCGACCGTTTCGACGCTGTTCGCACCCGCGCTCTTCTCGACTCCATCCTCGACCATCAGCTCCGATCGTCAGATGACCTCTCTGCCTGGGCCCGTCAACAATCAGAAGCACAGCCGGTTTCAAGCAAAGCTGGTCTCTGAGTCCTGCACTCGCTCTCACGGCCAATACCGTTAATGACCACCAACGACCCGTCTCGAGAATTTCGACCCGCCATGCATCACAAAGCTCATCCTGCCATTAACACTGGCTTCCGCGGTCACAACCCGCTACCATGGAGCTTCAAGGAGCCGCATGCCCTCAATCGAAAGCAACCAGCTACTGCTCGCCGCCGCCGACGCCGCCGAAGACAAGAAAGCTGAAGATATCCGCATCCTCGCCCTCGATCCTGCCGAGAGCGGCCTTACCGATTACTTCCTCATCTGCAATGGCACCAACGACCGCCAGAACGTCGCGATCACCGACGAGATCGAGATCCGCCTGAAGCGCGAGTTCGGTGTGTACCCCACCTCCGTTGAAGGTCGTCGCCAGGGCGAGTGGATTCTGATGGACTACGTCGACTTCATCGTCCACGTGTTTTCCGCAGAAAAGCGAGCTTTCTACGGTCTCGAACGCCTGCGTAAGACGGCTACCACTATCAGCGTCGCCGACCTGAACGCCGAGGTCAGCTCCCGCATCGCCGAGACCCGCGCCAAAGCTCCGAAGAAATCTGCAGACACCAAAGCCGTTGCGGCAAAAAAGGCCCCCGCAGCGAAAAAGACCGCGCCGGCAAAGAGAGCTGCCAAAGCACCGGCAAAAAAGAGTGTCGCAAAGCCTCATGCTCCTGCAAAAGCAGCGAAGAAGGCTAGCGGCGCAAAAACGGCTGATTCTAAAGCGTTGACCGGTTCGAACAAATCAAAGGCCGGGAAAGCAAAGCGGAGCGCCTGAAATACAGGCTTCCTTTTTGGCGAACCCGCAACGTGCAAGAACCCAGTGCCCGTGGGTTATGCCAGCTATCGGCACGCGAAGGCTGAGCGATTCCATCGATGAAACTGACCCTTGCCGCCGTCGTCCCCAGTCAGGCCCGCACGAAGAACAAAGCCGTCGAAGCTCTCTTCGATGATTATCTGAAGCGCAGCACCCGTTATCTTGCCAGCGAGTCCCAGCTCTTCGACTCTGAAGCGGCCCTGCTTGCGTGGCTGGATCGCCAGCCGGGCCGCGTTCCGGCCTATGCTGTCCTGCTCGACAGCCGGGGCCAGCAGTACACGTCCGAGGAGTTCGCCGCTCATCTCGGCCGCCTGCGCGACGATGGCACGCAGCGGATGGTGCTTGCAATAGGACCTGCGGATGGATGGTCTGCTGCCGCTCGTCAGCGCGCTCAGCTTCTCTTTTCGTTAGGCCGCATTACGCTGCCGCACCAACTCGCCCGCGTCGTTCTGGCAGAGCAGGTCTATCGCGCTTTGACCATCCTGGCAGGCCATCCCTATCACTCCGGTCACTAACCCTGCTCATTGAACTCGCCGACACTGTCACCAGATGCACCCGCTTACTCTTCGATGCGAGCATCCTTGCCCTTTCGCGGCTTTGAGGTGACCGTCTCTGCCACGCAACGGTCTGAGACGCGCTGGGGATTTGCGCATTTTCCGGCTGCCGTACGGGTGAATGTACGGTAAAGCCTGTCGACGTCGATCCGCTCTTTGCGACCCTCGCGCTCAACGGCGGCATGCATGGCTGACAACAGTTCGCTGCGCAGCTCGTGAAAGATTCTGTCCAGATAGATATATGGCAATCAACCCTCCGCTGCGCCTGTCGCAACGATACATGGTCGCTTAGGGAGATGAAGGCCATCTAGCACGAGAGAATAGCGGGGCGCGGCGACAGCATTGTCTATTCTGAGAAATATCCGGAGTTGGTTGTAGAGGAAATCTGACAGCGACAGCAACAAAATAGCACCTACAACAGCAGATTCCTGCGGATGACAAACAAAGGACAGACTACAGTGATGGCAACCCGAGATCTGTACTTGCACCGAGCGCCGCGACTCTATATTGTTTCAGTTTCAACCGGAGAATGTTTTCCCAATGCCGCTGAATCCGACGACGCGACGCTCCTTTCTGAAAGCCTCCACTCTCACCGCTTCCGCTCTCGCTCTTCGCGGACGCGGCCTGATAGCACAGTCCGCCCAGGCTGATGCCCACATCGACATCCTTCCCGCCGAGCCTATCGCGACCATCTCACCCGAGATCTACTCGCATTTCATCGAGCATCTCGGCGGGGTGATCTACGACGGCGTGTGGGTTGGAGAAGGCTCCAAAATCCCTAATGAAAACGGCGTTCGCAAAGCTTTTATCGACACCATGCGCGCCGTTAAAGCACCTGTTCTCCGCTGGCCGGGAGGGTGCTTCGCGGATAGCTACGACTGGCGCGACGGAATTGGGCCTGCGGCGAAGAGGCCTGCCCGCACCGGCTTCTGGGACCAGCAGGACAACAATCAGTACGGCCTGCATGAGTTTATGCGGACGTGCCGCGCCATCGGCTGCAAGCCGTATCTCGCCGCCGACCTTCGCTCGCTTCCTGCGCGCGATTTCTACCAGGAGATCGAGTACTGCAACGCGCCCTCTGGCGATGTGCCATCTAACTCCGCTGCAAAGGCCGTTCCGAACACCCTCGCCGCGCAACGCGCTGCCAACGGCGATCCCGCTCCCTTCGACGTCGACCTCTGGGGTGTCGGCAACGAGAGCTGGGGTTGCGGCGGAAACCTCAGTCCCGAAGAGTACGCCGCAGAGTTCCGCCGCTATACCGCGTGGACACCCAGCTACAGCAAGACTCCACTGCGCTTCGTCGCGGTGGGACCAAACGGAGATGACGTCGACTGGACAGCTCGCCTGTTCAAAGCCCTCTACGCGAATCCCGAGCGGCGTCATCTCTGGGGGCTTTCGGTGCATTACTACACCTCCGGCAGCGCCTCGAAGTTCGCTGCGGGGGATGCTCTGAACTTCAACAGCGACGACTTCTATGACCTGCTCACGCGCGGCAGCATCATGGAGCGCGTCGTCACGGACCACTGGCGCGCCATGGGCAGCACAGGCAATCAGCCCAATGTGAAACTCGTCGTCGATGAGTGGGGCGCGTGGTACGGCAAAGGCACCGAACTTGCGCCGGGGTATAATCTTTCGCAGCAATCCACGATGCGCGATGCTCTGCTTACGGGCATCACCCTGGACATCTTCCAACGGCACGCCGACAAGGTGGCTGTCGCCAACGTCGCGCAGTCGATCAACTGCATCCACTCGCTTATGCTCGCGCAGGAAGATAAATTCACCGTCACTCCAACGTTCCATGTCTTCCAGATGTACCTGCCGCACCGCGGAGCGCAGGCGGTTCGTGCGGAGTTTACGGCACCCAGTATTCTGAACCCAGTGGCGAACGCACCGATTCCAGTCGGCGGCAACAGCTATCGGGGATCGCTCGACGCGGTTAAAACGCTTGCGGGGCTTAGCGGCTCGGCCTCAATCCCGCCTTCAGGCAACGGCAAACAGGTCACCCTTACTGTCGTCAATCCACATCTCGACAGGCCTGTCACCGCGGAGATAGCAGTCGGCGGAGCCTCCATCAGCAGCTATACCGGCACTGTGCTCAACGAAGCCGACGTCCACGCACACAACGACTTCGACCATCCCAACGCCGTACACCCACGAACCGCCAACATCGGCCAGGTCACGGGCGGCCGTCTGGTACACACATTTCCCGCCGCCAGCGTGACTACCCTGCAGCTCAATCTCAGCTAGCTTCAACTAGCCGATCGACAGGCGACCTTCGCCCGGTGACCTGCACCCTGTTGTCAATACTACAAAGGATTGCTATCTGAGTGGGTTCAACCCCTGATTTTATTAGTGATTGGAGGCCAAGGGGCCTAGGCTGATGACTGCGCACCTTTTGCGCCCAAGGAGCCTCATCATGAAGAAGTCAGTTCGTAACCTCGCGCTCGCCACCGCCCTTTTCGTCTCGGCCGTTCCCATGTTTGCAAACGTGATGGGCACCAACCCGCATCCGCAGATAGCAGTCGCTCTGTCTCTCGGAGACTATGCCAGCATTCTTCTCACTGTCGTCGGTCTGTAAAATCGTTCAAAATACTCCTGCGAGGCAGGAATGAATCTAACAGCGCTGGACAATTTTCTTTGGGCGGCGGGCTTCGTCGGCCACGCCGCCCTCCTTCTCGTGCTGTTGTTTCGTCGTCGATGGCGTCAGTTCCCCATCTTCACCTGTTTCATCACCTACGAAGCCTCGATCACCATCGCGCTCTTCTTCGCCTTCCGCTATGGAAGCCAGCACAGTTATGCCGTCATCTATTGGTGCACCGCTGCCGGAGACATCCTCTTTCAACTGGCGCTCATCTTCGAGATCGCCCGCGTCGTGCTGCGCCCCACCGGGACGTGGATTCGGGATGCCCGCTCTTCCTTTATTCTTGCCGGAGCCATCGGCGCTGCAGTGGCCGTGGGGCTGTGCCTGACGGTAAAACCGCTTGCGCATTCGACGCTGGGCATCTGGGAGATTCGCGGAAACCTCTTTACCGCTCTGCTGGACTGCGAGCTCTTTCTGGCGATGCTTTACGCCTCCAACCGCCTCGGTCTTGAGTGGCGCAACCACGTCATGGGACTCGCCCAGGGTATTACCGCATGGGCATTTGGAGCGGTAGCCAGCGATCTTGCCCATATCGTCTTCGGCTGGTCGCGAGAGTTTGTCGTCTTCGACCACCTCTTATCGTTTCTGTACATTGCCGTTCTTATTTACTGGATATTCACATTCTGGCGGCCGGAGCCAGCGCGAGCACCGTTATCCGCGAAAATGCAGGATTATCTGGTTGCTCTTCACAGCCGCGTACAATACGATCTAGCGAGGGTAACCCGAACACGCACCCCTGAGTAACCGCCTATGGCCGCTGTAGCAATTACCGCGATGTTTGCCTGTCTGCTGGGATACGCTCTTTGGCGCTCCTATCGCGCTGCTCGCCAACTGGCTCGCTGTACCTGGGATGAGCTTTTGGCAAAGCTGCATCCAATCGAATCCGATGGCGTGATTACAGTGGCTCTCGATCATCTTGCACCGGGGAAAGATCAGCTCGTGCTTCAACCCGAGGTGATGTGGAATCTGCTGGGAGGCCTCGAAGGCCTGCAGCGCATGCGTGAAAACGGCCGCATCCTGATTGCACTCGCCGCCTACGTCGAGCGCTGGAACTACGAAGAGGGCATCATCATCGCCGAGCGTATGCGGCGTGATGGTCTGCAGTTGAGGCGCTCGGTCACCCGTATTATGCTGGAGACCTTTCTGGGCATGAAACAGGTACATATCCCTTTCTATCTTCACGAAGCAGCTGCGGCCTACTACCTAATGCGCCAACGGCTCCTGGCCTTGTATGAGACGAATCATGCCGGCCTGTACCCACGACTCGCTGACGCTATTTAGACTTAGACAGCACGTTCCCGCCTGCAAGCGTCAAACCCCACAACCTCTCTCGCCCGATCTGAAAGTTCATCCTCTACAGATATCCGTGCCAGCAAGCTTAAATCCTTTGCAGTCAACACGAGGAGAAAACTGAGGACTCAATTATTCCTCAGCCCCGCTACAATGGTCGAGGCACTCTGGAAGGGCAAGCAGGCATGAGCTGGTTCAAGCGCGAAGATAACGAGATCGTCAACGACTCGGAGAAGACGGTCCGCACCGAGGGCCTGTGGACCCGCTGCCCCGACTGCGGCAAGCCCCTGTTCAAGGCTGAACTTGAGGCCAACCTGCAGGTTTGCCCGCACTGCGGCCACCACTTCCGCATCGACGCGCGCACCCGTATCGAAAGCCTCCTCGAACCCGGCTACCAGTTGGTCGACCTCGAACTGCGCTCCACCGACCCGCTACAGTTCACCGATCTGAAGCCGTATAAACGACGGCTCGCCGAAGCGCAGCAGAAGACGGGGCTCAACGACGCGATCATCAATGCCATCGGGATGCTCGGATCGCACAATGTCGTGCTGAGCGTGATGGAGTACAGCTTTATCGGCGGCAGCATGGGCGCGGTCGTTGGCGAGACAATCGCCCGCGCTGTGGACCGCTCGCTCGCTACGCGTCACCCACTCATTATCGTCTCCGCCTCTGGCGGTGCTCGCATGATGGAGGGCATCGCCTCACTGATGCAACTGGCCAAGGTCTCCGCGGGGCTTGCGCGTATGGACGATGCGAAGATTCCCTATATCTCCGTGATGACCGATCCCACGACCGGCGGCGTCACCGCCAGCTTCGCCATGCTGGGCGACCTGAACATCGCCGAACCCGGCGCGCTCATTGGCTTCGCCGGTCCCCGCGTCATTGAGCAGACGATTCGACAGAAGCTCCCACCCGGCTTTCAGCGGTCCGAATTTCTGCTGGAGCACGGCTTCCTCGACGCCATCGTTCCGCGTAAAGAGATGAAGCAATACCTCGCTCAGACCCTGAGCTGGATGACCGCCTAACCTAATTCCAGAAACAGCATTCAATTCAGAAGTCCCGCATTTATGTGGGAGCCTGTTTAAAACTGTCCGGACGGGCCCACTGCGCGTGGAGAGGTCACTTCGTGACGTGTATACCTTGTCATGCAGGGAAGATTTTCTGTGGGCCTCCCGTTGGTCGGCAGATGCATGATCCCGACCAACGGCAGGGCCATTGCTCTCTATTCCACCCAGGTAACTTAAAAAGGCGTGGAACGCCCGCCCCACGCGCAGTGGGCCCGTCCGGCACGACATCGCTTCTCCCAAGGCCGGTCGACATGGTCGATGACGAGAAACTCTACCCGTCCTTTAGCTGATTCCAGCTTCAGCCCAGGCTGTTCCTGAAGCATCGTAACGACCGCGCGTGCCGCTAAACTCAGATAAGAATGCAAGCCGCCAGCCCCTCCCGAACCGCTCTCCGCGTAGCCCTGCGCCGCGCCGCCCACCAGCTCTTCGACGCTCGCCCGCTGGTTCTCGACGATCCCATCGCCGTCCCCATCCTTGGCCCCACCTACGCGGAGGAGCTCCATCGCACCCCCGGTCGTAATCCCAACACGAAAGACCGCCCCTTCTCCATAAGTCTCCGCGCATTCCTGGTGGCCCGCAGCCGCTATGCCGAAGACACCCTCACCACTGCCGCCGCAAACGAGGTCACTCAATACGTCCTTCTTGGCGCAGGCCTCGATACCTTCGCCCACCGCAACCCCTTTCCGCACCTCCGCGTCTTTGAAGTCGACCACCCTGCAACTCAGCAGTGGAAACGCGAACTGCTCCACACAACCACTCTCACCACCCCCGCAAACCTCACCTACACGCCAGTCGACTTCGAACGTGAATCGCTGCCCGAGCGACTCCAGGCGACAGGCTTCGACGCCAGCTCTCCTGCATTCTTCGCCTGGCTGGGGGTGGTCCCTTACCTCACTCTTCCAGCATTTCGCTCCACCATCCGCTTCATCTCAGAGCGGCCAGGAGGCAGTGGGCTCGTTCTCGACTACGGTCAGCCCCGCTCCGCGTTGCCCTTTTTCGAGCAGCTCGCCCATGACTCTCTGGCCTCGCGTGTTCAGCAGGCCGGCGAACCCTTTCAACTCTTCTTCACACCGCCGGAGATTGCTTCTGAGCTGAGCGCCTTTCGCACACTGGAAGACCTGGGCTCTGACGAGATCAATGCACGCTACTTCAAGGATCGCGCCGACTCTCTCAAAGTTCTGGGAAGTGCCGGGCGACTGCTCAGCGCCTGGCTTTGAGTCGGGCTGTCTATCGCTCGACGAATTGCCTCTGTTGTTGTGGCGCCATGGAAGAACGAGAAGGCCGCTATCGAAGTCTGGAAGCCGGTATGGGGTAATAATCCATCCGACACTGAGTCCAACGCTGCGCTTGAAAAGCTTCGTATTTTCCCCGCCAGTACCAGAACACGGGAAAAATCTCCGCTGGCTCGTGGGAGGCGTTGCAGAGGCTTCGGAAAGTGAGATTGAATCGGTACTCTCTAAGAAGGCGAGGATGGATACCGAAGGCTTCAGGTGGCCTGCAGCTGGGGCTGGACCGCCCAACATCTAACTGGCGTATCCTAAAAGGCTGGATGTTGAAATCTAGGTCACTGGAATTGTTATGGTTAGAACTGAAGTGGAACAAAGTCCAAGTGGAGAACTGAGCGCCGAGAAAATTCGTGAGCAGCTCGAGCTGCTGGTTCAGGACCACGTTTTCCGCTCCAGCAAGAGGTCCATCGAGTTCCTTCGCTACGTCGTCGAACAAACACTAAAGGGCTACGCCGACCAGATCAAAGAGCGCACCATCGGCGTCGAGGTCTTCGGCAGGGCTCCCTCCTACGACACCAACATGGACCATGTCGTGCGCACTGCGGCTATCGAGCTCCGCAAGCGCCTCGCCATCTACTACGGCGAGGAGAAGCACCGCTCCGAGCTGCGCATGAGCCTCGTTCCCGGCTCGTACATTCCCCGTTTCACGCTGCCGATCCAGCCGCCCGAACCTGAAATCAGCATGGGTTCCGACTCCACATCGCTCGCCGCCGTTACCCAGGTTGAGATTGCTATCTCTCCACAGCCTGAAAGCATCCCACCGACGGCCGTCTCAGCTCCTCGTCGGCGATCGCTGCTCCTTGTAGGTGTCTCCCTCGTGGTCCTTTCGATCGCCAGCACGATCGCCGTCGGCCGATTTCATACCCATTCCGGTCAAGACCTCTTCTGGCGGCCTCTGCTTGACACTCCCGGTTCAGTCCTGATCGCCGTTGGCGACGTTCCCAATGGCCCTCCCACCCCCACCACGCCGGGTGCGGACGAGGAGTCCTCTCTGCCGATCCTCCACACCGCGTCCTCCGCCAACGTCCCCTTCGCCGACGCAGTCACCATCGCAAGCGTCGTTGGAGTTCTCGAGGCCCATGGCAAGAAGGTTCTTATCCGTCGCGAGAGCGCCAGCTCTTTCTCCGATCTGCGTGAAGGCCCTGTCGTTCTTATCGGCGCCTTCAACAATGAATGGAGTCTGCGGCTCACCCACCAGCTTCGCTATACCCTTTCTCTCGATTCAGAAAAACACCTCATCTATATTAAGGACATAAAAAATCCCGTCGCCCGTACATGGAGCTGGCGTACCGACCAGCCAACTGAGCATAAACGCGGCGCGGGTGGTCCCGTCGTTCAGGACTACGCCCTGATCTCCCGCATATGGAACTCCGATACTGGGCACGTCGTCGTCGTCATCGGCGGCCTCTACACTTACGGCACTCAGGCTGCCGGCGAGTTCCTTACCGACCCCCAACTCATGCAGGCCGTCAGCGCCGCCATTCCCCCTGACGGCAACCATCGGAACGTCCAAATTGTCCTCGGAACCACCGTCACCGACGATACTCCCGGCCCACCCCGGGTTCTCGCGGTCTCAGTCGAATAAGCTCAGAGCACCCGGATCGGCAATCGGCTTGAAATATTAACCGTAACAAAATAAACAACATATACCTATTCCTGACGGTCAGGAACCGTACCTGTCTATCCAGCAGTCTGTTTGTGCAGATACCAATCCTCTGATCAGCTGAGGCAGCTGCTTCGCGTCGCCAATCATGAATCGAGGGCGGCAAGAACAGCAGAGGCCAAGGATTTGGGAGAGAGCAAGGCGTGCAAATCACGTGCAACATGCTGACCGGAAACACCTCGGCTGGCCGTATCTCCTCCCGGCGCTATCGGCAGACAGAACATATCCCGTACCAATATTTTCCAGGAGACCATCATGAAAGCCGCACTCAGGCTCATTCGAGGCATTGCCCTCATCTGTGCCATTTATCTCTGCTTATCCAATACTGCCCTGGCTCAGGGTCTTGGAACCATCACCGGCACCGTTCTCGACGCCACCGGCGCCGCGGTTCCATCGGCAACAGTCGTCCTCACCCAGGTCAAGACCGGCGAGGTTACCACCGTCCAAAGCAACGCCGACGGCCTCTTCGTCTTCCCGTCCGTCCACCCCGCTGACTATAAGCTGGAGGTCACCTCCGCGGGCTTCCAGAAGTACGACCAGAGCGGCATCCTCCTGCAGGCAGACCAGAGCCTGACGCTGAACGTCACCCTCCAGATCGGGTCTGATCAGCAGGTGATTACGGTCGAAGCCAACGCGGCAGCTGTCAACACCACCACCGGCACCCTCTCGCAGGTCATTGGCGAGCAGCAGGTGAACGACCTTCCCCTGAATGGCCGCAACGCTGCCTCCCTGACGACATTGGTCGCCGGCGTCATCATCGCGCCCAACGCAAACGCCGATCAGGGTGCGACCAAAACCTTTCCGGACGCCGTCACCATCACCGCCAATGGTACCCGCGTGGGGCAGACTAATTACCTGCTCGACGGCGGTAATAACGTCGACGAATACACCAACGTCAACGCTCCCTTCCCCATGCCCGACGCGCTCCAGGAGTTCAGCGTCCAGACCAGCAACTACAACGCCGAGTATGGCCAGAACGCCGGCGGCGTCGTGAACATCATCACCAAGAGCGGCGGCAACCAGTTTCACGGCGACCTGTTCGAGTTCGTCCGTAACCGCGCCTTCAACGCCGCCAACTACTTCAGCTACGTCAACGGCGTCAAGACCGTCGACCCCCTCAAGCGCAATCAATTCGGTGGAACCGTGGGCGGTCCGGTAGAAATTCCCGGCCTTTTCCATACTAAGCATTCCTTCTTCTTCGTCGGATACCAGAAGACGATCGCCCACACTGCGTCCACCAGCGCCACGGCCGACGTCTTACCCACCGCCGCCCAGTTGGCCGGCAACTACAACTTCACGACGTCCGCCACTCCTGGAAGCGCGGCTTTCAACACGGCTTGCATCGTGAACACTGCCCTGGCTTCCACCGCCGCGCTTCCGTCTCAGTGCTATCCATACGTATCAAACGGCGGAAACTCTTACACCGCACATATCAATCCCGCTACCTATAATTCCTCATCTCTCGCCTTGCTGAAGTTCCTTCCCACCGGCGACGCGAACGGAAACTACACCTTTATCAAGCCCAGCTTCACTGCTCTCGGAGAGGTCACCGCCCGGTTCGACCAGGATCTCGGCTCGAAGGACAGGCTCACCGCCCGTTACTTCTCCGACAGCTACCACCTGAACGGCGTCCTCGACCTGACGGACCTGCTCACCTATTCCGACCAGGCTGACATCCGCTACTACAACTCGCTGATCTCAGAGACCCACACCTTCAGCGACCGTATTCTGAACAACTTCATCCTCAGCTATCAGATAGATAACGCCACCCGCGGACCATTGGCCGGCGGTATCAGCGTCGGCGATCTGGGCGTCAACATCTTCCAGCCCGCATTCAAACAGATCAACCAGATTGCAGTGACCAACTTCTTTACCATCGGAGACAATCCGCAGGGAACCTTCGCCCGCGCCAACTACACGCTGGCCGATGATCTGCACGTCCAACGGGGCAACCATAGTCTCAGCTTCGGTTTTCATGGCGAACAGTCCAAGGTGGACGTAAACAGCCTCTTCCAACAGCCCGGACTCTTCACCTTCAACTCCACCATCACCAACAGCTCGATTGCCAGCTTCCTGACGGGCTACGTCCAGAACTTCGCCCAGGCATCCGGCCAGTTCCTGGATCTTCGCGGCAAGTTCTTCGGCTTCTACGGTCAGGACAGCTGGAAGCTGTCACGGCGCTTCACCCTCAACTACGGCCTGCGTTATGAGCCCTTCAAGCCCTGGCATGAAAAAGAAGGTCGCATGGGCAGTTTCTTCCCGGCATTGAATGCTGCCGGAACCCATTCCACTCTCTTTCCCAATGCGCCTGCAGGTCTGTTGTTTGCGGGTGACCCCGGCTTCAATCCCAATGGCGTGGCCGACAACTACACCCACTTCATGCCACGGGTTGGATTCGCCTGGGACGTCTTCGGCACCGGAAAGACCAGCGTGCATGGCGGAGCCGGCGATTTCTATGACAGCCGCATGAGCAGCGTCTTCTACAACATCTACTCCAACAACTCGCCGTTCATCACAAACGTGAATATCACCTCGGCCCTTGGCACCCCTGCCGCTGCCGGTCCTTCCATCAACTTCACCAACCCCTACTCGAGCTTTGGCATCGCCAATCCGTTCCCGGCACCGCAGCCACCGCCCAACACGTCTCCTATTCCGCAACAATCATTCCTCACCTTCGATCCTTTCCGTGGCTTCCAGACTCCGATCACGTATTCATGGAACCTCGCGGTCGAACAGCAGATGACCAATACCCTCCTCGCCCGCGTCGCCTACGTGGCATCGCATAGCAACCACCAGTGGACCCCGGTCGAGATCAACCCCATCCTGAACGCAGACGCTGTGTCGCCCACGAGCCCGATGTTCAATCAGCGTGTCTACAACCGACCCGGCTGCGCTGCCAACAATAGCTGCTTCACCCAGGCCATCACCGAAGCCAATACGGGCGGCAATACAAACTACGAGTCTCTGCAGACCTCGCTTGAGCAACGCATCCGTTCCGGTCTCACCATCCTCGCTAACTACACCTGGTCGAAGGCGACCGATAACCTGCCCTACAACCAGTCGGCCACGGCCATCGCCGCCGGTCAGTCGTATGTCCTTCCTATCTACGAACCCAACTTCAAGCGTCTTGATCGCGGTCCTTCGGACTTCGATCACCGCAACGTTGCGTCCATCTCGTTCGTGTACGTCACGCCCAAGGTCAGGAAAGACAGTCCTGCGGTGGTTCGTTACATCCTCGACGACTGGCAGATCTCGGGCCTCTTCCAGACCCGCAGTGGCGATCCTCTGACGATTCTTTCCAACACGACAAACGCCTCGGGCTCCGGTCAGCTTCGCGACCGCGCAGTTCTGGTGGGCAATGCGTACGGTGGAAGCGCCTGCTCCCCCACCGCCCATTGCAAGTCCTATCTCAACCCAGCCAGCTTCACGGCTAACCCGGCTGGAACCTACGGCGACGTTACCAAGGGTGCTTTCGTCGGCCCGCGTTACACCGACGTAGACTCGGCCATCGCCCGCAACTTCCGCATGGGGGAGAAGGCCACTCTGCAGTTCCGCGCAGAGTACTTCAACCTCTTCAACCACACCAACTTTGGCGATCCAGGCACGACGCTCTCCGGAACGTTTGGCCAGATCACCGGAACCACACCGCAGAACGGCGCCACTGCCAACGATCCCCGGATCGCGCAGTTCTCCGGCAAGTTGATCTTCTAACGTCCCTCCCGGGCACCACACGCGGCATCGTGATGGGGTCGCAGATATCTCCGAGGCATTTCGGGAGATATCTGTGGCCCCATCGCATCGCGATCACACCCTCTCTCAACCACTCCGGAGGATGATTTGGAAGATCGCACGACGAGCCTCACCCGTAGAAAGCTTCTATCCAACCTTTCACGCGCCGGTGCAGCTGTTATGGCAACCTCGATGCTCCGCACGGCACCCATGTGGGCAGCATCGCAGGATACCAGCCCGCAGAACCCCAGGATCACCGGACACGACTCCCTCAAATCTCACGCCCACAAGCACGGTCTGCTTACGGGATTCGCGGTCAACGTCGAATTGCTCACCTCGAATCCAACCTACGCTCGCATTCTCGCCGAGCAATCGAGCATCCTCGTACCCGAAACCGCCATGAAGTGGAAGGGCCTGCGCCCCGCACCCGACAAGTTCTCGTTCGAACACGCCGACACTCTCGTCGATTTCGCGCATCATCACAAGATCAAGCTTCGCGGCCACACCCTCGTCTGGCACGAGGCCATTCCCGATTGGTTCGCCACCACAGTCACCAAAGACAACGCGAAGCACTTCCTCGAAGACCACATCGCACGAGTCGTCGGCCGTTACAAGGGAGAGATGCATTCCTGGGACGTAGTGAATGAAGCCGTGCTCCCTAAGGATGGCCGATCCGACGGCCTCCGCGACTCGCCCTGGATGAAGCTGCTCGGTCCCGACTACATCGACATCTCCTTCCGCGCTGCACGCCAGGCTGACCCGCACGCTCTGCTCACCTATAACGACTACGGCGTAGAGTACGACGATGACGAGGATGCCGAACGCCGCAAACTCATCCTCCAGCTTCTCCGCCGACTCAAATCCGCCAACGTGCCCATCGACGCTGTCGGCATCCAGTCCCACATCAAAGCGGGTTTTCCTTCCGCCATCGGCAAAGGCCTCCGCGACTACATGTCCTCCGTTCGCGACATGGGTCTCCAGATCTTCCTCACCGAACTCGACGTCAACGAAGACGATCTGCCTTACGACGACGTCGCCCAACGTGATCAGACCATCGCCGCCGTCTACCGCGACTACCTGAACGTCACGCTCGCCGAGCCAGCAGTCAAGACTGTTCTCATGTGGGGTGTCAGCGATAGCCATACATGGCTCAACGACGGCCCTACCCACAAGCGCAAACAACCCAACCGTCCACAGCGCTCGTTGCCCTTCGATAACGACTACCAACCCAAGCCGGCCTTCTTCGCCATCCGCGACGCCTTTGACCATCGGCCTAAGTCAGCGAGCCAGAGCCCTCGCACCCCATAGGGAGATTTCATGATTCGTAGAGAATTCCTTCGCCACGGCTCAACCGGCATCGCCGCCGCACTGATCCCCACCGCACTCGAAGCCCAATCGCGCCCCGCATCAGGCACAGCAAATATCACCGGGATCTTCAACGTCCGCACCTTCGGCGCTGCGGGCGATGGAGTCTCCATCGACAGTCCCGCCATCAACCGCGCCATCGAAGCCGCTGTCGCAGTCGGTGGCGGCACCATCTACTTTCCCGCAGGCACCTACGCCTCCTACAGCATTCGCCTTAAGAGCCACATCTCGCTCCACCTGGACGCCGGAGCCACCTTACTCGCGGCGAGCGTTCCCAACGAAGGCACCACCACCGGCGGCTACGATCCTGCCGGCCCCGCGCAGCCATGGGAGGCCTACCAGGACTACGGCCACAACCACTGGCCCAACTCCCTCATCTGGGGCGAGTCTCTCGAACACGTCTCCATCTTCGGCCCCGGTCTCATCTGGGGCAAAGGCCTCAGCCGCGGCGAAGCCAATGAGCTTCCTGCCGCTGAAAGTCCTGGTGTAGGCAACAAGGCCATCGCCCTCAAGAACTGCCGCAACGTCACCCTGCGCGACTTCTCAATCCTCATGGGCGGACACTTCGGT
>Ga0302314_10009074_pt1 | contig 17637 bp, 16 predicted proteins | sample III_Palsa_N2_3_FD_200533 | JGI IMG/M metagenome (GOLD analysis project Ga0302314, IMG submission 200533) | Peat permafrost microbial communities from Stordalen Mire near Abisko, Sweden - III_Palsa_N2_3 | ecosystem: Environmental > Terrestrial > Soil > Palsa > Peat permafrost | place: Sweden...
CTGGTCGATGGCCGCCTTGAAGGCGTCGAGGAAGGCCTGGGCTTCCGGCGGAATCTCCGCCGCCGCGCCCTCGAGCCCACCGCCCGACCCCGCCCGTTCGGCGGCGAAGGAGTTGGCCATCTCCAGGAAATGCATCCAGGTCAGGAACTTGGGTCGGTCTTCCTGCGGCACGCCCAGGATCTCGCACAGGGTGAACAGCGGCAGCTGCGCCGACAGTTGGGGCACCAGATCGCACCGGCCCATGGGCGCCATGACGTCCAGGAGGCGAGTGACCTCATTCTCGACCCGGTCCTGCAGCCCGCGCAGATAGGCGGGCGTGAAATAGGGCATGTGCTCGCGCCGTAGCTGCAGGTGGTTCGGCGCATCCATGTTGATCATCGTGTCCAGCGAGGCCTTGGCCAGCTGCATGTCCGAGCGCTGGGCGCCCATCAGGATGCCGCCGCGCTGGGAGGAGAAGGTGACGGGATCGCCATTGATGCGCATCACGTCGTCATAGCGCGTCACCGCCCAGAACCCCGGCCGGTCCTCCGGCTCTTCCTGCCAGGCGATCGGCGAGGCCTTGCGCATGGCCGCGAACGCGTCCAGCGGCGGGCCCTTGGTGAAGTCGGCCGGGTCCCACAGATTCACCGGCGGCGGCGCGGCAAAAACCTTGGCGTGCGCCGGCCCCTTGGGCCCGCCGACCTGCACCGTGTCGCTGATCAGTTCCATTGCGCTATCTCCCTGGGCCGCTGCTTGCAGGATGATCCGCCTGACGTAGCGCAAGCCAACCTAAAACCTTCTCCGCTTGTCGCGCCGCGTCGCCTGGAGCCGTTCACCGCCACAAGTCAACGCTCATTGACATATCGATAGACCCCAGTAGCCTTAAGCGGACGAAGCCGTGCCGATCGCGCGCAGTAACCGCGCGCATTCATGGACGACCCCCGCGGCGACCTTCGGACTGATCCAGGGAGACGGCGATGCAGACGGTTCGGGCGTGTCTGGCGGCCACGGCGGCGATCGCGATCTTGGGCGTTGCCTGCCTGGCCTTGACCAGCGCCGGCGTGGCCACCGCCAGCGACGCCCAGGTCGGCGCCCCGATCAAGGTGGACAACTTCCGGCTCACCGACCAGAACCTGCTTTCCCACGAACTGCGCCGCATGGCCGACGCCAAGGCGGTGGTGATCGTCACCCAACAGGACGGCTGCAAAGCCAACCACGCCTCGGCCGCCTCGCTCAAGACCCTGCAGGACGCCTATGCCGCCAAGGGGATTGAGTTCTTCATGCTCAACGCCTCGCTCACCGACAAGCGCGAGGACATCCAGGCCGAGGCCGCGGCCCACGGCTACGCCATGCCGGTGCTGCTGGATCGCTACCAGCTGGTGGGTGAACAGCTTGGGGTCACCCGCAGCGCCGAGGTGATTGTCATCGATCCCAAGACCTGGAAGATCGCCTATCGCGGCCCGGCCGCCGATCGGGACGCGACGGCGAAAGCCCTCGACGCCCTGGCCGCCGGCCTGCCGGTGACGGTGGCCAGCCAGGCGTCCACAGGCTGCCTCATCGACTTCCCGAACCGGGACAAACTCGCCCAGGCCAACATTTCCTACGTCCGTGACGTGGCCCCGATCATCGAAGACAAGTGCGCCGCCTGTCATGAGAAGGGCGGCATCGGCCCCATGCCGCTCACCAGCTATGAGCAGGTCAAGTCCGCCTCACCGATGATCCGCGAGGTGATCCGCACCCAGCGCATGCCCCCCTGGGCTGCAGACCCCACCGTGGGACACTTCCTGCGCGACAAGAGCCTGAGCGCCGATCAGACCCGCACGCTGGTGCACTGGATCGAGGCCGGCGCGCCCCGCGGCGAGGGCGCCGATCCCTTGGGCGCCAAGACCTTCGTCGCCACCGAATGGCCCCTGGGCAAGCCGGACCTGGTGCTGGATATCCCCGCCTTCAACATCCCGGCCTCCGGGGTGGTCAACTACCAGCACCCCTTCACCCTCAACCCCCTGACCAAGGGCGAGTGGCTGCGGGCCTCGACCATCAAGGTGGAGAATCGGGCCGCCGTGCACCATGTGCTCACCGGCTACATCACCGATCCGCCCAAGGCCGGCGGCCAGGCCTTCGAAAACACCTGGGGCGCCTCGGTGGGCACCTATGCGGTGGGCATGGAGTCCACCATCGAGCCCAGCAACACCGGGGTCTATCTGCCGGCCGGCGGCGCGGTGGGCTTCCAGAACCACTATACGCCCTACGGCAAGGCCGTGACCGAACACACCCAGATGGCGCTCTACTTCTACAAGGATGCGCCGGAACTGGTGATGCACACCGGCGTGCTGTCCAACCAGAACATTTCCATCCCGCCCAACCAGGAAAGCTGGGAGCAGCGGACCTATGTGACCTTCCCCAAGGAGGCCCTGCTCTACGCCGTCTTCCCCCACGCCCACTATCGCGGCGCCTCGTCACAATTGTGGCTGCAGACCGCCGACGGCAAGAAGACCCTGCTGATCGCCCTGCCCCACTACAATTTCACCTGGCAGCGGGACTATGACTTCGTTCAGCCGATCCACATCCCGGCGGGGGCCAAGCTGATCGCCGTCTACACCTACGACAATTCCAAGCGAAACCCGGCCAACCCCAATCCCAACCGCACCGTGCCCTGGGGCGAACAGTCCTTCGACGAGATGCTCTATACCCAGATCCGCTATCGCTGGGTGGGCGAGACCTCCGACAAGCCCAACACCTATGACGACGACCTGAAGGCCGCCGGCTTCCTGGGCATGCTGGACACGGACATGGACGGCAAGATCGAGAAGTCGGAGCTGGTCGGACCCATCGGCGCCGTGGTCAAGGCCCACTTCAACGAGATCGACACCAACCACGACGGGGTCATCGACGCCGCTGAACTGGGGGTCTTCGTACAGAAGATGATGCATCGCCGCACGCCGTCCAAGGTGGCGGCAAACTAGGGACTCCCTGCTCAAGCCTCGGCAAAACACGGAACACCTCTCCCTTCGGGGGCAATTATCCGGTTGACGCACCACGACACAAGGGGTGGTAATCGGGTATCGAAAGAGGCCCGCTATGACCACCCGCAAGACCAACCTGTCCAGCCCGATCTACCACGACGATGACGCCGCCCGCGCTCACCTAGAGCGCCTGCTGTGGCCGCAAGGCCCTGTGTGCCCGCGCTGTGGCGTCATGGAAGACCGGATCACAAAGCTGCAGGGCGCGAGCACCAGGCCGGGCGTCTACAAGTGCAAGGATTGCCGCAAGCCGTTCACGGTTACGGTAGGCACGGTCATGGAGCGGTCCAAGGTTTCACTGCGCAAATGGGTTCTCGCCGCGCACTTCATGGCCGCCAGCAAGAAGGGAATGAGCGCCCTTCAACTGCAACGGATGATGGGGACCAACTACGAAACCGCGTGGTTCCTGTTCCATCGCCTGCGGGAGGCCGCGAAGGTGATCGACGCCGGCCCTTTGGGCGGTGAAGGCAAGACCGTTGAAGCCGACGAAACGCTGGTCGGCGGCAAGGAGCGCAACAAGCGCCTGTCTAAGCGCAACCCGAAGAATATCGGCGCTGTGGGCAAGCAAATCGCTTTCACGCTGGTTGAGCGTGGCGGTCGCGCTCGTTCGTTCCACGTCGCCAACGTGACCGGCGCCACGCTCCGTCCGATTATCGTCAAGCACGTCAGCCGTAAGTCGGCGCTCATGACCGACGAAGCGGGGCAATACCGCCCGATTGGCAAGGAGTTCGCCAGCCATGAGGCGGTGAACCATGGCAAGGACGAATACGTGCGCGGCGATGCTCACTCGAACACGGTTGAGGGCTATTTCTCAATCCTGAAGCGCGGCGTGATCGGGACCTATCACCACCTCAGCGAGGCGCATCTGCACCTCTACTTGGCAGAGTTCGATTTCAGGTACTCGAACCGTTCCGCGCTAGGCGTAACCGACGACGAGCGCGCCGAAGAATTGCTGCGCGGCGCCAAGGGCAAGCGGTTGATGTATCGACAGCCTGCGGAAGCCACGCACGCTTAAGCAGAAGGCGCGTGCTTTGCACCGTCGGCGGAAGCGTGACTCTCTGAAGTCTTAGCCTTAGCGTCTCCACGGTCACGCTTCTTGCGCGGCTGTGGTGGCGTGCGCAACGCGTTCAGCAAAAGCGCGTCGCGGCGCTGGGCTATCTCGTCGGGATCATCGTCCATTTGGCCATCATAAATCGGGTGCACCAAATAACCAGCCCGAACGCGCCGGAGAAGCGCGTCGCCGTGGTGGACAAGTGCATCTACTGCGGGCGTGCGCCTCCGGACATTACCCTTTCCGACGAGCACGTCATTCCCGATGGCCTCGGCGGCGATTTGGTCCTGGGTCAGGCCAGCTGCATCGACTGCGCCAAAATGACCAACAAGTTCGAACAAAACTTCATGGTCCAAGGCGTTGGCCTCGCCAGGGCAGGGCTCGGAATCAAGTCTCGTAAAGGAAGGCGAAGAAAGGACCCACCGCGCACATTCAAAGTATATGAAGGCGACGGTGTTATCGACATAAAATATCCGCCAGGGCCACCCGTCCCCCCTGTTGCGGAAATCACGGCGTCTGAAGACATGCCGTGGGGCATAACCATGATCGTCCCGAACGATAGGGCCGCCATGTTAACCGGCAGGCCTATCGGTCAGACAAAAAGTACCGCTAGGGTGTGGAATCCACCGGACATGCTGCAGCGCGTCGCCAAAATATCAAACTCTGAGAAATGGGGCTACAAAACCATCCTCGATCCCGGCAAGCATTATCAGACGCTCGCTAAGATTGCCTATTGTTACGCGGTATCCGTGTTTGGCGTCGACAATATAAATCCATACGTACTTAACTTTATCAAGGATTCCGGCAATCCATATGACGAATTTATTGGACTGGCAGAGTTTGTTCCCTGGCCCGAGTTTGTGTTTTCAAAGACCATACACTGGATTGGACTATCTACTCAGCCAATTATGAAACAGAATAACGCAGGATTACTTATTCCGCACCCGCCGTTGATACTGGTATACATTCAATTGTTCGCGCGGCAACGTATGCCGGTTTTTGAAATTGTAGCAGGTGAACTTAGAAACGCAAAGCCGACCGGAGTAATTTAGGATGGGCTAAAAGCCACTCTATGCAATGGCGAAAGAATTGTTTGTCCCGCTCGGAATAGGTATACCAATCGCCGTCAGGATCGGGGTCCAACTGCTCTTGCTTCCAGTTCAACTCATAGGCCAAACACTCGACGGCCTCAGCGCGGGAGCGCGCAGGTCGGTCCCCGTTGCTTAGATAGTTCCGGTGCGTGATCGGCACGGGTCGCACCAACATCATCTGACACTCATCTAACGTTGTCCCCTCCATTTCCCCGGAAGGGGTTGGGGGCATTGCCCCCGGTCTAGTGCCGGCCTGTCACGCTAGGCCGAATCCTACATTTAGTAGGTGGTACGTCAACCGGATATATGCCCCCTTCGGGAGAGGTGTTCCTGGGACCTCGCACCCGCTATAGCCTCCCCCATGGCGCGAACCCCTAAACCTCCTCAAGGTCTGCCCGATCGCGAGACCCTGCTGGCCTTCCTGCGCGACGCGGGCGAGGCGCAGAAGGCGGACATCGCCAAGGCCTTCGGGCTGAAGGGCGCCGATCGACGGGCCATGCGGCAGATGCTGGCCGCCCTGCGCGAGGAGGGAAAGCTCGGCAAGCGCGGCCGCAAGGGCTTCGCCCCCGCCGGCGCCCTGCCCCCGGTGGGTGTGGCGGACGTGGTCGAGCGCGACGCCGACGGCGAGCTGTTCGTGCGCCTGACCAAGGGCGAGGACGACGCGCCGACTGTCCGGCTGGTTCCCGGCAAGCACGAACTGGTCGGCGGCGCGCCCGGCGTCGGCGACCGGTTGCTGGTGCGGTTCGAGACCGGCGAGGACGGCGCCCCGGAAGCCCGGGTGATCAAGCGCCTCGGCCAGAGCGCTCACAAGGTTCTCGGCGTGGTGCGCAAAAGCCGTGGCGAAATCCTGGTCGCCCCGGTCGACCGCAAGAGCCGCGACACCCTCGCCCTCTCCGCGTTCGACGGCAAGGACCTGCGCGACGGCGACCTGGTGCTGGCCCAGGTCAGCGGCGGCGAGCACCGCTACGGCCCCAAGCACGGCAAGCTGCTGGAGGTGGTCGGCCGCGAGGACGAACCCCGCGCCGCCTCCCTGATCGCCATCCACGCCCACGGCATACCCACTGGCTTCTCCGCCGCCGCCGAGGCCAAGGCGGAGGCGGCCAAGCCCCCCACCCTCGCCGGCCGCACCGACCTGCGCGACCTGCCGCTGATCACCATCGACCCCTCCGACGCCCGCGACCACGACGACGCGGTCTATGCCGCGCCCGACGACGATCCGAAGAACGCCGGCGGCTGGGTGGTCTGGGTGGCCATCGCCGATGTCGCCGCCTATGTCCGCACCGCGTCTGCCCTGGACGACGAGGCGCGGGAGAAGGGCAACAGCGTCTACTTCCCCGACCGGGTCGAGCCCATGCTGCCCGAGCGGCTGTCCAACGGACTGTGCAGCCTGCGCCAGGGCGAGGCGCGGGCGACCATCGCGGTGCGGATGGTGTTCGACAAAGGTGGCCGCAAGCTCAGCCACAAGTTCGTCCGCGGCCTGATGCGCTCGGCCGCCAAGCTGTCCTACGAGCAGGCCCAGGCCGCCATCGACGGCCAGGTCGACGAGACCACCGGCCCGCTGATGGACGGCGTGCTTGGCCCTCTGTGGGCCGCCTATGGGGCGATGAAGACCGCGCGGGAGAAGCGCTCGCCCCTGGCCATCGAAAGCAGCGAGCGCCGCATCGTCATCGGCCCGGACGGAAACGTCGCCTCGATCCACGCCCGCGCCTCGCTGGAGGCGCACAAGCTGATCGAGGAGATGATGGTGCAGGCCAATGTCTGCGCCGCCGAGACCCTGGAGCAGAAGCGCTCGGCGCTGATCTACCGGATCCACGACGCCCCCAGCCAGGAGAAGCTCAACAACCTTGCAGACTTCCTGGCCACCCTGGACGTGCCCTGGAACCGCGGCGAGCCGGCCCGCACCGACCGCTTCAACAAGCTGCTTGGCGAGATGCGCGGCGGCCCGCACGGGGAGATCGTCAACGAGGTGGTCCTGCGCACGCAAATGCAGGCGGTCTATTCGGCCGAGAACATCGGCCACTTCGGCCTGAACCTCGACCGCTACGCCCACTTCACCTCGCCGATCCGCCGCTACGCCGACCTGATCGTCCACCGCGCCCTGATCCGCGCGCTGGGCCTGGGCGACGACGGCATGACCGACTTCGACATCGCCCGGCTGAAGGAGACCGCCGACCACATCACTGTCGCCGAGCGCCGGGCCATGGCCGCCGAGCGCGACGCGACGGACCGCTACGTCGCCGCCTACCTGGCCGAGCATGTGGGCGCCGAGTTCGACGGCCGCATCACCGGCGTGACGAGGTTCGGCCTGTTCGTCCGCCTCACCGAGACCGGCGCCGACGGCCTGATTCCGGTCTCAAGCCTGGGCGATGAATACTTCATCCACGACGACCGCCTCCATGCGTTGGTCGGCGAACGGACGGGTCAGCGCTGGCGGTTGGGTACGCCGGTCCGCGTGCGCCTGCGCGAAGCCACCCCGATCACCGGCGGCCTGCTGTTCGAGATGCTCAGCGAGCCCGACGCAGCGGACCCGAAGGCGCCGAGGCCGAGGCTGGGCGCGAGAGGCCGTGGGCCAAGCGGCCGACCGAAGAATGTCCGGCTGGGTAACGGCAAGGGGCGGCGGCGGTGAGAGCCGATGATGCCCATTTTCCCATCCGGGGTAACGCCAGACCGAACTGCGCGCTAAACTGTCCGCATGTCAGACTCCGATAAGCCGCTGCGCGAGCAGATCGACGATGCGATGGAGACGATCCGTCACCAGCTGGAGCTTCTCCGCGAAGGCCCGACGATCGGCGGTCCCTCCGACGACCGCGAGGTGATCGCCGGTCTCGAAGCCGAGTATCAGGCGCTCAAGGAAGCTCGCGCCAACCTGGGTCCCGAGGACCGCTAGGTCGAGGCTAGGGGCGTAAGCTGAGGCTCACGGCTCCCAGGGAAACGAGGCCTTCGCCAGGCCGGTCTTGCGGTGATCGCGCCCCGGCAGGCTGAAGCTGGCGGCGAGCAGGTCGTCGATCTGCGGACCAACCGGCCGTTCCCGGTCGACCAGGGCGATGCGCGGCTCGAAGGTGTCCCGCAGGCCGTCGAACACGCTGGGAACCACCAGCATCTCCAGCAGCACCGGCACGCCCAGCCAGGCCATCAGGTCGGTCCAGCCGCTGTCGGGCGCCAGCATCACCCGGCAGGATTTCAGATAGCCGAGCTCGCGCGCCAGGTGGCCGTCCGCGCCGCGGGCCGGGTCCCATGTGACCCTGCCGCCCTCCGGAATGACACAGCCGTCCTGGTGGCCATAGGCCAGCACCGGCAGGCCGAGGTGTTCGCCGATCGCGGCCGCGGTCTCGCTCATCCAGTCCAGGTCGCTGTTACGCTGCTGGATAAAGCCGTTGGCGACCTTGCGCACCTGAAAGCCCACGTGCGGCGCCATTGGCTCGGGCGGCTCCTCGAAGGCGGCGGGCCGATAGCTGGGGCGCAGGGACTCGGCCAGCCGATACTCAGTGACGCCTTGCGAGCCGTTCTGGAACGACAGGGTGTCGCGGTCATAATCAGTGAGCGGCCGGCCGTCGTGGTCGAGCCAATCCAGGAAGAGCTTGCGCAGCTCGATCTCCACCAACGCCTGGCGAAACACCTTGTCGATGTCGGAGAGGCTCACGACCATCTCGCCGAAGGCCTCTTTGAACTGAGGCTTCACATCGACCACGCCGTGCTCGTAAGGACCGATGTAGATCGAGCCGAACGAGCCCACCGCCTTGTGCGCGGCCAGGATCGCGTCGCAGGCGTTGAAGAACTCCGGCGAGGTGATCGCCGACCCCGGCGGATAGAACTCCGGCCTGCGGGCAACGATCTTCCAGCCGTTGCGCAGCCACGGCTCGACCCGGGCCAGATGCAGCCGCACCTCATAGCCCATCTCGCCGAGATAGGGCGGCAGCACCCGCCGCACGCCGATCTTGGGTTCGCGCGGCGAAGGAACGGGCGTCGGCGCGTCGCTGTTCAGCAGCGCGGACTTCAGGATCGACCGGAACAGATGCTCGACAGGCGCTCGAATCCCAGGGGATAGCGGGATGGCCACGGATGTTTCCTTAGGGCAGCTTCACCGTGAAGCGGAACGCTGGCCAAGGCTGCGACGAGTCGGCCCCGGCAGCCAGCATCACGCTCAAAGCTCCGGCTCGACCTCGACCTGAAGATCAGCCAGCCCCGCATCGCGCACGACCGAGACGGCGAGCGCGGTGACGAGGCCGTTCGGCTTGACGTCGTTGATCAGGATGCGCTCACCTACCGGCAGGCCGAAGATCGCCTGGTCAAAGCGCAGGCCCTGAGCCTCAAGAAACGCCAGCGTCGCCGCCCGGTCGACCTCGTCGCGGGCGGTGAGCAGAATGATGGCGTCGTCGGCGGGGATCCGATCCCAAAACGCGCGCGCGCCGTCCAGCAGCACGTCGCCGCCCTGCAGGTAGCCGTTGTGCTTCAGCACCGTGCCGTCCAGGTCGATCAGCCAGGTGTGGCCCAGGGGACTGAGGTGCAACCCCGTCATAGCCGGCTCAGCCCGCCCTCAAGCCAGTACAGCCCGAGATAGAAGGCGCTGATCACCGAGTCGATGTCATCCCGGACGTAGCCGGACAGCGACAGCCAAATCAGCCCGTGGATCAGCTCGATCCGCGCCAGGTCCGCACCGAAGTAGTGCGGGAAGATCTGCGCCGACGCGCCTGCGAAGGCGGAGTCCTCCATCAGCACCTCGGCGGTCTCATAGTCGATATGCAGCTTGAACTTGCGCCGGTTGAACACGTCATAGGCGCCGACGGCGGAGTAGTAGACCTTGGCGAAATCATACCAGGGATCGCCCATGATCCCCGGCCTGGCGAACGATCCGCGCGGGTCGATGAACCAGGCCCGCAGATTGTCGTCCACCAGCATGTTGGAGAAGGTCGGATCGCCGTGGATGGCGGTGAAGCGCTGCGTCCGCAGCGGCGCCAGCAGGCTCTCCAGCAGGCCGGCGTGCTTTTCGGCGAACGGGTTGCGGCACTTGCGGCCGTTGATCGTCATCGACTCCCGCTCGAAGTTCGGGATCAGCCCCGCCACCAGCCGCACCCGGTCGACGGTCTTGGTCAGATAGACGCCGCGAAGATCGGCCGGGTCGGCCGGTTCCTGCTTCAAGTCGTGCAGCGCGATCAGGGCGTCCAGGCAGTCGGCCAGCACCGCGCGTCGTTCCCGCTCGGTCAGGTCGCTCATCTGCCAGGCGTGGCGGCCGGCGATGCGCTCCAGCACCAGGGGCGTGGTCCCATACACCTTCGGCACGCGGCGAAAGCCCAGCCGCCGCGCCTCGGCGTACCAGGCGACCTCGCCGCGATGGACGTCCTGATAGGCCGCGTCCACCACGGCCTTGGTGACCCGGTCCTCCCCGACCTCGACCCTGTTGAAGAACCGGGAAAACCCCGCGCGATCGTTGCTGGCCTCGATGGCGGCGAAGTCGCCCAGCTCCACCATGTCCGGACAGTCCAGGCGCTCCATGTGCGGCGCGGCCTCGGCCAGCCAGCGGACGAACTCGCCCTCCGCGGGCGGCGTCGGCAGGGCGCTGGCCGTGGGCAGGTAGAACAGTCCGGCAATGCCGTCCGTGGCCCCCGCGCGCTCCTGCGGCCGCCCGTCTGCGTCCAGGGTCCAGCGGCAGGTGAAGGCGGAGGTGGTGCAGATCACCGGCACGCTCGTCCGCGGCCAAGGCGGCAGGGCGCCCAGCAACAGGTCGCTCCAGGCCAGCACCACCGGCGCCTCGGCCGGAACCCGCGCCAGCGCCTCGGCGATCCCGGAGGCGGTCCCCGAACCTTCCGCCCGCACCAGGCTGTAGGCCACCGGCGGCGGATTCACCTGCAGATAGCGCTCCAGCTGGTCGAACAGATAGTCGCCGATGACCACGAAGGTCGCGCCCGGGAACCGGTCGAACATGTGGTAGAGAATCGGCTTGCCCCGGATCGACACCAAGCATTTGGGCTTGTTCCAGGTGTGGTGCCGCAGCCGGCTACCGCGCCCGCCCGCCTGGATGATCACGTGCAGCGCCGGCGCGTGCGCGAGCGGCGCGTCAACCTGGCCCAGAGACGGCGGGGGTTTGGTCGCCGGCCCGTCCATTGGTGTCGCACCTGTCAGATCGAGGCGACGCGCGCCCTTCCCGCCCCAGCAAGACCACGATTCTAGGCGCCGACGGCAGCCTCCCGCGGTCGATGCTTCAGTGCAGCCTTACCGTTGCACGATCTGCGTCAGCACGCCCCCGGTCTCCGATGGGTGCACGAACACCTGGCCCTTGACCGGATTGCCGGGCCCAGGGTCGCCCACCAGCCGCACGCCCTTGGCGCGCATGCCGGCCAGCGCCGCGTCGATGTCGTCGACCTTCATGGCGATGATGTGCACCCCCTCGCCCCGGTCGGCGAGCCGCTTGGCGATGGGTCCCTCGTCGCCCAGGTTGGACACCAGTTCGACGTAGCTGTCGGCGAAGTGGAAGAAGGCCATCTTCATCCCCGGCGCCTCCCGGCGCTCGCTCACCGGCGCGCCGTAGATCGCTTCATACTTGCCGATCGCCGCGTCCAGGTCCTTCACCGCGACGACCACGTGGTCCACGCCCTTGAACATCGTCTTCCTCCCGTTTGGTTGGGGCCGAGCAAATCACAGGCGGGAGCGTGTTGCGAGACTTGTGCGTGGTTCGAGACGCGACGAAGGCGCCGCTCCTCACCATGACTAAGAGTTTTGCAGCCCAAAAATCCTCGTCATCCTGAGGAGCCCGCAGGGCGTCTCGAAGGACGCACTATGGCGATGCAGGCCCACTTGCCTTGGCGAAAGCTGCGTGATCTCTGAACGCTCCAATCGGGGGACACGCTTGAGCACGACAGACACCGAAGCGCACGCCGCGCCCCTGCCCGCGCAATTCCAGACCGACCGCAGCTTCGTCGGCCACCCTCGCGGGCTCGCCTTCCTCGCCGGTACGGAGGCCTGGGTCGGCTTCTCCTACTACGGCATGCAGTCGCTGCTGGTGCTTTACATGACCAGCTACCTGCTGACGCCAGGGCATATCGAGCACATCTTCGGCTTCGGCGCCTTCAAGTCCCTGTTGGAGCATCTCTACGGACCCCTCTCGGGTCGGGCGCTCGCCTCGGCCATCACCGGCTTGTACGGCGCCGTCGCCTACGCCACGCCCCTACTCGGCGGCCTGATCGCCGACCGGCTCCTGGGCCGCAGCAGGAGTATCGTGCTCGGCTGCATATTGATGACGGTCGGCCACTTCCTGATGGCGTTCGACGTCAGCTTTGTCCTTGCGCTGCTGTGTCTGGTCATGGGCACCGGCATGGCCGGCACGCTCAAGGCCCAGGTGGGCGGCCTTTATGCCCCCGGCGACCCTCGCCGCGGCGACGCGTTCCAGGTCTACAGCCTCGCGCTGCAGGTCGCGGTGATCGGCGCGCCTATCGTCTGCGGCGGGCTGGGCGAGAAGGTGGCCTGGCATTGGGGCTTCGGCGCCGCGGGCATAGGCATGCTGATCGGCCTGGTGGTCTATCTCTCCGGCCAACGCTGGATGCCGCCCGACCCCCTGGTCGAACGCGCCGCTGACAAAGCCGCCGGCGTGGTGCGGCCAAAAATGACCCTGCATGAGTGGCGCACGGTGGCCGTGCTGGTGCTGCTGGTTCCCATCCTTGCCGTCGCCTTCATCGGCAACAATGAAATCTTCAACGGCTACCTGCTGTGGGGAAAAGACAACTTCCAGCTCAACGTCTTCGGCCAGATCATGCCGGTGAGCTGGCTGCTCTCCATCGACGCCTTCGTTTCCACCTTCACCACCTTGGCCGTTCTCTTCTTCTGGCGCTGGTGGGGGACGCGCTGGCGCCAACCGAACGAGATCGTCAAGATCGGCGTCTTCACCTTCATCGCCGCGCTCGCGCCGCTGATCCTGGCGGCAGCCTCAGTCCAGGCCGCCGGCGGGCATAAGGTCGGCCTGGCCTGGGGTCTGGGCTTTCACATCGTCAACGACATCGGCTTTTCCGGCATGTACCCGATCGGCATGGCCCTGTTCTCGCGCGCCGCCCCGCCGGCCCTGGGCGCGACCATCGTCAACAGCTTCAGCTTCACCATCTTTCTGTCGAACCTGCTGGTCGGGAAGCTGGCCGGCATGCTGGACAAGATGCCCGGCGCCACCTTCTGGGCGATGCACGCCGGCCTGATCGCGGTTGCGGGCGTGTTGCTGTTGGTGTGCTCGCAGGTGTTCAAGCGCACCCTGGCGCCGGAGACCGAGGCGGATCGGTAGGGGGTTAGCGCCCCTCGATCATCTTCCAGCCGTTCCCCGAAGGGTCACGAAAGCTCGCGTCGACGGCGCCGTAGCGCTCGACGGGCTCCTGGGTGAACTCGACGCCGGCGGCCTGCAGACGGTCGTAGGCCTTGCGGCAGTCGTCCACCGCCATCACCATCGGCGCCATCGCCCCCTTGGCCACCAGTTCGTTGATGGCCTGCACCGCGGCCGGATCCTGCATCGGCGCCATGGCCTTCGACAGGCCCAGCTGAAACGACGGCTGGTCGGGATGCTGTACGGTCAGCCAGCGGTAATCGCCGTTCTTCACATCCGTGTGGACCTTGAACCCCAGCTTGCCGACATAGAACTGCAGCGCTTCTTCCTGGTCGCGGACATAGATGCTGGCGACGTTGACACCTTGGCTCATGGGAGCACCTCCTGTTGGTTGGCGGCGCTTTTACCGGCCCCCGCCCGGCGCCGCTTCTCCAAAACTGCGATCTTGAGGTCAGGCCGCCGCGCCGCCGTGAGGAAGCAGGGCGGCGTGCCTACGGACGTGTGCAGCGCCGCGCGCTCGCGGGCGCGGAACTCGCCCGGGCTCTCACCGACCACATCGCGAAAGGTGCGGCCAAACGTGCCCAGGCTGGTCCAGCCGGCCTCCAGCGCGATCTCGGTGACGGACAGCTCCGTCTCGCGCAGCAGCGCCGTCGCCCGCTCCACCCGGCGCGTCAGCAGATAGCGATGCGGCGGCGCGCCGAAGGCCTGTTTGAACGAACGCGCGAAATGCGCCGGCGAAACCCCACTCACCTTGGCCAGACGGGTCACGGGCCAGGCCTCATAGGGCGCCGCGTCGATCCGGTCCTTCGCGCGCAGCAGGCGCCGCAGGAGGCGGGGGTCCTGGGTCGCGGGGGGGCTCAGCATGAGGGCGAATGGTCGATTGGTCGCGAATTTCGTAGTCGGAGACCGCGAAGGAACTCCCCTCCCCGTTGCGGGGAGGGGGTGGGGGTGCAACGCCGTTGGCCGGGATTGGACCTGAAGCGTTCACCGAAATCGGCAAACAGAGCGCCGACACCCCCATCCCCAACCCCTTCCCCGCAAGGGGGAAGGGGCTTGCCAGGGACGCCCGTCCAACTGTGCGAAAACGCCGATCGCGGATGCATCACCGCCCTCACAATCACCTCATGCTGAGCCTGTCGAAGCACGAGGTGACGCACGACCCCTACCCTGCAAGCGCCTTGGCCAGAAACGGCAGACTCACATCCATCCGGTAGTCCACCGAGGAATGGTTGTCGTCGAACTCCTCATAGCGGTGCGCGATGCCCAGCTCGTCCAGCCGGCGTTTGAACCGCCGCACGCCATAGACCAGGTTGAACTGGTCGGTGGTTCCGCAATCGATGTAGAGCGCCTTCAGTCCCCGCAAACTATCGCTCTGTGTCTCCAGCTTCACGCACGGGTCGTGCTTCATCCAGTTGGCCCAGCGCTCGGGGATGAGCTCGCAGGTATCGGCCGTCACCGGCAGGCGCAGACCCAGGAACTGGGTCGGATCGGGGTCATAGTGCGCCGCCATGGCGATGATGTTCAGCGCCTTGAACGCGCTCTCGGGCGTCTTCGGCGCCGCCTCGAACTTGGTCCACCAGGCCTCGATGGTCCCGTCGCCCTTGGCCAGGGCGCGCAGGGTGTCGGGCATGTCGGGCAGATAGCAGAGCTCGAACGCCATATCGCCGGAATGGCAGGCCGCAGCGGCCCAGACGTCTGAATGATCCAGGGCGTGCACGATGGAGCCATAGCCGCCGCTGCTCTTGCCGAAGATGCCCCGCCGCCCGGTCCCGCCACAGCCGAACCGCCCTTCCACCGCCGCCAGTAGCTCGGTGGTCAGGAAGTCGGCCCAGGCGCCGGTGCTCAGCGAATTGACATACTGGTTGCCGCCCACCCGGGTGAAGCAGTCCGGAAACGCGACCACCACCGGCGGCATGGCGCCGTCGCCGATCAGCCGGTCCAGCCGCTCGGGCACATTCTCGCCAAAGCCCTTCCAGTTGGTGTGCGCCGGCCCGCCGGCGGTGAAGCCGACAATATCCACCAGCAACGGCAGCCCCGCGCCGTCATGGCCGGCCGGCGTGTAGACGTCCACCACCCGGTCAGTCGAATCGCCCAGCAGATTGCCCTTGAGCACCTCGCTGGAGACCACGAACCGATGCACGGTCCCGGTGGGATGGTTGGTCTTGCGCATGGGCTCGCTCCTGGGGTTGCGGCTGTAGGAAGGATTAAACCACGAAGGCACGAAGGACACGAAGGAAGGGATTGGACGCAAAGGCGCGAAGGACGCTAAGGCGGGCTTCGCCCGCATCAAAGCCATCGAGAGCCGCGCCGTCTGACCGCGCTTCGCGCCTCCTTTGCGTCTTAGCGCCTTCGCGTTTGAATCTTCAAAAGCACGGGCCCCTTCGTGTGCTTCGTGGTTCATTCTTTGAAAGATCCCATTCCCCAACGACACCCTTTGCACGCGCCGCCCGCCGCCTAAACTCACCCCCATGACCGACACCCTCGCCGAACCCGGCTATGATCCCCGCGCCGATGGCGCCATGCGCAAGGCCGGCGACAGGAATGTGCGCCCGCGCGACGCCGCGACCCTGATCATCGTCCGCCGCGACGGCCCCGCGCCGCGCCTGCTGATGGGACGCCGCAACGGCGGCCACGACTTCATGCCCGGCAAATGGGTGTTTCCCGGCGGCCGCATCGACCGCGCCGACTTCCGCGCGCCCTTCGCCACCGACCTGCGCCCCGAGGTGCTGGCGCGCCTGGCCAAGACTGGCCCCGCCCGCCGCATGCGCGCCCTGGCCCTCTCCGCCGTGCGCGAGACCTTCGAGGAGGTTGGCCTGTTGCTCGCCAAGCCGGCGCCAGCCCGACCCGCCGCCGGCCCGTGGGGCGACTTCCTGGCCATGGGCGCCGAGCCGGACCTGGCCGCTCTGGACTTCATCGCCCGAGCCATCACCCCGCCCTACCGGCCCAAGCGCTTCGACGCCCGCTTCTTCATGGCCGAGGCCGACCGGCTGATCAGCCTGGAGCGCGGCCCCGACTGCGGCGAGCTGGACGAGATCGCCTGGGTGGATCTGCCCGAGGCCAAGACCCTGGACCTGCCCAACATCACCCGCTTCGTGGTCGGCGAGTTGGAACAGCGGTTGACCGATCCGGTCCGGCCCGCGCCCTACGTCCGGTTCCTGAACGGCAAGCGCAGGCAGGAGCATCTATGAGCGACCCCGCGCCTGAGGCCGAGGTCGCCAAAGGCCCGCGCCCGCGCAACGCCGCTAGCCTGGTTCTGGTCCGCCAGCGCCCGGGCGGGCCTGAGGTTCTGATGGGCCGCCGCCCGCGCAAATCCCGGTTCGCCCCCGATGTCTTCGTCTTCCCCGGTGGCGGCGTCGAGCCCGGCGACTATCTGGCGGCGACCGCTCGCCCGCTGGGCCCCGCCTGCGCCAAGGCGACGGGCGCCACGCCCCGCCTGGCCCACGCCCTGGCCGCCGCTGCCCTGCGCGAGACCGAGGAAGAAACCGGCGTCGTCCTGCCCGCCGACCACGGCGCCCTCACCCTGATCGCCCGCGCCATCACCCCCGTCCGCAGCCCGATCCGTTTCCACGCCCGGTTCTTCTTAGGTGACGCCGAAACCGCCATCGGCGACCACGCCGACAGCGCCGAACTCACCGACCTGGCGTTCCGCCGCATCGACGAGACCACCAAGCTGCCGCTGATGGACGTAACCCAGGCGGTGCTGGCGGCGCTGGCGGAGCCGAGGTCGCCGTTTCTGTACAGCTATCGGAATGGGCGGCCGCACTGGCGGGTGTTGGGGTAAAGCCTCTCCGTTGACTTTCGGGGCGCAATCCGTATGTTCCGCGCCTCGCGAATTGCCGGCCCTGGTGGGCCTTCCAAGGTTTCCCATGGCCAAGCCAGCACAAATCAAGATCCGCCTGAACTCGAGCGCGGACACCGGCTTCTTCTACGTCACCAAGAAGAACGCCCGCACCATGACCGAAAAGCTGGTGCTGAAGAAATACGACCCGGTCGTGCGCAAGCACGTCGAGTTCCGCGAAGGCAAGATCAAGTAGGCTGAGGCCTGCACATCGCGGCGAACAATCGCGCCCACCCCTCTACGTCATCCTCTGATGTCCCTTTTCAAGTTTGAGGGTCGAGTTTTTCTGGGCGCTGGATCGGAGCGCTTGATTTAGTTGAGGCGGCGCAGGGTTCTGGGAGCGGGCGCTGTTGGCGACGGTTGAT
>Ga0302314_10009075_pt1 | contig 17636 bp, 17 predicted proteins | sample III_Palsa_N2_3_FD_200533 | JGI IMG/M metagenome (GOLD analysis project Ga0302314, IMG submission 200533) | Peat permafrost microbial communities from Stordalen Mire near Abisko, Sweden - III_Palsa_N2_3 | ecosystem: Environmental > Terrestrial > Soil > Palsa > Peat permafrost | place: Sweden...
GTGTGCGACAAGATCGTGCCGGGCCTGGTCATGGGCGCGCTCGCCTTCGGCCATCTGCCGGTGATCCTGATCCCCGCCGGACCGATGACCTCGGGCATTCCGAACAAGGAAAAGGCGCGGGTGCGCCAGCAGTTCGCCGAGGGCAAGGTCACCCGCGAGGCGCTGCTCGAGGTCGAGTCCGCCTCCTATCATGGACCCGGAACCTGCACCTTCTACGGCACGGCCAATTCCAATCAGATGCTGATGGAGATCATGGGCCTGCATTTGCCGGGCGCCAGCTTCGTCAATCCCGGCACGCCGTTGCGCGAGGCCCTGACCCGCGCCGCGGCCCAGCGTGTCGTCGCGATCTCCGCGCAAGGGACCGAGCCCACGCCGATGGCCGAGGTCGTGGACGAGCGTGCGATCGTGAACGGGGTCGTGGGTCTGCTCGCCACCGGCGGCTCGACCAATCACACGCTGCATCTGGTCGCCATGGCCGCTGCCGCCGGCATCAAGCTGACCTGGGGCGATTTCGCCGATCTGTCGGCCGTGGTGCCGCTCTTGGCGCGGGTCTATCCGAACGGCCAGGCCGACGTGAACCATTTCCACGCGGCCGGCGGCATGGCGTTCCTGATTTCGACCCTGCTCGATGCCGGGCTGCTGCATGAAGACGTCAAGACTGCGGTCGGTCCGGGCCTGTGGCGCTATCGCCGCGAACCGTCGCTGCAGGGCGGCGAGCTGGTCTGGCGCGACGGCCCGAGCCGAAGCCTGGACCTGGACGTGCTGCGCCCGGCGTCCGATCCGTTCGCACCCGACGGCGGCCTGCGCATGCTGCATGGAAATCTGGGGCGCGCGGTCATCAAGATCTCGGCGGTCAAGACCCAGCATCTGGTGATCGAGGCGCCGGCCAAGGTGTTCTCCAGCCAGGAAGAACTGTCGGCCGCGTTCAAGGCCGGCGAGCTGCATCGCGATGTCGTCGCCATCGTGCGCTTCCAGGGCCCGAAGGCGAACGGCATGCCGGAGCTGCACAAGCTGACCCCGCCGTTGGGTGTGCTGCTCGACCTCGGCTACAAGGTGGCGCTGGTCACCGACGGCCGCATGTCGGGGGCGTCCGGCAAGGTGCCGGCCGCGATCCATGTGACGCCGGAAAGTGCCGAGGGCGGCCCGCTCGCCCGCGTCCAGGACGGGGATATCGTCCGCCTGGACGTCGATGCCGGCACGCTCGACCTTTTGGTCGATGCCGAGGCGCTCGCCGCGCGTCCGCTCGCGACCTACGACGCCCATCGCAACGGCAAGGGCACCGGCCGTGAACTGTTCGGCATGATGCGCCGCGCGGTCAGCGGGGCGGAAGAAGGCGCGACCGTGTTCGCGGTCGATTACGCGTCGGTGTGAGCGCTAGTTGCGATCGCCGGATAGGGCTTGCTCGGCGGCCTCTGCCAAGAAGCGGGATCGGTTCGGTGCTACGGCATCAATCCGGCGCAGCAGGGAGCGCGAAAGCATGACGTTGACCCGCTCGGCCTTGTGAAGGTCAGGATCCGCGGCAACCAGAACGACCGTTGCATCGGTCCGCTCAGGATCATCCTTCAACGCTTCGAGCGATCGCGGACGGGGGATCGGGTCGCCATATTCCGCCATGACAGACAAGTGCCCAGCCAAGGCGTCCTCCGCCATTGCCAACGCTTCGTCGATCGTGCTGCCAGCGGTCACGCACCCGGGAAGATCGGGAAACTCTACGCCATAGTCCGATCCCGGATCGCGCCGGATATAGGCGACATAGCGATCGATCATGATTTGGCCCTCAAGACAACTTCACGCCCGACTGGCGCTCGATGCTCCGAAGGGTGCCGATCGGAGGGTCCTTTTTCAGGTGCGGCACCGTTACGATGCCGGGGCGCGTCGGATGGCGGAAGTGATGATGGCCTCCGGCGATCCGAACCTCGTACCAGCCCTCGTCGACGACTCTACAGATGACGGTCCGGCTATCCATGTGTGTAATGCTACACACTTCCGCGAGGGTTGGCGAGTCTCAAACCTTGCGCCACCCACCCGCGACCCACGTCCCCAGCACGTGATTGCATTGGTCCAGCAGCGTCAGATCGGCCTGATAGCCCTGAGACAGCCGCCCGCGGCGATCGGCCATGCCGAGGAACTGGGCCGGATAGAGCGAGGCCATGCGCAGGGCTTCCTCGCGGGCCACGCCCAGCAGGCCGATGCAGTTGCGCACGGCCTGGGACATGTCCAGATCGGCGCCGGCGAGCGTGCCGTCGCTGGTCACCAGACGGCCGTCGTGCCGATGGATCGTGGCGCCATAGAGCTGGAAACTGTCGGCATCGGTGCCGAGCGGCGTCATGGCGTCGGTCACCAGCATCAGCTTGCCGCGCGGCTTGGCGGCGAGTGCCAGCTTCAGCGCCGCCGGATGGACATGGATGCCGTCGACGATGATGCCGCACCAGGCCTCGGCCGAGAGCAGGGCGGCGCCGGCGATGCCCGGCTCCCGGTTGGCGACCGGCGGCATGGCGTTGAACAGATGGGTGAAGCCGCTGATGCCGGCCCGGATCGCTTCCAGGGTTCGAGCGTAGGTCGCGGCCGAATGGGCGCCGGCCAGTAGCACGCCGGCCGCGGCCAGCTTGCGGATGTCGCCGTCCGTCACCGTCTCGGGCGCTAACGACAGCAGCACCCGGCCACCGGGGAATTCGTTCGGCAATTCGCAGAGATAGGCGATGTCGCAGTCTGTCGGCGGCCGGACGAAGGCGGGGCTATGGACACCGCGCTTTTCGATGCTGAGGAACGGGCCTTCCAGATGCAGGCCCAGCACGCCGCTGGCGGTCTCGCGCGCGGCCTCCGCTACGGCCGCCGCCGCTGCGTGCATCTTGTCCGCGGCGTCGGTGATGAAGGTCGGCAGCAGGCCGGTCGTGCCGTAGCGGCGATGGGCGGCGACGATGGTCCGGACTGCATCGACCGTCGGCGTGTCGTTCAAGAGCGCGCCGCCGCCGCCGTTGACCTGGGTATCGATGAAGCCGGGGGCGATCAGGCTTCCGGCCGGCAGCGTCACGGTCTCGGCCTGCGGCGCGGTCGCGCGCGGGATCAGGTCGAGGATCTTGCCGCCTTCGACGAGCAAGGCGTGCCCGTCGAGGATGGTGTCGCCGGTGAACAGGCGCGCGCCGGTCAGAAGCTGCCGCATCAGACGGTTTCCGTCACTTTCTTGAGGTTGGACGGGGCATCGGGATTGAGCCCGCGCGCTTCGGCCAGGCCATGCACCGCCATGTAGAAACTCTGCACCGACGCGAGCGGCGCCACTTCGGGTGGCAGGCTGTCCAGCACCGGCAGCGCGACCACGCCCAGCACGCTCGTATCCGTGCTCAGCACCGTGGCGCCCAGGTCGACCATGCGCTTGATGGTGGCGATGCTGGACGGGAGCGTCCGGTCGTTCTGGGTCAGCGCGATCGCGCCGAAGCCGGGACGGACCAGTTCGAGCGGACCATGGATGACCTCGGCCGCACTGAACGCTTCGGCATGCAGCCGGCAGGTTTCCTTGAACTTGAGCGCGATCTCGTTGGCGGCACCGGTGCCGAGGCCGCGGCCGATGACGTAGAAGCTGGAGACGTCGGCGAGCTTTTGCAGCGCCGGTGTCCAGTCGAGCTTGGCGGCGGCGTCGAGCCAACCCGGCACCGCCGCGACGGACGCGATCAAGCCGGCATCATCACGCCAATAGGCGGCCAGCTGCAGGAAGGCCAGCGCCGAGGTCAGGTAGGATTTGGTGGCGGCGACGCTCGCCTCCTTGCCGGCGCAGAGCGGGATGAACAGGTCGGCCTGTCGCGCCAGCGGCGACTCCTCGTCATTGACGAAGCAGACGACATAGGCGCCGCTCGCTTGAGCGGATGCGGCGAGGCGCAGCAGGTCGGGGCTGCGGCCGGATTGCGAGACGGCGATGAACAGCCCGCCCTTCAGCTGCAGCGGCGCGTTATAGAGCGAGGCAACGGAAGGCCCAATCGAGGCGACGGGCAGGCCGATGCCGGTCTCGATCAGATATTTGCCATAGGCCGACGCATGGTCGGACGAGCCGCGGGCGCAGGTGACGACGAAGCTCGGCTTCAGCGCGCGCAGTTTGGCGCCCAGCGCCTTGAACAGCGGACCGCAGCGCTCGATCTGGCGCCGGGCGGCTTCGGCGGATTCGGCGGCTTCGAGCGCCATGGCGGGCAGGGAACGGGCAGCGGTCACGGTCATGCGGATCTCGATTGCGGTGTGGAAAAGGGCGCCGCGGAGGCGGCATGAAGATGCTTGGTGTCGTAGAGGCTGAGCTCGACCAGCACGTCGTAGCTGTCGCCGCGATATTGCGAGCGCATCAGTTCGAGCGGCGTGCCGTCGGCGAGGAAGCTGCGCCGCTCGATCGACAGCGCCGGCGTGCCGATCGGCACGCCCAGCAGCATCGCCTGCTGCCGGTTCAAGACGGTGGCGCCGATGCGCTGCTGGGCGCGGTGCGGCGTATGGCCGAGCGAGCGCAGCCGGCTATAGAGCGAGGCGCCGACATCCTGCGGATCGGGCAGCAGCCGGGTCGAGATCGTCGCCAGCTCGAGCGCCAACGGGTTGCCGTCGGCCAGGCGCACCCGCCACAGCCGCGATACGGTCTCGCCGGGCGCCAAGCCCAAAGCCGCGACCTCGTCGGGCGTGGCGATGGCAATCGAACGGTCGAGCCAGCGCGAACTCGGCACCATGCCGCGCTGGCGCATGTCGTCGGTGAAGCCGCTCAACACGGTCAGCGCCTGCTCGACATGGACCCGGCGCACGAAGGTGCCGGCGCGCGGCCGCTGGTCCAGCAGGCCTTCCTCGACCAGCGCCTGCAGCGCCTTGCGCAGCGTGACGCGGGAGACATTCAGCCGTTCGGCCAGCTCGCGCTCGGCCGGCAAGGCCTCGTCGGGCCGAAGCGCGCCGTCGCCGATCAGGCGGCGCAGGTGGCGGGCGAGCTGCAGATAGAGCGGGACCGGACTGCCGGCGGTCAGCGCCTCGCTATCGAACAGGTGGCCCGGGTCCATCATGCGGCCCGGCGTCGGGCGAGCAGCAGCGCGCCGTCCATGGCATCGCCTTCGGCCGGCGCCAGTGCCGCGCGGATCTCGTCATCGAACCAGGGTTCCAGCGCCGGGCCGAGGCCGCCCATCAGCGCCACGTGGGCGGCACCGAGCGCCGTCAGCCGGCGGACGAAGTTCCGGACATGGCCGGCCGTCTGATGGACGAGGTCGAGGGCGACCGGATCGCCGCGGCGGGCGAAATCGATGGTCAGCGGCGCCATGCTGCCGTAGTCGCCGGGTTTGGCGCCATTGACCCAGGCGACGACCTCGGGCGGATGGCCGCCCAGGCGCGCCATGATCGCAAGCGTGAAATTGCTGGCGGGGCCGAGCCCGTCATAGGCGCGCACGGCGGCCCGCACCGCCTCGCGGCCCAATTGGGCGCCGCTGCCGTCGTCCGAGATCTCGAAGCCCCAGCCGCCGATCGGATGGGATTTGCCGTCGACGATGGCATAGCCGGCGCTGCCGGTGCCCAGGATCAGGATGGCACCGTCGCGACCGCCGAAGGCGCCGAGGCAGGCGGTATGGGCATCGGTCTCGGCCGCGACGCTGGCGAAGCCGGGCGAGGCCCCGGCGACCCGGGATGCATCGACCGGGCCGGTGATGCCGGCCAGGCCCAGGCCGGCATGGATGCGGGGCAGCGCGCTGCGGTTGAGCCCGGCCCCGTCCAGGGCCCGGTCGGTCGCATGCAGGATCTGGCGCCAGCTGATGTCGAGGCCTAGGCGGATGTTGGCGGCGCCGGCCCGGCCTTCGCCCAGCACCGTGCCGGCGGCATCGACCAGCCGGGCGCGGCAGCCGGTGCCGCCGCCATCCACACCCAGATACAAGATCCCGTCCGTCGTCATGCCGCCGCCGCTCCGATTTGGTTCCGACGGCGATAATACCAGAACCATACCAGAGCGCGCCGGGCGAGATCGTCAAGCGCCCGCAACAATCCGTCAAAAACGACGAATTAGGGCGTGAGGTCGCCCAGATAGCCGATCACGGCGTCCAGCCTGTTGGCCGGCGCGGTCATGGCGACATAGCCGTCGGGGCGGATCAGATAGAGCACCTCCGGGCGGTAGGCCGTGGTACCGGCGGCGAATTGTGCGGTCAGGACCAGGCCGGCGAGCGCTTCCGGCAGGGCCGGCGGCGTCTCGCCGCTCAGCAGCACGAAACGGCCGGTGCGCAGCTTTTCGAACAGGCGTTTCTTGCGGGCCGCGGCGCCGACCAGCGGGCAATCCGGTGCCCGATCACCGGCGTCCATCTCGGCCGCGCGGCCGATCGAGGGGCCATTCAAGGGGCTGTCGGCGTAATAGAGATCGAGCTCGCTCAGGTCGCCGGCCACGCGCCGCTGAAACGCCGGCCAATGGGCGGCAAGCGAGACGGCCGCATTGCGCAGCGCCTGCAGCCAGCGGGCGCGCAGCAGGGCGACCCGCGTCGCCCGACCGGCGTTCTTCAGCACCAGATCGCCGATGGCGCTGCGCTCCGGCGAATAGCTGTCGAGAATGCGCTCGTGCGCCTTGCCCTGGCAGACCAGCGCCAGCTTCCAGGCGAGGTTGGCGGCGTCCTGCAAGCCGGTGTTCATGCCCTGGCCGCCGGCCGGGCTATGGATATGGGCGGCGTCACCGGCGACGAAGACGCGGCCGGCGCGATAATCCGCGACCTTGCGCTCGTTGATCTTGAACCGGGTCAGCCAGATCGGATCGCGGCCGGTGAGCCCGCCGGGGCCGCGCTGGTCGAGCAGGTCCTGAATGTCGCCCAGTGTCGGCTCGCCGGCGGTTTCCGGCACGTCGGCGACGACGCGGAACCGCCCGCGGCCCAACGGGAAGATTGCCAGCAAGCCGTCCGGCGTCCACGAGATCAGCACTTCCTCCGCGACCGGCCCATCCAGCATCAGGTCGGCCAGGGCCAGGTTGCTGGTCAGGGTCTCGCCGTCGAACGGCAGCGCCAACAATCGGCGCACGGCACTGTGGGCGCCATCGCAGCCGAGTAGCCAGCCGGCATGAACGGTCTCGATGCCGCCGTCCGCGCGCCGCAACTCGGCGGTGACATGGGTCTCGGCCGGGATGAGGCCGACCAGCTCGACCGAGCGCTCGACCGTGACGCCCAGGCGCCGCAGTTCCGCGGTCAGCAGCCGCTCGGTCTCCGACTGCGGCAGGAACAGGCCGAACGGATAGGCGCCCGGCAACTGCCGCAGCGAGACGCGGGCGAGGCTCCTGCGCCGGGCCATCAGGTGCAGGCTGGTGACCTTCAGCCCTTCGGCGAGGAAGGGCTCGACCGCGCCGTGGATGTCGAACTGTTCCAGCGTGCGCGGCCAGATCACCACGGCCTTGGATTTGTCGCTGGGCGTCGCCGCCTTGTCGAGGATGCGGACGGTGACGCCCAGCCGGGCGAGGGATGCCGCCATGAACAGGCCGACCGGGCCGGCCCCGACGACGATGACCTGGGCGGTCAAAGAGTGGCCTTCATGTGCTCTCTCCCCGTGTTCGGTCGCGGTCTTGTCGCCGCCTCGACCGGTCGCGGGGGTCAGCCGCGGCCGACGAACGGCATCTTGGTCGCCATGACGGTCAGGAACTGCACGTTCGCCTCGGGCGGCAGGCTCGCCATATAGACGATCGCGCGGGCGCACTCGCCGACATCCATGACCGCCTCGACCGCGATCTCGCCGTTGGCCTGGGGAACGCCCTTGGCCATGCGACCGCCCATGTCGGTCGCGGCATTGCCGATGTCGAGCTGGCCGCAGGCGATGTCGTATTTCCGACCGTCGAGCGACAGCGACTTCGTTAACCCCGTAATGGCGTGTTTGGTTGCGGTGTAGGGCGCGGAGTTCGGTCGCGGCGCATGGGCCGAGATCGAGCCGTTGTTGATGATCCGGCCGCCGCGCGGGCTCTGATCCTTCATCATGTTGAAGGCGGCGTGCGCGCACAGGAACGATCCGGTCAGGTTGATCGCGACCACATTGTTCCATTGCTCGGGCGTCAGATCCTCGAACGCCGTGTTCGGCACATTGACGCCGGCGTTGTTGAACAACAGGTCGAGCCGGCCGAAGCGTTGCTTGGTGGCGGAGAAGAGTGCCGCGACCGAGGCGGGGTCGCTGACGTCGGTCGGAACTGCCAGCGCATTGGCGCCATTGGCGCCGGCGAGCGTCACGGTCTCGTCGAGCTGCTCGCGGCGGCGTCCGGCCAGGACCACGCCATAGCCGGCACCCAGCAAGGCCAGTGCCGAGCTGCGGCCGATGCCGCTGCCGGCGCCGGTCACGACGGCGAACTTCTGTGCTTGGCTCATCTTAGGTTCCTCCCCAGTTTGTTTCGCATCACCGAAGCAGTATCCGAATTTTTGCGGCCGAGGCGAAGGCCCTTGATGACTCTAAAAGAATCGCCCCTCCCATGCGGTTCTGTGCGGAATTATCGCGGCGCACCATCGTTGACCGAGCGTCTTGCATATTTTGGTGACTCTCGATGGGTGAGCGCATGCGGCGGGGATTTGGGGCAGCGGTGGCGCTGTTGACGCTGATCGCGGGCTCGGTCGGTGCCCGCGCGCAGACGCCGTCGCCCATGGCGGAATGGCAATATTCCGCCGGCGTGCCGCTGCGCCCGAGCTTCGAGGACACGGCGCCGGAATGGCAGGTCGAGGTCGGTGCCGCCGCGGCCGTGCAGCCGCTTTATGCCGGTGCCGCCAAGTATCGGTTCCTGCCGGGCCCGGATATCGACGTGCGCTACAGGGATCTGGCCTTCTTCTCGGTCGGCGAAGGGCTGGGCGTCAACCTGCTGCAGGACAAGACCTATCGGGTGGGCCTGGCGCTGGGGGTCGACCAGGGCCGCGAGGCCGACAGCGCCACGCGGCTGCACGGCACCGGCGATATCGGCCTGGCGCCGACGCCGAAGCTGTTCGCCGAATATGTGCTGTTCCCGGTCGTGCTGCGCGCCGACGTGCGCCGGGCGCTGGGCGGCGTCGACGGCTGGTCGGGCGACCTGTCCGCCTATGTGCCGGTCTATGGCACCAAATCATTCTTCGTGTTCGCCGGCCCGACGGCCGCGTTCGTCGACGATACCTACAACCGGCACGCGTTCGGCATCAGCGAGACGCAGCATCTGCGCTCCGGCCTGCCGCGCTATGACGCGACCGGCGGATTGCAGAGCGCAGGATTCGGCTCCAGCATGACCTGGCTGATCACCGACCATTGGCTGGTCAACAGCGGCCTGTCGGCCCAGCGCCTGCTCGACGCCGCGGCGCATAGCCCGCTGGTGCAGGAGCGGTTGCAGTACGATGCGTTTTTCACGGTCGGCTATTCGTTCTAAGCGCGGGCGAGCGAGCGCTCCATCGCGTGGCGCAGCGTCGCCATGCGATAAGGCTTCGCCAGGATCGGGCCCGGCGTGTGGTTGTCGTTTTCAGCGAGTGTGCCGGCATAGCCGGTCGCATAGACCACCGGCACGCTCGGGCGCAGGCGATGGATCGCGTCGGCCAGCTGGAAGCCGTTCATGCCCGGCATCTGCACGTCGGTGAAGACCAGGTCGATCTCGGTCGAACCGGCGGCAATGTCGAGTGCCGCCGCCGGATGCGGCGCCGAGATGACGGCGTAGCCCAGACTTTCAAGTAAAGCATGGGCTACCTCGCGAATGTCGCGATCGTCATCGACCAGCAGAATCGTGGGCAAGCGTTGTTCCATGCCTTAGTAACAACCTGCTGGCCAAGAAAGATCCCGCCCAAAAACATGGCCGCCATGTGTCGATGGTTAGGCAATTTTTAGCTGTGTTGAGAAGTGTTGTGTTGACGAACACTTATCGATTTCGCAAGCGCGGTCGTTTTCATCTGTCGGGCAGAAACCCGCTCATTGAAACCGGCGCACAGTCGGAACGTTCGGCGCGCGCCAGGGTTTGCTTGATCGAACACGCGCGTGCTGGCGCGCGCTGGAAACAGATCATTCGGATTGGCGAAATCGAGATGCTGAAACCGCTCGCCGTATCGGCCCTGGCACTCTGCTGCTTCGGCGGCTTCACCGTTCATGCCGCCGATGTCCCGCCCGGCTACGACTATCCCTATCATGATCCGTGGCTGGCGACGGCGTCGGTCGCCCTGCTGAAGGACCCGAAGCTGCCGGAGAAGCAGGTCAAGGACGCGACGATCTATCCGGCCCGCGCCCGCACGCCGCTGTTCGAGGACAAGGCCCAGGTCTATTACGTGACCTACCGCCAGGAAAAGCCGGCGGATCTGGTCGTGCTGATTTCCGGCCTGGGCTCCGTGGCCGAGGATCCGTTGGCGCTCTACCTGGGCGGCCAGATCTTCGCGATGGGCTATAACGTCCTGGTCGTGCCCGACGCCTTCAACTGGCAGTTCGCATTGGGCGCCTCGCGGTCGGGATATCCGGGCGTGCCCAGCATCGATGCCGGCGATCTGGAGAATTTCATCGTCCGGGCCCGCGATCATGCGGTCAAGGTCGATGGCATGAAGATCCGCCAGACCAAGCTGGTGGGATATTCGATGGGGGCGCTCGAAGGCGCGTTCCTGGCGGCGCGCGAGGCGCAGCATCCGCGCCTCAAGTTCGGCAAGGTCGTGCTGCTGAACCCGCCGGTCGATACGTTCTACGATCTGCATCAGTTGGACGCGCTCGCGGAGACCGGCAAGGACTGGTCGCCCGACGAGAAGAAGACGATCAAGGCGCGCGCCTTCGACCTGGTCGTGAACGCCAATCTGACCGATCCGCAGGGCGCACCCTATTTTCGCGACCTGGCGCAGAAGAACACGCTGACCGACGATCAGCTGAAATACGTGCTGTTCGGGCTGTTCCACGGCAGCCTCAGCGACGTGATCATGGTGTCCCAGCAGATCAAGGACGAGGGCATCCTGAAGACGCCGGCCAGCGCGGTCAGCCTGGACGCGCGCGAGAAGGAAGCTGCCCAATATGGCTTCGAGGATTATGTCCAAAAGTTCGTGCTGCCGCAGCTTGGCGGCCCGGCGGCGGCGGCGACGCTCAAGGGCGAGACGCTCTATGGCCTGCATGATTTTCTGGCGAGCCATCGCGAGGTCGAGGTCTTCCACAATGCCGATGATTTCCTGGTGCGGCCCGAGGATATCGCCTATCTGCAAAGCACGCTCACCAACCGCCTGACCCTGTTCCCGCACGGCGGACACATGGGCAATATCTGGTATCCGACGAACCAGCAGATGCTGGCGCAGGCGTTGGGCAGCGGCCCGGTCGCCCCACCGCCGGCGCCGCCAGCCCCGCCGGCCGCGATTGCGAGCGAACCGGCGACACCGCCGGCCGATGGCAGCACCGCTCCCGCCGTCGCTGCCGCCACCGCACCGGCACCCGTGACCGAGACGGCCCAGACCGTGCCGGCCCAGACCGTGCCGGCCCAGGTGGCGCAGCCGCTGAGCGTGGTGACGCCGTCGACGCCGTTGCCGGGCCCCAATCTGGTGCAGACCGCACCGGCGACGCTGGTACCGCCGGCACCGGTCGCGGCCACCGTGACGCCGCCGCCGGAGCCGGTGCCGGTCGATACGGTGCAAGTCCCGGTCGCGCCACCGCCGACCGTGCCGGCACCCGCCTCGGCGCTGTCGCCGCCGGCGCCGGTCGCCGCACCGGCAATGGTCCCGGTTGAGGACCCGCTCGCGGTGGCGCCGCAGCCGGGAACGACGACGACCACGACCACCACCACGACGACCGATCCGGCGCCCTCGCCCAGCTACACGATCAAGATCCCGCAGATCCCGTCGGCAACGCCGGCGAATCCGCCGCCGTCCTGATCGCGGAACCGGCGGTCGAGGCGTTTCGCCCAGGCGCAACTTATTGGGCGCAACTTATTGATCGAAGCGGCGTTTCCCTGGTGTGCGGCCCAGCTTCGGGCCGCAGCCGGTTCGAGGGTCACGATGAATCTTGCGTCTGCGGAGCGGGTCGGGCGGATCTACTGTCCCGATTGCGGCCTCGCTCAGAACCTGCCTGTCGTCCCGCACCATTCGGTCGCGGCGTGCGCCCGCTGTGGCGGGACGCTGCTGCGGCGGATTCCGGGCGGGGTCAATGCGGCACTGGCACTGGCACTGGCCGCGGCCCTGCTGCTGATCCCAGCGAATTTCCTGCCGTTGATGGACGTAAGCTTCGAGGGCGCCGAGCGCCAGAATCTGACGATCAACGGCCTGACCTCGCTGTGGGATGGGGGCTATCCGTCCTTGGGCATCATGGTCGCCGCCTTCAGCGTGGCGGCGCCGGCTCTGTGGCTGGCGGCCCTAGTGCCGTCGCTGATCCTGGTCTGGAGCCGTGAAAATCCCCGCTGGCTGGGCTGGCTGTTCCGCCAGGCCGAATGGCTGCGGCCCTGGGCCATGACCGAGGTCTATCTGCTGGGCAGCCTGGTCGCCTACAGCCGTATCAAGGACGTTGCCACGGTCGAGATCTCGACCGGTGGCTGGTGCTTCGTCGCCTTCGCGCTGACGATCCTGGCGATCGATTCCGTGCTCGATCGGCGCGTCATCTGGCAGACGATCGGTCCGGACGCGCTCGCCGGCACGGACACGAGCGATGTGATCGATTGCCTGGATTGCGGCTTGATCGCCCCGTCGGATGCCGAGGGCGGCTTCTGCCCGCGTTGCGCTGCGCGCCTGCACCGGCGCAAACCCGGGTCCTTCGCCAAGACCGCGGCGCTGACCAGTGCTGCGTTCTTTCTGTATATCCTGGCCAATATCCTGCCGGTGTTGAGCATCATCCGCTTCGGCCGCGAAGAACCCTCGACCATCTTTTCTGGCGTGCGCGAGCTGATCGAGAGCGGGCTCTGGCCGTTGGCGATCATCGTGTTCCTGGCCTCGATCGCGGTGCCGCTGGTGAAGCTGACCGGGCTCACCTGGTTCCTGCTGGCGATCCGGCGCGGCTTCACCCAGCAGGTCATGGCCCGAACCCGGCTCTATCGCTTCGTCGAGGGCATCGGCCGCTGGTCGAACATCGACGTGTTCATGATCTCGATCCTGACCTCGCTCGTGCAGTTCGGCACCCTGACCCGGGTCGAGGCCGAGCCGGGCGCGGTCGCCTTCGCGGCGGTCGTGCTGCTGACCATGCTCGCCTCGCGGGCGTTCGATTCACGGCTGATGTGGGATCTGGTGGAGAGCGGGCATGAGTGAGGGCGAAAGCACGGCGCAGGTCCGGCGCAGCCGGCTGGTGGCGATCGTCTGGCTCGTGCCGATCGTGGCGTTTCTGGTCGTGCTCTGGGTCGGGTTCCAGACTTTCGCCAACCATGGCCCGACCGTGACCATCACCTTCACCTCGGCCGACGGGCTCGAAGCCGGCCATACCAAGATCCGGCACAAGGATGTCGATATCGGCACGGTGAAGCGGGTCGTGCTGACCAAGGACATGAGCCATGTCGAGGTGACGGTCGAGCTGGAACGCCAGGTCGCGGATCACGTGACGTCGAATACACGCTTCTGGATCGTGCGCCCGCGCGTCAGTGCCGCGGGCATCAGCGGGCTGAATACGCTGGTCTCCGGCGCCTTCATCGAGATGGACCCGGGCGCCTCCGGCGATCCCACCGATCATTTCGCCGGACTGGAAGAACCGCCGGTGGTCGATGACGAGGACGTGCCCGGCACGCGCTTCACGCTCCATGCCGACGATCTGGGCTCGATCGGCCAAAGCTCGCCGATCTATTTCCGCGGCATCAATGTCGGCGAGGTGCTGGGCTATCAACTGGGCAAGGATGCCAAGCAGACCGACATCTTCATCTATATCCACGCGCCCTACGACAAGCTGGTGCGGCCGAAGAGCCATTTCTGGAACGTCAGCGGCGTCTCGATCTCGGCGGGTGCCGGCGGCATCCGGGCCAGCACCCGCTCGCTGGAGGCGCTGTTGGCCGGCGGCCTGGGTTTCGATACCTCGGACGCGGCCCTGTGGGATGCGGCCAGTCCGAAGGATGCCGAATTCCATCTCTACAACAACGAGGACGAGGCGGATCGGCAGCCGACCGGCCCGACCGTGACCTATGTCGCGAACTTCCCCGGCGGCGTGCACGGCCTGGTCGAAGGCTCCGCCGTCGAGGTCCAGGGCATGCGCGTCGGCCAGGTGACCGACGTGCATCTGGAATATGACGCCAAGACCGACACGCTCAGGGCGCCGGTGACCTTCCAGATCGATCCGACCCAATTGCCGGTCGGCAAGGACCAGCCAAAGCCGTCGACCGACGCGGTCAACAAGGCGATGGACCATCTGGTGCAGAAGGGCCTGCGCGCGCGCATGGGCTCGGCCAATCTCCTGACCGGATCGCGGCTGATCGAGCTGGATTTCGTGCCGGACGCGCCGGCGGCGACGGTGGACTACAGCGGCCCCCTGCCGCAGGTGCCGACCGTGGCGTCGGGCGATCTCGACGCGCTATCGGCCTCGGCCAACCAATTCATGGGCAAGCTGGCGAAGCTGCCGATCGCCGAGATCGGCCAGGGCCTGCACGATATCCTGGCCCACGTCGACCAGGCGACGGCCGGGCCGGAGCTGGCGCGCGCGGTCAAGTCGCTCGATCGCTCGCTCACCAACCTCGACCAGCTGACGCAGAAGACCAACCAGCAGATCGGCCCGATCCTGGACAGCCTGCACCGCACCGCCGAGTCGGCCGACCAGACGCTCGAGGCGGCTCAACATCTGCTGGGCTCCGGCGGCGACCGCAGCCGCGACCTGCCGGCGCTGATCCATGAGCTGACCGATTCGATGCGGTCGATCCGGGCGCTCGCCGATTATCTCGACCAGCATCCGGAGGCGCTGCTGCGCGGCCGGACCAGCCAGGCGCAATAGGGAAGCCTTGAGATGCACGCTCGCCGCCTCTTGACCGTGACCGCGCTCACCACGCTGCTCGCTGCCTGTGCCAGCGCGCCGACCAGATTCCATACGCTCGATCCGGTGGCCCCGGCGGCCCTGCCGGCCCAGCGACCGCTGCTGGTTCCGGTGCGCGTCGAAAGCGTCGTCATTCCGCCGGAACTCGACCGGCCACAGATCGTCCGCCGCGTCGGCCCAGGCAAGCTCGATCTGGCCGACGACGATCGCTGGGCGGGCCCGCTCGACGAGTTGGCACGCGGCGCGCTCGCGTCGGACCTGGCGCAGCGCTTGGCCCCCGGATCGACCGTGCGTGCGGATGACCCGGCGCCGCCCCGGCTGCTGCGCAAGATCGATGTGGTGATCGAGCGGTTCGAGGGTGCGACTGCCGGCCCGGTCACGCTGGTGGTGCGCTGGACCCTGCTGGGCGACGGTCCGGACCAGGTGCCGGTTCGCCATGAGGAGCGGATCGAAGTGCCGGCGAACGGCGACATCGACGGCACCGTCACGGCGATGAGCGCCGCGCTCGGTGTTCTCGCCGACCGGATCGCACCGACGCTGCGCTAGAATCCGCACAGCCGGGCGATCGGGCCGACCAGCACGGCCGTCACCAGGCCGTTGAGCCCGACGGCGAGGCCGGCGAAGGCGCCGGCGGTCTGATGCAGACGGATGGCATGGGCGGCCCCGACGCCGCTGCCGGCGGTGCCTGCCGCCAAGCCGTGGGCGCGCCAATCGCGCACCCGGCACAGCGCCAGGATCGGCTTCGCCGCGATCGCGACCAGGATGCCGCCGGCGATGGCGAGCGAAGCCGCGACCGACGACAATCCACCCAGGTTCTGCGCCAGCGCCATGGCGATCGGCGTGGTGACGGATTTGGGCGCCATCGACAGCGCCAGGCTGGACGAGCCGCCCAACGCCTTGACCAGCAGCAAGCCGCTGGCGACCGACAGCGCCGCGCCCGCGACCAGGGCCAAGGCCACGCCGGACAGGCTGCGTCGCAGCAGCGGCAGCGCCGCGACCAGCGGCACGGCCAGCGCCACCGTGGCAGGACCCAGCAGCAGATGGATCGGCAGGGCGCCGGCGAAATAGACGGCATAGGGCGTGCTGGTCGCCTTCAGCAGCGCACCGACCAGCAGGATCGCGATCAACACCGGGTTGGCGAGCGCCAGGCCCCGCAGCCGGTGCTGGATCGTGGTGCCGATCGCGTAGGCCGCCAGCGTGACGCCGGGCCACAACAGCGGGCAGGCGGCGAGTTCAGCGGGCAACGTGAGCATGGGGACCTCCCGGCAGACGGACCCGGAGCCGGCCGTGCCATTCCAGGATCAGCGCGGTCGCGACCAGCGACAGCAGGGTCGAGCCGACCAGACCGCCCAGCAGCGGCAGGGTTTCGGCACGCAGCAGATCCAGGTGGTCGATCAGCCCGACGCCGGCCGGCACGAACAGCAGGCCCATATGGCGCAACAACCCGCCCGAGACCTGATCCAGGCCCGGCGAACGCCAGGCTGGCCGCGCGGCCAGCGCGAGTGCCAGCAGGAACAGGCCGATCACCGGACCGGGCAACGCCAGGTGTGCCGCGCTCTGCAGGGCTGTGCCGGTCAGTTGGGCCGCGATCAGAAGCAATAGGGCTTTCAGCATGATCCGAGTCCAGATTTGCGATTAACGCAACAATCCAGATATAGCCTCAGAGGAATCGCCCTAGAATGCCCTCATTCGACAATTTATTTTTGCAAATCGGGGTAGGATCGATGGATTATCTGGCGGCGATACGGCTGTTCGTCCGGGCGCTGGAACTGGGCAGCTTCTCCAAGGCGGCGGTGGATTGCGGCGCCAAGGTCTCCTCCGTGTCGCGCGCGGTCTCGGCATTGGAGGCGGATCTGGGCGTGGCCTTGTTCAACCGTTCGACCCGGCGGTTGAACCCAACTGAGGCCGGGGGCGATTTCTATGAGCGCGCGGTCCGCATCCTGGTCGAGGTCGAGGATGCGCGGCAACAGACCGCGGCGCTGAACGGCCGGCCGCAGGGGCTGCTGAAGGTCAACCTGCCCGGTGCCTTCGGTCGCCGCCATGTGGTGCCGCTGTTGCCGGGCTTCCTGCTGGCCTATCCCGACATCCGGATCGAGGCGACCCTGACCGATGCCACAGTCAACCTGATCGAAGCCGGTGCCGATGTCGCGATCCGCATCGGCGCGCTGCCGGATTCGACCCTGGTCGCGAAGAAGCTGGCGCCGCACCGCCGGGTGCTGTGCGCCAGCCCGGCCTATCTGGTCGGCCGCTCGGCGCCGACCGAGCCCGCGGATATCGCCCAGGAAAATTGCCTGGGCTTCGCGCTGCAGCCGTCGGATCGCTGGTTCTTCGAACGCGACGGCGAACGGACCGGGGTCGCGGTCAAAGGAACGTTCAAGGCGAACGACAGCGAGGCCTTGCTGGATGTCGCCCTGGCGGGCCTGGGGGTGGCACTCTTGCCGACCTGGCTCGCGGGCGAGGCGCTCGGTGCCGGACGGCTGGTTCGTCTGCTGTCCGGCTGGACCGCGGGCCTGGCGCCGGGCGACCGGGCGATCTGGGGCATCTATCCGCCGAAGAAAATCCTGTCGCCCAAGGTCAGGGTCTTCCTCGATCACATCGAAGCGGGCTTCGGCAGACCGGCGGTTTGGGACCGTTAAGAATCTTGTTCGTATACAAACAACACAGACCTGCAAAAATGCGGGTCTGCCAAGACTTGCCTAATGCTGCGCTGCAATGTAAATGACCGATTGCCCTCGTACGGCAGCCTGACGATTCCTTTCTCGCGAGTTCGGCAAGACATGAGCAATCTGCAGAAGCAGCGCGTCCTCGAAGTGCGT
>Ga0302314_10009077_pt1 | contig 17633 bp, 17 predicted proteins | sample III_Palsa_N2_3_FD_200533 | JGI IMG/M metagenome (GOLD analysis project Ga0302314, IMG submission 200533) | Peat permafrost microbial communities from Stordalen Mire near Abisko, Sweden - III_Palsa_N2_3 | ecosystem: Environmental > Terrestrial > Soil > Palsa > Peat permafrost | place: Sweden...
TTCTCTACGGCGACAACCTCACGACGTGCGACCTGTCCGCGGTGATCGCGCGTCACCGTGCGACGCAGGCCGTCGCGACGATTGCGCTTTTCCATCGAGAGGACCCGACGGCAAGCGGCATCGTCGCTCTCGATGACGCCGGATTCGTCACGCGCTTTCTCGAGAAGCCCAAGCCCGAAGAGGTCTTCAGCAACTGGGTCAACGCCGGCGTCCTCGTCCTCGAACCGGTCGTTTTCGACGCCGTTCCGCTCGAGGGCCCGAGCGATTTCGGGCGCGACGTCCTGCCCGAACTGCTCGCTCGCGGTCAGCGGATCGCGGGCTACAAAATGACCGAGGAGCTCTGCTGGATCGATTCTCCGGCCGACTACGAACGGACGCTCTCCCTATGGACCGAGCGCCGCGCGCAACACGCCCCCCGCCGCACCGAAGGTTGATCGATCCGCGCGTTCGGCCGATGCGCCACAGGGAACGCTTTCCCGTCGGCGTAGTGAGCCGTCTCGGCGTGCGGTACTATCTGGCGGAGGTGTCATGCAAACTATCGCAGCGACGAGCCGGCTCGCAGCCCTGGCGGCGCTCGTGGGGCTTGTGGGTTGCTCCGGAACGACGACCACGACGACCTCGCAGTCGTCTTCGGGTTCGGCGTCCGCAGTTGCCGGCGCGACCGTTATCAAGATCGGGATCGACATGCCCGTCAGCGGGGCCGACGCGTCGACCGGGATCCCGACGCGCAACGGCGCGGTTCAGGCGATCGAAGAAGCCGATCGCAAGGGTGCGCCGGCCGGGTTTACGTTCGTGGCATACGATCTCGACGACGCGGTCCAGGGCGTGCACGATCCCGCGCAGGGCGCTCAGAACACGCGTGCGTTCGTCTCCGACGACGCCGTGCTCGCGATGATCGGGCCGTTCAACTCGAGCGTCGCGCGAGCCGAGATCCCGATCACCAACGACGCCGGGCTCGCACAGATCAGCGCGTCGGCGACCAATCCCGGGCTGACCAAAGGCCCGGACGCGGCAAGCCTGCGCACCTCGCATCCCGACGTCAATTCGTTTTTCCGCGTCTGCACGACCGACGACCGCCAGGGCGCGGCCGGCGCGCAGTTCGCGCGAAAGTTGGGGTTGAAAAAGGCCTTTATCGTCGACGACAACGAGACGTACGGGAAGGGCCTGGCCGACGTCTTCGATGCGCAGTTTCGGTCGCTCGGGGGCACCGTGCTCGGACACGAGCATCTCACCAAGGGTCAGACCGATTACAAGGCGCTGCTCACCAAGGCGAACGCGCTCGGCCCCGACGTGATTTTCTACGGCGGGACGACCGCGACCGGCGGCGGCCTGCTGCGCAAACAAATGCGCGACGCCGGGATGGCCGCGACCGCGTATCTTGGCGGTGACGGCATCAGCGATGCCGAGTTCGAGACGGTCGCGGGCGACGCGGCGAACGGCGTCTACTATACCGTCGCTGCTCCGGAAACCTCAAAGCTCCCGAGCGCGGCGGGCTTCGTTGCCGCCTACAAGAAGCGCTGGTCTACCGACGTCGGGCCGTACAGCGCAAACGCCTACGCCGCGGCCAACATCGAGATCGCCGCGATCGAGAAAGCGATCGTAGCCGGCGGTGCAAAGACGCCCGCGCGCGCCGACGTTTTGAAGAACGTCGCGGCGACGAATGGCTTTCCATCGCCGATCGGCCCGATCGGGTTCGACAAGAACGGTGACACGACCAACCCAATCTTGACCGTCTACAAGATCGCAAACGGTAAGGGTGTCTTCGTCGACCAAATCAATCTGAAATCCTGATCGCTTGGACGTCTTCTTCCAGCAGATCGTCAACGGTCTCTCGCTTGGAGGGATCTATGCGCTCATCGCGCTTGGGTACACGATGGTGTACGGCATCATCGAGCTGATCAATTTCGCGCACGGTGACGTCTACACGCTCGGCACGTTTTTCTCGCTTGCGATTTTGACGGGACTCGGCGTCTCGGGGGAGATGCACGGCCTTCCGCTCGTCGGTGTGGTGCTCGTCACGCTGATCGCGGCGATGCTGCTGTGCGGGCTGACGGGCGTGCTGATCGAGCGCCTGGCATATCGGCGGCTGCGCAACGCGCCGCGGCTCGCGCCCCTGATCACGGCGATCGGCATGTCGTTCATCCTCGAGAACGTCATGCAGCTGTGGCACGGACCTTCGCCGATCTCGTTCCCCGAGGTAATCCCCAATCCGGCGTGGGCCCTTGGCGGCGTCGAGGTATCGGCGAAACAGATCGCGGTCATCGGGCTTGCAATCGTGATGATGGCCGCGCTGCAGCTGTTCATTTACAAGACGAAAATGGGCAAGGCGATGCGCGCGACGGCGCAGGACCGCGACGCCGCGCAACTGATGGGGATCGACATCAATACGACGATCGCCGTGACGTTCTTGATCGGCAGCGCGCTCGCGGGGGCAGCCGGGTTCGTGAGCGGCGTGTACTACGGTACGACCTGGTTCTTCAACGGCTTCGAGGCCGGGCTCAAAGCATTCACCGCGGCGGTGCTGGGAGGGATCGGCAACGTCGCGGGCGCGATGCTCGGCGGGTTTCTGATCGGCCTGATCGAGGCGATCGCGACGCAGTACATCCCCGGCGGCGCGCAGTGGACCAACGTCGTCGTCTTCAGCGTGCTCGTGCTGGTGCTGATCTTCCGGCCGTCGGGGTTGCTTGGGGAGTCGCTCCCCGAAAAGGTCTAGGTGTTTACGCTGCGGCTTCGGTCTTGTCACGCTGAGCTTGTCGAAAGCCTGTCCCGAGCCTGTCGAGGGGCGCCGACGGAGTCCGAGCTCCGGGGGTCCTTCGACTGCGCGCCCTTCGACAAGCTCAGGACAAGCTCTTCGGCGCTCCGCTCAGGATGACAAGGCGGCATGCGGCGCTGGGGTTGTTGGGCCTGGGGCTCGTGGGCTATCCGCTCCTGGACCGCAACAACTCGCACGTCGATTTCTTGGCCAATGCGGGCGCGTTCATCTTACTCGCACTTGGGCTGAACATCGTCGTCGGGTTCGCCGGGCTGCTCGATCTCGGCTACGCTGCGTTTTTCGCGATCGGATCGTACAGCTACGCGATGCTCGCGAGCCAGCAATTCGGCATCCACGTTCCGTTCTGGCTGATGCTCTTGATCGCACCGGTCGTCGCAGCGCTCTTCGGGCTGCTCCTCGGTGCGCCGACCTTACGTTTGCGCGGCGACTACCTCGCAATCGTGACGCTCGGGTTTGGGGAGATCGTGCCGCAAACGTTTCTGAACCTCTCCCAATACACGAACGGCCCCAACGGGATCAGTTCGCTCGACCAGCCGTCGCTCTTCGGTCACGCGTTCGGCTTCAGTGCGACGCCGTACTACTACGTGCTGCTCGGCCTGATCGCGCTCGGCATCTTGGCGGCGCGCAACCTGCAGAACAGCCGGCTCGGGCGGGCCTGGATGGCGATTCGGGAAGACGAACTGGCCGCGCGCCACATGGGCATCAACACGACGGCGACCAAGCTTGCGGCGTTCGCGCTCGGCGCCTCGTTCAGCGGGCTGGCCGGCGTCGTGTACGCGGCGAAACTGGATCTGGTCTCGCCCGACGAGTTCGGATTTAACGTCAGCGTGCTCGTGCTCTCGATGCTCGTGCTCGGGGGGATGGGCAACATTTGGGGCGTGATCGTCGGCAGCTTCGTGCTCTCGTTCATCAACAGCTTTCTCTTGCCGCAATCGACGAGCCTCGCTCACGCGGCGGGCTTCGTCAACGTGGACTTCACCAACTACCGCTTCATGCTCTACGGGGTCATTCTCGTTACGATGATGCTGTTTCGTCCCGAAGGGCTCATCCCGAGCCGCCAGCGCGCCGCGGAGTTTCACGAAGCGATTCTGGACCCGGCGCTCGCGGCACAGGAGCAGTCGGAGTACGAAGGGGTCGCGCGCTGATGGCACTCTTGGCGCTCGACAACGTCACGAAAGCATTCGGCGGGCTCGTCGCGGTCAAGGAATTGACGTTCGAACTCGACGCGGGCGGGATCGCCGCGATGATCGGGCCAAACGGCGCGGGCAAGTCGACCGTCTTCAACCTGATCACCGGGATTTACGCTCCGAGTTCGGGTTCGATCGATTTTGACGGACGGTCGTTGCGCGGCTTGCGCACGAACCGCATCGCCGCGCGTGGAATCGCCCGGACGTTCCAAAACATTCGTTTGTTCGCATTCATGTCGGCGCTGGATAACGTGATGACCGGCCGGCACGCGCGGATGGGCGCGAGCATGTTCGATTCGCTGCTCCACACGCCGCGCCAGCGCGCCGAAGAGCGCCGCGTGCGCGAGCGGGCGCGCGAACTCTTGAAGTTCGTCGATCTCGAACGCGCCGGAGCCAGCTATGCCCGCAACCTCCCATACGGCAGCCAACGCCGGCTCGAGATTGCGCGGGCGCTCGCGAGCGATCCGAAGCTGCTGCTGCTCGACGAACCCGCCGCCGGGATGAACCCGCGCGAGAAGGACGAGCTGATCGCGTTGATCGGCCGGATCCGGGATTCGGGCGTGACGGTGTTTCTCATCGAGCACGACATGAATCTGGTTATGAACGTCAGCGAGCGCGTCACGGTCCTCGATCACGGCGAGAAGATCGCCGAAGGCTCGCCGGACGCCGTGCGCCGCGACGAGCGCGTGATCGAGGCGTATCTCGGCCGCGCCGATGGAGCCGCCTGAGATGGCGCTGCTCGAAGTCGACGGCCTCGATGCGTTTTACGGCCGCATCCGCGCGCTCGAAGGTGTCAGCCTTCGGGTCGCGCAGGGCGAGATCGTCGCGCTGATCGGCGCGAATGGAGCCGGAAAGACGACGACCTTGCGCGCGATCAGCGGCTTGATGCGGGCGGCGAAAGGTCACATCGTTTTCGACGGCCACGACATCGGCCGGCTCGGTCCGGCGGAGATCGTGCGCCGCGGCATCGGCCACTCGCCCGAAGGCCGGCGCGTGTTCGCGCGAATGACCGTCCGCGAAAACCTCGAGCTCGGCGCGTTCACGCGCACGTCTGGGGCCGAGTTTGCCGAGGACTTCGAGCGCGTGCTCGCGATCTTCCCCCGGCTGCGCGAGCGCCTGACGCAGAAGAGCGGGACGCTCTCCGGCGGCGAGCAGCAGATGCTCGCGATGGCGCGCGCGCTGATGTCGCGTCCGCGCCTGCTCATGCTCGACGAACCGTCGCTCGGCCTCTCGCCGATTCTCGTGCAAACGATCTTCCGCGTCATCCGCGAAATCAACGAACGCGGCACGACGGTGCTGTTAATCGAACAAAACGCGCGCCAGGCTCTGGGTATCGCGACGCGCGGCTACGTCCTCGAAGTCGGCAAAATCGCGTTCGAAGACACGGCCGCCAACCTCATGGCAAGCGAAGCCGTGCGTGCCGCCTACCTCGGAGGCGGTGCGGCCTAACCGCAGCTCCTGCCCCGGCTCATCGCTCGAGAGGCATCGCGAGCAAAGACGCATGCCAGGGAACCGCGTCGAACGCCGCGCGCGTCTCGTCGGCCGTGCGGCGAGCGAGGTCGGCCAAGCGCTGTCCGGCCTGCTCGCGGAGCCGTGCGGCGCCGGCCGCATCGCCGCACCGCTCGCGTGCAAGCGCCGCGTGGAACAGTCCGTGCGCGGCATCCGTGTCGACGGGGAGTGGACCGAGATGCCGTTCGGCGTGCTCCGCCGCGGCGAGCGCTCCGGCACGATCGTCCGCGCCGGCGCGAGCATGCGCGAGCACGCCGTAAAGGTGGCCAAGCGCGGTAGAACGCGCGTACAGCTCCAACAGTTCGGGCACGCAGGCTTCGAGCAGCGGACGCGCCGCAGCCGCGTCGCCCCGCTCGACGAGCACGCCTGCGTGAAATTGCCGGGCGACGGCGCGCACCATCGAGGCGTTCGTGCGCTCGGCTGCGATCAAGAGGTCCGCGGCAAGTCGCGCGGCTTCGTCGAGATCGCCGTCGAGCAACGCGCCGCGTGTCCGCTCTTCAAGGGCAAGAGCCGTCGCGAGCGAATCGTGCGCCGCGATCGCCACGCGTTCGGCCTCGGCCGAAGAGACGCGCGCTTCGCGATACCGCCCGAGCAGGCGCAGCGCCATCGCGGCTCCCCGATGACAAGTCGAAAGCAGATCGTGGTAGCCGGCCCGAGCCGACGTCGCGATGCCTTCGGACGCGAACGCGAGCGCCGCTTCGGGCCTGCCGAGCGAACACGCCGCATGAAAGAGAATGCTCGCCGCATCGCATTCGCTGCGCGCGTCGCCGATGCGCCGGGCGAGCGCAAGCACGCGCTCGCCGACAGCGTACAACTCCTCGGCCTCATCGGCGGCATTTGCGATGCGCGAGGCCGCGCGCAACGTCAGCAGCTCGCGGTCCAGCGCCGGCGCACGCGCGAGTTCCTCGCGGCAGGCGGCATAGCGCTCCCGAGCCGCAGCGAGGTCGCCGCGCAGCCGCGCGCGATCCGTCAGAAACACCAGCAACTCGAGTCGCAGCGGATCCCCGGGAACCAGCAGCGCGAGCGCTTCTTCATGCAGCTGCTCTGTCAACGCAAGATCCGCGCTCACGTTGAGGCTCCGCCCGCGTTCCAGCAGCAGCAGCGCGCGGCGCCGCGGATCGTCGATCTGCGCCGACAGCACGGCGGCGCGTTCGATCTGCTCGCGCTCGCGCTCGGGTTCGCCGAGGTCGCGCGCGTGCGTGGCGAGCCGCAGCCGCACGTCGAACTCGAGGCGCACGTGCCCCGCGCGCTGCGCCGTTTCCAGGAGCTCGTCGAGGTCGCGCCGTTCGTCGTCATGCTCGGCGAGCCGCGCGCTCATCGCCGCGCGATCCAACAGAAATTCGCACCGCACATCGGGCGTTTGCGTGAGCGCAATGGCCCGGCTGGTGAGCGCCTTTGCTTCCCGGGGCGCGAAGACGCTCTTCGCATACGCGACGGCCCGGCGCAGATGCGCTAGGGCTTCGGCGGGTTCGTCCGCGGCCTCGAAGTGACGTGCGATGCGTTCGGCTGCCGCCTCGTCGTCCGCTTCGACGTCGGCGAGCACGCGCGCGACCCGAGCATGGCGGCCGCGCCGCTCGGCCGCGCTTTGTGCACCGTAGATGCACGCGCGCACGAGGTCGTGCGTGAATTCGACGTGTGCGCGGCCCGCGTCGCGCACGAGTTTACGATCCAGCAGCTCGTGCAGCCCGGCATCCGCTTCCGCTTCGCTCCAGCCGCCACATTCGGCGACCGTCTCCGCTGCGAATGCTCGACCGAGGGTGGCGCCGACTGCGGCGACCGCACGCGTACGCGCCGAGAGCCGCGCGAGGCGCCGGCCGACGAGTTCTGCTACGACGGGCGGCACGCCGCTTGCGGCGAGCGCCGGAAGCTCGCCCGGACGCCGGCCGCTTTCCAACGCATCGTTCACGAGCTCACCTGCGACGAGCGGGTTGCCCTCGCTTCGCGCCGTCACGTACGTCGTTAGCGCCTCAAGATCGGGTGCAGTGCTCGCAAGCGCGCGGATGTACGTTGCGATCTCCGTCTCGGCCAGCGGCCCTAGCGTCAGCGTCCGCGCGCCACACGTGGCCCCGAGAGCGCGCCGTACCGCCTGGAGCGGATGCGTGCGCGGGGTTTCGTCGTCGCGGTAGGCGGCGGCCAGCAGGACCGGCGTGTCGCGCAAACGATGCGCGAGAAATGCCAAAAGGTCGAGCGACGCGTCGCCGCAGCGATGCGCGTCGTCGACCACCAGCACAAGCGGACGGTTTGCGCGCACGCTCTCGAGGGCGCGAGCGACCGACTCGAACAAGCGCTCGCGTACGCCGGCACCGTCGGCCGCAAGGCGAGTGCCGTCCCTGGCCGCCGCCAGCGCTTCGGCGAACGGCTCGTATGCGAAGGCTTCAGGGTCGGACGGCGTGCCCCAAAGACTTGCACCGCCGCGCTCGGCGACATCGAGGACGAGCCGGCGCAAGAGACGGCTCTTCCCGATGCCGGCGGGGCCGTTGACGAACAGCACCGCGCCGCGACCCGTCGCGACGCCCGACCAGCACTCGTCGAGCTGCTCCCGCTCGCGCGCACGGCCGACGAAAATCGCGATGGGTCGCGAAGCGGCCGCGGGCGCGGCGTCCGCAACGGGCGCGAAGTCGCCCGGGGGAAGCGGTGCGTGCGTGCGCAGCGCTTCGGCAAGCGCGCGCGACGCCGGCATCGGGTCGGCGCCGACCTCGTCGTGCAGGCGGCAGACGAACGTTTCGTAGAGCGCGAGCGCTCCGGAGCGGTCGCCGGATTCGGCACGCAGCACGAGGTTGCGGCGCAGCGTCACTTCGCACCACTCGTCGAGCGCGCGACGCCGCCCAGCGTAGCGCAACGCGCTCGCATAATCTCCTGCGGCGCGTTCGCGCAAGATCAGGAAATCCAAGTTTGCCAGCTGGCGCGCGCGGAGCCGCTCGCGCGGAGCAACGAGGAACGGTTCGTCGAAGCACGACACGAGGTCCGCACGATAGCGGTCGACGGCGCTCGCACGCCGTTCGGGATCGGCACTTTCCCGTTCGAAAGCGTCCACGTCGAGCTCGAGCGGAGCGGCCGTATTCCATCCGACGTGCGTGCGGTCGCCGCTCACGTAGCCCTCGCCGCACGAGGCGAGGGCGCTGCGCAGGTAGTTGAGATGCCGGCGCAGGTTCGCGCGCGCCTCGTCTTCGGAGTCGTCCGGCCACAGGGCGAAGGCGACGTCGTCGCGCGCCTGCGGGCGGTCACGGTGTAGAAGCAGGTAGGTGAGGAGCACCGGCACGCGGGGCGGCGTGTGGATGCGCAGGCCCGCGTCATCGAACACGGCTACAGGCCGCTCGTCGAGCAACCGGATACTCAGCGTTCCGAACGCCATCGCCGCAGGAGCCTTTCGCAGGCCCGGGACGCGCTCCTCGACGGCTAGACGGAAACTAGACGCGGCATCGCTAGCATCGGAGCATGTCGAGATCGCGAACGATCCTACTCGCCCTGGGGTTGATGGTGCTCTCCGCGGCGCGGGCGCAGGCAGAGGGCTACACCTACCAGATCGGCGGGACCTACTATTTCTTTCTGATCGGCGGGAAGTACGAACTGTACGTGGACGCCCACGTGACGCCGGCCGAAGCGAGTACCGGCCATCCGCACCCCTGCTACTTCAGCGGCGACCTCACGAGCATGGCGGCGCCGCAGTCACCCACGGAATTCGGTGGACCGGTGGGGATCGCGCTCCTTCCGTACCGGGTCGACTCGCACGTCACGCTCGCGCGCGGGATCTATCGGCTCCACGTCTTGCCCCTATCGATGTGCCGCTGGAGGGTGACGATCGTCTCGGATCCCGGCAACGCGCCGGGAATGACGCAGTTGCTGATGCTGCGCAACACGGAGTCCGCGAAGAGCGCAGCGCTCGGCCAGACGGTGCAGTTCTACGCGCAGGTCCGGTTGGGCGATACGGGCGACCCCCAGGCGAACGGGACGCTGGAAGTGCTGCACGGCGGCAAGCTCGTTCGGACCGAGCCGCTGCTCTTTGGTCTCGACAATCTTACCCGCGAGCCGGCCGCCTACGTCAACATCACCTGGAGCGATGCCAATCGCGCACTGCTCGGCGATAACGTCGCTCGCTTCACCGTGCACAGCCGCGGCCAGACCTTCACCTCGACGGTGCCGTTCACGCTCGACGAAGCGCCGTGAAGGTCCGCGCGATGCTCGCCGTCTTTGCGGCATTGTGCACGCTCGGGGCCGCGGAGCCCGTTGCATCGCAGAACTCCGGCGGCATTGCCTTCGATCAGATCGACCGGCTGCTGCTCGAGGGTGCAACGCCCCCGCCGCCCGGGAGTTTTCACGACGATGCAGCGCGGATCGCTGCGCAGCAACCGCTGCATCCGAAGGTCGCGACCGAGAGTGAGCTCAAGGCGCAGAGCGCGACGGCGATGATCAGCTCGGGTCTGCTCGGCATGATTCCAATCGCCGGATCGTTCCTCGCGATGGCGGCATCGAAGGCGATGAATGCGGCATACGAGTCGGAGCAGCGAAAGCGTAACGAGGAAAACCACGCCGAGCTGATGGCTTTTCTTGCGACGGGAACGCTCTCGCGCTTCGCCTTCTACCACTCGTGGGCGCGCCTCGCGCGCGCCGGGTCGGAAACGCGCATCGAGAAGCCCGACCAGGGCGTCACCATCCTGCTCAACGACGAAACTCACACGGCACGCTCCTTTGGCGCGCATGGCGACACGACGTACGTGATCGACACGCAGGAGCAGGTCGTGCCCGTCCTCGATGCGCCGCCCGAAGTCACGCGCCTGTCCGATCTCGTCATCGACGGCCGCGCGGCGCACGGCTACCGCAGCACGGCGAATTTCACGCTTCCCCAACAAGTCGGCTGGTGCAAGCACGGTTCACATCGTGCCGTCGTGACGGAGTACGTCGTGCCGGTGGCCGATCCCGAACCGGCCGGCACCCCGCCTCCCGACGGAGGCGTGTCGGGCATCTGCGCGCCGAACGGCACGGCATCACTTCACGAACCGGGCAAGCTCGTGGTCTACCGCGCAGCCGAACTCGATTCGGGGTCGCCGGAAGCGTTCGCATCGGTGCTCGAGCGTTCGAATGTGCGCGAGCTCACCGAAGCGGACGCGCCGCTCTTTTCCATTCCACACGGTTATACGGAGGGTCACTAAATGCACAACCATCCACTCATGGCATCATTCGTCGCGGCCCTCACCGTCGCGGTTGGCGCGTCCCCGGCTGCGGCCGCAGCGCCCGCACTGCAGCCCGGCGATTCATTTACCTACGAGACCACCTCGCAGATGAAATTGAGCGGCAACGTGCCCGCCCAGGCGGCCGGCCGCCCGCAGCCGGCATACCGCGCGACGACGACGATCGCCGTCAAGAGCGTCAACCCTGACGGGAGCGCCGTCGTCCACGTCGTCGTGCAAAAAGATCCGCCGGATGGGACACACTTCGGCGCCGCGCAGATGGCGGTGTGGAACCAGATGAACGCCGGCTCCGAGTTCGACACGACGATGATGCCGTGGCGCGCGCTGCGCATCAACGTCGACATCGAAGCGTTCAACGGCCCCGCTCTGTCAGGCTCAGCGACTCAGCAAGCCTTTGCGATCCTTGCACTTGGTAAGGATCCGAGCCATCGGCGTGCGGTCGCCGCGAATCAAGCGAAAGGCTACTTGTCGACGGTCGACGCCGTCGCCGAAGCCTGCGCCAAACGCGCGTCCTTCGCCGCGGGCGACACGTGGCATGCGATCATCGACGGACTCCCGTACGACTTCGCGGTCACCGGCCGGCAGACCGAGGGCACGCGCGACGTCGTCGTGCTCTCCGTCGCCTACGACTCGGTTAACCCGGGCGGCGAAACGAAATTGAACGGCACCGCCCTGTACGATCCCAAGGCGCAGCTCGTCGTCGGCACGCACACGGTCTCGATCGCATCGATCAAGGCGAACGGCATGACGAACACGACGACGAGCGACACGACGCTGAAGGAGTAAGCGGCCTTAGCCGACCGGGACCGGTGCCTTCTTGTTACCAGCCGAAACCGCAAGGCGAACGTCGATGTTGCCGCGGGTTGCGTTCGAGTAGGGGCAGATCTGATGCGCGGCTTTCGTGACTTTCTCGGCTTCCTCTTCGGTTGCGTTCGGGAGCGAGACGATGATGTCGACGTCGAGGCCGAAGCCGCCTTTGTCGTTGGGACCGATGCCGACTTCCGTCGTTACCGTTGCATCTTTCACCGACACCTTCTGCTCGGCCGCGGCACGCTTGAGGGCCTGATGAAAACACGCCGCATAGCCGGCGGCGAAAAGTTGTTCGGGATTCGTCTTACCGCCGGGGCCGCCGAGTCCGGGCGGCAGCGCGAGTTGAAAGTCGAGAATTCCGTCCGACGAGCGGACGCTTCCGTCGCGCCCGCCGATCGACGTGGCGCTGGCTTTGTACAGGATGTTCATCCCCGACGCGTTCAGTCCGCCGGCCTCGGTTCCTTCGTTTTTCGGCCGCGACGGCCGCGGCTTCGAGAAAGCGTGCGATGCGCTCCTCGATCGCATCGAGGCCGTTCGCAGCGCCGCGCGCTCCGCGAGAGCGCGGCAGATGAATGTGGCCCTCCTCCAAGAACGCCTCGATCAGTGCGGGATGCACGTAGCACTTCCGGCACACGGCCGCCGTGTTGCCGAGTTGGGCGGCAACCTGCGCGATCGTGCGCACGATGGCGTCCTTTCGATGCCGCTGGGTCCGCGCGGGCGGCAGCACCTCGAGTGCCGCCGCACAAAGCGTCGTGGCACTCCAGGTTCGAAAATCCTTCGCCGTCACGTCGGCGCCACTGACGCCGCGCAGATACTCGTTGACGTCGTCGGAACGGACGGGGACGGCGCCGCCCTCGTCGTCGACATAGGCGAACAGCTCTTGGCCGGGCAAGTCGCGGCAGCGTTCGATAACGCGGGCCAAACGCCGATCCGCAATGCTTACGACGTGTTCGACCCCGCTTTTTCCGCGAAACCGGAAGCGCAAGGTCGTGCGATCGATCTCCACGTGACGGTTGCGCAATGTCGTGAGCCCGTACGAACCATTGTGCCGCGCATACTCGACGTTGCCGACTCGGGCACGCGTCGACTCGAGTAAGCGCACGACCGAGGCGAGCACCTTCTCCCGGGGCAATCCCGGGAGCGACAAGTCGGCGTCTACCCGAGCGCGGATTGCGGGTAGCGCGCGCGCGAATTCGACGACGTGTTCGAATTTCGCCGCATCGCGCACCGAGCGCCACTCGGCATGATAGCGATACTGCTTTCGCCGGCGCGCGTCGCGAGCGGTCGCCTGCACGTGTCCGTTCGGATCGGCGCAAATCCATACGTCCGTGTAGGCGGGCGGGATCGCAAGCTTCCGGATGCGGGCGAGCACGTCCGGCTCCCGAATCGGGCGGCCCGAGTGGTCGAGGTAGACGAATCCGCTTCCCCGCCGCTGCCGGCGGAAGCCGGGTTGGCGATCGTCGACGTAACGCAGCCCGGCTGCGCGCGCTGCAGCCACGGCCTCGCCGGTCATTGCGCCGAACGCAACTTAGGACTTCGCTCGCGAACCGCTCTTGCGCTTGCCGTTCGTTTGCTTGCCGTTCGTTTTCGACATCGCGCGCTTCGACCGAGCTTTCATCTTGACGATCTCGGCTCCCAGTTTTTGGAGGCGCTCCTCGCCGAGCAGCCGTTTTACCTCGTGGAAGAAGTGTGTCTCCTCTTCCTTGACGTGATGCTCGACGATTTCAGAAAGGACCTGAACCTTCGCCTTGAGCGACTCGTCGCCGCGAGGCGTCCGCGATATCTTGCGCATCAGGTCCTTCATCGCACCGTGCTCTTCGATCGCCTCAAAAACGTTCGAGCGGTCGTCGCTATCGCGTTTGGTCTTTTGGAACGTGGCGGGATAGACGAGCGTCTCCTCAACCTTCGCGTGCAACGTCAGCTCGGAAAGGATTTGATCGACCTTGGACTGCTGGCCGGTGAGTGCCAAGGACTTCTCGGCGAGCACTTCCTTGAACAGCTTTTCAACTTTCCGGTGATCGGCTTTAAGCAACTCGATGGCGTCGCCGCTTGGCGGCTCCTGTTCGGGCGTTTGCAGGCCGAAGGCCGAGCCGAACGCATCCGAGATATTTTTAATCGCCATATGATCGCTCCTGAACACGGGTGGATGCTCACAGATTACCCGCTTACCGGGAAACCACGCCGGCGAACGACCGAAGCGCGTCTCTACAGCGATTGTACGTAGGCGGCGACGTCGAGAACTTCGGCTTGGGTCAAGACCGACGGATAAAGTTTGGGCATCGGCGGTGCCGGATTCTCGATCCAGGCGATCGTGGCGTCGTCGTTCTTGCGTTCGTGCTCGTTGTGGAGTGAGGGGCCGACGCCGCCTTCGACCCCGGTAGCGCCGTGGCAGGTGGCGCAGTTGGTTACGAAAACCAGCCGCCCCTTATCGCGGTTTCCGACCATCGCCACGTCCGGCGCCAGGCTCGCGTCGCCGGTTGCATGGCCGCTTGCTTGGGCCGTTTGGCTCGCGCTCGAGCATCCGGTGAAGCCGAGCCAAGCGCCGAGCGCTGTGATTGCAAGCAGGTTACGCGTCTTCATCAGCGGTTCTCCAAGATGAACGCCGCGCCCAATCCGAGGGTGGCGATCAGCGCGAGCACGGCAAACGACGGCGACACGATGAGGCCGAGTGCGCCGTTGCCGAGCGCAAGCGCCGCCCAGAACGGTAAGGGCGAGCGGGTGGTGTAGACGTCGAGCGCTTCGCCCGCCGCGTCGCTGATGTCGGCGTCTTTGTCGTCGCCCCACAGGTCGGCATCGCGTTCGGCGAAGATCATGTAGCCGGCGACGACTGACAGCGCGGCAGCCATAAATCCGAGCAGAACCGTCCCGGCGATCTCCCCGGAGAAATGCCAATACGCGACCGCGATCGTGATCGCGAAGATCATCGAAGAGATAAATAGCCGCAAGCCGATCGTCACGGGCTCGCACTCCGGTGCGCGGGGTGGTTCATATCCCACGTGGGCCGCTCGCTGCGGATCCGCGGCATCGCGTCGAAGTTGTGTTCGGGGGGCGGGGAGCTCGTCGCCCACTCGAGCGAGTATGCGTCCCATGGATTGTCGCCGGCCGGCACTCCGCGCCGCGCCGATACGAGAACGTTCCACGCGAACAGCACAACGCCCGCGAGCATGAGGTAGGAACCGATCGTCGCGATCAGATTGAGCGCCGGTAACGGTCCGGTCGCGTCGTAGGTGAAGACCCGCCGCGGCATGCCCGCCAGTCCCATGAAATGCATCGGCAAAAACGTGACGTTAAAACCGACGAACAGAAACCAGAAGCACCACGTGCCCAGGCGCTCGTCGAGCAGGTAGCCGAACATCTTCGGCCACCAAAAGAAGAGCGCCGCGAAGATCGCAAAGAGGCTGCCGCCGCCGAGCACGTAGTGAAAATGTGCCACGACGAAGTACGAATCGTGGGCCTGGAAGTCGATCGGCGGCGAGGCGACCATCACCCCGGTGACGCCGCCGAGCAAGAAATTCAGCAAGAACCCGCACGCGAAGAGCATTGGGGTCGCAAAGGTTATCGATCCGCGCCACATCGTCGCGATCCAATTGAAGAACTTTATTCCCGTGGGAACGGCGATCAGGAACGAGAGGAAACTGAAGAACGGATTGTTGACGGCTCCGGTCGTGAACATGTGGTGCGCCCAGACGCCCATCGAGAGTCCCGCGATCGCAAACGCCGAGAGCACGAGGCCCGTGTAGCCGAAGATCGGCTTGCGCGAGAAAACGGGAATGATTTCGCTGATCACCCCGAAGTACGGCAAGATCATCACGTAGACTTCCGGATGACCGAAGAACCAAAACAAATGCTGCCACAAGATCACGTTGCCGCCGTACGCCGGGTCGAAGGCGTGGCCGCCCAAACGGCGATCGACGAACAGCAGCAACAGGTCGGCCGCGAGCGACGGAAACGCCATGAAAATCAAAAGCGACGTCGCGATCATCTCCCAGGTGAAGATCGGAATGCGCCACATCGTCATGCCGGGTGCGCGAAAGATGAACGCGGTGGTGACGAAATTGATCGAGGTCAGGATCGTCGCGACGGAAACGAGGAACACGCCGACGATCCAAAGGTCCTGCCCGAGCCCGGTGCTGACCGCGATCTCGGAGAGCGGGGCGTAACTCGTCCAGCCCGCGGCGGCGGCGCCTTCGTTCGTCGCCGCGCCCGCGAAAACGATCAGGCCGCCGAACAAGAACATCCAATACGACGTGGCGTTGAGCCGTGGAAATGCCATGTCGGGCGCGCCGATTTGCAGCGGGATGAGGAAATTCGCAAGGCCGAGCGCGAACGGCGCGACGAACAAGAAGATCATCGCCGTTCCGTGCAAGGTGAAGAGCTGAGCGAAGCCGTGCGGGCTCACGACTTCATTCGACGGGCGGGCGAGTTGGGTGCGGATGACCATCGCGAGCGCTCCCGCAACGGCAAAATAAAACAAACTCGTCAAGAGGTACAATATTCCGATCCGCTTGTGATCGGTCGTGGTCAGCCAGCCGAGGAGGTCGGAGCGCGCTTCGGGCGCGACTGCGACGGCGGTCATCGCGGGTTCGCCCGCGTGCGCCAGCGGTCGAACTCATCGGCCGGAACGACGCGCACGGAGAACGTCATCATCGCGTGGTCCAGACCGCAAAATTGCGCGCAGCGCCCAACGAACGTGCCGAGTTGCCGGGGCTGCAGATCGAAGGCCGACACTTGGCCGGGGATCGCGTCGCGCTTGAAGAGAAAGCCCGGCACCCAGAAACTGTGCGTTACGTCGCTCGACGTCAATTCGATACGCGTCGTTTCACCCAGCGGCAACTCGAGTTGCGGCGGCGTACCGGCAGCGCTGCCGAGAATCGGCGCGGCGGCCGCGCCCGAGACCACCGGACCGCCCGCGTAGGCAAACGTCCAGCCCCAGCGGTACGCGTTCACCCGCACGGTGACCGACGGCTTGCTTGCCAGCGCTTCCACTTTCGCCTCGGCATCGTAGGCGTAGACGAACAGGACGCACACGAACGCGAGCGGGACGAGCGTCCACGCGATCTCGAGCGGCGGATTGTTGTTGAACTGCGGCGGAAGTTCGTCGTCGCGGCGTCGCCAGCGCAGCGCCGCAAAAATGATCAAGCCCCAAACCAGAAGGGCGACTGCGAGCCCGGCAGTCGTGAAGAGCAGCCAATTTGACGTCAGCGCCGAAGCCTGCTCCGTTGCAGGCGCGGGCCACATCTGCGGGGCCACGCTGCGTCGATACCCCGTTTATGGCGACTTTCAACGGGGTAATGCGCAGCATGCGGTCCGTTGCGGTCCGGGCGCATCCGCTCGTGTTTGGGGTGGTCGTGTTCTTGGCGTCGGAGTCGATGCTGTTCGCGGGGCTGCTTGCGGCGTGGTACGACCTGCGCGGCATGAACGCGGTGTGGCCGCCGGCCGGAGCGAAGATCGACGTCGTCGGACAGAGTATCGGCACGGCGTTGCTTGGCCTCGGCAGCGTGACGATGGCGATCGCGCAGTTCGCCGCCTACCGCAAGCGGCGCAAGCTCGCGCGCGCGATGCTCGTGCTGACGCTCTTCTGCGCGTTCGGCTTCCTCTACCTCGCGCTGACCGACTGGGCCGACGTCAACTTCAGCGTCAGCACGAATGCGTTCGGCACGATGTTCTTCGTCCTGACCGGGACGCACATGGCCCACGTCTTCGCCGGCGCGATCCTGCTCGCCGCACTGACGATCTTCTTACGGGAGCCGGCGTTTGTGACGGCGCGCCAAGCCGCGGTTGAGGCGATCGCGTACTACTGGCACTTCGTGTTCGTCGTCTGGCTCGCGATCTGGTTCTCGGTCTTTCTCCTGAAATGATTCGCGCGACGCTGGTCCTCGCGCTCGTCTTCGCCGCGGGCGCAGCGACCGAGGCCGCTCGCCATGCGAACCCGGCGATCGTCGGTTGGCTCGGCGCGCTGACGTTCGCTGCGCTCGCCGCGGCCTGCGGGCTATCCGCAAAACGGCTGCACGCGCCGGACGACTTGACGGAGCCGCGCGAACCGCACGGACCCTCGCATCTCGAGCCGCTCCCCCAGGACGTGCTGAGCCGGCGCGGCGTGTTCGGCCGGATCTGGGGACTTGCGCTCGGCGCCGTCGCGATCTTAGGCGTCGTCCCGTTCGTGGCGCT
>Ga0302314_10009079_pt1 | contig 17632 bp, 14 predicted proteins | sample III_Palsa_N2_3_FD_200533 | JGI IMG/M metagenome (GOLD analysis project Ga0302314, IMG submission 200533) | Peat permafrost microbial communities from Stordalen Mire near Abisko, Sweden - III_Palsa_N2_3 | ecosystem: Environmental > Terrestrial > Soil > Palsa > Peat permafrost | place: Sweden...
CTGCATGTAGTAGTTCGAAGCAACCGCGATGGTCGACGTGATCCCGATCCCGCAGAGCACCAGGGTCACGGCGGTGCCAAGTAGCCGCGCGCGCGACACGCTCAGCCCGGCGGTGATCACCAGCGCCACCGGCAGCCAGAGCGACAGCAGGTTGCGGGTCAGGAATGTGTCGCTGACGGGGATGATCAGCAGGCTGATCACGAAGCCGGCGACCGCGAGGCCAGCGGGCAGGAACGCTCCCTGGCGCTCACGCCGGCGCGAGGCGAAGCAGAGCAGGCCAAGCGCGGTCAGCGCCGCTGCGAACGCCAGGAACTTGAGCGCGACTCTTATCGGCGTTTGTGGCCCGATCAGGAACAGCGGGATCACCTGGGTCAGCCGCTCGCCCAACGGTGAGCGGCCGATCCAGTCGTTCATGTGGTTGCCGTCCTGCGCGTGGATCAGCGGCAGCAGCGCGACGCCGACCAGCGCGATCACCCCAATCGCGGCGTATAGGAGCCGCCGGTAGCGGTGCTCGTAGATCAGCCACGCGGCCTCCGGGACGACCAGCAGAATCGCGTAGTAGTGCGTCGTGATCGCGCAGCAGCAGGCGAAGGCCCAGAGCGCGAGTGCGAGCGGCCGCGGCCGCTCGCGTGCGTAGGCGAACGCCAGCAGCGTGCAGGCGCTGGTCAGCACCAGGAACTCGTACGAGCGGGCCTCCTGTGAGTACCAGATCAGCAGCGGGTTGCAGGCGGTCAGCGCGGCCGCGATCAGGGCTGGGCGCTTGCCGTGCAAGAGCTTGTGCGCAGCCGCGTACACGACCGGGATCGTGAGCGTTCCACAGACCGCTGAGAAGCTCCGCACACCGGCAGCGCCGAAGCCGAAGATCCGCGCCCAGACCCAGACAAAGCAGTAGTAGAGCGGCGGCGTCGACTCGCTGTGCGGGATCCGGCCGAACATCACGCCGAGATGCAGCTGAATCAGGGAGAACGTGTACGACTCGTCGTACCAGATGCCCTGGTGGCCAATGCCGTAGAAACGCAGCGCGGCGCCGAGTAGAACGATGATCAGTAGGAACACGAAGGCGGCAGCATGTCAGCCCTCGATAAAGAAACGTATGCGCTCGAAGTCATGCGGCCGCCGGTGCCGTGACCAAGGTTTGTCCGACGCGTTCAATCCGGCTCCACGTAACGATGTGTTACTTGGAGACGCATCAGAGGTCCCGCCCGCGAGCGGTCTGCCATCATCGGCCACCCATGCAACGGTTGTTCGCGCTTCGAGGCGCAAATAGCGTCGACCGCAACGACGCGGAATCAATCCTGACGGCCACCGATGAGCTGATGCGCGCGCTGATCTCCCGCAATCAGCTCACCCCCGAGGCGATCGTCAGCTGCATCTTCACGCTGACCGAAGACCTCGACGCTGAGTTCCCGGCAGTTGCCGCCCGCGCGCTCGGATTGAGTCGCGTACCGCTGCTCTGCAGCCGCGAGATCCCGGTGCCCGGCTCTTTGCCGCGGGTTGTGCGCGTGCTGGCGCACTACTACGCCGAGGAAGGCCACGACCCGCAGCACGTCTACCTGGGTGCGGCGCGCGCGCTGCGCGCCGATCTCGATTCGGCTCAGTGAGAGGCGAGTGAGATGAGCCTGGAGTTCGCGCAGAAGACCAAGCGGATCCCCGTTTACCCGGTTGCCGCCGGCTACGACCTCGGGGCGGACGTGGCGATGCTCGGCTCGAACGAGACGTCGTTCACGCCGCTGGAGCCGGTGGTCGAGGCGGCCAAGCACGCGCTGCTGGGCTCCAACCGCTACCCGGACCCGGCGTACATGCCACTGAAGCAGGCGCTCTCAGACCGTTACCGGATCCCGGTTGAGCGGATCGCGCTCGGGGCCGGCTCGTGTGACCTGATCCTCAGTGCCGGCGACGCGCTGCTCGAGCCGGGGGCTGAGGTCGTCTACGGCTGGCCGGCGTTCAGCGTCTACCCGCACCTCGCAGCGGCGTCCGGGGCGCGCGCGATCGAGGTGCCGCTCAACGGCGAGGCCGAGCACGACCTTGACGCGATTGCCGCCGAGATCAGCGTAGCCACGCGACTGGTGCTGATCTGCAACCCCAACAACCCGACCAGCACGGCGCTGCCGCTTGAGGCGATCACGGCCTTCCTGGACAAGGTCCCCGCGCACGTCTGCGTGATTCTCGACGAGGCCTACGTCGAGTTCTCACTGACCGTCGGCGACCCCTACGCGTCTTTGCCGCTGCTCGACAAGTACCCGAACCTCGTGATCCTGCGGACCTTCTCAAAGGTCTACGGCCTCGCCGCACTGCGTGTCGGCTACGGGCTTTGCGGAAGTGACAGCTTCCGCGTCGCGGTAGATCAGGTGCGCCAGCCCTTCTACCTGACAGCGGCCGCGCAGTCCGCGGCGGTCGAGGCGCTCAAGTACCAGGACGAGGTCGAGCGCCGAGTCGTCCACACGGTGGCGGCACGCACGGTGATTACCGAAGCGCTGCGCGACCGCGGCCTGTGGGTGGCGGAGAGCGACGCGAACTTCCTCTGGGTGCGGGTCGCGGACGACGGCGACGACGTACCAGTCGTCACAGGCTTGCGTGAGCGCGGGGTGGTCGTGCGCGGCGGTACCGCGCTCGGCGGTCCGGGCCACGTGCGGGTCACGCTCGGGACTCCGGTTGAGAACCAGAAGTTCCTCGACGCACTCGCAGAACTGCTGCCGTGAACGGCAGCGCTTGCGCTCAACGCGCCAGCTGGTAGCTTTTCGCATAGACGCGCATGAACGACCTTCGCCCCAACACCCTCGGCCGGTCCTTCTACGCGCGCTACTACGCCTGGCGATTTAGCTAGGCGCTCGGCCAACACGCCTTCTGCCCGTCTTGGCGCTCGGGCAGCGAAATAGGGGTCGAGCGCCAGTCAGAAATCCGCGCCACGCAGCACTCGTGCACCCGCACGACGTGCGCCGTAGACCACTACAGTCTGAGCAGCGAGAGGACACAGAGATGAGCCCCGACCCCCGTACGAGACGATGATGACCGTAACCCGATCAGTCCAGCACGACGCCGTTCGTGACCAGCGGATTGAGCGCCTGGTACCGCTGATCACTCCACAGGAGCTGTTCGACGAGCTGCCGCTCGACGAGCAGCGGACCGAGACCCTGCTTGACGGTCGCGCCCAGGCGCACTCGGTATTGGACCGCGTCGACGATCGCCTGCTCGTGGTCGTCGGCCCGTGCAGCGTTCACGACGTCGACGCCGTCCGCGAGTACGCCGGGCGTCTGGCCGGTGAGTCACAGCGACTTCAGCAGGATCTGATGATCGCGATGCGCGTCTACTTCGAGAAGCCGCGCACGACGATCGGTTGGAAGGGTCTGATCAACGACCCGCATCTGGACGGTTCGTTTGACGTCAACGCCGGCCTGCGGATCGCACGCCGGCTGATGCTTGAGATCCTCGGCGCCGGTCTGCCGATCGGCTGCGAGTTCCTCGACCCGATCACGCCGCAGTACATCTCGGACATGGTCTCCTGGGGCGCGATCGGCGCCCGCACTACGGAGAGCCAGATCCACCGCCAGCTCGGCTCAGGCTTGTCGATGCCGGTCGGCTACAAGAACCGCACCGACGGCAACGTACAGGTAGCGGTCGACGCGGTCCGCGCAGCCGCTGCTCGTCACGCCTTCGCGGGCGTCGACGCCGACGGCCGCTCGGCGATCCTGCATACGCGCGGAAACCGTGACTGCCACATCATCCTGCGTGGCGGCAAGGACGCCACCAACTTTGATGCCGAGTCGGTGGCCGCAGCTATCGAGCAGCTTCGCGCCTCGAGCCTGCCCGAGCGTCTGATGATCGATCTCTCGCACGGCAACAGCTCCAAGGATCCGCTGCGCCAGCCGCAGGTCGCCGCCGCGGTCGGCCAACAGCTCGCTGACGGCAACCACGCCATCACCGGAGTGATGCTCGAATCGTTCCTCGTTGAGGGCAGCCAGGCGCCAGGGCCGATGGAGACGCTGACCTACGGCCAGTCGATCACCGACGGCTGTATCGGCTGGGACACCACGGTTGAGGTCCTCGAGGGACTCGCCGCAGCGGTCAGGGCCCGTCGCGAGCACACGGCCTGAAGCCGAGCGGTTACAGCGGATGCGGATAGCGGTCATCGGCCTTGGCCTGATCGGCGGCTCGATCGCGCTGGCCGCGCGTGAGCGGCTGCAGGCGCAGACACTCGGCTGGGACCCGGACCCGACGGTGCTCGAGACGGCACTGACACGTGGAGCAATCGCTTCCCGCGTCGGCTCGCTTGCCGACGCGGTCGCCGGGGCCGATGCGGTCTTCGTTGCTGCCCCGGTCGGTTCGCTGCCCGAGCTGATCAGTGAGGTCCTGGCGGCGGCTTCGGCCGACTGTGTGGTCAGTGACGTGGGCTCGACCAAGCGCGCGATCGTCGCCGCACACAGTGACGAGCGCTTTGTCGGCGGGCATCCGCTCGCCGGGGCTGAGACCGCTGGGATCGAGCACGCTCGGGCTGACCTCTTTGACGGCGCCACCTGGTACCTGACCCCGACCCAGACGACCGAGGGGATCCTCTATGAGCGCCTGCACCGGATTATCAGCGGCCTCGGCGCGCGCCCGACGGCGCTTGACGCCGACACGCACGATCGCTTGCTGGCGCTGGTCTCGCATCTGCCGCACGTCTTCGCGAACGTCTTGGTGGCGATGGCCGCCACCGGCTCCGCGGGCGACGCCGAGTGGCTCCCGGTGGTCGGGCCGAGTTTTAGAGACGCGACCCGGGTGGCCGGCGCCAACAGCGGGATCTGGACCGATATCTACATGAGCAACCGCGACGCGCTGATGCCGGTGATCGACGAGGCGATCGCGCAGCTGACAGCGGTCCGTCAGACACTCGAAGGCGGCGATCCCGCAGAGCTGACATCTTGGAACGAGGCTGCCGGCGACGATCATCGCCGGCTGATGGCGCACCAGCTGGCCGGTGGCGAATGGCATGAGCTGCGTGTGCCGGTGCCCAACCAGCCGGGGGTTGTTGCGCAACTTGCGCTCGAACTCGGGCGTTTAGGTGTCAACATCGCGGACTTGGCGCTATATACGGCAGCTGACATGAGTGAGGGGGTGGTCGCACTGTGGATCTCTGGTGAGGACGACGCGTCGCGAGCGGAGCGACTGATCGGTGACCTTGGCTTCCCGGTGTTCAGGCCATGAGCAAGTACGTGCATATCGCCCCGGGGACGCCGCCCGCCAAGTGGCAGGTGCGGGTCCCGGGCTCAAAGAGCATCACCAACCGCGTCCTACTGCTGGCCGGGGTCGCCTCCGGCAAGTCAACGCTGCGAAGCCCGCTGGTCGCGGACGACACCAACGCGATGGTCTCGGCGCTGCGCGGCTTGGGAGTCGCGATCGACGAGCGCCCGGAGGACGACGGCAGCTTCTCCTGGATCGTCGAGGGCCTCGGTGGTCCGCCCAACGGACACGAGGAAGTTCATGTCGGCATGGGCGCGACGGTCGGCCGCTTCATGGTGCCGATGCTGGCCGCAGGCGGCGGCCGCTTTGCGATTGACGCGCATGCACAGCTGCGCCGACGCCCGCTCGGGCCGGTGCTCACCGCGCTGCGGGCTCAGGGCGCGTCGATCGACGGCGAAGCTTTCCCGCTGGTGCTGGGCGCCTGTGGTCTTGCCGGCGGCGAGGTGGAGGTCGACGGTTCGATCTCAAGTCAATTCCTCTCGGGCCTGCTGATGGCGGCGCCGTTCGCCCGCGCCGACACGCGCCTGCAGTTCGATGCGCTCGTCAGCAAGCCGTATCTGGAGCTCACGCTGAGCGCGATGCGCGCGTTTGGGGTCGACGTCGACGTCGAGCCGGGCGCGCTGTCGGTCTCACGCGGCGCCTACCGGGCCACGAACCTGGCGATCGAGCCGGACGTCTCAACCGCCTCATATTTCCTTGCGAGCGCGGCCCTCACCGGCACCACGGTGCGGCTGCCGGGCCTCGACCGACGCGTCACCGCGCAGGGCGACATCGAGCTGGTCGGGTTTCTCGAACAGATGGGCTGCAGCGTGACCGATGGCGCCGCGCTCGAGTTGACCGGGCCAAAGCAGCTGCGTGGGGTGGAGGTCAACATGGGCAACAGCTCCGACGTCTTCATGACGCTCGCCTGTGTCGCGCCGTTCGCCGAAGGCCCGACCACGATCGAAGGCATCGGGCATGCTCGCGTCAAGGAGTCAGACCGGATCGCGGCCTGCGCTGAGAACTTGGAGCGGCTCGGGATCAAGGTCGAGCAGGGGCCAGACTGGATGCGCATCCATCCCGGCAAGCCGCAGGGCACCTCGCTGCCGACCTACGAGGACCACCGCATCGCAATGGCCTTCTCACTGATCGGTACGCACGACGCCGTGATGCTCGAGGACCCTGGCGTCGTGGGCAAGACCTGCCCGCAGTTCTTCGAGCTGTGGGAAGCCAGCGGCGCCCAGGTGATCATGGGCGACCAGTGATGGTGGTCGCGATCGACGGACCGGCGGGGGCCGGCAAGTCGACCGTGGCACGTGCGGTCGCCGCCGCGCTCTCGTTTACGTATCTGGACAGCGGCGCGATGTACCGCTGCGTGGCCTTGGCGTCGATCGAGCGCCACGCCGAGCCGGCGCTGGTTGCCGCGCAAGTACAGATCTCGCTTGGCCCGCGGGTGCTGCTTGACGGCAGCGACGTGACCGACGCGATCCGCACTCCGGAGGTCTCGCAGGCCGCCTCCAAGGTCGCCGCCGAACCAGCCGTGCGTGTGGCGATGGTCGCCGAACAGCGCCGGTTGATGTCGAGCGGCGACTGGGTCGCCGAAGGCCGTGATATTGGAACGGTTGTGATGCCCAACGCCGAGGTCAAGGTCTATTTGACCGCGTCGCCGCAGGAGCGGGCCCGGCGCCGCGCCGAGGAGTTGGGCGTAAGTGCGCAGACGGTGCTGGCTGAGCAGACGCTGCGTGATCAGCGTGACATCACTCGCGCGGACTCGCCCCTGCGGCCGGCCGATGGCGCCGTTGAGCTCGATACCACCGGTCTGACCCTGGATCAGGTAGTGGCCCGCGTGGTTGCGTTGGTTCCGGGCCACCGAGACTGAGCCTCGGCGACCTTCGATGTGAATGCGGTACCGGACGTCGGTACCGCATTCACATCGTTCGCGGCCGTAGCCCGTCCAGATCTGCGGGGCTTTCATGCATTCCGGGCGGAACACGCGGCGCACGCTAGGCTCGGAGCGCCATGAAAGTCGCAATCGTCGGATACCCGAACGTCGGGAAGTCATCACTCGTCAACCGCCTGACCGAATCCCGGGAGGCGGTTGTCCACGAGACGTCGGGTGTTACGCGCGACCGCAAAGAGCTCCACACCGAGTGGAATGGGCGCGCGCTGACGCTGATCGACACCGGCGGCGTCGATCTCGACGAACGCGATGACCTGGCTCGTCAGATTCAGCAGCAGGCGCGCGAGGCGATGGCCGAGGCTGACGTTGCGGTGCTGGTGGTCGACGCCAAGGCGGGGGTCCGGCCGGGTGACCTCGATATGGCCGATCTGCTGCGCCACGCGACGATCCCGGTGATCGTCGCGGCCAACAAGATTGACTCGGTCAAGGACATCGCGCTGACCGCGGAGTTCCATCAGTTTGGGCTCGGTGACCCAGTGGCGGTCTCTGCCGCGCAGGGGCTCGGTACCGGCGACCTTCTGGACCGGATCGTGGAGGTCGGCCCTGAGCACGACCCCGAGCCGTCGACCGACGACCCGATCCGCCTGGCCCTGATCGGCCGGCCGAATGTCGGCAAGTCCTCACTCGTGAACCGCTTCCTGGGCTCAGACCGAGTGATCGTCTCTGACATCGCCGGGACCACCCGCGATGCGATCGACATGCCGCTGACCTTCGAGGGGCGAGCGATCACGCTGGTCGACACGGCCGGCATCCGACGCCAGTCCAAGGTCGACGAGTCGCTCGAGTACTACACGGTCCTGCGTTCGCAACGCGCCGCCGAGCGCGCTGATGTCGCGCTGGTGATCTGTGACGCGACCGACGGTGTCACCTCGCAGGACTTCCGTGTCGCCGAGATGGCGATGAAGTCCGGCTGCGCCACGGCTCTGGTGCTCAACAAGTGGGATGTCGGTGCCGAGCAGGGCGCCGCGATCGGTCCGGACCAGCTCGACAAAGAGCGCATCCGCGTGAACCGTAAGCTGCGCCTGCGTCCGCGCGTTCTTACTGCCAGCGCCAAGACCGGGCGCAACATCGAGCGGATCCTGCAGGAGGCCGTCGGCCTTGCCGATCGCAGCCGCGGACGGATCCCGACGCCGCAGCTCAACCGCTTCATCTCAGACATCGTCGCCGCACGCCAGCCGCCTTCGAGCAACAGCCGACGCGGCAACAAGCGGCTCAAGCTGATCTACATGACCCAGACGGCTGAGCGGCCGCCGCGCTTCTCAATTCAGGTCAACTCGCATGGGCTGATCACGCGCGACTACGCCTACTACCTGGAGAACCGCATGCGTGAGCGTTACCGCATGGAGGGGATCCCGCTGATGATTGACTTCGTCGAGCGCAACGAACGACGCGGCCGCAGTGCCCGCTCGGATCGCGATTTCACCCGAACCCAAGCGCGCGACGCCGCGAGTGAATCAGAGCTCGAAGTTGCCGATGAGTTGGATGAGCTCGAGTTCGAGGACGTTGCGGCAGACGAGGTGCCGGAGTTCGAGTTCGCGCCGCAGGAAGAGATTGACCTCGAGGTCGTTGAGGACGCCGAGCTCGTTGAGGACGCCGAGCTCAATTAGGCTTGCGAGCCGCCGGACTCGTTATCTTCGACGTCGACGCAGTTATGTACGCCTTTGTCAGCAGTCGTTAGAACCGGAGCACGAACCTATGTCAGACAACGAGTTTCTCTTCACCTCTGAGTCCGTAACGGAGGGCCACCCGGACAAGGTCGCCGACCAGATCTCCGACGGTGTTCTGGATGCGGTGTTGACCGACGACCCGAATGGCCGCGTCGCTTGCGAGACGCTCGTCAACACCGGTTTGGTCATCGTCTCAGGTGAGATCAGCACCACGACCTACGTGGACATCCAAGAGGTCGCCCGCGAGACGATTCGCAAGATCGGCTACGTCGATCCGGAGCTCGGTTTCGCTGCGGACTCTGTGGCAGTGCTGAACGCGCTCGACAAGCAGTCGCCCGATATCGCCCAAGGTGTCGACAAGGCCTATGAGACACGGACCGGCGAGAACTCAGATGACGCGCTGGATTTCGCCGGTGCCGGTGACCAGGGAATGATGTTCGGCTACGCGAGCAATGAGACGCCGGAGCTGATGCCGCTGCCGATCTCACTCGCCCATAAGCTCGCGAAGCAGCTCGCGAAGGTGCGCAAGGATGAATCGATTTCCTACCTGCGTCCTGACGGCAAGACGCAGGTCAGCGTCCGCTACGTGGACGGCAAGCCGGTTGAGATCGAGAAGCTGCTGATCTCCAGCCAGCACGCTCCCGGCTCAGAGGCGCTGATCAAGGATGACCTTTGGGAGCAGGTCGTGCTGCCGGTGCTACCGGCCGAGCTGTATGACACCAACAGGCTTCGCCAGGAGTTCCTGGTCAACCCGACCGGGCGCTTCGTGATCGGCGGACCGGTCGGTGACGCCGGCTTGACCGGCCGCAAGATCATCGTCGACACCTACGGCGGCTTTGCCCGCCACGGCGGTGGTGCCTTCTCCGGCAAGGACCCGTCGAAGGTCGACCGTTCTGCCGCTTATGCCGCCCGCTACGTGGCCAAGAACCTCGTGGCCGCCGGCCTCGCGGACCGCGCGGAGGTCCAGGTGGCCTACGCGATCGGGGTCGCGCATCCGGTCTCGGTGATGGTCGAGACCTTCGGGACCGAGAAGGTTGGGCGCGGCACGATCCTCGGCCTGGTGAACGAGTTCTTCGACCTGCGTCCAGGTGCCTTCCGTGAGTACCTGAACCTGCACCGGCCGATCTACCAGCAGACCGCGGCCTACGGTCACTTCGGCCGTGACGAACCTGATTTCACCTGGGAAGCCACCGACAAGGCATCGGCACTGCGCGCCGCGGCCGGCCTCGGTGACCTCGTCTCGGCTTAAGGTCGCCGCTTGATCGCGCGGGTCCTGCCGCTGACGCAGACGCGCGCGATCAAAGGTCTGTTCGACTACATCCTGCCGCAGGAGCTGGCTGATCAGGTGGCCGTCGGCTCGCTGCTGCGCGTGCCGTTCGCAGGGCGCGTCGTTCAGGCGGTCGTGGCTGAGCTGACACCCAGCTCTGAACTGCCGGACGAGCGGCTCGCGACCGTCGCCGCGGTGCTGCCCGCGCGCCTACCCGCAGACCTCGTCAAGCTCGCCCAGTGGATCGGTGACGAGTACTGCTCCACCGCCGCCCGCGCGCTCAACGTGATGCTGCCCCCGGGCGCAACCCGCGGCCTCACCGAAAAGCTGGTGCTGACCGCCGTCTTGACCGACGCTGGGCAATCTGCCCTAACGGACGGCACCCGTCTCACCGAGGGCCAGCGCGCCGTGCTCACGGACCTCGCAGCGAGCGGCCCCGTACCGGCTTCCCAGCTGGGCACCGCAACCCTGCGCCGCCTCGAAGGCCGAGGCCTGGTGCAACTCGAGCACACCGTCAGCTCAAGGCGCCCAGATCGCCACGCTGTCTCCTCAATCAGCAAAGCTGCCCCAAAGCTCACGGTCGAGCAGCAAGCAGCACTCGTGCCCATCCTCGACGCATTCGCCGTACTGGCAAATGCGTCGATGATGGGCACTGAGGCTGTATCTACACCCGAGCGGGCGGCGGCCACGTTTCTGCTGCACGGCGTAACCGGCTCCGGCAAGACCGAGGTCTATCTGCAAGCTGCCGCTGCCGCGCTTGAAGCCGGTCTCGGAGTCATCATCCTGGTGCCGGAGATCGGCTTGACGCCGCAAGCACTGGCCCGGTTCGAGGCCCGCTTTGGTGACGTCGTGGCGGTGCTGCACTCCGGCATGAGCGAGGGCAAGCGGCATGACGAGTGGCTGCGGCTGGCCAGGGGAGAGGCGCGAGTCTGCGTCGGTCCGCGCTCGGCGATCTTCGCTCCTATGGACGAGATCGGCCTGATCGTCGTCGACGAGGAGCACGAGAGCTCCTACAAACACGAGGGAGACCCGCGCTACGACGCTCGCACAGTGGCGGAGCGTCGCGCTGCCGATCACGGCGCCGTGCTGCTCTACGGCAGCGCCACGCCACGGCCGGAGAGCGTGCACAGCGCGGCGCGCCTGCGACTCGACCAACGTGTCGACGGCGGCGCGCTTCCCTCGGTCGAGATCCTCGACATGCGCGGGCTCCACAACCCGCTGCACCCGCAGACGTGGCTGGCACTGGCTGACTGCCGGCGCGACGGCGGCAAGGCGATCGTGCTGCTCAACCGCCGCGGCTGGTCGAACTTCCTCTCCTGCGGCTCCTGCGGGCGGGTCTGGATGTGCCCGAACTGCGAGGTGACGCTGGTCCTGCATCGCACCGGCGGCCATGTCGCCTGCCACCACTGCGGACACCGCGAACCGGTACCCGGCAAGTGCCCAGATTGCGGCTCAGTCTCGGTCGCGCGCCACGGCGCCGGCACCGAGCGGCTTGAACATGAGCTGGTCACGGCGCTCGCGACGCCGGAGTTTCCGGTCTTCCGGCTCGATGCCGACGCGTCCGGGCTCGATGCGCGCGCCAGCATCCTCGAGCGCTTCCACGCTGCCAGCGCCGGCGTCCTGGTCGGCACGCAGATGATCGCCAAGGGCCACGACTTCGCCGACGTCGGGCTCGGCGTCGTCGTCGACGCCGACCAGACAATGCGCTTCCCGGACTTCCGCGCCGAGGAGCGCACCTTCTCGCTCGTCACCCAGTTGGCCGGCCGCACCGGGCGCGGAGGACACGGACGCGTGCTGGTCCAGACGATGGAGCCGCTGGCGAGGCCGATCCAGCTCGCCGCCCAGCACGACTCCGACGGCTTCCTCAACGGCGAACTGCAGCGCCGGCGAGCACTCGCATACCCACCGTTCGCGACGCTGATCCGCGTCGTCTGCTCCTCGGAGGACGACGACGGCGCTTACGCCGCAACCACGGCGCTGCGTCAGCTGATCGAGCCACCCGGTGGTCGCGTGCTGGGACCGGCGCCGCTGTTCATGTTGCGCGGCAAGCATCGCTCCCAACTTGTCGTAAAGACGGCGGAGCGGACGGCCGCGATCGCGGCGGTCCGCTCCGCCGTCGATGTGATAGCCGGCACCAAGCCACACCGCGGAGTCAGCATCAGCGTCGACGTCGACCCTCAGTAGTAGCGCCGCTGTCCCTCTGAGCCGCCAACTAAACTGCCGCCTGTGTCAGAGACGCTCGACAAGCTGGAGGACGACGCGCAGGCCGAAGAGCTTGAGCTGGAAGAGATTGAGGCTGAAGAGGCCGTCGAGTCGAAGCTCGATCCTGAGATCGCCGCCCGGCGTGACGCGGCACTGGTCTATGTCCGCCAGTTCGGCGATCCGATCCTCAAGACCAAGGCGCGCACGATCGAGATCTTTGACGATGCGCTGCGCAGCGAGGTAGAGCGCATGGGCGCGCTGATGGACGATGCTCTCGGCGTTGGTCTTGCCGCCACCCAGGTGGGCGTGCTGCATCGGCTCTTGGTCTACCGGGTTCAGTCCGGTGGACCGCTCGGGGTGCTCGTCAACCCGCAGCTCGACTGGTCCTCGAAGGAAGAGGAGATCGCCGAGGAAGGCTGCCTCAGCCTGCAGACCGTGCACGTTGAGGTCGAGCGTGCGGTCCACATCCGCGTCAGCGCGCAGGATGCCTACGGCGAGCAGATCGTGGTCGAGGCGTCCGGCTTTGAGGCCCGCGTGATCCAACACGAGATGGATCACCTTGACGGCGTCCTGATCCTTGACCGCACGCCGCGCGACCAACGCAAGGAGGCTATGAAGTCCTTGCGTGAGTGGCAGCTGCGGTCTGACGGGTGAAGACCGTATACCTCGGCACTTCGGAGTTCGCCGGTGCCGTACTCAAAAGCCTCGCCGACTCGCCGCATCGGCCGGCGCTTGTCGTCAGCCGTCCCGACAGCCCCCAGGGCCGGGGTCGCAAACTGACGCCACCGCCGACCGTGACGATCGCGCGAGAGCTCGGCATCGACGTCTATCAGCCGGACTCGGTCAACACCGATGAGGCGCGAACTCGGATCGCGCAAGCAGAGCCAGAGGCGCTTTGCGTCTGCGCCTTCGGCGCGCTGATCAAAGAGCCGCTGCTCAGCGACCGCCTGATCCTCAACGTTCATCCGTCACTGCTGCCGCGCTGGCGCGGCGCCGCCCCGATCGAGCGCTCGATGCTCGCGGGGGATAGCCGCACGGGCGTCTCAATAATGGAGCTGACCGCCGGCCTCGACAGTGGGCCTGTCGCGCTCCAAGCAGAGACGCCGATCACCCCCGAAGACGACTACGCGACGCTCGCCGCCCGGCTCGAAGAGATCAGTGGCCGCCTGATCGTGTCGGCGTTCGACGAACTGCAAGCCGGCACGCTCGCCCAACACTTCGAAGCCCAGGATGAGGCCGGCGTGACCTACGCCGAAAAGCTCACCGCCGAAGACCGCCGCCTTGATCCGACCCAACCCGCCACACAGCTCGCGCTGAGAGTGAGAGCCCTAAGCCCGCACATCGGCGGCTACGTCGAGCTCTCAGACGCCACGCGCCTCGGGGTGCTCAAAGCTTCTGTGGCGGACGAAGAGCACGCCTCGGCCGATGCGGTTGAAGAGGCCGTTGACATAAAAGGGACTTGTCCACGCCTGCAAACAGCGGACGGCGTGCTCGAACTGCTCACAGTCCAGCCTCCCGGCAAGAAGCCGATGTCGGGCGCCGACTACCTCAGAGGCTTGAAGCGATGAGCGTGGCGCCGTCACGACGCGCGGCATTCACGGTGCTGCGACGCGTGTTTGAGGACGGCTCGTTCGCGGACCGGGCCTTGCACACGGCCGCCGCGGACCTCAGCCAGCGCGACCGCGCGCTGGCGACAGTTCTGGTCTACGGCACGGTGCAGCGCAAGCGCACGCTCGACTACATCCTGCGCAAGTTCGTGACCCGGGATCTTGAGGGGCTCGACCCGCCGGTGCTCGCGGCGCTGCGGCTCGGGCTCTTCCAAATCGTGCTGCTCGGCGGCGTCAGTGACTACGCGGCTGTGAACGAGAGCGTCGAGCTCGCGAAGGCGTCCAGCCCGGGCGGCGCGCAGCTGGTCAACGCCGTGCTCCGGCGCGCGACCCGCGACGGCCAGAAGCTGCTCGACAAACTTGACGACAAAACCCCGACCCACGCCGCCGTGCTGCATTCGGTGCCGGACTGGCTCGCCGAGCTGTGGTGGGAAGAGCTCGGTGCTGACGAGGCCCGGGAGCTGCTCAGCTGCATCAACCGTCCCGCTGAGAACGCGTTACGCGTGAACACGCTGCGGGGCGATCTGGCCACGGCGATCGAGGCGCTACCGCCGACGTCCCACGCCCAACCGGCACCGGCCTGGGGGCGAACGGACGGGCTGCCTGAAATCCCAGAGGGGCTGGTGCTGTCGGGCGCCTTTGACGCCTACGGCTCGGAGCTCTGGCAGCAGGGGCGGATCATGCCCCAGTCACGCGCCTCGATGCTGATCGCGCGCGTGCTCGACCCGCAGCCCGGGGAGCGCGTGCTCGATCTCTGCGCGGCGCCCGGCGGAAAGACAACGCATCTCTTCGCGCTGATGGGCGGCGAGGGCGAACTCACCGCGGTGGAAGTTCATCCCGGCCGCGCACGAGCGCTGCAGGAGACCTGCGAGCTGATGGGCGCGCAGGCGGTGCAGGTCGTCAACGCCGATGCCCGCAGCTTCAGCTCAGAGCATCCGTTTGACCGCGTGCTGCTGGACCCGCCCTGCAGCGGGCTTGGGACGCTGCAGTCGCGCCCAGACCTGCGCTGGCAGCCACGCCGTGGTGAGGTCGGCGAGCTCGCCGCCAAACAGGCGGAGCTCCTGCGTGCGGCGGCCTCGCAGCTGAAGCCGGGCGGCAGCCTCGTGTACTCCGTCTGCACGATCTCCAGGGCCGAGGGGGAGCACGTAGTTGGCGCCTTCCTGGCCGAGCGCGGCGGGGACTTCGTCAGTGAGGGGAGCTGGCAATTGCTCCCGAGCCGTGACGGCACCGACGGATTTTTTCTTTCGAAGCTGCGACATAGTCCTAACGCTCCGCTTAATTGATTTTCTCCGACGACCGTTACGCTTAACCGGTGAACGAAACAGAGCGGTTGCTTGGCCCCGATTGCCCCGGCTGTGGGGAGCCATGGCTACGCCCCACCGCGACACCCGGTCGCTACCGCTGCCTGTACTGCATGGGCCGCTTCGAGCTGCTGTCGGTCTGCCCGAACTGCGGTGAGCATTCGACGATCGTTCGCATGGAGAGCACAGCTATGGTCCAGTGCAACCACTGCCAAAGCAGCATGCTCCAGCAACTCTGATTCGCAGGAACGATGTCCGACACCCAGCAGCTTCAAGCAAACCATGTAGCCCCGTCGATCCTCTCCGCCGACTTCGCGAGGCTTGGCGCCCATGTCGCCGAGGTTATGGATGCCGGCGCGCGCGTGATCCACGTTGACGTGATGGACGGTCACTTCGTGCCGCCGATCACGTTTGGCCCGAACATCGTGGCGGCACTCGCCGACCAGGTCCACGCCGCCGGCGGAGTTCTGGACGTGCATCTGATGATCGAGCGGCCGGAGCGTCACGTCGAGGACTTCGTCAAGGCCGGGGCCGACGGGATCACGGTCCATGTCGAAGCGACGCAGCACCTGCACTACACGCTTGACGTGATCCGTCAGGGCGGGGCCAGCGCCGGCGCCGCGATCTGTCCGGCCACAGCGGTCTCGGCGCTCGCCGATGTCGCCGCAGCGGGCGTGCTCGACCTCGCGCTTTGCATGAGCGTGAACCCCGGCTGGGGCAACCAGTCGCTGATCCCGCACTCCTTCGCAAAACTTCAGGTGTTGCGCGCGGCGATGCCCGCTGGCATCGCCGTTGAGGTCGACGGCGGCGTCAACGAACAGAGCGCCCGCTCGGTCGCTGAATCGGGCGCGAACCTGTTGGTGGCAGGAAGCGCCGTGTTCGGCGCAGCCGACCCCGCGGCCGCCTTCGCAGCGGTCACCGCCGCCGCCTGGCCCGCGTAATCACGCTGTAAAACGACAGCACGGCGTTTCGCGGCCCGTCGGGCTCAGCCACCTATCCTGTCTAACGTGCCGACAACCACGGACACCGACGCCCGTCACTTGCTCCGCGCGATTGAGCTCGCGCAGCGCGGCGGCGCCAGTGTGAACCCGAATCCGCGGGTCGGGGCGGTCATCGTGAAGGACGGCGAGACGCTCGGCGAGGGCTTCCACCGTGAGGTCGGGGGACCGCACGCCGAGGTCGAAGCGATCCGCGACGCGGCCGGACGCGACCTCAGTGGCGCGACCATCTACGTCTCGCTCGAACCGTGCTGCCACCAGGGACGCACGCCGCCCTGCACAGACGCGATCGTCGGCGCCGGCATCAAGCGCGTGGTGGTGGCTTCTGAGGATCCGTCCGCGCATGCCGCCGGCCGCGGCCTCGGGATTCTGCGCGACGACGGCGTTGACGTCGTGATCGCCGAGGGTGAGATAGCTGAACAGGCGCGGCTGATGAACCAGCCGTTCCGCAAATACGCGCGCACCGGCCGTCCCTGGGTGCTGTTCAAGTCCGCGATGTCACTTGACGGCAAGGTCGCGACCCGTGGCGGTGACTCGAAGTGGATCTCCGGCGACGAAAGCCGGCTGCTGGTCCATCGGTGGCGGGCAGAAGTCGACGCGATCGCAGTCGGCATCGGGACCGCGCTGGCCGACGATCCGATTCTGACGGCGCGTACCGGCGGCTCCGATTCTCATGAGCTGGCAGGCCGGCAGCCTCGTCGCGTGGTCTTTGACTCGATGGCGCACCTGCCGCTCACCGCCAGGCTGCTCGACGACATCGAGACGATCCCGCTGAGCGTCGTCGTCTCGCGCGCCGCCCAGCGAGCGGCCACCGACGCGCTGGCCGCGCACGGCGTCGACGTGATCGTCGCCACCGGCGAGAACGAACCTGCACGGATCCGCTCGGCACTCGACCAGCTCGGTCAGTACGGGATCACCTCGGTTCTGCTCGAGGGCGGACCGAAGCTCGCCGGAGCCTTCCTCGACGCAGGCGAGATCGACGAAATCCGGCTGTTCATCGCGCCGCTCGTGCTCGGCGGCCGCTCGGCTCGCGATCCGATCGAGAGCGAGGGCGCCGAGGTCGTCGCCGACGCCGTCCGCTCGCTCACACTCGGCTGTCAATCGATCGGTGACGACCTGCTCGTCTCGGCCCGGATCAAGGAGTGGTAACCGCGTGTTCACGGGACTAGTCGCCGACCTTGGAGAGATCGTTGAGATCGAGCATTCGCCCGACGGCGTCAGGCTTCACGTCGCCACGCAGCTTTCACCTCAGATCGGTGAGGGCGACTCGGTCTCGGTCAACGGCGTCTGCCTGACGGCAACCGCGATCGAGGGCTCGCGCTTCAGCACCGACGTCATGAATGAGACGCTACGGCTCACCTCGCTGGCCGAGATCGCGCAGGGCGCGCCGGTCAATCTGGAGCTCGCGATGAGCGCCACCGACCGCTTCGGCGG
>Ga0302314_10009080_pt1 | contig 17631 bp, 14 predicted proteins | sample III_Palsa_N2_3_FD_200533 | JGI IMG/M metagenome (GOLD analysis project Ga0302314, IMG submission 200533) | Peat permafrost microbial communities from Stordalen Mire near Abisko, Sweden - III_Palsa_N2_3 | ecosystem: Environmental > Terrestrial > Soil > Palsa > Peat permafrost | place: Sweden...
CTCCGGCTACGGCGACGATGCCATCCAGGCTGTCTGCGCCGGCCCGGATCACTCGAGCGCGAAGCTGCGCGCGCGCGTCGGGCGAGCCGAGGTCGGCCTCGATCTCGGCTTGGTGAAGATCGATGCCGACGACACGATGACCCTGATCCTCGAGCAATCGCCGTGTTGCCTGGCCTATGCCCGAGGCGACGCCGGTCACCACATATGTTCGAGCCATCGCGAGCTCCTTTGCTCGGTGATTGACGCAAGCGGATCACTGCGCTGCGTCTAACGAATCACGGTTGATTCAGTGTTATCTTTACAATAATAAGCCAGGTCCATTCATCCGCTGTGGCGCTCAACGACGAGTCGACAGACCCCAAGACTCTCCCTCGGCGCTGCGCTTCCCACGATGCCAAGGAGAGAACCGTGCCACTAGCAACCGACCTCGACCGGAAGCGATTCTTCATCGGCAACGAGTGGGTGCAGCCCCGCGGTTCCGAGGTGCACCGCGCACTCGAAGCAGCTACCGAGGACGCGCTCGGTACGGCGTCTCTGGGCTCCGCCGAGGACATGGATCTCGCGGTGCGCGCGGCGCGCGAGGCACTCGACCACGGCCCATGGGGCAGGTCGACTCCGATCGAACGGGCAGCCGTGATGCACCGTTTCGCTGACCTGCTGGAAGCACGCGGGGTCGAAACCAGCGAGCTGGTCAGCCGCGAAAACGGGATGCCCATCGCTCTATCCCATGCCTTCAACGGCCAGGCCCCGGCAGCGCTGCTGCGGATGTACGCGGACATGGTCACAAGCCTCGACCTCGAGGAAGTTCGCGAGAGTCCGCTCGGCGCGACCATCGTGCGCCGCGAACCGATCGGCGTCGTCGCCGTCATCACCCCGTGGAACTATCCCCAGGCGAAGGCCCTGATCTCGATCGCGCCAGCACTGGCCGCCGGGTGCACGGTAGTTTTGAAACCGTCCCCGGACACGTCACTCGATGCCTATGTCATCGGAGAAGCTGCGAAAGAGGCCGGTCTGCCCGCCGGCGTGCTCAACGTTGTCGCCGCCGATCGCGAAGCGGGCGCCGCGCTGGTGTCGCATCCGGGGGTCGACAAGATCGCCTTCACTGGTTCGACTGAAAGCGGTCGACGAATCGGTGCAGAATGCGGGCGACTCATTCGTCGCATGACGCTCGAGCTGGGTGGCCGATCGGCTGCGATCGTCCTCGACGACGTCGACATCTCGGACTTCGTGGACGGCATGAGCATGGCGGCATTCATGAACAATGGCCAGACCTGCACGGGGCAGGCTCGAGTTCTCGCGCACCGCTCGCGCTACGACGAGGTCGTCGGGGCCTTGTCCGAGTGGAGCCGCAGCCAGGTGATCGGTAATCCTCTCGACCCGTCGGTCACTATCGGCCCGATGGCGAGCGAGAAGCAACGAGATCGGGTGCTCAGCTACATCGATCTCGCGACTTCGACGGGCGCTCGTCTCGTGCAAGGTGGGCGGCGCCCTGCCAGCCAGGATCGCGGCTGGTTCGTCGAGCCGACCGTGTTTGCCGACGTGGACAATTCGAGCCGGTTTGCGCAGGAAGAAGTTTTTGGACCCGTCATCGCCGTCATCCCTGTCGACAGCGATGAGGAGGCGATCCGTGTTGCCAACGACAGCACATACGGTTTGGCCGGTTCGGTGTGGACCGCCGACGAACAGCGCGGACTGCGGATCGCTCGCGGAGTGCGAACGGGCACCTTCGGCATCAATTACTACTCGAACGACTTCGGAGCCCCTTTCGGCGGGATGAAGGACAGCGGCGTCGGACGGGAACTCGGCCCGGAGGGACTCGACGAGTTCTTCGAGCTCAAGGCGATCTATGGAAGTCGCGCCCTGCTGCACTGATCGTCGATAGCCGATGCCGCTCCGAACATCACCGGAGAGCATGACCACGCCGCGGGTGAGAAGAGACCTGCCTAGAATCAAAACACCCGACTTTCCCTACCCGCTTGCGCCGTGATGCCGAACCCTGCCGACGACCCGTTTGAGCTGCTTCGGCGCGCGCGTTCGGCGGAACCGGTGATGCAGCTCTCAGCCCGTTCGGAAGCGCTCGATCGGCTCAACGCACTGCTCGACAGCGACTCAACACTCGACAACGCGACGCGGCAGCTGCTGAGGCTGGAGAGCGCAGCCGAACTAGCGATCGACCTCGCCCGGATCGAAGACCTGGACGGTGCGAAAAAGCTGGCTGAGTCGGTGCTGGCCGACTCTGGACCGGATGACATGACCGCCGCGGCGAGAGCGACCGAGGCGCTCGGCCGCGCGTTCGCCTGGGACGGCACAGAGGGCTCGGCGCGGGTCGCCGCGCGCCTGCTGGGCGAGGCGGCCGATCGGTATGCCTCGCTCGGCGAAACAGAGTGGCAGGGCTATGCCCTCTTCTGGATCGGCAACGCGGTCCACTTCGAGAACGGGGAGCTCGCCGCCGCCGAAACCCGGATGCGCTCGGCGCTCGCCCTTCTCACTCCGACGAGTCCCAGGCGGGCCCCCATCCTGTCGTTCCTTGCGGATGTCCTGATCACGCGTGGCGACTGGTCCGCGGCGAGCGCCGTTCTCGACGAGGCATCCGTACTCGCTGCGGGCGCCGACGACCTCATGGCCCGCGCCTACATCGCCTGGTCACGCGCGCGGATGGCATCGGCCAGGGGCGACTCGCGCCTCACCGAGCGCTACGTTCTCGAGACCGAGCGCAACGCCGGCGACTGGTTCGAGATCCACACCGGCGCGGTGTTTCTTGCGGATGCCGCCGAGATGCTCGATCGGGTCGGCGAGGTCGACGTCTCGCGGGTCTTCCTGCAACGGGCTCTCGATCGGGCACCGCTGGACGAGTACGTTCGACACGCTAGAGCGGCCCTCCTCGCGCGACGCGGTGATGCCGACGAGGCGCTTCGGGCCCTGCAGGAGCTGTCGCGGGGCGATTGGCTCGAGAAGCGGATGGTCTGGCGGCACACGCTCCTGGCGTCCTACGCGACGCTGCGCGCAGGTCGTTCCGGGGCCGGCGAGCTGGCGGCACTCGCGCTCGAGCAGGCGGTCGGCGTGGGCGGCATCGAGGTCGCCATCAGCGCCGAACCGGGGATTCTCGGGGTGCTCCTGCCGCTCGCGGAGGCCGCTGGATCCGACCATGCCCGAAGTCTGCTCGCTCCGCAGGGCGGCGTCATCGTGCGCCTGCTCGGAACCACCTCGTTCACCCGGGCTGGCGCGGTGGTGACACTTCCACCGGGGCAGGCCGCCGAGCTGGCGAGGATGCTCGCGGTGCAGCCTGGTGGTGTGAGTGTCGACGAGGTGGCCGAGCGCCTCTTCGGCGAGGTGGAGGCGGAGACCGGGCGGCATCGGCTCCGACAGCTGCTCACCCGTTTGAGGAGCAGCGCGGGCAGCCTCGTTGTCCGTGATGGCGATCTTCTTCGGCTCGCTCCGGCCTGGGTCGATGCGGTCGCGTTCCGTCGCGCTTCGGATGTCGCGCTCGCCGGCAGCGGTCCGACCGCATCCGAACTCGCCTACGCCGCGCTGGCGCTCTGGTCCGGACCACCTCTGGCAACCGACCCGTATGCGGGATGGGCCCATGCACCGCGCGAGCAGTTGCGCCGGCGTTATCTTGCGCTCCTCGACCTTGTCGCGGATGCTGCTGCCGTTCGCGGGTCGGCCGAAGAGGCGCTCCGGATGCTGACGATCGCCCGCGAAGAAGATCCCTACGACGAGAGCCGATACGTGCGAGCCGCGGAAATACTGATGTCGCTGGGAAGACGGGGATCCGCCGTCCGTCTCGCTCGGGAGGCCCTGCTCGCCCTCGATGAGATCGCGGTGCCGCTGCCCGCGATGCTGCAGCAGCTTCTCGGGCCGAACTGACCTGATAGCACGGGCGTCTCGTCTGACGCTGGTCTGACGCCGGGTTGGCAGGATGCGTCTGTTACCCGACATTCCCTGCTCGAGCGCGCCCGCGCGCGGCAGGCCGTTCCCCTTCGAGGCATCCATGATCTCCCCGAAAACCGCCGTCGCTCTCGCAGCCACCGCCGTCGTGACCGTGTCCCTGGCGCTCGTCAGCCCGTCGCTGTTCGCTGAGCGAAGCTCCGCGGCTACTCCCGAGGCGTACACCGTGACGTCACTCGGACCAGAAACCGATAACTGGAGCGCGAGCGAACCCATCGCCGTCAACTCGCAGGGGTCAGTTCTCTTCTACTTCGCCGGACTGCTCGTGGACGGTCACACCCGCAGGCCGGCGGAACCGCCATCGGCCGGCCCGGGCACGGGCACCGCCGGCACGATGATCAACTATGCGGTGAACGACAACAACCAGGTGGTCGGAGAGCTGAACGATACGGCGAGTGCGGCCTACTGGTCCGGGACCGATGGCGCGGCCTGGAATTCGATCAACGTCGCGGCTCTCGTGCCGCAGGGGCAGTCGCTTGTCGTTTCCCGGGCGACCGTGATCGACAACGAGGGTGAAATCGCCGGTTACCTGCAGTATCACCCGGCCGGATCGACCAGCGACGGTGACCTCGTCACCGCGGGCTTCTACCTCGCAACGCCGACCTCTCCGATCGAATCGGTTCCTGTGCCGGCGGGGGCGACCGGACCAGCGGTGATCACGGCGATGAACAGCGGCTGGGAGGTGGTCAGTGCGGACGGTACGCAGTACCGCGTCAATCGGGCGACCGGCACCGCGACCGCGGTCTCGACCATCGAACCGAGCGCGCTGTCGACAGACGGCACCGTGCTGGTGAACGGTGGCGAACTCCATGCGGACGGCACGGTATCGGGCGCACCCCTCAACGCGAGCAGCCTCATCCCATCCGGTATCTCGAACGGCGACGTCGTTCTCGTATCCGATTCGAGCCTCAACTCCTTCGACTCGCTGGGCACAGAGACCAATATCAGCGCACAGTCGGGCCACAACCTCTTTTACGGGGTCATCTCCGACAACGGTCTTGTTGTCGCGATCTCTTATGACACCGGGGCAGCAAATATTTATCTCTTCACACCGGGAGCGACGGTGCCGCCGCCCGTAGTCAACTCGAGCGGCGACTCCCCCGCGATCGCCGGCGGAGCCCAGGGATGCGACACGGGCAATACCGTCACGGTCAATGGGGTTTCGGCGAAGGAGTGCACCCTGCGCGCCGCCATCCAGGCTGAAAACGCCGGGAGCGAATCGGCGAAGACGATCACCTTCGCGCTTGCGCCGACCGACTCGACGATCTCGGTTGCCTCGGCGCTTCCCGCCCTGACGGCCGCCGGGGTGACGATCCAGGGGGATGGCGGCACCGCCACCGCACTCGTTCTCAACGGGCGTGCGCTCACCGGGTCATCCGTGGGCTTTGACCTGTCCGGAGCGAACGAGACGGTTACCGGGCTCTCGTTCTCATGGTGGAACACGGCCATCGTCATCGACTCCGCAGCCGGCGGCGACACCGTCACCGCCGACCGCATCGGAGTCACAGCGAACGGCGGGTCAGATACCGCAGTCGCGAACGGCGTTGAGATCGATAATTCGCCCAACAGCGTTGTCGGTGGCTCCACGGCAAGCGCGGGAAATGTCGTGGCGGACCTGACTCAGAACGCCGTTGCTGTCCTCGGTCCAGCGGCGAGCGGCGCTCGGATCCAGGACAACCTGATCGGTACATCCCCGGACGGCCAGTTTGCCCAGGGCGTCGGCGAAGGAGTCAGCGTCATCGACGCATCCACCGTCACCATCACGGGGAATACCGTCGTCGCAAGCCCGAGCGCGGCTCTCGGAATCTCGGTCGGCGGAATCAACTCGGTCGTGTCAGGCATCGTCGTCCAGGACAACACCGTCGGACTCGTCGCCGGCGGCACCGCGGCCCAGACCGATACCAACCGTGCCGCCTTCACCTCGGGAATCGAGATCGGCGGCCGAGTATCCGGGGCACTGATCGGCGGGACCTCGCCCGGACAGGGCAACGTCGTTGCCGCGTCGAGCGTCGCGGACATCGTGGTGACCGGAACCTCCGTCTCGGGCGTCAGCGTTCTGGGTAACCGGATCGGCACGAACGCCGCCGGCACACAGATCGAGCGGTATGGGCAGACGAATGCCATCGGCGTCGCCGTCGCCGGAGCAACGACGACGACGATCGGCAGTTCGGGTGGCGGAGCGAATACCGTCGTCGGGCACGGAAACGGCGAGGTCATCATCCAGCCGGCCGCGAGCCTGATGAAGACCGGAAGCTCGGTGATCGGGTATCCGGCACTGACGACATTCCCCGGCACGGACAAGACGAATACCGGCACGATGTCGACACTCGTTGCGGGAAATCGAATCGGCACGTTTGCCGACGGTGACTCCGTTCCCGAGACTCTCGGACTCACGGGAATCCTGGACACCGGATCGGGCGACACTGTCGGACCCGGCAATCTCGTCGACTGGGAAGACGACGGGATCGCGATCGGCGGGGCAAATGACACCGTCGAAGGCAACCTGGTGGGGGTCGCCGGAACCGGCCTGTCGGCATTGCCCAACAGCACGGGAGTCTTCGTCGAGCCGAGTGCCGGTGGGACACGGATCGGCGTTCCCGGAACTACGGCCAACACCATCTCAGGCAACTTCAATGGCCTGGTAGTGGCCGCACCCGCGACCGTCCAGAACAACCTGTTCGGCACCACGAATCTCGGTAACGCCGTCGTCGCGCCCTACGGTGGCACGCTGCCCGCAGATGTCGCGGGTCGCGCGAGTTACGACCCAGTGCTGGTCGTCGTCGCCCCCACCGGTGCCGGCTCCACAATCGGCGGAACCCAGCCGGGCTTCGGCAACGTCATCTCCGGCTCCTCTGGCCTCGGTCTCGCAATCGACGGCCACGGCGGATCGTCGGCGGCTGCGCGAACAGTCGTGCAGGGCAACACCATCGGGCTCGGCGTCGACAGGACGACCGTGATCCCCAACACTGGGGATGGCGTGGCGGTCAATGCGCCCGGCACGCTCGTCGGAGCATTGCCCGCCCAGGCGGGCGACAGTTCGGTGGCGGGCGGGAACCTGATCGAGAACAGTGCAACCGGTGTCGACGTGTTCCCGACGACCACCGGTGTGATCGTCGCATCCAACTCGATCGCTCACAATGGCGGGTCATTGCTCTCCGGCAATGGCATCGTGCTCCAGTCCGGGGCCAATGCGGGAGTGGCCGCTCCGGTGCTGACCGCAGCCGCACAGGATGGCGCGGGCGCAACCTCGGTCACGGTGACCGCGACCAGCAGCCAGGTCGGTGATCTCGTGCAGGTGTTCGTCGCATCCAACTGCACCTCGGGCACGAGCGGGCAGGGTCGCACACTGCTCGGTGGGGCGGATGTCACCGAAGCAGGCGACCTGACGCTCACAGTGCCGCTCCAGGCCGTGGGCACCGTGCTAACCACGACAGCCACCTCGCTGGCCCAGGGAACGAGCACGTTCGCCGACTGCCTCTCGGTCGCGGCGGCCCCACTGGGCACCCCGATCACACCGCCGTCGGCGGGAGCGACAGCCAGCATTTCGGGGACAACGGTCACACCCGGATCGACCGAGACTGTGATCGGCACGGGTTTCGCGCCGGGTGAGCAGGTGCAGGCCACACTGCATTCGACGCCGATCGACCTCGGGATCTTCATCGCGACAAGCGACGGAACCGTGGTCGTCACCTTCACGGTGCCGAAAGACCTGCCCGCCGGACTGCACCACGTCATCCTGACCGGGCTGACCTCGGGCCACACCGCCACGGTCGCGTTCACCGTCACGGCCGCACTGCCACCGGTTCTCGGCTACACCGGGGGCACCGTGGACCCCGCGTCGGGAATGATCGGCCTGTCCATCGTGCTGCTCGGGCTGGTGGTGTTCCTCGCAGCGCGCAGGAAAAGAAGCAGGTCGCGGGCCGCCGCGGCTCCCGCCGCCTCGAGCCAGTAGCCGGCCTCCGATTGTGCCGCATCCAGGCTCGGTGCGGCGTGCGCCAGCGCCCACGTCCACACCCGGCGGCTGGCCAGCGTCGCGGCGTCTCCCGCGAGCTGGCCCGCGATGATCCCGACAGCGATGCGCGGATCGCTCGCGAGCGAGAGAATGTTGCCGACCACCTTCCCCGACATGGAGGTCTCGTCGAACCGACCCTCGCCGGTCAACACCACGTCGGCGCCCCCGATTGCGCTCGCCAATCCCGAGCCCTCTGCGACATAACGAGCGCCCGGTACCGTTTCGGCGCTCCACACCGATGCGAAGCCGTAGGCGGCACCACCCGCGGCTCCGGCTCCCTGGCGTTCGGCGTCGCCGTGGAGCACGTCGTGAAGTCGCTCGAGTCCTGCCTCGAGCTGGGCCACGTCGTCCGCCGACGCTCCTTTCTGTGGCCCGAAGATCGCTGCCGCACCGCGCGGGCCCAGGAGCGGCGCGGTCACATCGCTGAGCAACACGACGCCGCCGACGGGGGCAGGCACGAGCCCGCTCAGGTCGATCGCGCGCAGATCACGAAGTTGGCCGCCGCCCTCGCCGATTGGACGGCCGGAACCATCCAGAAGCCGCACGCCGAGCGCACGCAGTGCACCCGCTCCCCCATCGGTGGAGGCTGAGCCGCCCAGGCAGATGACCAGGGAACGCGCGCCTCCGGCAATCGCGGCCGCAATGACCTCTCCGAGCCCGCGGGTCGTCGCGCCGAGCGCATCCGGTGCGGACATGAGTGGCAGACCCGACGACTGTGCCAACTCCACAACTCCGATGCCGTCCGGCAGTCGCAACCAGATCCCTTCATGTGGGCGCCCATCCGGGCCGCTGACCAACCCGGCACTCTGGAATTCTGCGTGCGGGATTGCTGCCTTCAACGCTTCCAGCGTCCCCTCACCGCCATCAGCCTGCGGGATTACTCGCACATCGTCGTGCGGCCGCACCGATGACCATCCCGCCGCGATCGCTCGAGCCGCCGGTTCAGCGTCCAGGGAGCCTTTGAACGAGTCGGGAGCGACGACGACTTTCATCAGGCTCCCGGAGCAGCAGCAGGAAGTGACGGCGAGGAGTGGATCACTTCTTCGCGTGCGCGTCTGCGATTATGCGGACGACCTCGAGGGCATCCCGCGGGTCGACGGGTGACGGGGCGCCGTCACGGATGCTCGCGGCCACTCCGGCGTAAAAGCCGGGATAATCGCCGAGCTTCGTCGGTACCCTGACCAGCGGCTCGCCCGAACCGTCAATCCCGAGGGTGCCCCAGTCCGCCTCCGGTGTGACGCCGTACCCTTCGGATCCCGGCCACTGCGCGAGCTTCAACATCGGCTCCTGGCCGTCGAGACCGTACACCGTGTACCCGGACCGGTCGCCGAGCACCCGGAAGCGCGGCCCGGACTGCGCCGCCACCCGGCTCATCGCGAGGTGCGACCGCACACCGCTGGCGTGCAGGAGCGAGATGAATGCATCGTCATCGCTGACACCACCCTCGCGGACGACGCTGAGTTCCGCGTGATCGATCACCGCGGGCCCGAACAGCTGCAGCGCTTGGTCGACGAGATGGCTGCCGAGGTCGTAACTGATTCCGCCGCCGGCCTCGATGGGGGTCGTGTCCTGCCACCGGTCACGGAGGTCGCCTCCCCATCGCTCGAACGTCGACTCGAAGCGGATGACGCGGCCCAGTTCGCCGCGGGCGATCAGGTCGCGCACGGTCAGGAAGTCGCCATCCCACCGCCGGTTCTGGAACACCGCGAGAAACCGGCCGACCGACTCGGCCTTTGCGATCAGCAGCTCCGCATCCGCGACGGTAGGAACGAAGGGCTTGTCGATGACGATCCCGGCGCCGGCCTCGAGCGCGGCGAGCCCCTGCTCCAGGTGAGTGTGCGCCGGCGAAGCAAGGATGACGAGGTCGAGGTCGCCGGCCCGTGCGAGCAAGTCGTCCGGGGTGGCGACGATGGTCGCGCCCGGGTGCTGGGACGCTGCTACGGCCGCGCGCTCCGGGTCGCTCGTGGCGATGAGATCGAGCCTGAACGCCGGATTGGTGGCGATGAACGGAGCGTGGAACACCCTGCCCGACAGGCCGAAGCCGATGATTCCGGTGCGGATGGGGTCGATTTGTGGCAACTTCTGCTCCTGGGATAAGGCTTCGGATCATGGTCTCGCGAGCTATGCGAGTGACCCACCACTCAGTCTAGGAAGCCGAGGCCTCAGGGTTGGTGGTATTCGTCGTCGCTGAGGTGCTCGAGCCACACGGTGGTCTTTGCCGGGTCGTCGCCGAGTTCGAGCATCGCCAGGTGGATCATGAAGTCGTCGGGGGTAGCCCCGTGCCAATGCTCCTCGCCGGGCGGGGTGTAGATCGTCTGGCCGGGAACTGCCTTGATGACCGTGCCGTCGCGGGTCCCGATCAGCGCGACACCCGCGGTGATGTGCAGGGTCTGGCCGCGCGCGTGCGAGTGCCAGGCCGTGTGGGCGCCCGGCGCGAACCTGACGTTCGCCACGGTCATCCGCTGGTCGCTGTTCTGCGGTCCGATGATCGGGTCGAGCCAGACATCGCCGATGAACTGCTCGGGCGGATTTTTGGTGGTGGCGGGTTTGGGGATGAGTTGCATGGTGGTGTTCCTTAGCTTTTCGACTATTCGGTGAAGACGGACTTGGCGACGCCCATCGAGCCCATGCCCTTGGGCCAGCCCGCGTAGAACGTGACATGGGTGATTGCCTCGATGAGTTCTTCCTGCGTCACGCCGTTCTCGACGGCACGACCGAGGTGGAAGCGAAGCTGGTCGTAGTCGCCCCCGGCCGCGAGCACCGCGACGGTGATGAGGCTACGGTCACGAGCGCTCAGCTCGGGGCGATTCCAGACGTCCTCGAACAGCACATCGTCGGTGAGTTCAGCGAGCTTCGGCGAGAAGTCGCCGAGGGTCCTGCGACCTCCGCCGACCTGGTGCGGCTGTTCAGCCATGGTGGTTCCTTTCATTGACGGGTGATGTGCGAGGTGAGTATGGACACGCTGGCAGCGTCGGCGCGACGGTCGCGCCGAACGAATGTCATCGGTCAGGTCGTGACGTCGGTCTCGACCTGCTGCGTCGCCGCCCACGAAGCGAGCAAACGCAGGGCATCCGCCGTCGGACTGCCCGGTTCGGCGCTGTAGAGCAGCAGGCTGAGACCGGGGTCGGCCATCAGTTCGGACCCCTCGAAGACAAGATCGAGGTCGCCGACGATCGGATGATGGAAATGCTTGGTGCCGGATGCGTGCCTGCGCACGTCGTGGGCGCCCCACTTGATGCGGAATTCCTCGCTGCGAGTCGACAGTTCGCCGACCAGATCCTGCAGGTCCCGGTTGTAGGGGTCACGCCCCGCTTCGGCGCGGAGGATTGCCACGCTCTGGTCGGCCGCGAGATTCCAGCTCGGGTAGAACAGGTCGGAACGTGTGCGGTCGAGAAACGCGAAGCGGGCGAGGTTGATCGGGTGGGGCTGCGTGGCGTAGAGGTCGGTGTAGAGCGCACGACCGAGCTGGTTAGCTCCGAGGATGTCGAGACGGCCGTTGCGCACGAAGGCCGGTCCGCCGGTGAAGGAGTCGAGCACGAACTGGAGCGACGGTCGGATGGTGGTCGCCCGGCTGGACCGGCGCTGCTGGCTCAGTGGCGAGGCGTTTGCCGAGCGGGCGAGGTCGAAGAGATGCTCGCGCTCCGCGTCATCCAGAAGCAGAGCGTTTGCGATGGAATCGAGGACTGTCTCGGAAACACCGGCGAGACTCCCCCGCTCGACCTTCGAGTAGTACTCGATGCTGACGTTCGCCAGCATCGCGACCTCGCCGCGGCGCAGTCCCGGCACCCGCCGGTTCTGGCCGCCCGGGAACTCGACCTGCGACGGGCTCACCCTGGCACGCCGACTGGTGAGGAATTGCCTCACCTCGTCCTGGTTGTGTGTGCTCATGCATCCGACACTACGAGCCTTCGCACAACCGTGGGATGCCCTGCCGGTACACCTTTGGCCAGGGCATCCCACGTCATCCCGATTCAGGGTTCGATGGGAACATGATCCCGACCAGACCGCGCCTCACGCTGTTCATCGCGTCGCTCGGGTTCTTCCTGATCACGCTCGACATCCTCATCGTCAGCGTGGCGCTCACCCGGATCGGCAAGGATCTCGGCGGCGGCACCGCGGGACAGCAGTGGGTGGTCGATGCGTACACGCTCACTTTCGCGTCGCTGTTGCTGTTCGCCGGCAACCTTTCGGAGCGCATCGGCGCGAAGCGGGCGTTCGGGGTCGGGATCGCTATCTTCTTCGTCGCTTCCATCGCGTGCGCGCTTGCGCCAACTCTCGGTGTCCTGATCGCGTCGCGGGCGATCCAGGGTGCGGGCGCGTCGGTGATGCTCCCCGCGTCGATGGCGCTCATCCGTGAGGCGTTTCCGGATGCCCGCGAACGAGCGCACGCGCTGGGAATCTGGGCGGTCGGCGGGGCGGTCGCCGGTGCCGTCGGTCCCCTGCTCGGCGGACTGCTCACGACGCTCAACTGGAGGCTGGTCTTCGGCATCAACCTCCCGGTCTGCGTGCTGATGCTCCTGCTACTCACCCGGGTCGCCCATTCGCCGAGGCGTCCATCACCGTTCGACTGGATCGGTCAACTGGTCGCCCTCATCGCCCTGGTCAGTCTCATGTACGGGCTGATCACCGGTGGCGATACCGGTTTCGGCAATCCGGTCGTGATCGTCGCGCTCGTGGTGGCCGGTGTGGGGATTGCGGCCTTCCTTCGACTGCAGGCCGTCGGGCGACATCCGATGATGCCCCTCGACCTGTTCCGATCGACTGCGATGCGGATCTCGCTCTTCGCCGGTCTCGCCTTCATGGTCGGCAACTTCGGCAGCGTCTTCGTCATGAGCCTGTACCTGCAGCAGCACCTCGGGCTCTCGCCCCTGCTGGCCGGCATCACCTTCCTGCCTGCCGCCGCCTTCAGCATCACCGGCAACATCGTCAGCGGATCCCTGTCGAACCGCTTCGGACCTCGGGCGCCCGCCTTCACGGGCCTGCTGCTCATGGCGATCGGACTCGTCGGCCAGATCCTCGCTGCACCCGTCGGCTCGCCGATACTGGCGGGCACGTTCATCGTCTTCACCGGTTTCGGCGGATCGATAGCAATGCCTCCCGTGACATCCGTCGTGCTCGCGAGCGCGCCGCTGGAACGAGCCGGCACGGCGAGCGCGGTATTCAACACCTTCCGCCAGGTCGGCGGTGCGGTGGCGATCGCGGTCTTCGGAGCGCTGCTCGCAACATCCTCGACCTTCGTGCACGGCCTGCAGGTGAGCTTCATCATCGCGGCCTCACTGCTGGCCGCTGCGGCGATTGCCAGCAGCTTCCTGCCCAGGGGGTTACGCGACCAGCAGGCGCGACCGGAAAATCGAGCGGCAGTGTAGGTACGCGCCAAGCACCTGACAACCGATTTCAGGATGGCGTCGGTCGGGTTAGCGTCGAACACTCGACTCCCGTTCACGAAAGGCCCGAAATGCTTGGCGAATTTCCCATCGGCGCGGTTCTCCTGTCCAAGGACTTGGCGAAGTCCCGCGAGTTCTATGCAGACAAGCTCGGACTCGAGGTCGTCGAAGAGGACGACTCCGCCATCTCCTATGCCAGCGGTACCAGCCGTCTCACGGTTACAGCCAGCGATACCGGCACGAAAGACGAGCAGACGCAGGCCTCGTGGCGAGTCCGCGACCTGCGTGCCCAGCTCGATGAACTGGCCACGCGCGGAGTCGAACCGGAAAACTACGACACCGACGACATCACGACCGTCGATGGCATCGCCGATCGCGGCACGGTCTGGTCGGCCTGGATCATCGACCCCGACGGTAACGCGCTGGGGATCGAACAGCCCAAGTAATTCGGGGCGCTTCGACAGGCCCAGTGACCAGCTCCGACGAGCCCAGGGGGCATCGTCGGAAGAAGCCGCGTGATCGCCCGGTTGTAGCGGTCATGGGCGATGAGACGATCCGAGCAGCGACCGTGGTCGTGATCGGTGCCGGCCAGGCGGGGCTGTCCGCTGCCTATCACCTTTCGCGTCGCGGATTCGTGAGCGCCCTCACCGAGCCGGATGCCGCCCGAACCTTTGTAGTTCTCGACGCTGAGCCCCGGGCGGGCGGCGCCTGGCAGCACCGATGGCAGTCGCTCATCATGCAGACGGTCAACGGAATCTTCGACCTGCCGGGCTTTTCGCTGCCTCCGGTCGATCCGACGGAATCGAGCCGTGATGCGGTGCCGCGATATTTCGCCGACTACGAGAAACAGTTTGGTTTTCCGATCCTCCGCCCGGTGCACGTTGTCTCCGTGAGTCGCACCGACGACGGTCCCGAACACGGCTTCGACGTCGTGACCGATGCCGGTGCCTGGCGCACGGGCGCGGTGATCAACGCCACGGGCACCTGGACAAATCCCGTGCTTCCAACGTATTCGGGCTCCGACCAGTTTGTCGGCAGGCAGCTCCACACCTGGCAGTATTCGTCGGCCGAGGAGTTCGCGGGGCTCCGAGTGGCCGTCGTCGGGGGCGGCATTTCGGCGCTCCAGCAGCTCGAAGAGATCTCCCGCTTCGCGACAACGTTTTGGTATACGCGGCGCGAACCGGTGTTTCTCGAGCACGGGTTCGAGCCCGAGACGACCGGACGGGAGACGATCGAGCGGGTGACCGCGGATGCCGAGGCTGGCAAGCCGACGGGCAGCATCGTCTCGTACACCGGGCTGGGCTGGACCCCCTACGCGATCGCGGCGAGGGATCGGGGCGCTCTCCAGCGCCGACCCATGTTCACGCGCATCGAGCCGCACGGCGTCGTTGAAGCGGACGGCTCGTACACCTCGGTCGACGTGATCCTGTGGGCGACCGGATTTCGCGCCGCACTCGGACACCTCGCGCCCCTCGGCCTCACCAACGCACTCGGCGGCATCGCGGTGCACGGAACGCAGGTGATCGCCGAACCGCGGCTGCACCTCATCGGATTCGGACCATCCCAGTCGACGGTCGGCGCAAACCGGGCGGGGCGTGCGGCCGTGAGCGACATCGTGCGGTCACTCGACCTGTCGACTCCCGTGAATGGCCGGTGACTCAGCTACCCAACTCTGCTACCCGTGCGAATGCCGTGCGAGTTTCTTCGGTCAGCGTGCGACTCGTCTTCGCGTTCCTTCGCGCCGTTTGATAGCAGGCCAGAGCCACCTGCCCGGCGAAAACCGCCGTCGCTTCGTCTGTACCGCGCGCGATGAGGAGGTCGCTCAGTCTTTCGGCGATCCGTTGTGTTTTCAGTGCATCGCGCGCGCGAAGCTCAAGGTGTTTTTGGACTAGCTCATAGTGGAGCGCGTACCCGTTGAAATTGGCACTCGCTAGATCACAAAGCTCGAGAACGATCGGTCGCAGTTGCTCGACGGCGTGGCCTGCGGTGCGGGCGGTCTCGACGAAATCGCGCGCCGCAACATCTGTGATCGCGTCCAGCATCTCTTGCTCGTGGGCGAACACGACCTCGGCCTTGTCCCCGAAGTAGCGGAAGAACGTGGTGCGTCCGACCTCGGCTTGAGCTGCGATGTCGGTCACCGAAACGTTGTCGAAGCCTCTTGCGGCGAAGAGTTCATCGGCGGCGTCAACGATCCGCTGCTGAACGCGCTGTCGCTTTCGCTCCGTCAGGGACGGCGTTGCATGAATGGTTTGCGACATGAGCCAATCCTACGTCAACCGGTACTTGATCTTTTTTGGTATTGAGTATGTTACGGTACTCAGTACCAATCCGCTTCGAGCACCAGAGGAAACGACAATGCTGACCATCCAGGACCGCGTCGAGATCACCGAGACTCTCGCACTGCACGCCTACATCTTCGACAACAACGAGCTGGACCGACTTGAAGAACTGTTCACCTCGGATGCCGTCTACGACCTGACGCTGACCGGACTTGGCGCGTTCGAGGGAATCGACACTATCCGCGCCGCAGCCGCGAACATGAACGAGAGCGGCCACGCGCCCCTCGCGCACTTCGTGACCAACATCATCGCGGCGAGCTCAGGTGATAACGAAGCCACCGTGCAATCCAAGGGCCTCATGATCATGGCCGACGGATCAATCCACGCCGTCACCCACCAGGACGAACTGCGACACGAAAACGGGACTTGGCACATTAGCCGTCGTGTCATCACCCCGACCCCCACCCCCCACTTCGCCTGAACCGACTCCCGCCCGCTACACCTCTCCCTCACCAAGAAACGAAGGAACGATAATGACCGAGTCGCTTGCCATCACCCGCGTTACGCATGCCTGCCACCTCATCGAGATTGGCGACCTGACGGTGCTGACCGATCCGTGGTTTTCGTCGAAACCCTTCTACCATTCGGGCGAGCCGATCGCTTTCCAGCCGGAACAGCTCCCGCATCTGGACGCGGTCGTCATTAGCCATGAGCACTATGACCACTGCGACCTGAAAGCGTTCAGCCGGTACGCCGATAAGGACGTGCCGATGATCGTTGCGGGACCCGTGGTCGAGATGGCCAAGAAGGTCGGCTTCACCAACGTCACCCCACTCGAGAAATGGGAAACTGCCCAAGTCGGGGACCTGACCTTCAATGCGGCACCCGGCGAGCACGGTGTCTACGAAGTCACCTACGTGATCAGCGGCGGCGGACGCAGTGTCTACTTCGCCGGCGACACCCTCCTCATTCCCGAGTTGCGCACCCTGACTGACCGGTTCGGTCCGCTCGACGTCACCCTGTTACCCGTTAACGGGCTCCACATCCGCATGGACCACAACAGGCAGGTCGTCATGAACGCCGAAGAGGCCGCCGAACTCACCTCGGTACTGAAGCCGAAGCTCGCCATTCCGCAGCACTACGCCTTCACCGGTGGGCCCATCGGTGACCGGCTGTTCCTGAAGAGCGATAAGGACCCGTCCCTTTACGTCGATGCGGCCCGACGCCTCGTTCCCGATGTTCCTGTCAAGGTCATCGATCCAGGGGAACGGCTGACCATCGACGCCTGAAGCTGGGTGCCTAGGGGAAGGTCAGCACGATCCGGCCACGCACCCCGCCCGCGGCCAGGCGTCGATGTGCGCGCTCCACCTCAGCCATGGGAATGGTCTCGGCAATGCGAGTGGTCAGGTGGCCGGCACCGAGGTGGTCGGCGAGTTCGGCGAGCGCGGCCGCGTTCTCGAAGTCGTCGGGAACCCAGACCGGCTCGATGCGGATGCCGCGCTCGGACGGCCCGCTCCAGCGACGCACCGTCACCAGGACGCCGTTGTCTCGAACCGCACCGAGCGCCGCTGCGTCGACTGCGGCCGCGTCGATCAGGCCGTCGACGCCGTCACGCACTTGGGCCCGGAACGCCGCAGCCGGGTCGTCCGACCGCGGCACCACGGCGTGCGCACCGAAGCTGCGAACCAGATCAGCGTCCTCCGGCTTGGCATCGCCGATGACTCGGAATCCGGCCTGGACCCCGAGTTCGATCGCGTACTGACCCACCGCACCGGCTGACCCGATGACGCCGACCGTCGAGCCGACGGGCAAACCCAGCCGTCTAAACGCCTGCAGCACGGTCAACCCGTTCATCGCAACCGTTGCGGCCTCGACATCCGAAACTCTCTCCGGAGTGAGTGCGACGGATGCGGCCGGCACCACGACGAGTTCGGCCTGCGCGCCGCCCTCGGGCCGTCGCGGGTTGACGACGGCAAAGACCCGCTGACCAGCGCGGAACGGGGTGTCC
>Ga0302314_10009084_pt1 | contig 17626 bp, 17 predicted proteins | sample III_Palsa_N2_3_FD_200533 | JGI IMG/M metagenome (GOLD analysis project Ga0302314, IMG submission 200533) | Peat permafrost microbial communities from Stordalen Mire near Abisko, Sweden - III_Palsa_N2_3 | ecosystem: Environmental > Terrestrial > Soil > Palsa > Peat permafrost | place: Sweden...
ATGCGGCGCGTCCGGGCGTTCGGTGAAGTAGTGCTCGCCCACGGGCCGGCCTGGACCAGGCTTGCCAGGCTGGGTCACGCCTGCCAGGACTGTGGCTCCGGCGAGGCGGGCACGCTGGCCGCCCCGTGCCCGGCCGCCCCGGGCCCGGCCGCACCGGGCCCGGCCGTCATCGCCAGCGCCGGGTTGATGAACCGGCGGGTCATCCAGCGCTCCACCACGAAGGTCAGCACCGGGATGGTGCCGGCCAGCAGCAGGACGACGGTCTGCGGGCTGCCCAGCCGCATCCCCAGCTGCCGCGACATCAGGTACGCGGTGGCCAGGTAGATGAGGTACAGGATCCCGTGCGTGGTGCCGACGTAGTTCACCACGGCGTCGTTGTGCGCGAACACCTGCAGTGGTATGCCGACGAAGCACAGCACCATGAGCACGACGCCGGTCACGTACGCCATCACCCGGTAACGGAGCACAGCTGCGCGCACCGTGAGCACCTCCTCTATCGCAGGCCGTGCCAGCGGCCATGGCCCTGTACCTGCTCGTTCAGCCGGGCCAGGTAGGCGTTGTAGGCGGCGAGCTCGGGGTCCGGCTCGTCGTCGTCCGGATCGGCCGCCGCCGCCCGGCCGGCCCGCAGCGCCGGGCTTGCCCCTACCGGCAGCTCGATCTGCTCGACCTGGTGGTCGCCGTCGGCCGGCCGGAACTCGTCAATGATCGTCTTCACCCAGAACACCACGCCGATCACCGCGAAGATCGGCCACTCGAACGTGTAAGCCCAGCTGAGCGCGTTCCCTGACTCGGCACGGTGGAACTGCCAGTCGCCCAGCCACAGCATCCCGAACGCGGCGAAGACCACGAACGCGTGCCAGCCGAGCCACCGCGGGGTAACCAGGAAGAGCCACCGCGGGCCGCGCCGGACGCTGGACATGCTCAAGAGCCTAGCGCCGCGCGCTTACCGTCCCCCAGCCCGCGTTCCGCGCGGGTCACTGCCCCACGTTCCGCGGGTCCCTGCCGGTGCGTTCCGCGGGTCACTGCCGGTGCGCGCGCAGGCGGTCGGTCATAATCGGATCCATGTCGCTTGCCGATCTGCTCACCGGGCGCAACGGGCCTGCTGGCCGGCTGCCGCAGCGGCTCGAGGACTTACGCGGGCCGGTCCGGGGCGTCATCGTGCTGCCACGGCACCTGTCCTGGCCGGGGATGCGCGAGTTCGACCTCTCCGACGACAGGACCCGCCGCAGCATGTACGGCGTCGTGCTCACCCAGGGCCGGCGCAACGACGTGGCGCGCTTCCTGAACCCGGGGCTGCTCAGGGACGACTGGCCGCTCATCCGCGCCTCGCTCGACCCCAGGCTGCGCCGCTGGTGCGAGCGCCGGTTCGCGCTGCGCGGCTCCAGCTCTCCGGGCATCCGCGGCCGCATCGGCGGCCGCATCGGTGGCCGGGGCCATCCGGGCACCGGCAAATCGGTGCCCTAACGCAGCCGGGCCGGCCGCCGCGTGCCAGGGTGGCGGCATGCGCAAATACGTCATCATGGGCGTGCAAGGCAGCGGCAAGGGGACCCAGGCCAGGATGCTCGGCGAGGATCTCGACCTGGTCCACATCAGCGTCGGCGACATCTTCCGCTGGAACGTGCAGCACCACACGAAGCTGGGCGCTCAGGTCAGGCGGACCATGGCGGCCGGCGAGCTGGTCGGTGACGATCTCGTGGAAGGGGTCGTGAAGGAGCGGCTCGCCGAGCACGACTGGAACTTCGGCTTCATCATCGACGGCTTCCCGCGCAACGAGCGGCAGGCGGAGTTCTTCCTGGAGAGCTACGACATCGACGGCGTCATCCACCTGGACATGCCGGACAGCGAGGTCCGCCGCCGGGTGCTCGCCCGGCGGCTGTGCTCAGACTGCGGCGTGGACTACAACCTGATCAACAACAGCCCGCGGGTGGCAGGCAAGTGCGACGTCTGCGGTGGCGAGCTCATCCCCCGGGAGGACGACACCGAGGAGGCCCTGGCCGTCCGGCTCCGCGACTATCACCAGAAGACCAACCCGGTGCTCGACATCTTCCGCCGCAAGGAGTACGTCGTGACGGTGGACGCACGCCCGGACCGGGAAGTCGTGCAGCAAGCGATCCGCGCGAAGCTGGGACTCCCGCCGCGCGAGCAGCCGATGCCGGCCGCCGACAGCGTTCCGGCCGGCTAGCCCGGTGCCGGCTAGCCCGGTGCCTGCCAGCCCGGTGCCTGCCAGCCCAGTGCCTGCCAGCCCGGTGCGGATCGTCATCGCGCCCGACTCGTTCAAGGGCAGCATCGACGCCGCCGCGGCGGCGTCGGCACTGGCCGCCGGCTGGCACGACGCGCGCGGCGGCGACGAGATCACCTGCATCCCGCTCGCTGACGGCGGCGAGGGCACGCTCGACGTGCTGGCCGCGGCCGAGCCGGATGCCCGCTGGCACCAGGCCCAGGTCAGCGGGCCAGCCGGGCAAGCCGTCAGCGGTTCCTGGCTTGAGCTTCCCGGCCGGACCGCGGTCGTCGAACTCGCCCGGGCCAGCGGACTGCCGCTGCTGTCGCAGCCGGATCCGCTCCGGGCGCAGACCACCGGCACCGGGGAGCTGATCGGCCGCGCGCTGGACGCGGGAGCGGAGCGGATCGTGCTCGGACTTGGCGGCTCGGCATCGACGGACGGCGGCACCGGCGCCCTCGCCGCGCTTGGCGCCCGGTTCCTTGACGCGGCGGGTAACGCGCTGGCGGCCGGCGGGGGAGCCCTCGCGGAGCTGGCGTCGGCGGACCTGAGCGGACTGCGGCCGCCGCCGCCCGGCGGCGTGACCTGCCTGACCGACGTCACCGCCCCGCTGCTCGGGCCGCTCGGCGCGGCCGCGGTCTTCGGCCCGCAGAAGGGAGCCGGTCCCGGCCAGGTGGCCGCCCTGGAAGCGGGGCTTGCCCGGCTGGCCCGGGTGCTCGGCGGCGACCCGGCGGCGCCGGGGGCGGGCGCCGCAGGCGGCACCGGATACGGCTTCGCCACCGCCTGGGGCGCTGTCATCGCGCCCGGCGCGGCCGAGCTGTGCCGGATTGCCGGGCTGAGCGCCGCGCTGGCCCACGCCGACCTCGTGATCACCGGTGAGGGGCGCTACGACCTGACCTCGACGGCCGGCAAGGTTACCGGCGCCGTGCTGGCCGCCGCCGCCGGGGCCGGCGTTCCCGCCGCGCTGGTGGCCGGCTCGATCGCGGCCGAGCTACCGGGCGGCAGCTGGCGGGGGATCTCGCTGGGCGAGCTGGCGGGCGCCGCGGCCGCGGCGCAGGAAGACCCGGTGCGCTGGCTGCGACTGGCCGGGCGGCAGCTCGCGGCCGGCTGGGCTCGCGACGGACTGGACCCGTGACCAGCCGGGCTCGCGACGGACCGGGCTCGCGACCGGGGGACTGAGCACGCAGCCTGGGCAGCAGGACCTAGCCTTAGCTCGTGCGGGAGATCGCGATATTCAGCGGCAGCGCCCACCCCCAGCTCGCGGAGGAGATCTGCGCCCGGCTGGGGGTGCCCAGGCGGCCGGTCGTGACACGGCGCTTCGCCAACGACTGCCTCGAGGTTCAGCTGCTGTCCAACTGCAGGGAACGTGACGTCTTCCTGATCCAGCCGCTCAGCCCGCCGGTCCAGGAGCACCTTATCGAACTGCTGCTGATGCTGGACGCCGCGCGCGGCGCGTCGGCCGCGCGCGTCACCGCGGTGATCCCGCACTACGCCTACGGGCGCTCGGACAAGAAGAACATGCCCCGGGTCTCCATCGCCGGCCGGCTGGTCGCCGACCTGCTGGTCACCGCCGGCGCGAGCAGAGTGCTGACCGTGACGCTGCACGCGCCGCAGGTGCACGGGTTCTTCTCGGTGCCGGTCGACCACCTGCATGCGCTCCGCGAGCTGGCCGGTCATTACCGTGGCCTCGACCTCGCCAACGCGGTGGTGGTCTCGCCTGACCTCGGCAACGCCAAGCAGGCCGCCGCGCTCGCCCGGATGCTCGGCGCGCCGGTCGCGGCGGGCGCCAAGGAACGCCAGACCGACGAGCAGGTCACGATCACCTCGATCATCGGGGACGTGGCGGGCCGCGACGTCATCGTCCTTGACGACGAGATCGCCCGCGGCACCACGATCATGGAACTGCTGGACCGGCTGCGCGAGCATCGGGTGCGCTCGGTGCGCGTCGCCTGCACGCACGGGCTCTTCAGCGACGGAGCGCTGCAGCGGATCGCCGCGCAGCCCGACGTGCTGGAGATCGTCACCACCAACACCGTGCCGCTCCCGGACAGCAAGCGCGATCCGAAGCTGCACATCATCTCGGTGGGGCCGGCGCTGGCCGAGGCGATCCGTCGCATCCACGAAGGCGAGTCGGTCAGTGCCCTGTTCGACGCCCCGCTGCTCACCGGCCCGGACTGGCCGTAAGTCCCGGAGGTGCTGGCCGTCCTAGCTACCTGGGGTCCTGCGGGGGGACGATCGTCCGCTACCTGGGATCCTGAGGGGGACAATCGTCGAGCCGGGAGAGCGCCAGGCACCGGGAAACCGGCACCGGGCGAAAAGGAGGGGACCATGACCGAGGCACCCGAGGCCGAGAGCTTCAACGACGGCGTCATCAGGGAGTTCCGGGCGAACGGCGGCGAGGTCGGCGGCCCGTTCGCCGGAGCGCCGCTGCTGCTGCTCACCTCCACCGGGGCGAAGACGGGAGTGCAGCGGACGACGCCGGTCATGTACCTGGCGGACGGCAGCAGGCTGATCGTGTTCGCCAGCAAGGGGGGCGCGCCCACCCATCCGCACTGGTACCACAACCTGGTCGCCCACCCGGCGGCCACCGTCGAGGTAGGCACCGGCCGTTTCGCTGTCACCGCCAAGGTGGTCAGCGGCGCCGAACGGGACGAGCTGTACGAACGGCAATCGGCGCTGTACCCCGGCTTCGCCGAGTACCAGGCCAAGACCAGCCGTAGCATTCCGGTCATCGCCCTCGAGCGAACCGCCTGAGCAGGCGGGCAGCGGGCACCAGGAAAGGCACACGGTGAACCACCCGGCTGACGAGTACCGGGCCGCAGCCCCGGCCGGCGGCGGCCCGGCGGCCTGGCCGGCCAGACGCCCCGTACTGCACCGCGCCGATCTTAGCCACGTGATCGAGGACGGGATGGTCACCTATCCCGGCCTGCCGGTTCCGCAGATCAGGCCGGACTCGGTCAGCGCGCTCGGCCGCACGTCCTACGGGCCAGGGGTGGAGTTCCAGATCGGCGAGGTCACCATCTGCGGTAACACCGGCACCTACCTGGACAGCCCGTTCCACCGCTATCCCGGCGCCGACGACCTGTCCGAGCTGCCGCTGGACAAGCTGGCCGAGCTTGACGGCGTGAAGGTGGACGTCACCGCCGCCGGCGCCCGGGCCGTCGACCGCAGCCAGCTGCTGCCGTATGACTGCCGGGGCAAGGCGGTGCTCGTCCACACCGGCTGGGACCGGCACTGGGGGACCAGCGAGTACTTCAGGAACCAGCCGTTCCTGACCGCGGACGCCGCGACCTACCTGGCCGGGACCGGCGCCGTGCTGGTCGGCATCGACTCGCTGAACATCGACGACACCGGCGACCCCGACCGGCCGGTGCACTCCCAGCTGCTGGCGGCCGGGATACCGATCTGCGAGCACCTGACGAATCTCGGCGCGCTGCCGCCGGACGGATTCAGGTTCAGCGCCGTGCCGCCGAAGCTGCGGTCGTTCGGCACGTTCCCGGTGCGCGCCTACGGGACCTGGTAGGCCCGGTACCTGGCGCTGGTGACGCTACGCCGGCGCGCTGCCGCTCACCCGCCGCTCCAGCGCGAGCAGGAACCGCTTGCGGTCTAGGCCGCCGCCGTAACCGGTCAGGCTCCCGTCCGAGCCGACCACCCGGTGGCACGGCACGACGATGGCGACCGGGTTCCGGCCGTTGGCCAGGCCGACCGCCCGGGACGCCGACGCGTTCCCGACCCGGCTTGCCAGCTCGCCGTAGGAGGTCGTCTCGCCGTACGGGATGTCCCGTAGCGCGGCCCAGACGCGGCGCTGAAATTCGGTGCCGCCCGTCGCCAGCGGCAGCTCGAACCCGGTCCGCTGCCCGGCGAAGTACTCGGCCAGCTGGCGGGCGGCCTCGGCCAGCGTCGCGGCGTCCGGCCCGTCCGTCGCGGCCGGCTCGCCGAGCGCCCAGGCCGGGGGCAGGTGCCGCTGCGCCTGCATGTAGACGCCCGCCAGCGCGCCGTCCGCCGCGACGAGAGTCAGCGGCCCGATCGGACTGGCCACGACGGACTGCGTAAATCCTGATGTTCTTGTACTGGTCAGCACGGGAACTCCCTCGCATTTTCTGGTTAGCCGGCCGGAAGCCGGTTGATCGCGTGCTCGCCGGTAGCCCACAGGTACGTGGCCGCGTACGAGCGCCAGGGCCGCCATGCGGCAGCATGCCGCCGCAGCGCGGCGGGGGTGGCGGGAAGGCCGAGACCGCTCGCGGCGGCGCGTACTCCAAGATCATCGGGAACGAAGGCGTCGGGGTCACCCAGCCCGCGCATCGCGATCGTCTCGACGGTCCATGCCCCGACGCCCGGCAGCGCGGCCAGCTCGCTGCGGGCGCGTGCCCAGTCGCTGCCGACGCTGAGGTCGACCGATCCGCTGGCCAGCGCCGTCGTCAGCGCGGCGAAGCTTGCCCGGCGGGCCGCCGGCAGGGCCAGCGTGGCCGGGTCGATGCCGGCCAGCACGTCCATCGACGGGAACAGCCGGGACAGGCCGCCCGCCGGGTCGTCGACCTGCTCGCCGTGCGCAGCCGCGAGGCGGCCCGCGTGCGTCCTGGCCGCCGCGACCGACACCTGCTGGCCGAGCACCGCTCGGACGGCGAACTCCGCCGCGTCGACCGTGCGCGGCACCCGGCGGCCGGGGGCCTTGGCGACCAGCGGGCCGAGCACCGGATCGCCGCCGAGCAGGTCGGCGACCGCGACCGGGTCGGCGTCCAGGTCGAGCAGCCGCCGGCACCGGCTGATCGCGATCGCCAGGTCCCGCAGGTCGGTGAGCGACAGCTGGCAGGCGATGTGCTCGGGTCCGGGCCGCAGCGCCACGATGCCGCTCCCGTGCGGCAGCCGCAGGGTGCGCCGGTAGCCGCCGTCCCGCCATTCCTCCACGCCGGGCACCGCGGTCGCGGCGAGATGGCCGAACAGGTTGTCCGGGCAGAGCGGCAGCCGGAACGGCAGCCGCAAGGACAGCACGCCGGAGGTGGCGGCCTGCCCGCCGTTCGCCCGGCGTCGCAGCTCGGTCGGGGACAGCGCGAATACCTCGCGCACGGTGTCGTTGAAGGCCCTGATGCTGGCAAATCCGGCCGCGAAGGCCACGTCGGCCATCGGCAGCGCGCTCGTCTCGATCAGCAGCCGGGCCGTCTGCGCCCGCTGCGCCCGGGCCAGGGCCAGCGGGCCGGCCCCGAGTTCGGCGAGCAGCTGGCGTTCTACCTGGCGGACGCTGTAGCCGAGCCTGGCGGCAAGTCCCGGCACGCCGCCGGTGTCGATCACCCCGTCGGCGATCAGCCGCATCGCCCTGGCGACCAGGTCCGCACGCTCGTTCCATAGCGGGGACCCCGGGGTGGCATCCGGCCTGCACCGTTTGCAGGCGCGGAAACCGGCCTGCTGCGCCGCCGCAGCGCTCGGGTAGAAACGCATGTTCTCCGGTTTGGGCGGCACCACCGGGCAGCTCGGCCTGCAGTAGATCCCGGTGGTGACGACGGCCGTGTAGAACCAGCCGTCGAAGCGGGCGTCCTTCGACTGGACGGCCCGCACGCAGCGCTCTGTATCGTCGTGTACCGCGTCGTTGCGTAGAGCGTCTTTGTGCACCTGCTCAGCATCGGCTGCGGAGGGTGCTGAGGTCTAGCGAGAATGCGACATGGACCTGACGCGAGCGCGCTCCCGCCGATCATGTCGCAAAACTGCTCACCGGGCACAGTGACCCAGCCGCCCGGATCTGCGGGCGCCGATCTCATCGGTCGCGGCTTGTCCGCCATCGCGGCGCGGACCTCATCCTGATGCGGAATCCGGCCGGATCGTGCAGCAGGGGAGCGCGCGCTGACCTGCTGACGGCTGGCGGCGGCTACGCCAGGCGATGCGCCGCGCAGTCCGCCCGCGCCATGGCCAGAGGTGGACCCGGCGCGGCGTGGTACTGGTCTCCTGCCTGCGGGTCGCATATCCTGTAGCCGCTCCAGCAGGGGGTTTGGCCGCATGGGAGATGACAGCTGGGTTCCGCCGCTCTCCCGCCGCGTGCCAGGTGCGGCAGACAATTCGGCGCAAGCGGCGCCGCCAGCGCCGGCCCAGTCTTTGCTTTCGGCCCAGTCCTTGCCGCAGCGCATGCGTGACGCGGCCGACGTAGCGGACGCCGTCACTACGCCGATACCGGCCATCACGTGCTCTGTGGGCAGCGACATCGCGGGCACGGCCGCCGACGAGCACAGCGCACAGCCGGATCGCGCCGTGCACGCGCCAGCGAACCACCATCCGGTAACGGCGCTACGCGGTCGGGCTCGACGGCGCGCCGCCAAGCAGGCAGCCCTCCAGGCGGCAGCAGCTCGGCAGGCAGCCGCTTGGCAGGCACCCGTGCAGCAGGCACCCGCTCCGCGAGACGCGAGTCCGCAAGAGGCTATTCCGCAAGAGGCTATTCCGCAAGAGGTCGTCCAGCAGGAGGCGGTCCAGCAGGAGGCGGTCCAGCAGGAGGCCGTCCAGCAGGAGGCCGTCCAGCAGGAGGCCGTCCAGCAGGAGGCCGTCCAGCAGGAGGCCGTCCAGCAGGAGGCCGTCCAGCAGGAGGTCGTCCAGCAGCAGGCCGTCCAGCAGGAGGCCGTCCAGCAGGCAGCCGCTCCGCAGGAGGCTGATCATCGGGTGGCCGGGCCGCAGGTACGGGCTCGCGGGCGTTACCGCAAGGCCGGCGCGGTCGTCTCAGCGATGGTTCTGATTGCCGCTGGATCCCTGGCATTCGCACTGTCCCGGCCTACCTCGGCCGCGACCACGCTCGGCGGTGCGACCCGCAACATGGCCGCGGCGTGGGTTGCCGGTCAGGTCAGCAGGACCGCTGTCGTGTCCTGCGATCCCGTGATGTGCCGGGCGCTCAGGGCGCACGGGATACCGGAACGCGACTTGCTCGTGCTGAGGCCGGGAACAGCCAGTCCGCTCGGCTCCGACGTTGTCGTTGCCACGGCGGCCGTCCGCAGCCAGTTCGGCCACCGCCTCAGCTCCGTTTACGCGCCGGCCGTCATCGCGAGCTTCGGCTCAGGAAACCTGCGGATTGAGGTCCGGGTGATCGTTCCGCACGGAGCTGCCGCATACTTCGCTGAGCTCAGCGCGGACCTGCGGGCCCGCAAGGCAAGCGGTGCCGAGCTGCTGCACAACGGCCTGATCTCGGCCTCCGCCGCAGCCAGGAGGCAGTTGGCAGCTGGGCAGGTTGACTCGCGGCTGCTGATCGCGCTTGCGAGCATGACCGCAGTGCATCGGCTGCACATTGTGGCTTTCGGCGACTCCGCTCCTGGCATCGGCGCCAGCGGCCCGGTCCGTTCCGCCGAGCTGTCAGATATCGACGGCGGGCATGGCGCAAGTGCCTCCGCCTACGCGCGGTCCATGCTCGCGTTCCTGCGCGTGCAACAGGCCCCGTACCGGCCCGCGCACGCCGGGACGATCCAGTTGGCCGACGGCAAGACCGTCCTCCGCATCGAATTCGATGACCCGAGCCCGCTCGGGTTACTCCCGTGATCCTCCCTTCGCGGTTGTCAGCCGCCGCCCCGATAGCTCCCACGTCCTCGCCGCTGCGGCCGATGTCCTCGCCGCTGCGGCCGACCGCTTGATGATCTACGAACATCTCTGATCAACGATCATGAGCGGGGGAGAGGGGCAGGTCAGCGAGGGGTTTATCGACCACCTCATGTCACGAAAATATCTCGCCGATTGGCAACATCGACTAGGCCCTGGTACCGCCAAGCGCGCTCAGCAGGTTCTTGTCCCAGACCCTGATGGTGTAGCCCTCGAAGCGATAAGTACGGGCTGACGGGCCAAAAGCCGACTGCAGAGCTTGCGACATCAGCATCGCCTTGCCGGCTGGCTGATCGACGGTGACAACGAAGTTCGCGTCATGCAATCGGGGGTCGCGCCACGACAGGTTGGTCTCTCTTAAATGGCCGAACACCGGCTTGCCGACGTGCACGGCCACGGTAGTCATCTGGACCCGGCCTCCGCTGTCCAGGGTCGTGTTGTTCGCGTGCCAGTACTTAGCCAGCCCGTCGCTGAGGTGATGGCTGACGAGCCACGCCGCGAGAGCCTGGTCGGTTGCGGGCACCGACGGCTGGGCGGCGTCGTAGCCGAGTGCGGCGGCATAGCAGAGCAGCCCGGCCGCGGCCACCGACGTCAGCACGGGCCCGGCCACTCGGCTTACCTTGGGCATCCGGCCAGCCACTTTGATCATTCGGCCAGCCAGCAGCCGGCCGGCCAGGACGGCACCGAAGGGCAAGACGCTGGCGATCTCGCGGGTGCTCCGGATGTTGACCGGCGTGATGCTGACGACGTATCCGACCACGTTGAGGAGTACCGCGGCGGCGAGTGCCGGGATGAGCAGGTCCTCCCAGCGGAAGAACCGGCTAACCGCCAGCCAGAGGCCCAACGCGGCCAGGGCCAGGCCGGCCAGGTGCGCTGCCGCGAAGAACACGGCCAGGCCCGGCCGCTGTCCCGGGAAGCCGGCTCCGAAGAGCTCCAGCACGCCCTGATAAGCGAGCGCCAGGTGCCGAGGCAGGGCCGCGGCGGGGGCGAGCCTCGTCCTGGGCCGGTAGACGGAGTATCCGCCTAGCCCGTGGATCAGCCGGACCGCCACTGACGCAGCAGCCACCGACGCGAGCGCCGCTCCCGCCAGGCTCAGGTAGTACCAGCGCGAGCCAAGGCTGCTGTCCGGGACCGTCTTCTCGTTGTGCACGGGCTCGTTGCGGACGGGCTCGTTGCGGACGGGCACTTGGCAGGCGCGCACCGCGCAAGCGATGACCAGTGGCGCCGCGCCGATGATCAGCGCGAGCGAGTCGGCGACCTGCACCCAGACCAGCAGCACGCCGGCCGTGACCGGCACATACCAGCGTGGCTGCGCGCGGTCGATGACCAGCCAGAGCAGCAGCAGCGGCACACCGGTGCCGACGTGGTCTGGTGACAGCAGGAGCGTGTAGCTGGCGCTGCCGAGCTGCGGGGCGAGCATGATCCCGGCAGCGATCATGACGCGGACCGCGGCCTCCCGGCCGGTCGCGCGGCCCTTGGCCAGCAGGCCAGCGAGCAGCACGAGCAGTGTGTAAGTGATAGCTGCCGCCACGTGCACCACATCAGGGCCCAGGCCGCGCATGGACTCGACAAGCATGTACTCCGGAAGCTCCGTGGTGTAGAACGACACGTCCGACAGCCACCAGCCGTGCAGCAGCAGGTTCCCGTGCAGCATGTCCCACGCCTGTAGCGCGTTCGACGCACCGTCGGAATTGACCGGCACCGTCCGTGACAGCCGCAGGTAGCAGAGGAAGAGGACCATGCTCGCAGCGGCGAACGCGGCAGCCTGCCACGCCCGGCCGCAGGTCGGCGGCAGCCGCCAGCGAGGACGCGAACCCCGACGCAGTGAGCGGGGCAGGGCGCCTGTGCCACCACCCGCTGTGCCGGTGCCGCGGGCTTCGCCCATTGCCCGCTCTGAAACGGACATCGCTTCTCCCTGCGTGTCCCGAGCGGGTGAGACACCTGGATCAGATGCTAGTGGCGCCGCGTGCCCGCCTGTTCACGATTGACCAGGAACTTCGCCGACAAGGACCAACTACGATTACGAGCCGGGGAGACGAGACGCACTAGGGCGGGCTGACCTGCGGTGCCGGAGATTGACTGAGACAGCTGGGCCTGGATCGTTAGCCGATAATCTGCATTATGTAAAGTTGAGTTTTTGCGGGCCTTCCCCGCCCCGGTGTGTTGACTGATTCAGCCAGTGCCTAGCCGACGTTGGCCGCCAGGTCCTGATAGGCAGGAAGGAGCTCGGCCCACCGCGCCTCGGCGTCGCAGCGCTCACGCCCGGCGAGGTGGGCGGCGAGATCTTCGACATGGACCTGGATCCCCGCGCCGTAGGCGGCGAGATGGTCCAGGGGCATGCCCCGTTCCTCCCAGACAAGGATGGTCTGGTCGCCGTCGGCGGCCAGCGTGACCTCGATGACATGCTCGTCCGGCTGGCCCGGTTGCATGGTCAGCAGCAGCGGCAGCCGCCGCGGGGCCTCGCACGCTTCCACCCGCCCCGTACCTTCCCATCCGCTGGAAAAAAAGCGTGCGCGGAACTCACCGCCCAGGCGGAGGTCGAGCATCGTGGTCTCGGTGTCCATCAGCAACCCATCGAAGTCAAAGACGATCGCGGCGGCCTGCATGCCCCTATTGTCTGCGCCAGCGCTGCGCTTCCGGACCTTCGGGGCGGTCAGCAGCGGGCAGGCGCTGTGCGAGGGTGGATCCATGACAGATACCTGGGACAGCTCGACACGGATTCTGGACGAGCGGCTGCGCCTCGGCGCCGGCCTTGGCGACGCTGACCACCAGCACGTGCTGGACCTGATGTCCAGTCTCTCCCGGCACCTGGCCCGGTGGAATCCCGACAAGGTGGACCTGCAGATCTCGGTCAAGGATCGCGGCGGCCCGGAACAGAAGGTCACCCTCGAGGCCCAGCTGCCCGGACTGGCGATGGTGGTGGCCACCGCTGCCCACCGGGACCTCGACCACGCCCTGATCGAGGCTCGCAAGGAGCTTATCCGCCAGATCGACGACGAGAAGGCCAGGCGGTCGGACCAGAAGGGTCAGACGTCGCACCACGGGTCGGCCTGACCGCCGCTGGTCCAGTCCGCCTGGTCCGACCCGCTCTGAAGGCGCCAACGACGCAGCGGCTCGCGGCCGTTCCTCGTGTCCACTCCCCCAGACCGTTGCTCCCGCTCGCTGTGGAGCAACGTTGCCATGCCAACGGCTGGCGGGCCGGCTGTTTTGTCGGTGGGGTCCTGTAGGTTGGGAACATAGATTCGAAGAAGGAGGTGCCAGCATGTGCCTGCCCGGTCAGCCGTCCGGTGGCCCGGCCGTCCCGGCGACGGTGGCGGACGCGGTGGCGATGGCGCAGGCCGGGCTGGCGTTCGTCGCGTCCGCGGACGTAGCGTCGATGCCGGCGGCGGCGCAGGCCGAGTGCCTGCGGGGGCTGGAGCGGGCCGAGTCGCTGCACACGGCGGCGCGGGCGGGGGTGCTGGCGGCGTTCCTGGCCAGCCGGGGCTGCGAGGACGAAGGGCAGGGGTCCGCCAAGGCGTGGCTGCGGTGGCAGACCAGGGTCACTGGCGGCGCGGCGGCCGGCGCGGTGGGCTGGGCCCGGCGGCTGACTGCCCACCCGGCGGTCGGCGAAGCGCTGGCGACCGGCCAGGTCTCGGCGTCCTGGGCGCGGGAGATCTGCGGCTGGACCAGGAAGCTGCCCGCGGACAAGCGCGCGGACGCTGACGCGATCTTGCTGGCGGCGGCGGCCGGCGGCGCGGACCTGGCGGACCTGGCCGGGCTGGCGCAGGAGATGCGGCGCCGCTGCGCGCAGCCGGACGGCGACGGCGAGGATGACGGGTTCGCCGAGCGGTGGCTGCGGCTGGACCTGACCCTGGACGGCGTGGGCCGGGTCGACGGGGACTTGACCCCGCAGTGCGCCGCCGCGCTGCGGGCGGTGCTCGAAGCGCTGGGCAAGAAGGCCGGCCCCGAGGACGTGCGGACGAAGGGCCAGCGGGATCACGACGCGCTGGAGGAAGCCTGCCGGCGGCTGATCGGCGCGGGGTGCCTGCCAGACCGGGCCGGGCAGTCCACCCAGATCCAGCTGCACCTGACCCTGGACCAGCTCCGCGGCCTGGACGGCGCCGCTGGCGCAGAAGCCGACTGGGCCGCCCGGGGCACCCCGGCCGCCGCGCCCGGCGCTGACTGCGACGCGAGCATCGTCCCGGTCGTCTGCGGTCACGTCGACCCCGCCGTCCTGGACCAGCTCGCTGCGGCGCTGCGCGGGGAAACCGACCTCCGCCAGTCCCCGTACGGGCCGCGGTCCCCGAAGACCGCGCAGGTGCGCCGACTGGTGCTGCGGTACGCCGCAGACCTGCTATCCGGCCCGGCCGGGCTGGCCGCGTTCCTGCGCACCGGGCTACTGCCTGGCCCCGCAGGGGGCATCAGCCTGCCGCTGGACACCGGCAAGCCCACCGAGCAGGTCCCCTCGCACCTGCGCCGCGCGGTGATCGCCCGGGACCGCCGCTGCGCCTTCCCCGGCTGCCGCCAGCGGCCCGCCGCCTGCCAGGTCCACCACATCGTGCCCCGCAGCAAGGGCGGCGCCACCACCCTGGCCAACACGATCTTGCTCTGCGCCTTCCACCACCTGATCGCCGTGCACCGCTGGGACTGGGCCATCACCCTGCACCCCGACGGGACCGTCACCGCCACCAGCCCCGACCGCCAGCGCACCCTGCACAGCCACAGCCCGCCAGCCCGCGCCGCCTGACCCGGGCGGCCTCCTGACCGGCGCTTCACGCGAGCCGAGGCAGCCGCACGCCAATGCTCCTGGACGCCCTGCCGGCCCGGACTTCTCCGCTGCCGCGCCCGCGGGCGGCCTGGAAGGAGCCGGCATCCGACCGTCCTCTTCGCTCGGGCCACTCCCCCGCGACCTTACGGCTACGCGACGGCTACGCGCACGCCGGCGGCGACCCGGCGACGCCGCGGAGCCACGCCGGTCCCCTGTTCCATGATCTCGAAGGATCCGCGTCTCCCAGCGCCCCGAATCCTTCGAGATCATGGAACAGCCTCACAGCACGCTGCCCGGCGGACCCCGCCGATGTCGGCCAGCGGCAAGACCATCAAGTCTGGACTTTATGGTAGTAACTAAACTCTCAATAGACGCCAGGGCAATCCGCTGCGATCCTGAGTGCTAGGAACGCGACACACGGAGGGTTCATGGCCGCAGCACAGAATCGATGGAACGCAGGGGTCCTCCCGTACGCGGAGATGGGCTACTACGATCCGGACTACGTGCCGAAGGACACCGACATCCTGACGGCCTTCCGGATAACGCCGCAGCCGGGCGTACCGCCCGAGGAGGCCGGCGCCGCGGTAGCAGGCGAGTCGTCGACGGCCACCTGGACCGTCGTGTGGACCGACCGGCTCACTGCCCATGAGCACTATCAGGCCAAGTGCTACCGGGTCGATCCGGTCCCCGGCAGGGAAGGCGAGTACATCGCCTACATCGCTTACGACATCGACCTCTTCGAAGAGGGATCGATCCCGAACCTGACCTCCTCCATCATCGGCAACGTCTTCGGCTTCAAGGCACTGCGCGCGCTCCGGCTCGAGGACATGCGGATTCCGCTGCACTACGTCAAGACGTTCCACGGCCCGCCGCACGGCATCGTGATGGAGCGCGAGTACCTGAACAAGTACGGCAGGCCGCTGCTCGGCGCCACGACCAAGCCCAAGCTAGGGCTGTCCGCGCGCAACTACGGGCGGGTCGTCTACGAGGCGCTTCGCGGCGGGCTCGACTTCACCAAGGACGACGAGAACATCAACTCACAGCCGTTCATGCGCTGGCGCGATCGCTACCTTTTCGCGATGGAGGGCGTCAACCGCGCCACGCAGCAGACCGGCGAGGTCAAGGGGCACTATCTCAACGTCACCGCGGCCTCGATGGAGGACATGTACGAGCGCGCCGAGTTCGCCAAGGAGCTCGGCAGCATCATCGTCATGGTCGACCTGACCGTCGGTTACACGGCGCTGCACTCGATGTCCAACTGGGCGCGCGCCAATGGCATGATCCTGCACCTGCACCGCGCCGGTCACGGCACGTACACGCGGCAGAAGTCGCACGGCGTCAGCTTCCGCGTCATCGCGAAATGGTGCCGCCTGATCGGCGTCGATCACATCCACGCCGGGACCGTGGTGGGAAAGCTGGAAGGCGACCCGGCCATGGTGCGCGGGTACTACGACACCCTGCGCGATTCCTTGACCCCGCTCGATCTCAGCCACGGCATTTACTTCGAGCAGGACTGGGGATCCATGCCCGGTACCATGCCCGTCGCGTCCGGGGGCATCCATGCGGGCCAGATGCACCAGCTACTCCACTACCTGGGCGAGGACGTCATCCTGCAGTTCGGCGGCGGCACCATCGGCCACCCGATGGGCATCGCCGCCGGAGCTACCGCCAACCGGGTAGCCGTCGAAGCGATGATCAAGGCCCGGAACGAGGGAAAGGACTACGCCGGAGAGGGCGAGGACATTCTCATCCAGGCGGCGAAGCACTGCCGCGAGCTGCAGGCCGCGCTCGACACCTGGGGAGAGATCAGCTTCAACTACGAATCGACGGACACTCCCGACGTCGTGGCCACCCCGACCGCCTGACGGTCTTACGGACCCCGCGCCACGCACCCGCACCACGGACCCGCACCACCGCGCCCGTATCACGGACCCGCACCACCGCGCCCGTATCACAGCGCCCGCAGCCACCCTGCCCGGCGCCCGCCAAGGAGGCTTCATGCGCATCACCCAGGGCACGTTCTCTTATCTGCCTGATCTCAGCGACGTCGAGATCATGGCGCAGATCCAGTACGCCATCGATCAGGGCTGGGCAGTGGCGGTCGAGTTCACCGACGACCCGCACCCGCGCAACGTGCTCTGGGAGATGTGGGGGCTGCCCATGTTCGAGATCAGCGACGCGTCCGCCGGGATGCACGAGGTGACCGCGTGCCGGGCCGCGTATCCGGACCACTACGTCAAGGTCTCGGCGTATGACGCCACGCTCGGCCGCCAGACCACCGCGCTGAGCTTCATCGCCAGCCGCCCGGCTGACGAGCCGGGCTTCCGCCTGGACCGGCAGGAGGTGGCCGACCGGCGGATCAGGTACAGCCTGCATGCCTACGCCACCGATCGCCCGGCCGCCGCGCGGAGTGGCCTGAACGGGCGATCCGCCACCTGATGAGCACGCCAGCCAGCAGCACGCCAGCCAGCAGCACGCCAGCCAGCAGCACGCCAGCCAGCAGCGGGCCGACCGGCTTCGCCATGCCCAGGCCGGGCCCTGCGCCAGCACCAGCACCAGCACCAGCACCAGGGCACGGACCGGCGGCAGCCAGGACTGGCGGTGCCACGGCAGACCGGGCCACGGCAGACCGGGCCACGGCAGAGCGGGCCACGCCAGAGCGGGCCACGCCAGAGCGGGCCACGGCAGACGGCGCTGGCGGCAAGACCGGGACGGAGGCCAGCGAGCACGACGCGCTGCTTGCTCCGGGGGCAATCCTGGAGCTAGCCGACGACCGCCAGGCCCGGCTGATCGCCAGGATCCTCGGCGATCTCGACCGGGAGTTCATCGGGCTCGCCCCGGTCAAGGACCGGGTGCGGGAGATCGGCGCGCTGCTGCTGGTGGACAGGCTCCGCGGCCGCTACGGCCTGTCCTCCTCCAGGCCGAGCCTGCACATGTGCTTCACCGGCAGCCCAGGCACGGGCAAGACCACCCTGGCCGCCCGAATGGGCGAGCTGCTGCGCGAGCTCGGCTACCTGAGAAGGGGCCAGCTCGTCAGCGTGACCAGAGATGATCTTGTCGGGCAGTACGTCGGTCATACCGCACCGAAGACCAAGGAAGTGCTG
>Ga0302314_10009085_pt1 | contig 17625 bp, 16 predicted proteins | sample III_Palsa_N2_3_FD_200533 | JGI IMG/M metagenome (GOLD analysis project Ga0302314, IMG submission 200533) | Peat permafrost microbial communities from Stordalen Mire near Abisko, Sweden - III_Palsa_N2_3 | ecosystem: Environmental > Terrestrial > Soil > Palsa > Peat permafrost | place: Sweden...
GCGGCGACACCGGCAGCGACTGCGTGGGCACCAGCAACCGCCATGGTGCGAAGAGCGTCACCCAGTTCGAGCTGATGCCGATGCCGCCCGAGGAGGAGAACAAGCCGCTGGTGTGGCCTTACTGGCCCACCAAGCTGCGCAGCTCGTCGTCTCACGAGGAAGGCTGCTCGCGCGAGTTCGCCATCGCCACCAAGGAGTTCCTTGGCGAGAAGGGCAAGCTCACCGGCTTGAAGACCGTGCAGATCGAGTTCAAGGACGGCCGCCTCGCCGAGGTGGCCGGCACCGAGAAGGTGTGGCCTGCCGAGCTGGTGCTGCTGGCAATGGGCTTCACCAACCCGATGTCGCAACTGCTGCAGTCGTTCGGCGTCGATGCCGACGCGCGCGGCAATGCGAAGGCCGGGGTCGACGAGAAGACCGGCTACAAGACCAATACCGACAAGGTATGGGCCGCCGGCGACGTACGGCGCGGCCAGTCGCTGGTCGTGTGGGCGATCCGCGAAGGCCGCCAAGCCGCCCGGGCGATCGACCTGGCGCTGATGGGTGCGACCACGCTGCCGCGCTGAGCCGATCCGGCCTCGACGACGGGCGTCCAGACGCCCGTCGTCCTTTGCGTCGCCAAGCAAAGCCCCGTTGCTACAATACGACGAAAATCGTTGCCTAGGCAAGCTTCTAGGGGCTTCCAGTGGGGGTAAGCCACTCGCTTTGCCGAGTTCGCACACAATGGCGCACCGGGAATTCCCGTATCCTGTCGAGTTCTGAAAGGACTCAGACAGGTTGGTTCCCGTCTACTGCCCTCTTACTCTTGCAGCGCCGCCTCGTCGCGGCCTTACGCCGGCTTGAACTCCGAAACCTTCATCCAGATCGACCATGTCACGTTCGGCTACGACGCGAACCGTCCGATCCTGAACGACGTGTCGATGCAATTCGCACGGGGCAAGGTCACGGCCATCCTGGGCGGCTCCGGCTGCGGCAAGACGACGCTGCTGCGCCTGATCGGCGGCGTGTATCGCCCGCAGAAGGGCCGCGTGGTCTTCGATGGCGAGGAAGTGGACACGCGCAATCGCGAGAAGCTCTACAGCCTGCGCCGCCGCCTGGGCATGCTGTTCCAGTTCGGCGCGCTGTTCACGGACCTGAGCGTCTACGAGAACGTCGCGTTTCCGCTGCGCGAACACATGGACCTGAGCGAAACGATGATCCACGACATCGTGCTGATGAAGCTCAACGCGGTGGGCCTGCGCGGCGCCGCGCAGCTGCGCATCTCCGAGGTGTCGGGCGGCATGGCGCGTCGCATCGCGCTCGCGCGCGCGGTCGCGCTCGACCCGGAAGTGATCATGTACGACGAGCCCTTCGCCGGCCTCGATCCCATCTCGATGGGCGTCACCGCCAACCTGATCCGCCGGCTCAACGACACCACGGGCGCCACGTCGCTGATGGTCTCGCACGACGTGCAGGAGTGCTTCGCCATCGCCGACTACACCTATCTGATGGCGCCCGGCGGCCGCGTCGTCGCGCATGGCAAGCCCGAGGAGCTCAACGACTCGACCGATCCGGAGGTGCGCCAGTTCATTCGCGGCGAGCCCGATGGCCCGGTCAAGTTCCACTATCCGGCCGCGCCGTTCGCCGAAGAGCTGGGGCTGCCGCAATGATCGCGCTCGTCAACGCCCTGGGCCAGGCCACGCTGCGTGCTTTCGCCGGGCTGGGCCACGCTGCGTATTTCTTCCTCGACCTGCTGCGCTACACACCGGCGTCGCTGCGCCGCTTCGGCCTGGTCGTCGACCAGATCTATGCCATCGGCTACCGCTCGCTCACCATCATCCTGGCCTCCGGCTTCGCCGTCGGCTGCGTGCTGGCGCTGCAGATGTATTACGCGCTGGTGCCGTTCGGCGCCGCCGAGTCGCTGGGCCTGGTCGTCAACCTGTCGCTGGTGCGCGAGCTCGGGCCGGTGGTCACGGCGCTGCTGTTCGCCGGCCGCGCCGGCACGGCGCTCACCGCCGAGATCGGCCTGATGAAGGCCGGCGAGCAACTGTCGGCGATGGAGCTGATGGCGGTCGACCCGCGCAGCCGCGTGTTGGCGCCGCGGTTCCTGGCCGGCATCGTCTCGATGCCCATTCTGGCCATCCTGTATTCGGCGATCGGTATCCTCGGCGCGTGGCTGATCGCAGTCCAGCTGATCGGCGTGGACCCCGCCAACTTCTGGTCGATCATGCAGTCGAAGGTCGATGTCATGCGCGACATCGGCAATGGCATCGTGAAGTCCTTCGTATTCGGCGTGATCTGCACCGGAGTCGCCCTGTACCAGGGCTATGAAACGCAGGCGACGCCCGAAGGCGTGGCCTATGCAACGACCCGCACGGTGGTGTTCTCCTCGCTGGCGGTGCTGGCGATGGACTTCATCCTCACGGCAATGATGTTTTCGACGTCGTGAACGACGTCGCGGCAATGAATCGGATCTGACATGGCAAAGAAAAGCACAGAGACCCTGGTGGGCGTTTTCGTCTTGCTGGGCATCATCGCCCTGGCATTCCTGGCACTGAAGGCGGCGAACCTCGCCAGCTTCAGCGCAGCGAAGACCTACACCGTCCGCGCCCGCTTCGACAACATCGGCGGCCTGAAGAAGAATGCGCCGGTGCGCAGCGCGGGCGTGTCCGTGGGCCAGGTGACGTCGATCACGCTCGACAAGAACACGTACCAGGGCTTGGTCGTGATGAAGATCAACGACACCGTGATGTTCCCCGTCGATTCGTCGGCCAAGATCCTCACCGCCGGCCTGCTGGGCGACCAGTATGTGGGCATCGAGCCGGGCTCCGACGACAAGAACCTGGCCAATGGCGACCTGATCAAGCAGACCCAATCGGCGGTCGTGCTCGAGAACCTGATCGGCCAGCTGATCTTCAACAAGGCGGCCGACGCCGGTACCGCCGCCACGACGGCACCCGCCCCTGGCGCGTCGCTTGCCCCTGTCCAGCAGGCCGCGTCCGCAGCCGCATCGGGATCCAATAAATGAGATTTATCGCTTTGGCTCGCGTGCTGCCGCGAGTCGTCGCCGCGCTCGTCCTGGCCGCTGTCGCAGGTTGTGCGACGACGGGCGGCGTGGATCACCAGGATCGGCGCACTGCTGGCCCGAAGGATCCGTACGAGACCGTCAATCGCAAGGTCTTCGCGTTCAACGACACGCTGGACACCTATGCATTGAAGCCGGTGGCCAAGGCGTACAACGCCGTGCTGCCGTCGCCCGTGCGCACCGGCGTGCACAACTTCTTCGGCAACTTCTCGGACGCGTGGTCGGCCGTCAACCAGTTGCTGCAGGGCAAGCCGGCCGACGCCGGCACGATGGCGCTGCGGTTCCTGACCAACACCACGATCGGCATCGCCGGCATCTTCGATCCGGCCACCAGCCTGGGCCTGGAGCGCAAGTCCGAGGATCTCGGGTTGACGCTGGGCCACTGGGGACTCGAGCCCGGCCCGTACCTGGTGCTGCCGCTGTTCGGGTCGTCGGATATCCGCGACGGCCTGGCGCTGCCCGCCGACACCTACGTCTCGCCGGCTTTGCTGGTGCCCAAGTTCTGGCAGGGCGTGGCCGTCGACACGGTAGGCGTGATCGACACCCGCGCCGGCCTGCTGGGCGCCAGCCAGATGCTCGACGAGCTGGCATTCGACCGCTACACCTTCATGCGCGACGCCTACATCTCGCGTCGCCGCAGCCTGGTCTACGACGGCAACCCGCCCGATCTGCCCGACGAGGACGACGCCGACGATCCGAAGACGGCGCCCGCGCCGGCAGGCGCTGCCAGCGGCGCGCAGAGCGGTACGAAGCCCGCATTCCCGGCTGCCCCTGCGGCATCTGGTGCCCAGTCGTCGAGCGCCGTGCCCGATCGTCGCCCTGTCGTGGCGTCGGCGATCGCCGCCACCCCATCGGCGCCGCCCTCGCAGCCGGTTCCCGCACCCGTGCCGCAACCGGTGCCAGGCGGCGTCCAGCCGGCCCCGATACCCGCTTCGGCGCCGACGCTGCCGGTGCCTCAGGTCGGCCCGGTGCCCACGCCGCCGCCGCCGGCCTCCGGCCCGCACGCGTGACCGCGCGCGACAGGCGACAATCGCTGCGCCTGACTCACGCGCTCTACGTATCTTTGCATGTCGGCCCTGTGAACCCAGGCCAGACCATTGGCGTTAAAGACAAGAGCGAACATCCGCTCGAAAGGACAAGAATGTTTCAACGCACGATTACCTCGCTGATCTTCGCAGCCGCCACGCTGGGCGCCACCGGCGCGTTCGCGCAGACCGCGCCCGATGTCATGATCAAGCAGGTCGCTGGGGACGTCATCGAGTCGGTCAAGAACGACAAGGCCATCCAGGCGGGCGACATCTCGCGCATCCAGGGCCTTGTCGACACCCAGGTCATGCCGCACGTCGACTTCCAGCGCATGACGGCGGCTGTCGTCGGCAAGTCCTGGAAGACGGCCACGCCCGACCAGCAAGCCAAGCTGCAGGCCGAATTCAAGACGCTGCTGATCCGCACCTACGCCGGCGCGCTGACCAAGGTGAACGCGCAGACGTCGATCGAACTGAAGCCGACGCGCTCGTCGCCGGACGATCCGGACGTCACGATCCGCACCAGCATCAAGGGCACCGGCGGCGACCCGATCGGGATCGACTACCGCCTCGAGAAGCAGCCGGCCGAATGGAAGATCTATGACGTCAACGTCCTCGGCGTCTGGCTGGTCGACCAGTACAAGAGCAGCTTCGCTCAGCAGATCGCCTCAGGCGGCATCGACGGCCTGATCAACGCGCTCGTCGCGAAGAACAAGGCCCCGGCCGCGGCCAAGTGATGGCAGCCGCCGGCGCGATGACTGCGTTGCCCGCCAGCCTCACGCTGCGCGACGCGCAGTCGGTGCTCGAATCGCTGCGCCAATCGTTCGCCGCCCAGAGCGGCGAGGTCTGGCGCATCGACGCATCGCCGGTGGCGCAGCTCGACACATCCGCGCTGGCCGTATTGCTCGAATGCTCGCGCATGGCCGGCGCGGCCAAGCGCAAGCTGGAAATCGTCGGCGCACCGGCACGCATGAGCGACCTGGCGCACCTGTACGGCGTCGATGGCTTGCTGGGCGTGGCGGTCGAACCGTTCGAGCCGTCGGTCAAGCTGGGCGAGTCGAAGGCGCCGGAGATTCCGGTGGTTCCGATCCTGCGCTGAACATCGCGCCCCAATGACAAACCCGCCATCGGCGGGTTTTTTGGCTTCGCCCAAACCCGCCATCGGGGGTTTTTTGGCTTCGCCCAAACCCGCCATCGGCGGGTTTTTTCTATTCCGGCGTCGCGTATCGCCGCGCGCGCAGATTGCGCTTGATCTCCTGCAGCACCGGCCGCAGCCCCTGGCCGAGTCGCAGCGCGACGCCGGTGGTGAGGATGTCGATGATCATCAGGTGCAGCATGCGCGACACCATCGGGCTGTAGCGATCGAAGTCCTCGGGGTGGTCGGCCGCGAGCAGGATCTGCGAGTTGGACTGCGTCAGCTGGGCCAGCGGCGATGCGCTGGCGGTGATCACGATCAGCGTCGCGCCCTTCTTGCGCGCGATGTCGGCCACGTCGATCAGGTCGCGGCTGCGGCCCGAGTTGCTGATGACGACCGCGCAGTCACCGGCGCCCAGCATCGTGGCGCTCATCACCTGCACGTGGCCGTCGCTGCTGGCCGATGTGTTGACGCCGAGGCGGAAGAACTTGTGCTGCGCATCCTGCGCGACGATGCCGGAGTTGCCGACGCCGTAGAAGTCGATGCGCTTCTTGTTCAGGCCGGCTTCCGTCAGTGCCGCGATGGCGCGTTCGAAAGCGTGGCCGGCCGCGTTGTTGCGGTACTTCAGCATCGCACTGACGGCGTTGTCGATCACCTTGACGATCAGCTCGCCCGGGCCGTCGTCCTCGTCCACCGAGCGGTGCACGAACGGCACGCCTTCGTTGACGGTGCCGGCCAGCTTCAGCTTGAAGTCGGCCAACCCGTCGTAGCCCACGCTGCGACAGAAGCGCACCACGGTCGGCTTGGACACGTGCGAGCGCTCGGCCAGCTCGCCCACCGGCGTCGATGCGAAGGCGCGCGGATCGCTCAGCACCAGCTTGGCGACGCGTTGCTCGGCGGGCGGCAGCGCGGGGATGGCAGCGCGGACGCGCTCCAGCATCGTCATGCGAGGCTCCGGACCACCAGGAAGTGCTTCATTCCTCTTCGGCCCAGGCGAAGCCGTCGCGGGCGATCAGCGAACTGGCCGCCGCAGGGCCCCAGCTGCCGGCCGCGTACGAACGCGGGCCGTCGGTATCGCTGGCCCACGCGTCGAGGATCGGGCCGACCCAGCGCCAGGCCTGTTCCTGCTCGTCGCTGCGCACGAACAGGTTCAGGCGGCCGGCGATCGCGTCCAGCAGCAGGCGCTCGTAGGCGCCCACGCGCTCGGTGGGGAACGCCTTGTCGAAGTCCAGGTCCAGCGACACGGTGCTCAGTTGCTCCGGCGTATTGCCGGTGCCCAGCGCACCCTTGGCGGCCTGCAACTGCAGCTCGAGGCCGTCCTCGGGTTGCATCTTGATGATGAGCTGATTGGCGCGATTCGGGCCGCCGAAGATCGGATGCGGCACGGGCCGGAAGTTGATGACGATCTGCGCGTCGCGCACCGCCAGGCGCTTGCCGGTGCGGATGTAGAACGGCACGCCGGCCCAGCGCCAGTTCTGCACCTCGGTGCGCAGCGCAAGAAAGGTCTCGGTGTGGCTGCGCGCCGGTACCTTGGCCTCTTCCAGGTAGCCCGGCACCGCGTGCCCGTCGATATTGCCGGCCCGGTACTGGCCGCGTACCACGTCGCGCGCAACGCTCTCGCGCGTGAAGGGCTTGAGCGAGCGCAACACCTTCAACTTCTCGTCGCGGATCGCGTCGGCGTCGTTGGTGGCCGGCGGCTCCATCGCCACCATCGTCAGCAACTGCAGCGCATGGTTCTGCACCATGTCGCGCAGCGTGCCGGTGCGATCGTAGAAATCGCCGCGCGTGCCCACGCCCAGCGACTCGGCCAGCGTGATCTGGATGTTGGCGATGCTCTCGCGCCGCCACAGCGGCTCGAACAGCGCGTTGCCGAAGCGCAGCGCCATCAGGTTCTGAACCGACGGCTTGCTCAGGTAGTGATCGATCCGGAACGCCTGCTTCTCGGTGAACACCGACTTCACGACGCGGTTGATCTCCAGCGCGCTGGCCAGGTCATGGCCCAGCGGCTTCTCGAGCACCACGCGCATGTTCGGCGCATTCAGCTTGGCGATGCCCAATTGCTCGCAGATCTGCGTGAACAGGTGCGGGCTGGTGGCGAGGTACAGCACGACGGTGTCGGCACCGCGCGCGCTGATCCATTCCTTCAGGCCCTGGTAGTCGTCGGGCTTGGACAGGTCCATGCGGCGGTAGTGCAGCAGCTCGGCGAACTTCGCGAATTCCTCGTCGCTGGGGCGCTTGGAGCTGTCGACCTCGACAAAGCGCTCGCGGATGAACGTGCGGTACTCGTCATCGGTGCGCTCGTCGCGAGCGACGGCCAGGATGCGGCCGCCTTCGGGAAGCTTGCCGTGGCGGAACGCCTGGAACAGCGCGGGCATGAGCTTGCGCCACGTCAGGTCGCCGGTACCGCCGAAGAATACGAGATCGAAGGACATGATGTTTCTTGTGGAGCAGGATATGAACCCGGCGTCGTCGCTGCAGTACCGGGGACTTGTCTCTGAAGAGTGGTGATGTAACTTTGTTTCAGGAATAATGATGCCGAAGTTTCTTCCCGCGGTCAAATCCGCCACCCGCTTTCTTTCCAGGGGATGACATGAACCAACTCGACCAGCTCAAGGCGCTCACCGTCGTGGTTGCCGACACCGGCAACTTCAAGCAGATGGCGCAATACGCGCCGCGCGACGCCACCACCAACCCGTCGCTGATCCTCAAGGCGGTCCAGCAGGCCGACTACGCGCCGCTGCTTGCCGACACCGTGGCCGCCCACAAGGGCCAGCCCCTGCCCGACGTCGTCGACCAGGTGCTGGTGCGCTTCGGTCTCGAGATCCTGAAGGTGGTGCCTGGCCGCGTCAGCACCGAGGTCGATGCGCGCCTGTCGTTCGACACGAAGGCCACCGTTGCCCGTGCGCGCGGCATCATCGCGTTGTACGAGGCGGCCGGTATCGGGCGCGAGCGCGTGCTCATCAAGATCGCGTCCACCTGGGAAGGCATTGCCGCTGCGCGCGAGCTCCAGGCCGACGGCATCCACTGCAACCTGACGCTGCTGTTCGGCTTCGCCCAGGCCGTGGCCTGCGGCGACGGCGGCATCACGCTGATCTCGCCTTTCGTCGGCCGCATCTACGACTGGTACAAGAAGAATGCCGGCGCCAAGTGGGACGAGGCCGCGCAGGCCGGCGCCAACGACCCGGGCGTGCAGTCGGTGACGCGCATCTTCAACTACTACAAGAAGTTCGGCATTCCCACCGAGGTGATGGGCGCCAGCTTCCGCAACGTCGGCCAGATCCAGGCGCTCGCCGGCTCCGACCTGCTGACGATCAGCCCCGAGCTGCTCGGCGCGCTGCAGGCCGACACTGCACCGCTGCCGCGTGCGCTGGACCCCGAGGCCGCCAAGGTGCTGCCGCTGGATCGCGTGCACTTCGACGAGCCCGCATTCCGCTTCGCGATGAACGAGGACCCGATGGCCACCGAAAAGCTGGCCGAAGGCATCCGCGCGTTCGCCGCCGATTCCGTCAAGCTCGACGCCTTGATCGAGGCCGCGCGATGAGCCTGCAGCGTTGTGACCGGACCGAGGCCTGGGCGGCGCTGAACGCGCACTACGATTCCTCCGGCAAGCAGTTCGACCTGCGCGCCGCCTTCGCCGCGGACGCCGAACGTTTCGATCGCTTCGCCGTGCAGGCGCCGGGTGTGTTCGCCGATCTGTCGAAGAACCGCTGGGACGCCAGCACGCGCGCGTTGCTGACGGGCCTGGCCGCCGAGTGCGGTCTCGAGGCGCGACGCGACGCGATGTTCGCGGGCGAGCCCATCAACCTCACGGAAGGCCGTGCGGTGCTGCACACGGCACTGCGTGCCCCGGCGAATGCGCCGTCGTCGAGCGCCGTCACCGACGCCGCCATCGCCGATGTGCAGGCCGTGCTGGAGCCCCTGCTCGCGTATGCGCAACGCGTGCGCGCGCAGGCCGGCGCGCCATTCACCGACGTGCTCAACATCGGCATCGGCGGCTCCGACCTCGGCCCGCAGATGGCCGTGATCGCGCTGGAGGAGTTCAGGCATCCGAAGCTGCGCTTCCACTTCGTGTCCAACGTCGACGGCCACGACATCGCGCCGGTGCTCGAGCGACTGAACCCGGCAACGACGCTGGTGATCGTCGCCTCGAAGACGTTCACGACGCAGGAGACGCTGGCCAACGCCAATGTCGCGCGCGAGTGGTTCCTGGCCAATGGCGGCACCGACGTCGCGTCGCACTTCGTCGGCGTCACCACCAACATCGAAGCCGCGGCCCAGTTCGGCATCACGACCACGTTCGGTTTCTGGGACTGGGTCGGCGGCCGCTACTCGTTGTGGAGCGCGATCGGCCTGTCGCTGGCGATCGCCATCGGTGCCGACGGTTTCAGGGAGTTCCTCGCCGGCGCGCATGCGATGGACGAGCATTTCCGCACCACGCCACTGGCGCACAACCTGCCGGTGCAACTGGCGCTGATCGACGTCTGGTACCGCAACTTCCACGGTTTCACGAGCCGCAGCGTCGCGCCGTACCACCAGGGACTGAAGCGCCTGCCGGCCTACCTGCAGCAGCTCGAGATGGAGTCCAACGGCAAGCGCGTCGACGTCGACGGCCACGCGCTGCCGTTCGCCACCAGCCCCGTCGTCTGGGGCGAGCCCGGCACCAATGGCCAGCACGCGTACTTCCAGATGCTGCACCAGGGAACCGACGTCGTGCCGGTGGAGTTCATTGCGATCAAGACGCCGGCCGCGGGCCACGAGGGCCCCTACGCGGATCTGCACGCCAAGCTGCTCGCCAACTGCCTCGCGCAATCGCAGGCGCTGATGCAAGGCAAGGCCAGCGCGGAGGCCGCGCTCGAGTCGCCGCCGACGGCCTCGCGCACGATCGCGCGCGAGGTGATCTCCGAGCACCGCGCCTTCCCCGGCAACCGTCCCAGCACGACGCTGGTGCTGGACGCGTTGACGCCGCGCACGCTCGGCGCGCTGATCGCGCTGTACGAGCATCGCGTGTTCTGCAGCGGCGCGCTGTGGGGCATCAACAGCTTCGACCAGTGGGGCGTCGAGCTCGGCAAGGCCTTGTGCAATGCCTTGCTGCCGCGTTTTGCGAGCGGCGCCACCGACGGGCTCGATGGATCGACGGCCGGCCTGTTGACGCGATTGCTCGCCAAATGATGTCCAACGTAATCAAGACCGGCCGCGCCTTCGTGTTCGACTTCGGCCGCGTCGTCTTTCGCTGGCGACCCGAGGCCCTGGTGTCCGCCGTCATCCCCCATCGGACCACCGACGCCGAAGCGCTGCGTCACTGGGTCGGCCAGATCTTCCAGGCCGACGGCGGCGACTGGAGCGACTTCGACCGTGGCGTCGTCGAGCCCCCAGAGCTCGCACGCCGCATCGCCGAGCGTACGGGCATCAGCGAGGACGAAGCCACGGCCATCATCGACGGCGGCCCGCGCGAGCTCGAGCCGCTGGCCGACACCGTCGCCTGGATGCACCGGCTGCATGCGCAAGGTCGTCCGCTGCACTACCTGTCGAACATGCCGGAACCTTTCGCGGCGCATTTCGAGCGCACGCACGGCTTCATGAAGCTGTTCGAATCGGGCGTGTTCTCGTCGCGGGTGAAGCTCGTCAAGCCGGATCCGGCAATCTTCGAGCATGCCGCGACGGTGTTTCGCCGGGCCCCGGCCCAGTTGCTGTTCCTCGACGATCACCTGCCCAACATCGTGGCGGCCCGCGAAGCCGGCTGGACAGCCGTCCATTTCGTTGACGCGGCGCAGGCAGAGGCCGAAGTCCTGGCGCTGGGCTGGTAAACGCTAGGCCGCGGTTGCGGCGCGCCGCCGCGCCTGGGCGCGCCGCCACTGCCGGTCCGTGCAAAACCCGGCGATCTCCACGGCTTGAGACGTTGGCAACCCGCGCGCGATCGCCTGTTCGGCGAGCCCGCTGCGGATGCGCTCCACGTAGTCGCGCGGCGACACGCCCGCATGATTCTTGAACAGGCGCGCGAGGTGGCGCGGCGTCACGTGGGCCACCGCGGCCAGCGCGGGGACGTCCCAATCGGCGCCCGGTTGTTCGCAGACGGCGTTCTGCACCCGGTGCACGGCCGGATGAAGATGATTGCGGCCACCCAGCAGCGGCGAGCGCTGGGGGTCGTCGGCGCCACGGCGCTGGAACACGACCATGGTCTCGGCCACCGCCGCGGCGACCGCGTCGCCGCAGACGTCGCTGACGCAATGCAGCGCGAGATCGATGCCGGCGGTGATGCCCGCGCTGGACCACACCGGACCATCGACGACGAACACGCGGTTGGCGCAAACCTGCGCCTGCGGCGCGAGCCGGGCCAGCGTCTCGAGATGCTCGTGGTGCGTCGTGACCTGGCGCCGTCCCAGCAAGCCGGCGTCGGCGGCCAGCAAGGTGCCGACACACACCGTCAGCAGCCGATGCGGGAGCTCGGTGGGCTGCGCCAGCGCAGGCGCGACCACGGACGTGAGCCAGTGACGGGCGCCGAGCCAGCCGTTGCGTTGCAGCGTCGGCAAGGTCTCCCGCAGTCCCGGCCTGCCGAGCAGCACCACCCAAGCGCCGGGCGGCAGCGCCGTCGGTAGCGGCTCCAGGTTGGCGAGCTGCAGGCCGATCGACGTCGAGGCTTCCGACTGAGCGCTGATGAAGCGCAACCCGAACGCAGGAGGGCGCCCGCGCGCCGCGAGTTGCTGGTTGGCGAGGCGGAACACCTCGGCCGGCCCGGCCAGATCGAGCAGCAGCGTCTCGGGCATCACCAGGAACAGGATCGCTATCATGGCGGAGACGGACTTCAGATGGCGCGGACGAGCGCCTCGTCGACCGTGGCCAGGGTCGCGAAGCGATTCACCAGCACGGTCTCCGTGCGTTCGCGGATCTCGGCGGCGGTGAGCGTCTTGCCGGACGGGGTGGTCATGTCGAACGTCAGCGTGGCGTCGCCGACGAAATCGACCGCCCAGCCTTCGTCGCTGGCGTGGCGCGTGGTGGTCTCGCAGCACTGCTCGGTGCGGATGCCGGCCACGATCACGCGGCGGATGCCGTTCGTCGTGAGCCAGGTGCTCAGCGGCGTGCCCACCAGCGCGCTGTGGCGGTGCTTCTCGATCGTCAGCGCGGCCTCGAACGGCGCCAGGCCGGTGAGCGGGCGGACGAACGGGCTGCCGTGCGCAAACGGGTTTTCAGGCGTCTGCGGGCCGTCGGTATGGAACACGCGCACGATCGGGATGCCACGCGCCTGGGCGCCATCCACCAGCGCATTGACGTGCTTCAGGAACACGTCGGCGCCGGTTTGCGACCAGTAAGGACGCTGCGGAAACGATTCCTGGACGTCGATCAGAAGTAGGGCGGTCTGCATGAAGTTCTCCTGTGAAGTGATGCATGCATCTTGCCTCCGGAGGCCCATTCTCGCAGTACCGCCAAGCGACCGCTTTCGGACGTTTCAGGACATCATCGCCAGGACGCCAGCCCGTCGACGGCATGCACGGCCGCATCCCGCGTCTGCTCGACCACGGCCTTCTTCCACTCCGGCGTGTCCGTGAAGAACGCGTGTCGCATCGCGGCCCGGGCAGGGTCGGCATGTTCGTCGTGCGGCTGGCGCCGGCGCGCGACCCAGTGGTCGTAGCGCAGTGCCTCGATGACGACGGCGGTCGGCTGCGTGCCGAACTCGAGCGTGATGCCGGTGTAGGTGGCCTGCGGGCACTCTTCGTACGCGGCGTGCCACAGGTTGCCGTGCAGGTCGGACGAGATCGACGAGCCGTCGTCGGTGAACGTGACCCGGTTGCCCCACCAGGCCTTCGCGCGGTGCTTGGCCGAGGCGTCGTCGCGGCAGGCGAAGATACGCTCGCCGACGCCGCTTTCGCCGAGTCCGCTGTGGAGGTCGATCCAGCCCAGATGGCGGCACTGCGCGGCATGCTGGCGCAACACCATGCGCAGCGTCTGCTGGCTCCAGGTGGGGGCCTTGCCGCCGTAGAAGACGCCCTCGGGGTACATGTACTGGCCGCCGGATATCGCGGCTTGCAGCGCCGCCATGCCGTGCGACGCGGCATAGGACATCAGCTGGCGTTCGTTGCCTGCGTGCGGCGGCCACTGCTTGGGCAGCAGGAAGTCCGCGAGCTGGTCGTAGCCCGGGTTGCCCGGCACGGGGCGGCGGAAGTCGATGAAGTTGCGGTTGAGGTCGACGCCTTCGTGCGTCACGCGACGGCCGAACGAGAAGCCCCACGGATTGAGCGCATGGATGAACAGCAGCGCGACGCCGGCATGGCGCGCCTTGGCGCGGAACGCCTCGTCGTGCAGGAGGGCCACCTGTGCGCCGGAGCCGCAATAGCCTTCGACGCCATGGCAGCCGCTGGAAATCACCAGCAGGGCGTCGGCATCGTCGGCGCCGATGCGTGCCACGTCCATGGCGAGCGCCTCGAGCTCGAGGCCGCGCAGCGGCTCCGGATGCGACTCCACGCGCATGCCGTGCGCGGCCGCGAGGAACTTGACGCGTGCTTCGGCGTAGGTGTTGGCGAACAGGTCCGGCTGCGTGTTCATCGTGCTCTCCGGGGAGTCAGGAACGGCGGCCGGTCCGTGGACGCGTGTGTCACGCGCGTTGCGCGAACCACTTGTCGACGATGCGGATCCACAATGTGCCGCCGAGCGGGATCAGGTCGTCGTTGAAGTCGTAGTGCGGGTTGTGCAGCGTGCACGGCCCGAGGTTGTGCGTTTCCTGCGGGTCTTCCCCGCCTTCGTCGCTGTCGCCTTCGGCGCTGTAGGCCAATCGGTGGCGCCCGTCGCCGTTGCCGATGACGAAGTACGCGCCCGGCTTCTCGAGCAGGAAGTAGCTGAAGTCCTCGGCGGTCATCGACGGCTCGAACGCGAGCGTGTTCTCCGCGCCGACCGTCTCGCGCATCACGCCGGCCACGAACTCCGCCTCGGCCGCATGGTTGACGGTGGGCGGGTAGTTGCGGTGGAAGCGGAACTCCACCGTGGCGCCGAAAGCCGCCGCCGTATGTCTGGCGATGTCGCGCATGCGCTGTTCGATCAGGTCGAGCACGGGCAGCGTGAACGTGCGTACCGTGCCTTCGATGACGCAGGAGTCGGGCACCACGTTGGTGGCTTCGCCGGCGTGGATCGTCGTGACCGAGATCACGCCGGTGTCGGTGGGCTTCTTGTTGCGCGTGATGATGGTCTGGAACGCCTGCACCATCTGGCAGGCGATGGGCACCGGGTCGATGCTCAGGTGCGGCAGGGCGGCATGCGATCCGCGGCCCTTGATGGTGATGAAGAACTCGTTGCTGGAGGCCATGCACGGGCCGGGGCACACCGCCAGTTGGCCGACCGGGATGCCGGGCCAGTTGTGCATGCCGAACACGGCGTCCATCGGGAACTCGGTGAACAGGCCGTCCTTGATCATCTCGCGCGCGCCGCCGCCGCCCTCTTCGGCCGGCTGGAACAGCAGGTAGACGATGCCGTCGAAATCGCGATGTTTCGCGAGATGCTGCGCGGCGGCCAGCAGCATCGCGGTATGGCCGTCGTGGCCGCAGGCGTGCATGCGGCCGGGGTTGCGGCTGGCGTGCTCGAAGGTGTTGGATTCGGACATCGGCAACGCGTCCATGTCGGCGCGCAGTCCGATCGAGCCGCCCTTCGTGCCCTTGCGGCCCTCGATGATGCCGACGACGCTGGTCTTGCCCAGGCCGCGCCGGATCGGGATGCCCCATTCGGTGAGTTTTTTGGCCACCAGGTCGCTGGTGCGCTGTTCCTGGAAGCACAGCTCCGGATACGAGTGGATCTCTCGTCGCAGGGCCGTGATGGTGGCCGCGTCGGCCAGCAGGGATTCGATGACGTTCATGAGCGGTATCCGTGCAATGAGGCGTGTTCGAGCCATCTTAAGCCTGTCGCGTGTCGCGAAACAGTCCCGGGGCGAGTGTCCCTGGAGTCTGCTCGGGCGGCCGTTGTGACATCATTTGAGGATGACCGTGATCCTCGCCGAAACCGCCTCCCCGGATGCTCCTCGCACCGTGCAGGCCGCCTGCCCGCACGATTGCCCCGATACCTGCGCGATGCGCGTCACCGTCCAGGGCGACAAGGTGATCCGGCTGCAGGGCGACCCCGACCATCCGACCACCAACGGCGCGTTGTGCACGAAGGTGTCGCGCTACGCCGAGCGCACCGAGCACGCCGAGCGCGTGCTCAAGCCGCTCAAGCGCGTCGGGCCCAAGGGGTTGGGGCAGTTCGTCGAGGTGTCCTGGGACGAGGCGCTGGACGACATCGCCACCCGTCTGGCCGCGATCGCGCGGCGCGCGCCCGAGGCCATCGTGCCGTACAGCTACGCCGGCACGATGGGCATGGTGCAGGGCGAGGGCATGGCCGCGCGCTTCTTCAACCAGCTCGGCGCATCCCGGCTCGACCGCACGATCTGCTCCAACGCCGGCGGCGACGCGCTGGCCGCCACCTACGGCGCCAAGGTGGGCATGCACGTCGAGCACTACGCCGAGAGCAAGCTCATCGTCATCTGGGGCAGCAACTCGATCGCGTCGAACCTGCATTTCTGGCCGATCGCGCTGGCCGCCAAGCGCGCCGGCGCCACGCTCGTGTGCATCGACCCGCGCCGCACCGAAACCGCCGAGAAGTGCCACCATCACCTGGCGCTGACGCCGGGCAGCGACGGCGCGCTGGCGCTGGCGGTGATGCACGAGCTGATCGCCAACGACTGGCTGGATCACGACTACATCGAACGCCACGTGGACGGCTGGGCCGGCCTGCGCGAGCGCGCGCTGGCGTGGACGCCCGAGCGCGCGAGCGCCGAGTGCGGCCTCACCGTGGAGCAGATCCGCGAATTCGCGCGCCTGTACGGCACGTCCAGCCCGGCCGCGATCCGCCTGAACTACGGCATGCAACGCGTGCGCGGCGGCGGCAACGCCACGCGCCTGATCGCGTTGCTGCCCTGCCTGGTGGGCGCCTGGCGCCACCGCGCGGGCGGGCTGCTGCTGTCGTCGTCGGGCTGGCTGAAAGCCTTCAAGAACCCGGCGTTCGAACGCGCCGACCTGCTCGCCGGCCGCACGCCACGCACCGTCAACATGAGCACGATCGGCGACGACCTGCTGCGCGAGACAGGCAGCGCGATGCCCGACGGCAGCACCTTCGGCCCGAAGATCGAGGCGCTGGTCGTCTACAACAGCAACCCGGTGGCCGTCGCGCCGCAATCGAGGCAGGTGGTGGCCGGCTTCTGCCGCGAGGATCTGTTCACCGTCGTGCTGGAGCACTTCCTCACCGATACCGCCGACCACGCCGACTACGTGCTGCCCGCCACCACGCAGCTGGAGCACTGGGACGTGCACGGCAGCTACGGCCACACCTACGTGGTGATCAACGAGCCGGCACTGACGCCGCGCGGCGAGTCGCGTTCCAACGCCGCGATCTTCCGCGCGCTGGCCGGGCGGATGGGCTTCACCGACCCTTGTTTCGCCGACGACGACCTCACGCTGGCAAAACAGGCGTTCAAGGGCCCGGTGCCGTTCGAGCAGTTGCGCGAGATCGGCTGGGCCAAGCTGCCGTTGCCCGAGGCACCATTCGCCGAGGGCAACTTTCCGTCGCCCGACGGCCGCGCGCAGTGCGACGTGCCCGGCATCGGCCTGCCCGACTACCTGCCGCCGTACGAGAGCGTGCGCAGCGCGCCCGAACTGGCGCGGCGCTTCCCGCTCGCGATGATCTCGCCGCCGGCGCGCAACTTCCTCAACTCCACGTTCGTCAACGTGAAGAGCCTGCGCGCCATCGAGCAGGAGCCGGTGCTCGAGATCGAGGCCGCCGATGCCGCCGCGCGCGGCATCGCCAGCGGCGACGAGGTGCGCATCTTCAACGACCGCGGCGAGTACCGCTGCGTCGCGCGCGTGAGCGAGCGGGCGCGACCCGGCGTCGTGCACGGGCTGGGCGTATGGTGGCGCAAGTACGGGCTGGGCGGCACCAACGTCAACGAGCTGACGCACCAACGCCTCACCGACATGGGCCGGGCGCCGTCGTTCTACGACTGCCTGGTCGAGGTCGAGCGCGCGGTCGTCGCGTGATGCGGCTGTGGCCGCGACGGCGCGCGGCGCGCTGGGGCCTCGCCAGCGCCTTGAGCGTGACCGCCCTCGTGCTGATGGCGTTGGCCGCCCTGTGCATCACGTCGGGCTGCTCGTCGATCGGCTACCTGGGCGAGTCGGCGTCCGGCCACGTCCACCTGCTGGCCGCCGCGCGGCCGGTGAAGGACGTGATCGCCGATCCGTCCACTTCGGAGTCGCTGCGCGCGCGCCTGCAGCTGACGCAGCGCATGCGCGACTTCGCGGTGACCGAGCTGAAGGAGCCCGACAACGGCAGCTACCGCTCGTACGCCGACTTGAAGCGCAGCGCCGCGGTCTGGAACGTGGTGGCGGCGCCGGAGCTGT
>Ga0302314_10009086_pt1 | contig 17625 bp, 16 predicted proteins | sample III_Palsa_N2_3_FD_200533 | JGI IMG/M metagenome (GOLD analysis project Ga0302314, IMG submission 200533) | Peat permafrost microbial communities from Stordalen Mire near Abisko, Sweden - III_Palsa_N2_3 | ecosystem: Environmental > Terrestrial > Soil > Palsa > Peat permafrost | place: Sweden...
CACGCTCCATCCCCCCCTCATAATCGCCAGAGTTGATATAGCAAGGCGACGGGCCGATCATGGTCAGCGTCGCGAAACGTTCCGGCGAGTCGATGGAAGCGAGCGCCCCAATCATCGAACTCACCGAATGCCCCACAAAGTGAACCTTCCCCAAATTCATCTCCTGAAGAATTTCCAGCACGTCCAGAGCGTATCCGCGAAGTGAACTGTAGCGGCTTGTGCTGAAAGATGTCGCATCCGACGCCCCGGATCCAACGTAATCGAACAGCACAACCTTGTACTTGTCCAGGAAGGCCGGGTAAACCTGGCGCCACATGCTCTGATCGCAGCCGTATCCATGCGCAAACAGGATGGTCTGCTCGCCATTCCCAAGAACTTTGACGTTGTTGCGGTGGAGTGCGGTCATAGGCGCCATCTCCTTCGTAGTCTATTGCAAACTTGGTTTCCCGGGCGAATCCGCCAAAATACGTGGCATAGGGCCGGCGCCACCCTGCAGCACCGGCCAGCCCTTTCCCGCAACTAAGTCATTTGCCTCAAATTGAACCCTCGCTAATTCAAGCCTTTGCAATGCCGGGGCCTGCGCGATGCGGTAGACTAGAGACGGCGCTCATTTTTGCCTTTCGGCCCTCCCCGAACTGGGTTCCCAACTGGGGGAGGAACGCGCCCAGGAAACCGAAATCCAGACAGGACAACCTAAAGTTTTGAGCAGCCAAATCATGGATCAGACCCTACCTACTTCCGAGACCAGCGTGCAGACTGACGACCAGTCCGTTGTCGCACCGAAGCCCGCAGCGTCCAAACCCGCTCTGAAGCCGATCTTCAACATCGCCATCATCGCCCACGTCGACCACGGCAAGACCACCCTGGTCGACGCCATGCTGCGCCAGTCCGGCACCTTCCGCGCCAACGAAGCCGTCGCCGAGCGCGTCATGGACTCCAACGACCTCGAGCGCGAGCGCGGCATCACCATCCTGGCCAAGAACACCGCGCTCTACTACCACGACAACAAGATCAACATCGTCGACACCCCCGGCCACGCCGACTTCGGCGGCGAAGTCGAGCGCGCCCTCAAGATGGTCGACGGCGTCGTCCTCCTCGTCGACGCGTCCGAAGGCCCCCTGCCGCAGACCCGCTACGTCCTCTCGAAAGCCCTCGAAGCCAAGCTCACCCCCATGGTCGTCATCAACAAGATCGACCGCCCCGACGCGCGTCCCCAGGAAGTCCTCAACGAGGTCTACGACCTCTTCATCGACCTCGACGCCGACGAAGACATGCTCGACTTCCCCGTGCTCTACACCAACGGCAAACTCGGCACCGCGACCAAGGACCTCGCCATACCCGGCGTCGACCTGCAGCCCCTTTTCGAGCAGATCATCCAGACCATCCCCGTCGCCAAGGGCGATCCCGAGGGCGCGCTGCAGATCCTCGTCACCAACCTCGACTACTCCGACTACCTCGGCCGCCTCGCCGTCGGTCGCGTCTTCAATGGCACCATGCGCACCGGCCAGGAGTACAGCGTCGCGCGTGTCGATGGTACGTTCTCCAATCACAAAATCACCAAGCTCTTCAGCTTCTCCGGCCTCAAGCGCACCGACATCACCGAGACCCAGGTAGGCGACATCGTTGCCATCGCCGGCATCCCCGGAATCACCATCGGCGAGAGCTTCTGCGACGTCGAGAACCCGCAGCCGCTGCCGCGCATCGTCATCGACGAGCCAACCATCGCCATCCAGTTCAACGTCAACAATGGCCCGTTCGCCGGACGCGAGGGCAAGTACGTCACCTCGCGTAACCTGCGCGACCGCCTGGACAAAGAGCTGCTCACCAACGTCTCGCTGAAGATGCAGGACACTGGATCGCCCGACACCTTCAAGGTGCTGGGCCGCGGCGAACTTCAGCTTGCCATCCTCATTGAAATGATGCGCCGCGAAGGCTTCGAGATGATGGTCTCGCGTCCCGAAATCGTCACCAAGCGCATCGACGGCCAGCTCATGGAGCCAGTCGAGCAGCTCATGGTCGACATTCCCGAAAACTTCGTTGGTACCGTCATCGAGCGCCTCGGACCACGCAAGGGCGAGATGACCAAGATGACCAACCACGGCTCCGGCCGCGTGCGCATGGAATTCCGTATCCCCAGCCGCGGCCTCATCGGGCTGCGTTCTGAAATGCTCACCGAGACGCGCGGCACCATCGTGATGAACGCGATCCTCGACGGCTACGTCGACTACCAGGGCGAGATTCCCCAGCGCGTCTCCGGCGCCCTGATCTCCGACCGCCAGGGAACCACCACCACCTACGCGCTCGACAGCCTGCAAGACCGCGGCACCCTCTTCGTTCCCGATGGCGTCGAGGTCTACGAAGGCATGATCATGGGCGAGCACTCGCGCGACAATGACCTCGACGTCAACTGCGTCCGCGAAAAGAAGATGTCCAACATGCGCGCGTCCGGCTCCGACGAAGCGGTCCGCCTGGTGCCCTACCGCAACCTCACGCTGGAGCAGGCAATCGAATTCATCGCCGACGACGAGCTGGTAGAGGTGACGCCGAAATCGCTCCGCATGCGCAAGCGAGTCCTCCAGGCCAACCGCCGCCCCCGCAAGGGCACCCCCGCGGAATAGCGCCACGCAATTGGGTGCCCCATGATCACCGAGCCCTTCAGGGCAAGGTTATCGTGGGGTCTCTCTCTTTTAGGGCAGCCTCCGCGGCGGTAGCCCAGCCCCTGCGGCGACACCCTTGAACCCACTCCGCACCCAGACATGCTCCTCCCAGCAGAGCCTTCCCGGAGTTATCCTTGAGGTCGACCTTCAGGAGGCCATCATGTCCCCCATCGATCGCCGCGAATTTGTGAAGACCGCCAGCACAGCCAGCGCAGCCATCGCCGCCGAGCATCTAATCGGTCCTATGCTGCCCGCCCAGACCACCACCGCGACCACCAGCGCAAACGGCATGATCTACCGCACCCTCGGCCGCACCGGCGAGCGCGTGTCGGCGATCGGCATGGGCGGATTCCACATCGGCGGGGCGGTTTTGGCGGAGCAGGATTCGATCCAGCTCATCCGTCAGGCCGTCGACCGCGGCATCACCTTCCTCGACAATTGCTGGGACTACAACGACGGCGCCAGCGAACTCCGCATGGGCAAGGCGCTCGCCGGCGGCTATCGCAACCGCGTCTTTCTCATGACAAAGATCGATGGCCGCACCAAGGCCGCTGCCGCGCAGCAGATCGATGAATCGCTCCAGCGGCTGCAGACCGACCATGTCGACCTGATGCAGTTCCACGAAGTCATCCGCCTGGAAGATCCCGACCGCATCTTCGCGGAAGGCGGCGCGATGGAGGCCGTGCTGGACGCGAAGAAGGCCGGCAAGCTGCGCTACATCGGCTTCACCGGGCACAAGGACCCGTACGTCCATCTGCGTATGCTCGATATCGCGCGCCAGCACAGCTTCCACTTCGACACCGTGCAGATGCCGCTGAATGTCATGGACGCGCACTTCCGCAGCTTCGCCAACGAAGTGTTGCCGGTGCTGACGCGTGAAGGCATCGCGCCGCTGGGCATGAAGGCTTTCGGCGACCACACCGTGCTCGACTACATCCTGGCCAACAATTCGATGACGCCGGTGGAGGCGCTCCACTACTGCCTGAATCTGCCCATCGCGGTTCAGATCACGGGCATCGACAGCGCGAAGATTCTGGACCAGGCGCTCGAGGCTGCACGCACCTTCAAGCCGCTGACACAGGCTCAGGTAGCGAGCCTGCTGGAGCGCGTTCGCCCGGCGGCGCTCCAAGGGAAGTACGAACGCTACAAAACCACCACCCAAAACGACGGCACCGCCCGCAAGCCGCAGTACCTGGGGTGATTGGTCGCGCCATGGTTCGACTTGATAGGGCGGGACTTCAGTCCCGCCACAAACGGCTTGTTATAAATCCTCTTTAGCCCCTGATTTGATAGGCCGGGTCCCGCCACAAACGGCCTACTATGAACCGGGCTTGGGAGGCTGCTGAAAAACCCCGTTTTGCTTAAGGGCACGGATTTATCCGTGCCGTAAGAGCTTCATCTGCAGCGCGGCTTTAGCCGCTGAGGTCACCCTTTGCTAGCCGAAACGACTCAGCGTCCTCTTTAGCCCCTGAGTTTGATAGGCCAGGTCCCGCCACAAACGGCCCACTATGAATCGGGCTTTAGAGGCTGCCGAAAAACCCCAGGCTGAGCGTCTTTCGGAGTAGCAGCGGGCTTCAGCCCGCGGTAAACAGCGCATAAAATCGAGGGGCTTTAGCCCCGGGCCTTCTCTCGGTGAACCGCAAATCCAACTTGGCTGACGGCCCTCCGCGTCGCTATCGCCTCTCAGGCTCAGGTCGCAAGCCGCAGTACCTGTGGTGATTGGTTAAGCTGAGCGTCTTTCGGAGTAGCAGCGGGCTTCAGCCCGCGGTAAACAGCACATAAAATCGAGGGGGCTTTAGCCCCGGGCCTTCCGTCGGCAAACCAGCCAACCACCCAGCCACGGCGACCGGATCGATTCGCCGGTGGCTCCGGGTTGACCAGGCGAGACCAGGGCTCGGGGCGAAACAGCCCGCTGCTACTCCGCCTACTTCGACGTATCGATCTTCAGGGTGATATTGAATTCGGCGCGCGTGTCGAACGAGCTGATGTTTTTCACCCCGCTCTTCTTGCCATTCAGCTCCGCCCAAAGCTGGTAATCGGCGCTCTGGGTCAGTTGGCCGAAGCGGTACGAGCCGTCGTCGCTCGCGACGTAGCTCTTCACTGCCAGTGTGTGACCGTCCTTCAGATACACGGTTGCGCCCTTCAGCCCCGCGTCGGACTTGTCCACCACCTTGCCCTGCACCACGCGCTGAGCTGGCGGCTGCTGCGCAACCAGCCGCGCCGACGGAACTGCAAGCATTGCCACCGAACCCAGGCAACACACCAACGTCAGGCCGCGCACAAAACGGCCCACCGGCCGTGCAGGAATTATGAAACTGATCATAGACGCAACTATACAAGGGCGAGCATCCGGCAAGGACGCGCCGGCGGAAAGCCTACTCGTCATCCTCTTCAACCGCGTGCGTGTCGTCCTCGTCGTCGTAGCCGGCCACATCCACCGCAGCTATCTCCAACGGATCGACCGAGACTACTTCCAACTCCATTCCGCACTCGTCGCACAACACCGTCTCGCCTTCTTCCACTTCATCGGCGTCAACCGTGATGGGGTTATCGCATTCGGGACAAACAACAGCCATGATAAGAGCCTCCACACCTTTCGTACCGTTGATCTTCGGCCTCTGGGAAACGCCCACAGGTCACTTTGCGCCACCCGCCCCAGGATCATATACCAGCACGGCTTCAGGACCCCAACCAGATCCCGCCCGGGACACACAACTTGCACATCCGTCACGGATAGTATCGGCAGCGATCCCGCGCTACGTCAAGCGTTCAATTTCGCACAGCCCAAACGCCCGCTGCACAAGCCCGGCGTCTCCCATTATGATGAAGCCATGCCGCCCGCCGCTTTCCCCAAGCTGAACCCTGTGCTGCCTGCCGGAACTCTGCCCCGTCCCAGCCTCGCCCGCATGGCCGCGCTGGTCGTCGCGGCCTTCCTGTGCGCCGCCGTCACCGCCCACGCCCAGCAGCCCGGCACTCCCTCGCCCATTGCGCCCGCGCCCGTCGATCCGGCCATCGCCAAGGCCCTCCAGCAGGTCTCGCCCGACAGTATCCAGGCCACCATCGCCAAGCTGGTCACATTCAACAATCGCAGCACGCTCTCCAGCATGGAGACGGATCTGCCTCCCGGCACCGGCATCATCGCCGCGTCGGACTGGATCTTCGCCGAGTTCACGCGAATTTCGGCTGCCTGCGGGAACTGTCTTGAGGTCAAGCGCGACGACTTCGTTGAACCGCCCCAGGCGGGTGCCGCCTCGCGTATCAAACAGCCCACGCGGCTGGTCAACGTCTACGCGGTGCTCAAGGGTTCCGATCCCGCCCAGTCCGCGCGCCGCGTCCTCGTCACCGGCCACTACGACTCGCGCAACACCGACGTGTTCAACACGCACGATCCCGCGCCCGGCGCAAACGACGACGCCAGTGGAGTCGCCGTCTCGCTCGAATGCGCGCGCGCGCTCACCTCCAGCGGCATCAAGTTCCCGGCCACCATCGTCTTCGTTGCCGTCGCCGGCGAGGAGCAGGGGCTCAACGGCAGCCGTCATCTGGCGCGCCTCGCCCGCGCCGAACACTGGGACCTGCAGGCGGTCCTCAACAACGACATCGTCGGCGGCGACACCACGTCCGGCGACACCCTGCAGGATAAAACCGCCGTCCGCGTCTTCTCCGAAGGCGTCCCCGGGCCGGCCACCATCGACGACCTGCACCAGCTCCAGACCGTCGGCGCCGAATCCGACTCGCCCTCCCGCGAACTCGCCCGCGCCATCATCGGCGTCTCCGCCACCTACTTCCACGCCACCGACGAGCATCCCGCCGCCGCGCCCGGCCGCGCGCGCAGCCAGATCAGCCGCCTCGTTCCGGCCTTCCACCCCGTGCTCGTCTTCCGCCGCGACCGCTTCCTGCGCGGCGGCGACCACACCAGCTTCAACCTCGAAGGCTTCTCCGCCGTCCGCTTCACTGAGTGGCGCGAAAACTTCAACCACCAGCACCAGAACGTCCGCATCGCGCCCGGAACCAACGCCGACGGCACCAAGGGCGACGTCCAGTTCGGCGACCTCATCCAGTACGACGACTTTGGCTATATCGCCAATGTCGCACGGCTGAACGCGGCCACGCTGGCCACGCTGGCGCTCGCGCCCGGGCTGCCGCAGAACGTGCGCGTGCTCACCTCCTCCGTCGACAACAACACCATACTTACCTGGGAGCCGCCAACCGGCTTTCCCGCCAATGCCACCTACGAGGTGGTGATGCGCGACACCACCGCGCCCGCCTGGACCAGCGTGATGGCCGTGCCCGGGCATGACGCCACCCGCATCTCCATCCCCATCTCCAAAGACAACGTCACCTTCGGCGTCCGCACCACGGATGGCGTGCATTCGAGCCAGGCCGTCTACCCACTGGCCACGCGCGGCGCCACCTTCCCCACGCCACCGGTCAAATAACCCGATTCGCCTTTGTCTTCCCCCAGACAAATCGGTCCCCAGACAAATCGGTGTAAATCGGTGCTAAGCCTCTCGCTCGCGCCGCCGCAACCCGCTCCCGCTATGATGGAAGCACCACCATGCCGCGCTCCACGCCCACCACGATCAGTCTCCCACCCTTCTCCGGCGTCACGCGTTTCCTCATCATCGCCAATGTAAGTGCGTTCTTCGTCGTGGCCATCCTTCTCTGGGCTGCTCCCGGCGTCACCTCGCCGTGGCTGCACCCCTTCTTTCTGCAGCCGGCCGGCGTCGCCCGCGGCGAGATCTGGCAGCTCGTTACCTACTCCTTCGTCGAGCTGGGCATCCTCGGCATTCTCTTTGGCATGCTTTCGCTGTGGTTCTGCGGATCCATCGTCGAAGGCGCCTACGGCAGCCGCTTCATGCGCGAGCTCTACTTCACCTCCGTCATCGGCGGAGCGGTGCTCGCGTCCGCCGTCTCCTTCACCCACGTCCTGCACTTCGGTCCGGAGAGCGAAGCCTTCGGCGCCTACGCCGGCCTCTTCGGCGTCATGATGGCCATCGCCGTCCGCATGGGCGACATCGAGTTCATGCTGATCCCGTTTCCCATCCGCATCCGCGCCAGGTGGATGGTCGCGATCTTCATCCTCGTCGATATCGCCGTCCTGCTCAAAGACGGCGACATCTTCCGCGCGCTCATTGAACTGTCCGGCGCCTTCTGCGGCTATCTCTACACCGTCTACGCGCCCACGCGCGGGCTCGCCTTCGGGTTCAGCGAGCGCCTGTTCGGCCTGCGCAACGGCTACTACCGCTACAAACGTCGCCGCGCCGCGCGCAAGTTCGAGGTCTACATGGGCAAGCAGGGCCGCAACGTCAAATTCGACAAAGAAGGCCGCTACCTCGACCCCGACCAGCACAAAGACCCCAAAGACAAACGCTGGATGAATTAGGCGGTCACACGCCCTTTTACGAAATCCTGCTTGCGACCATCGGGAGTATCACGCGAAGCTCAGTGCCCGTCACGAAGTGACCGCACCACGCGCAGTGGGCTCGTCCGGCAGGACCGATTCTCGTTCGAATTGCGAGCTTCGTATCGGATACCATGAATCATCACCGGAGGACCGCAATGAAGAAGCCCGCACCTGCGCCCGAACCGCCCGCCGAAAGCCATCTCCAATCCATCGCCTCGCTTTGCACCACGCTGGTCACCGGCCTCTTCGTGCTCACGTTCATCTTCCAGAACTTCGCCATCCCGTCGGCCTCCATGGCCAGCACCCTGCTGGTCGGCGACCACGTCATCGTCGATCGCGCCAGCCTCGCGCCGCCAGCATCAGGCCCGCACATCCTCCCCTACCGCCCGCTGCGCCGCGGCGAGCCCGTCGTCCTCTTCAAGCCTGTCCTCGAACCCGACGGCACCAACGTCATCCTGGTCAAGCGCGTCATCGGCCTGCCCGGCGACCGCATCCACCTGCGCAACGGCATCGTGTACCTCAACGGCGTCGCGCAGCACGAGCCCTACGCCGCCCTGCCCACCGCCGCCAACTGGGACGCCTACCGCGACGACTTCCCCGCCATGCCTCCCGACCGAATCCCTGGCGTCACCCCGACCTGGGCGCTCGACCTGCCCACGCATATCCAGGGCGAGGACCTCGTCGTCCCGCCGGACAGCTACTTCGTGATGGGCGACAACCGCACCATCTCGCTCGACGGCCGCTACTGGGGCTTCGCGAAGCGGGAGAACCTCATCGGCCGCCCGCTCTTCATCTACTGGTCCTTCATCACGCCCGACGACCAAGACAAGGCCAGCTTCCCCGACCAGGTCAGCTTCGCCGTGCACCAACTCACCCACTTCATCTCCGACACCCGCTGGCGCCGCACCTTCCAGATCGTGCGCTGAGCGACGCCGGCGGGCTTGCCTCGGCATATGCCACGGCATATACTCTACGGAGAGGCATACGACCCTGGCCACGCCCACCCAAACTCGATCCGTCCGCATCTTCCGCAACGGAAGAAACCAGGCGATCCGCATTCCGCGTGAGTTCGCCCTGCCCGGCAACGAGGCGACGATCTCGCGCGACCGCAAGGGCCGCCTGATCCTCGAACCCGTCAAGAAACTCAGCGTAACCGAGTTATTGGACTCCTGGGAGCCGCTGAGCGATGAAGACCGCATGCCGCCAATCGAAGATTTTCCTCCGGAACCGTTTGACCTCTGATGCCAGCCTATCTGCTCGACTCCAACGCCTTTTCTGAGTTGATTCATAGTCCACATGGCCCCGTCGCCAACGTTTACAGGAGCAAAGTCGCAGACCCAGGTTCGAGACTTTTGACGAGCATCATCGTGGCCTGTGAAGTCCGCTACGGCGCAGCGAGAAAGGGCTCGGCCTCTCTAGCCCAGCGAATTGATCGTCTGTTGGCGTCCATGGAAGTGGCACCGCTTTCAACAGGCGCAGATGACTCATATGCAACTCTGCGGAGCGACCTCGAACGTCGGGGGCAGGTCATAGGTCAAAACGACATGCTCATCGCCGCCCACGCCCTCGCGCTCGACGCCATCCTCGTAACCGACAACGTCCGTGAGTTCAAACGCGTGAAAGGCCTGCGGATCGAGAACTGGCTCAGACGCTGAAGGATTTTAGGGGACTATTCCGGAACCGCGTCAGCTTCGCCCGCGAACCTTCAGGTGCAGCTCGCGCAACTGCTGCTCGCTCACCTCGGTCGGCGCGTCCACCATCAGGTCGATCGCCTTGGCGGTCTTAGGGAACGCGATCACCTCGCGCAGGCTGGTCGCGCCGGCGAGGATCATCACGATACGGTCGAGACCCAGCGCGATGCCGCCATGCGGAGGCGTTCCATACTCGAGCGCGTCCAGGAAGAATCCGAAGCGAGCTTGTGCTTCTTCATCCGACATTCCTAAGGATCGGAAGATCTCCGCCTGCACGTCCTGGCGATGAATACGAATCGAGCCCGAGCCCAGCTCGGTCCCATTCAGCACGATGTCGTACGCCAGCGCGCGGACGGCGCCCTTGTCCGAGGTCAGGCGACCGGCTTTGATGTCGTCTTCGTGCGGCGAGGTGAACGGATGATGTGCCGCGTCCCAGGTCTTGGTCTCCTCGTCCCACTCGTACATGGGAAAGTCGGTGACCCACGCAAACTTGAAGTCTGCTGCCGTTCCGGTCTGGGCAAAGCGCCCGTGCTTGTCGGCAAACTTCGCGCCCAGCTGCAGCCGCAGTTGCCCCACGCGTTTCCAGATCCACTGCGGATCGTAGTTCCACATCGCCGGCGTCCCCAGCTTCGGCGTGACCACAACAATCAAGTCGCCACCAGGACTGGGTACAGAGTCGGGTGCCCCATCCAAGCTCGGCTTGGGTGGGTTGGTGCCACCAAGTTTCGCCTCAATCGCCGCGGCCAGCGGAGCGAACTCCGCGCTGGTCTTCAACCGCGCTACGTCGAGCAGATCCAGGCCGCAGTCGCCAAAGCCCGCGCGTACCTCGCTCAGCAGCGCCTTCCGCGCCGTGCCGGAGAGTTCGCCAACGTCGGGAATGACGAAGCCGAGCACCGGCAGCGCTTGCTCGATCTTCAGCTTCTCGCGCAGCTCTGGAGTCAATTCCTCCGTCAGCGAGACCATCGCCGGCAGCCGCATGTCGGGTTTGTCGATGCCGTAGTTCTTGATCGCCTCGTCGTAGGTCATGCGGACGAAAGGGGTGGTCAGCTGAATCGGAGGATCAGCCTGGGCAAACGCGGCGGTCAGGAAGCTTTCGACCACGGCGAAGACTTTGTCCTGCGTGGGGAAACTCATTTCGAGATCGATCTGGGTGAACTCAGGCTGGCGGTCGGCGCGCAGGTCCTCGTCGCGGAAGCAGCGCGCGATCTGGAAGTATTTGTCGAAGCCGGAGATCATCAGGATCTGCTTGAAGATCTGCGGCGACTGCGGCAGCGCGTAGAAATGTCCCGCATGCACGCGGCTCGGAACCAGGTAGTCGCGCGCGCCTTCAGGAGTAGACCGGGTCATGAACGGCGTCTCGATTTCGAGGAAGCCTTCGCCGACGAGGTTGTTACGGATGGCCATCGCAACGCGGCTGCGCAGCGCGAAGTTCCGCTGCATCTCCGTGCGGCGCAGGTCGAGGTAGCGATACTTCAGCCGGACTTCTTCGTTCGCGATCGCCTCTTCGGCGGGCGAGAACGGAGGAGTCTTCGACTCATTGAGCAGCAACAACTCATCGGCAACAACTTCAATTTCGCCGGTGGGCATGTTGGGATTCTCGAGACCTGCGCCGCGCCGCCGCACGTGGCCTTTGACCGCGACGACGTACTCGGATCGCGCTGCATCGGCCTTGTCATGCGCCGCGCCCACCTTCTCGTCGACCACCACCTGCGTGATGCCCGACCGGTCGCGCAGGTCGAGGAAGATCAAGCCGCCATGGTCGCGCCGCCGGTTCACCCAGCCCATCAGAACCACGTGCTGCCCCGCGTTTTCCGCGCGAAGCTCACCACACATCTGCGTCCGCTGCAAACTACCTAAAAAGTCTAAAGTCACAATCTTCCTATTGTACGAAAGCGAGGAGCCTAACGAATGAGGTAAACGGAGCAGGGTAGCTGCAACTGAGTCCAGAGCCGCTCCGCTGTGTAAACCTCGGCGTCGAGCGCGATGCCGAGGGCCAGGCATGCGCGGTCTCCAAGCGAGAGCCCAAGATGGATCGTTGAAGCTCTCAAGCTACCGGTGATGGCCGCGTGCTCTTCCGTAAAGGGGACAACTTCTTCCAGGACGGACAGTATCTGGGCCAGGGCCTGGCGCCCGGATTGCCCTCGCTCCGCCAACTTGGTGTGAACTTCTGCAAGGTTGACCGTGCCGATGACCGCATCCATCAGGACTGCGGCCACCTTGTCTGCTCCAGGCTCGGCGTCGAGAAGTGCCAACACGGCAGAGGCATCGAGAACATACTTACTCACGCGCTGCCTCGGTCCGTCGCTCGGCGAGCAATTCGTCGACGAACGAGCGGCCGGGTTGACGATAAGGGCGCATCAATTCCTGCGCCTGCCGAATGGCCGCGAGTATCTCTTCCGGCGTTCGCCTGCGAGGCGCAGCGTTGGCTTCGGCGGCCTGCAGCGCTGCGCCCAGAACGAAGCTGTTTACCGAACGGCGCTCCCGTCGCGCGGCCGCAGTGATTCGTTCGTGCTCCTCCGGCGTTGCACGAACGCCAAGCGGTTTGCGGACAGGGGTCGAGGATGGCATATAGACAGTATGTATACACTTTGTAGTCACGTCAAGCGGAGCGCCAGCGCCACGGGGTCTCCCTGAATCTCTCATCGTTGCAGATGAGCTGCAAGATCGGCGCGCGGCACTTTAATTTGCTCGCCGGTGGCGAAGGTTTTTACGGTGGCGGTGTTGGTGGCGAGTTCGTCTTCGCCGAGGATGACGATGTTGCGGGCGAGTTTGTCGGCCGCTTCGAAGGATTTTTTCAGGCGAAACGCTCCGTCGCCGACTTCCACTGACAGACCTGCGCGGCGGAGTTCGCGGCCGAGGGCCAGCGCGGCGGCGTTGCGTTCCGTGCCCATGGGAGCGATGTAGGCGTCGAGCTTGTTCGCCCACATCCACTCGGGGTGAGGTGCGTCGACGGATTTGCGGCCGTCCTGCTCCTGGAGGATCAGGATGAGGCGGTCTTCTCCGATGGCGAAGCCGATGCCGGGAGCTTTGGGCCCGCCGAGCATCTCGCTCAGGCCGTCGTAGCGGCCGCCGCCGAGCAGCGCGTTCTGAGTCCCCAGCCCGGAGCCGTCGGGTACGGTGAACTCGAACGTCGTCCGCGTGTAGTAGTCCAGCCCCCGCACCAGCCTGGGGTTGACCGTGTACTCCACGCCACAGGCGTCCAGAGCCACGCGCACTGCCGCAAAGTGTGCCGTCGAAGCCTCATCCAGAAAATCCGCAATCTTCGGCAGCGCATCGATGATGGCTTGATCGGCCTGCTCTTTCGAGTCCAGCACCCGCAGCGGATTCGTCTCCGCCCGCCTCTGGTTGTCTTCGCACATCTGTCCCTTCACCGGTTCCAGAGCATCGCGCAGGGCCACGTTGTAGCGCTTGCGGTCTTCGGAAGATCCAACCGAGTTCAGCTCCAGTTTCCAGTCGCGGATGCCCAGCTCGTCGAGCAGCGAGGCCAGCATTTCGAGCACCTCCGCGTCGCGCAGTGGGCTCTCCGAGCCGGACGAAACCGGGCCAAGCACCTCGACGCCGATCTGCCAGAACTGGCGATAACGTCCGCGCTGGGGACGTTCGCGGCGGAACTGCGGGCCGATGTAGTAGAGCTTTTGCAAATCGCCGCGCGCGTCCAGCTTGTGCTCGATGTAGGCGCGGACGACGCCGGCCGTGTTTTCGGGGCGCAGAGTCAGGCTCTGCGCCTTTTCCGACTGCGCGCGGGCGCGATCTTCCCAGGTGTACATCTCTTTCGAGACGATGTCGGTTTCTTCGCCTACGCCACGCGCGAAGAGCTGCGTGTCTTCAAAGATGGGGGTGCGGATTTCGCCGAAGCCGTACCGGCTGAAGACGGCGCGGGCCACGGATTCGACACGGTTCCAGAGCGCGGTTTCGGGCGGAAGCAGGTCGCGGGTTCCGCGGACGGCTTTCAGGGGATTTGCGGGTTTAGCCTGCGTTGACATGAACTTCCAGTGTAGCGGAGGCAGCCCCATGTTCGACGCGTTAAGGCATCGTCGAACATGGCGCACCCGGGTCTGACGGGTTGCCTGATACCTGGTAAATAAAGGCGGTATTTGCAGGCTGCGAAGGATTTGCAGGACGCATCTCAATCGGTGGACCTAACGCTGATTTGGAGGTAACCCATGAATCGAATTAAGCAGCTTGCGGCAGTGAGCGCGCTCTCGGCGGTGTTGTTCGCGGGCGTGGCAGTCGCGCAGGACGATCATCACGATGCTCACAACCAGTCCTATGTTAAGCACGACGAGTGGAAGAAGGGCTACCACATGAAGGACGAGGACTGGAAGCGCGGCGAAGCGGTGGACTACAACACGTATCACCTGAAGCCGCCTCCGCGCGGGTATGAGTGGCGCGAGGTCGACGGCAATTATGTTCTGGCAGCGGTTGCGACGGGCGTGGTTGCGTCGGTGATCGTGGCAGCCACGATCCACTAAGCCGGCTGGGTGCGAGAGCAATCCCACGATCAACGAGCGATGCAGTGCGCTCGGTGATCGTGGGGCACCCGGTTATGGGGCGGCCGCGGGGGTGGCTGGTTTTGCGGGGACGCGGAGGGGTTCGGTGTCTTCGATCCTGCGGTCGTGGTGGCGGCGTTCGAGGACGAACTCGGTGAACAGGTGCTGGCCGACACGGGTGGCGGCTACGGTGCGGGTAGCGACCACGCCGCCGAAGGGGCTGAACTCTGGGTACCACACCGAGTGAGCGATGATGGGGCCGGAGAAGTCGGCGATGGCGGGCGTCAGGGTAAAGAAGCGATGGCCGTCGGAGTCGTGGCGCGCGGTGACTTCAGAGAGCAGGGCATTCTCCAGCTTACGTCTCACCGAGCAGCCGTGGCAGGGGATGTAGCGCAGGTCTTCGTGGAAGGCGCGTTCCATGCCGAAGCGGACGTTGCCGTCGATGGCGGTGATGGCGACGTTGGAGCCGAAGCGCTGCATGAAGCCGGGAAAGTCCTGGCCCCATTGCGAGGGGCCGTCCAGGGCCTGGTTATACAGGGCGCGGGCGGTGGAGCGGGCGAAGGCAGGTGCGCCGTAGGAATCGACCAGGTAGTCGTGGAACTGGTCGTGGAAGGAGGGCGGGACGTAGGGGCGGCCGTTAATCTGGGCGAGGGCGGCGAGGCGGGCAGCTTCTCGCTGTTCGGGGGTCAGAGGAGTTCGGGTAGGGCGCGAGCGGAGCGCGGGCGCGGGGGCGTTGGGTGGGTTTTGCGTCGTCGCGGGAGCAGTTTGAGAGGCGGGCGGTGTGGCTTGAGCCGGTGCCTGGGCGGCGCCGCTTGCACCTGTCAGCGCGCAGGCGAGGGCTGGAAGCAGAATGAAGCATGGGCACGACGAACGACGACGCTGCATGGAATAGCCCCGGTGAGCCTTGATCCTGCGCAATTCTCCTACGGCCCCAAGCTAGGTAGATGCAGTCCTGGGGAGGAAGGGCTGGACGGGATCGTTTGCGCTTGCTCCTACGATACAGCAGGGTTGGGCGGGCGGGGCAGGAATGTTGCAGCGTGCGGCGGGGCTGCTGTTACGATTTTCAGCATGTCCCGAAGCGTGCTGCGCGTGGCGGTCTTATTTTTGGGCGGGACGGCGTGCGCGCAGAAGGTTCCGCTGCCGCAGGTGGCGCAGCGTTCCGCGGAACTGACTACCCTGACGGCGTCGGGCTCGCCGTCGTTTCACCTGGACGCGACGGTCACGTCGGGGGGCGAGTCGGGGATGGACGGGACCATCGAGGAGTACTGGGTTTCGCCGACGAAGTGGCGGCGGAAGATCCGTACGCCCGGGTTTTCGCAGACGACGATTGTGAATGGCGATGTGCACTACGAGAAGGATGAAGGCGACTACTATCCGGCGTCGCTTCACGTGCTGGCGGAGGCACTCCTGCAACCGATGTCCGACCCACTGCTTCAGATGCTGGGTCAATCCAGGGTGAAGCTGGATTTCAATCGGGGCATGCTCAAGTCGAACATCTGCGACGCGAATCAGGTGAGGACAGGAGTTCCGCCGGCGGTGAACGCGATCATGCTGAGCGTGTGCTTTGCGGGCGATTCGCAGGCGGTCAGCTCGATCACCGGGCCTGGCTACGACGTGGTGTTCAAGGATCGGCAGGAGTTCGGCAAGCTGCTGGTGGCGATGGATGTGATTTCGGGCGCGTCGCCGGAGACGAAGTGGGAGGCTAAGCTGAACGACCTGTCGCCGCTGACGGAGATTGACGAGACGCTGTTTGCCGCGCCGGAGAATACTCCCGAGACGCGCCGCTTGCAGGTCGTGCTGGCGTCTGAGGAGGAGGCGCGGCAGCTCTTCAAGAAGCTGCCCGACCCGGATTGGCCGGCAGTGCACCAGGGGCGGACCTCCGGGGTGGTAACGGTGTACGTCTCGACGGACGCGACCGGGCGCGTGCGCGAGGCTTGGCCGCTGAGTTCCGACAACCTGGAGATTGGCGCCGCGGCGTGCGCGCAGATGCTGAATTGGAATCTGGGTACGCGGAATCCGGCGGAGAAGTATTACCAGTTCGAAACGTATTTTACGTTCGCGTTTCCGACGCCGGTTGCGGGGGCGAAGGCTAAGTAACGCGCGGAGGGCAAGAGCGAATCACGAAGAACACGGAGGAACAGAGAGAGCACAGAGATTGATTGAGCGTGGTAGGACTATTTCAACCCTTCAGTTTCTTTCAGGTAGATGGCGGTGTAGTCGAGGTAATTTTTGGCGTATTTAAGGATGAGCTCGCGGTCCTCTGGGCCCAGCGTCCGGCGAACTTTGCCAGGCACTCCAGCCACCAGCGAGTTGGGCGGGATCACAGTGTGCTCGGGCAGGACAGCGCCGGCGGCGACGATGGAGCCTTCGCCGATGCGGCAGTCGTTGAGGATGGTCGCGCCCATGCCGATCAGGCAGGCGTCCTCGACGACGCAGCCGTGGACGGTGGCGTTGTGGCCGATGGTGACCCAGTCGCCGATCAGGACGGGGTAGACGTAGCGCATGCCGTGGAGGACGGCGCAGTCCTGGACGTTGGAGTTGGCGCCGATGCGGATTTTGTTGACATCGCCGCGGACGACGGCGTTCATCCAGACGGAGGCGTGCTCGCCGAGGACGACGTCGCCGATGATCTGGGCGGAGAGGTCGACGTAGCAGGAAGTGGGGATGGTGGGGAGGATTCCCTGGTAGGGACGGATCATTTCTGTTCATTCTACGCGCTCGCGGCGGGGCGGGTGTGCAGGATTTTGCAGGGTTTAGCGGGCGACGGGATGCAGGTTTTTGCCTACAAGACGAACAAAATCGTTTAGAAATACAGTTGCGTGTCATCGAATGTGCGCTATTCTGAAGTCTGCCCACCAGGTAGGTTTGGAGGTGTATTACCTTGGCAGAGATTCGAGTGCAGGAAGGCGAGCCTCTCGAAAACGCACTGCGCCGTTTTAAACGCAAGGTTCAGACGGAAGACATCATCAAGGAAGTGAAGCGTCATTCCTTCTATCTGAAGCCCGGCGAAAAGAAGCGTGTGAAGGAAGCGCTGGCACGCAAGCGCAACCGCAAGAAGATTCGCAAGGAACAGGACTAACGGCTGTTTCTTACAACATTGGATGGCCGTCATGCAGAAATTCTGCAGGCGGCCTCCACTCATCCGTCCCGCGCGACCTCTCTCCCCAGGTCGCCAGACCCCGGCAGGAAGCTCGTAGCAGAGCGCGTGACCGGCAAACCAGATGTCGTATCCCCAGCGACACCAGCGAAGATCAGAAGTTGGTCTACGTTGAAGTAACTTTGCTGACAGGCTTTTTCCCTCAGGAAAAAGCCGCATGGAACATATCCAGCGGCACGGTTACTCTGAATATCCGCTCCAGGGCCCCGAATCACCTGATCCAACC